>ERZ1034913.89-NODE-89-length-90837-cov-6.722963_pt1 | contig 90837 bp, 84 predicted proteins | sample MGYA00520697_ERZ1034913 | MGnify/ENA primary metagenome ERZ1034913 (study PRJEB33766, sample SAMN09781786) | gut metagenome | biome: gut microbiome | host: Homo sapiens | place: Madagascar | study: EMG produced TPA metagenomics assembly of the PRJNA485056 data set...
CCGATGATAGTGCGGATTCCCGTGTGAAAGTAGGTCATCGCCAGGCTCTTACAAGCGCAACACCCCCTGACCTCCAAAAGAGGCAGGGGGTTTTGTTTTTGTCAGAATAAAAATAAATTGATAGCTGCCAGCGCTTGATGTGCTTGTGTTTCACTATCAAAGATATCTAAAAGCTTTTACTGGCGGGCGATAGCCGCTCTGCTTTTTACAGCCGCAGCCTGCGGCCAAGGGGATAGCGATGCAGTTGCAAGACATTCTTTATTCGCAAGGTTTTGGTATTCGCCGCGTGTGTTCTGGCCTGGTACAGCAGGGCTGGGTAGAGGTCTATGAAGATGGGGCAGGCCAGCCGGTGCGTGTGACCGACTCTACGGCGGAATACGAGCCTGAAGGCCTGCGCTTTCGCGTGCAGGGCGTGGACTGGGAATACCATGAGAAAGGCTATGCGCTGCTGTACAAGCCTGCGGGCACGGAGTGCTCGCAAAAGCCCTCGGCCTACCCCAGCATCTATACGCTGCTGCCAGCGCCGCTGCGCCAGCGTCCGAACAAGGGAGCGGTACAGGGACTGCAGGCTGTGGGCCGCCTGGACCAGGACACCACGGGCTTGCTGCTGCTCAGCGATGACGGTCAGTTCATCCACCGCATGAGTTCGCCCAAAAAGCATGTGGCCAAGGTGTACCGTGTGACGACCAAGCACCCTGTGACGCAAGCCATGGTGGACAAGCTGCTGGCCGGTGTGGTGCTTGATGACGATCCCAAGCCTGTGAAGGCTGCGGCCTGTGAGATAGTGTCGGAATGCGTGCTGGATCTGACGCTGACCGAAGGCAAGTACCACCAGGTCAAGCGCATGATTGCGGCGGTGAGTAACCGTGTGGAAGGGCTGCACCGCTGGAAGATTGGCGGTCTGCAGCTGCCTGCGGATATGAAGCCCGGCGAGTGGCGTTGGCTGAGCGCCGAAGAGCTGGCACTGCTCAAATAAGCGATAGTTCCTGCGCCGTGCTCAGCAGCAGACCATGGCGCAGAGAGCCTTGGGTGACGCGCAGCTGCTCAATGCCAAAGAGCTGAAACACGGCGCACATGAGGCTCACACCGCCGCCGATGACGGGTTTGATGTCATCGCGCAGACCCGCCAGAGGCAGACGGTCGATATGGCTGGCCTGTGCCAGTTGCTGCTGCAGCTGCAGCAAGGCGGGGCGGGTGATCAGGCCAGGAGGCTCACCCATGTGATGCAGGGCTTTGCTGATGGCACCTGCTGTGCCTGATGAGCCATAGACCTGCTGCCAGGCATGCGTGCGCAGCTGCTCCAGCGCAGGTTGCAGCACCTGCTGGGCTGCCTGTATGGCCTGTGCAAAATCGCTGGCAGCCAGGCTGCCATTCGGGAAAAAACGCTGCGCCCAGGCGACGCTGCCCACCGCATAGGATGCGGCGCTGTGCAGGGTATGGCCTTCGCCCACGCAGATTTCGGTGGAGCGCCCGCCGATATCGATGACCAGCCGCTGTTCAGGCTGCTCTGGCAACAGGGCGGTGACGCCCTGGTAGATCCAGCGTGCTTCCTGTTCCCCGGAGATGAGTTCCACCCGGCACTGCAAAATTTCACTGGCGGCCTGCAAAAAGGTATCGCGGTTGCTGGCTTCGCGCAGCGTCTGGGTGGCTACGGCGCGGCGGTGTGAGCTGGGAATGTCGCGGATCAGCTCGGCATAGCGGCGCAGGCATTGCAGGCCGCGTTCCATGGCCGCGGCTTCAAGCTGCCCCTGTGCATCAAGTGCGCCGCCCAGGCGGATGGTTTCTTTGCGCTGGCGCTGAATCTGGAGTTTGCCTTGGTGCATACGGCCGACCAGCAGCAGGATGCTGTTGGAGCCGATGTCGATGCTCGCCAGTGGGGAATGAGGGCTCATGATGGAAGCAGAAAAAACGGTGCGCAGATTACCACTGTCAGGGCCTGCAGATATGGCAAAGTCAAGATTGTCCTGTCACTGTTTTGTCATTGATTTGAAAGATACTGGCGGCCAGCGCTTCGAAGGCGGCCCGCTTTTTTTACATGTCTGCTCACACTGAACCTAGTCATTTATTACCTGTACAGCATTTGGGAGGCGTTCCCTCCATGGTTGGCATGCCGCCAGGCACCTCTGTAGAGCCTGCACTGCAGATGCCAGAAGATGCCCTTTCCGCGGGACTGCCCCTGCTGGAGCGCGATGCCTGTATTCTTGGTTTTAATGAGCGTGTGCTGCACTGGGTGGCGCGTGAGGATGTGCCCCTGCTGGAGCGCCTACGCTATCTGAGCATTGTTTCTTCGAACCTGGATGAGTTTTTTGAGGTGCGCTCGCTGCCGCATATTGCGGCTTTGCGCCAGCGCACGGACAACGCCGCAGGTGCCTGCACCGGCAAGGCTTTGCTGGCCAAGGCCCAGCAGATGGTGGCCCGGCAATATGCCTTGTTCAACCAAGCGCTGGTGCCTGCCTTGCGTGCGCGGGGCATTCGCATTGTCTCGCACAAGGAGCGCACGGCTGCGCAGCGTGCCTGGGTCTACAAGTACTTTGTGCGTGAGGTCAAACCGCTGCTGGTGCCAGTGGCGCTCGACCCGGCCCATCCATTCCCGCAGGTAGCAAACAAGTCGCTGAATATGGTGGTGCGCCTCAAGGGCGGTGATGCTTTTGGGCGCACGAATGCGGTGGCCATCGTCAAGCTCCCGCGTGCACTGCCGCGTCTGGTACAGCTGCCCGCCAGCATTTCGGGCAAGCGCCGGCTGTTTGTGAGTTTGTCGAGCATGGTGCGCGCCCATGTCTCGGAGCTGTTTGATGGCCGCGAGGTGGTGGAAACGGCGCAGTTTCGCGTGACGCGCAATACCGAGCTGTCAGTCGAAGAGGATGAGGTGGACGACCTGCGCACAGCCCTGCGCGAGGAACTGGTGCACCGCCAGTTTGGTCAGGCCGTGCGGCTGGAGGTGAGCAGTGGCTGCTCCGACTTTTTGCTGGAGACACTGCTGCAGGAGTTTGAGCTGCCGCGTGAAGCCATGTTCTGTGTGAATGGGCCGGTGAATCTGGTACGACTGGCCGAGCTGATTGATCTGGTCAACGACCCGGGCATGCTGTTTCCTGCCTGGCAGGCCAGCTGGCCCCGGCAGCTGCAGCATGGGCGCAGCGTCATGGAGCAGATGCGCAAAAAAGATGTGCTGATTCACCAGCCTTTTGAGCAGTTTGACGCTGTGCTGCAGCTGCTGCGCGAAGCCGTGCACGACCCGCGCGTGGTGGCCATCAAGCAGACGATTTACCGCACGGGCGCCAAGTCTGAGCTGATGGCCTTGCTGGCCGAAGCTGTGCGCCTGGGCAAGGAAGTCATGGCTGTGGTGGAGCTCAAGGCGCGCTTTGATGAAGAGGCCAACATCAACTGGGCCGATGCGCTGGAGGCCGTAGGCGCGCAGGTGGTCTATGGCGTGGTGGGTCTCAAGACCCATGCCAAGATGCTGTTGATCACCCGCCGTGAAGGCCGCGGTTTGCGCCGTTACGGGCATCTGTCCACCGGCAATTACAACCCCAAGACCGCACGGCTGTATACCGACCTGAGCTATCTGACCTGCAATGAGGTGCTGACGGCAGATATGGACGCCGTTTTCCGTCACCTGGCCAGCCCCAATGTGAAGCCACGGCTGGAGAAACTGGTGATGGCGCCGTTTGCCTTGCAGTCCACCATGCTCGCGCATCTGCGCAGCTGTGCCCAGGCGGCATGCAAGGGCGAATATGCACGTGTGGTCATCAAGTCCAATGCCATGACGGATGAGGTGCTGATGCAGGCACTGGCCGAAGCTGGGCAGGCGGGCGTGCAGATTGACCTGATTGTGCGCGGCGCTTGCATGCTGCCGCCGCAGCTGCCGGGTGTCAGTGACAATATCCGGGTGCGCTCCATCATTGGGCGCTTTCTGGAGCACTCGCGGGTATTCTATTTTGCCTGGGGAGATGCGCAGGAGCATGTCTACCTCTCCAGCGCGGACTGGATGCGCCGCAATATGACGCGCCGTGTCGAGCTGGCCTGGCCGGTGGAAGAGCCTGTGCTGCGCCAGCGCGTGATTGATGAGTGCCTGGTGGCCTATCTGCACGATGACCGCGATGCCTGGACGCAGCAGCCCGATGGCAGCTACCAGTGTGCACCGCGTCCGCAGACAGGCCATGGTGCCCAGGGGGCACTGATGCAGTATTACGGCGTATGAGTGCGGCATGCCTGCCATGCATGTGGCAGGTACTATGAAAAACTAAGCGGCTAGCGCTGTATTTATCAAGATTTCAGATATAAAAGTATCTGAAAGCTTTGATATACAAGCGCTAGCCGCTCTTATTTTTATGGGGCTATGAGGCCTATACCGTGTGCTGAACCTGCAGCATCCAGTCGCTCTTGGCGACGGCTTCGGCTTCGTCCTGCAGCAGCTGGGCGCTGAGCGGAAAGCGCTGGCTCCAGCCATCAGGGGTCTGCAGCAGCAGCAGTTTGCCCTGGCGCAGCAGTTGCACGCCCTGCATGTCCGGGGCGCGGCGCGTATTGCACAGCACGGCAGCCAGGCGCAGGCACAGCAGCTGCAGGGCATGCTCGGTGTTGTGCATAAAGGCTTCCATCTTCTTGAGCTTGCCGCGGTGGCCCAGCACCAGTTGCGCCAGGTGCTTGAGTTCGGTGGCGGAAAAGCCAGCCGCATTGCAGTGTTCCAGCACATAGGCACTGTGGCGGTGGTAGTCGCTGCGGGAGATACGGCAGCCCACCTCATGCAGCAGACCGGCCCAGGCCAGTGCGGCAGGGGCGGCCTCTTCCTGTGGGTGCAGTTGCAGCCACAGCTGCTGGGCGGTTTCTGCCACATGGCGGGCGTGTACGTGGTTCACGCCAAAGCGCTCCATCAGACCCAGCACGCTGGCGGTGTGCACATCGCCGGCATAGCTTTCATCGACCATGCCGTAGAGGACGCCCATGCGCAGCGCGCCCTGGGCGACCTGCATGTGGTCCAGACCCAGCAAGTCAAACACGGCACGCAGCACGCTCAGGCCACCAGCCACTACGGGGCGGCGGTCTTCCTTGAGGCCATCGAGCTTGATGCGGTCTACATGACCAAAGCGCAGCAGCTGCTGCTGCAGCCAGTCCAGGCCGGCGCGGGTGATGATGCCTTCGCCATGGCCGTGCGCTGCCAGCGTGTCACCCACGGCATTGGCCGTGCCTGCGGAGGCATAGGCCACATCCCAGCTGCCGAGCTGGAAGCTGTCCAGCACTTCATCGAGCACGGCACGCGCTGCGATCTCTGCAGTCTGAAAAGCCTGCGCGCTGAGCTGCCCCTGCGGGAAATAGCGTGAAGTCCAGGCCACGCTGCCAATGCGGTAGGAGGCAACGGATTGCGCCACGCTGCCCTGGCCCAGCACAAATTCGGTGGAGCGCCCACCGATGTCGATGACCAGGCGGCGCTCGTCGGTCGCAGGCAGTTGGCTGACGACGCCGCGGTAGATCAGTGCAGCTTCTTCTTCACCGGCGATGACTTCGATGGGAAAGCCCAGCAGCTCGCTACCTTTGTCAATAAAGACATCGCGGTTGCGTGCTTCGCGCAGGGTCTGGGTGGCAACAGCGCGTACATGCTGGGGGTCAAAGCCGCGCAGGCGTTCGCCAAAGCGTGCCAGGCAGGCCCAGCCACGTTCCATGGATTCCTGCGTCAGGTTGCGCTGAGCATCCAGCCCATTGCCCTGACGTACGGTTTCCTTGAGGTATTCCACGCGGTGAATTTGGTGGTGTTCATAGCTGCCAATTTCGAGGCGGAAGCTGTTGGAGCCCAGGTCGACGGCAGCGAGGGTGATCGCATGGTTCATGTGAGGAAGAAATGGATCGCGGATCGCGGCGCAATGCAAAGTGCGCAGCTTAGCAGCCTCCGCTGGCTGTGCGCATGTCAGGCACGCTTTGCCCGGTAGCGAAGCAGGGCAGGCAGGATAAGTGAGGAATGTGACGTTGGTATGAAAGCAGTCTGACGTTGTTTTTTGACAAAAATTGCGGAAATTTTGCATGTCACAGACATGTCACACAGCGTTTTTACATTCACTCCATCGAGCTTTATTCAACCTGGATCTGCACAAGGTCTGCAAGCAAAAGAGGTGTGAGGATGAAAATGTCCATGATGCGTGTTTTGGTCACCGGTGCCTTGGTGTCGGGTGGTCTGTTCAATGTGGCAGCGGCGCAGGAAGCCACTGGTGCTGGTGCCAGTTTCCCCGCACCTCTGTATTCCAAGTGGGCAGCCGACTACAACAAGGCCACTGGTGTGAAGATTAACTACCAGTCGGTGGGCTCCAGCGCAGGCATCAAGCAGATTGAAGCCAAGACCGTGGACTTCGGTGCTTCGGATGAGCCCCTGAAAGACGCAGATCTGCAGGCCAAGGGCCTGGTGCAGTTCCCCACAGTGATCGGCGGCATCGTGCCTGTGGTGAACATCAAGGGTATCCAGCCAGGTGAGCTCAAGCTCAACGGTCAGGTGCTGGGTGACATCTACCTCGGCAAGATCACCAAGTGGAACGACCCCGCCATCACGGCGCTCAACCCCGGTGTGAACCTGCCTGATGCCAAGATTTCTCCCGTGCGCCGCGCGGATGGCTCTGGCACGACCTTTGGCTTTACCAACTACCTGAGCAAGGTCAATGGCGAGTGGAAGGAAAAAGTCGGTGAAGGCAAGGCGGTCAACTGGCCTACCGGCGCAGGCGGCAAGGGCAATGAAGGCGTGGCTGCGTTTGTGGGTCGCCTGGCGAACTCCATCGGCTACGTGGAATATGCCTATGTCAAGCAGAACAAGCTGACCTATGCCCTGCTGCAAAACAGCGAAGGCAAGTTTGTGGCGCCTAGCGAGTCGACTTTCAAGGCAGCCGCTGCCGGTGCAGACTGGAGCAAGAGCTTCTACCAGATTCTGACCAATCAGCCCGGTGCTGACGCCTGGCCCATCACCAGCGCCACCTTTATCCTGATGCACAAGCAGCAGGAAAAGCCTGCGCAGGCAGCGACAGCGCTGAAGTTCTTTGACTGGGCCTACAAAAATGGCGATGTAACTGCGAGCGGCCTGGACTATGTGCCGATGCCTGACTCGGTCAAGGAGCAAGTTTTCAAGGCCTGGGGTGAGATCAAGGATGCATCCGGTCAGCCTGTGTCTTGGAAATAAGCCACTTTTTTGACGTTTTGACCTGCCGGACACAGTCGCTCTGTGTCTGGCAGACGTCGTTATTTGTTCCGAGGTGACTTTCCGTGTCCTCAACCACTTCTTCTGCAGGGGCCGCAGCTTCTGCCAAGACCAAAGGTGCCACTGCTGGCACTCGACCTCCAAGTCGCAGCGCATGGATTTCTGCCAGCTTTGCGGACCGCCTGTTTGCCTGGACCGCCAAGATTGCAGCGCTGGTGACGCTAGGCCTGTTGCTGGCCATCATGGGCTCCTTGTTCAGCGGTGCCTGGCCGGCCATCCGTGAATACGGGCTGGGCTTTTTCCTGCGCACCGAATGGGACCCCGTACAAAACCAATACGGTGGCCTGGTCATGATTTATGGCACTTTGATGACTTCGCTGATTGCGCTGGTCATTGCTGTGCCGGTGAGCTTTGGTATTGCACTGTTCCTGACCGAATTGGCGCCGGGCTGGCTGCGTCGCCCGTTGGGCACGGCCATTGAGCTGCTGGCGGCGGTGCCCTCCATCGTCTACGGCATGTGGGGTCTGATGGTGTTTGGCCCGGTGCTGGCCACCTATGTGCAGGTTCCGCTGCAGGAGCTGTTTGATGGCGTGCCTTATCTGGGCGCGCTGGTGTCTGGCCCGCCTGTGGGCATTGGCATTTTGTCGGCCGGCATCATCTTGGCCATCATGATCATTCCCTTCATCGCATCGGTGATGCGTGATGTGTTCGAGGTCACGCCCGCGCTGCTCAAGGAGTCTGCCTATGGCCTGGGTGCGACGACCTGGGAAGTGGTGTGGAAGGTGGTGCTGCCATACACCAAGGCTGGTGTGCTGGGCGGCATCATGCTGGGACTGGGGCGCGCGCTGGGCGAGACCATGGCAGTGACCTTTGTGATCGGCAATATGAACCAGCTCAATTCGCTGTCGCTGTTTGATGCGGCTAACAGCATTACCTCGGCGCTGGCCAACGAATTTGCGGAAGCGGGTGAGGGGCTGCACCAGGCATCGCTGATCTACCTGGGCCTGGCACTGTTCTTTATTACCTTTGTGGTGCTGGCACTGTCCAAGGTATTGCTGAGCCGCCTGCAAAAGCATGAAGGAGCGCGAGTATGAGTACGTCCAGTGAATCTTTGCTGCAAACCCATGCGCTGCAGGCACAGCGCCAGGCGCACTTTGCCCGCCGCAAGCGGGTGAACCAGATTGCGCTGACGCTGGCCATGATGGCCATGGCTTTTGGCGTGTTCTGGCTGATCTGGATTCTGTGGGAGACGATACGTCTGGGCATTGGGGGGCTGAGCCTGACGCTGTTCAGCGAGATGACACCTCCACCCAACGAAGCCGGCGGCCTGGCCAATGCGATCTTTGGTTCGCTGGTCATGGTGGCGCTGGCTACGTTTGTGGGCACACCCATTGGCATCATGGCGGGTGTTTATCTGGCGGAATATGACAGGCGCAGCTGGCTGGCCAGCACCACGCGCTTTGTGAATGACATCTTGCTGTCGGCCCCTTCCATCATCATCGGCTTGTTTGTCTATGCCATGGTGGTGGCGCGCTTCAAGAGCTTTTCTGCCTACGCAGGCATTGTGGCGCTGGCCTTGATCGTGATTCCGGTCGTCATTCGCACCACAGAAAACATGCTCACGCTGGTGCCCTCGGCGTTGCGCGAAGCGGCCTATGCCCTGGGAACCCCGAAGTGGAAGGTCATCATGCTCATCACCTTGCGCGCAGCGCGTGCCGGGGTGATTACTGGTGTGCTGCTGGCTGTGGCGCGTATTGCGGGTGAGACCGCTCCGCTGCTGTTTACAGCCCTGAACAACCAGTTCTGGAATGCCGACCTTTCCAAGCCTATGGCCAGCTTGCCAGTGACCATCTTCAAGTTCGCCATGAGCCCCTATGAGAACTGGCAGCATCTGGCATGGGCTGGTGTCTTCCTGATTACCCTGGCCGTGTTGGGCCTGAACATCCTGGCACGTGTGCTGACGCGCCAGAAATAAAAGATTGCAAGGATTTCAAGATGTCTATCGCAACCACTACGACATCCGCAGCCGTGGCGCCTATTACTGGAACTGCCAAGCTGTCAGTGCGCAACCTGAACTTCTACTACGGCAAGTTCCACGCGCTGAAGAGCATCAACCTCGATATTCCGGAGCACAAGGTTACGGCCTTTATCGGCCCCTCTGGCTGTGGCAAGTCCACGCTGCTGCGCACCTTCAACCGCATGTATGAGCTCTACCCCGAGCAGCGCGCGACGGGGCAGATTCTGCTCGATGGTGAAGATCTGCTGACCAGCAGGCAGGACGTGGCGCTGATCCGCGCCAAGGTGGGCATGGTGTTCCAGAAGCCCACGCCGTTTCCCATGTCCATCTACGACAACATTGCCTTTGGCGTGAAGCTGTTCGAGAGCCTCGACGCCGCGGACATGGACGAGCGTGTGGAGTGGGCACTGCGCAAGGCCGCGCTGTGGGGAGAGGTCAAGGACAAGCTGCACCAGAGCGGCGCCAGTCTCTCGGGTGGTCAGCAGCAGCGCCTGTGCATTGCACGTGGCATTGCCATCAAGCCCGAAGTTTTGCTGCTCGACGAGCCCTGCTCCGCGCTGGACCCGATTTCCACGGCGAAAATCGAGGAGCTGATTGCCGAGCTGAAGAACGACTACACCGTGGTCATCGTCACGCACAACATGCAGCAGGCCGCGCGCTGCAGCGACTACACGGCCTATATGTACCTGGGGGATCTGATGGAGTTCGGTGAGACCGAGCAGATGTTCTTCAAGCCTCAGCGTCGTGAAACTGAGGACTACATTACGGGCCGCTTTGGTTGAGCCACAAGGAGACTGTCATGTCCGACAAACACTTATCTACCCAATTTGACAGCGAACTCAACCGCATCTCCTCGCGGGTGATGGAACTGGGCGGTCTGGTGGAGCGCCAGATCAGCCAAGCCGTTTATTCCTTGACACAGTTCAACCTGGAAGCCGTGGAGCAGGTCTCCGGCATGGAAGAGCGCGTGAACGCCATGGAGGTGGAGATCGACTATGAGATCGCCTCCATCATTGGCCGCCGCCAGCCGACGGCGCGGGACCTGCGCATGCTGATGGCTTTTTCCAAGGTCACGGCGAATCTGGAGCGCATGGGCGATGAAGCGCATAAGATCGCACGCATGGTGCAGTCCATCATCGAAAGCGGTGCGGCGCGTGCGCTGCCTTCCAGTGAGCTGCGCGTGGCTGCAGAAATGGCCTCTGCCATGCTGCGCAAAGCGCTGGATGCGCTGGCGCGTCTGGACACCAAGGCGGCGCTGGCCATTCTGAAGGAAGACGATCTGATCGACGAAGAGTTTGATGGCTTTGTGCGCAAGCTCATCACCTACATGATGGAAGATCCCCGCAAGATCTCGGCCAGTCTGGACCTGCTGTTCCTGGCCAAGGCCATTGAGCGCATCGGTGACCATTCCAAGAATGTGGCCGAGCTCATCATCTATCTGGTGGAGGGCAAGGACATTCGCCACCAGTCCATGGAAGCCATTGAATCCGCCGTGCGTTGAGGGCCAGCCAAGATGAATAAATTGCCACAGGTACTGATTGTGGAAGACGAGCCCGCCATCGCAGAACTGATTGCGGTGAATCTGCGTCACAACGGCTTTACGCCGGTCTGGGCGGAGGATGGGGTCAGTGCGCAGCGTGAGCTCGATGCCTCGCTGCCCGACGTGATCTTGCTGGACTGGATGCTGCCTGGCGGCTCCAGTGGCCTGAACCTGGCGCGCAAGTGGCGTGCTGATGCACGCAGCAAGCAGGTGCCCATCATCATGCTGACCGCGCGTGGTGATGAGCCGGACAAGATTGCCGGGCTGGACGCGGGTGCGGACGACTATGTCACCAAGCCGTTTTCTACCCAGGAGCTGCTGGCGCGCATTCGCGCTGTGCTGCGCCGCCGCCAGCCAGAGCAACATGTGCAGCGCATTCAGGTGGGTGATCTGGTGCTGGATGCCAACACCCATCGCGTGAGCTACCGTGAGGCGCTGCTCAAGCTGGGGCCGACGGAGTTCAAGCTGCTCAGCCACCTCATGCGCCACCCCGAGCGTGTGCACAGCCGTGGACAGCTGCTGGACAAGGTCTGGGGCGATCAGGTGTTTATCGAGGAGCGCACGGTGGATGTACACATCAAGCGCCTGCGTGAAGCACTGGGTGAAGCCGGCAAGATGGTGGAAACCGTGCGTGGTGCAGGCTACCGCCTGAGCGCTGGCACGCACCAGGCATAAAGACGGAGCCCATCATGCTGTTGCGGTGGCTGATCTTGCTGCTGGTGCAGGCTGCACTGGCGGGGCTGGGGTTCTGGGTGTTTGGCCCATGGGGTGTTGCAGGCGGTGTCTTGCTGGCTGCATGGCTGAGCCTGCTGTGGGACCAGTGGCAGGTGCAGCGCCTGCGCCGCTGGCTGATGGCCGGTGAGCTGTCTGCTGCCAGTGGCCTGCGTGGCAGCTGGTCCATGGTCAGCACCTATGTGCGCCGTGCTGTGCGTCAGCGAGAGCAGGCCGTGGCGTCTGCCGAGCAGCGTGTCTCAGACATTCTGGATGCCTTGCAGGCCAGCCCCAATGGCCTGGTGCTGCTGGATGCACGTGGCCACATTGAATGGTGTAACCAGATGGCAGAACGCCACTTCGGCTTTGAAGCCCAGCGCGATCTGGGACAGGCTATAGGCAATCTGGTGCGAGACCCTGCGTTCAGCAGCTACTGGTCTGGGCAGGACTTTGCCAACCCCATCGTCATGCAGGGGCGTGAAAGCTCGGCTTCGCGCCCCGTGCGCCTGTCGGTGCACATCTACCCCTATGGCGATGGCCGCTATCTGATGCTGGCGCGAGACATCACCCAGCTGGAGCAGGCGGATGCCATGCGGCGCGACTTTGTGGCCAACGTCTCGCACGAAATTCGCACGCCGCTGACGGTGCTGGTGGGCTTCGTCGAAACCCTGCAGACACTGGTGCTGAGCGAAGAAGAGCGCAAGCACTACCTGCACCTGATGGCGCAGCAGGCCGGGCGCATGCAGAACCTGGTGCAGGACTTGCTCATGCTCTCACGCCTGGAAGGCAGCCCCTTGCCGGGCTATGAAGACTGGGTGCCTGTGGCCCACCTCATGCGTCAGTGCGAGGTGGAGGCGCAGGCACTGTCCAAGGTGCTGACCAAAAGCAGCCAGAACCCTCACGTGCTGGCCTTTCCGCAGGATGGGGATGCGGGCATGGAGCTGCAGATTGCAGGTATGCAGGCAGAAATCCTCAGTGCCTTTTCCAACCTCATCAGCAATGCCTTGCGCTATACACCAGCAGGTGGCCATGTGCAGGTGCAATGGGACGTATTGCCCGATGGCAGTGCACGCTTTTCGGTCAAGGACTCTGGCCCGGGCATTGATGCAGCGCACATCCACCGGCTCACGGAGCGCTTTTACCGTGTGGACCGCAGCCGTTCACGCGATACGGGCGGCACGGGCCTGGGGCTGGCCATCGTCAAGCATGCGCTGCAGCGCCATGGAGCCAAGCTGGAAGTGCACAGCCAGCTGGGGCAGGGGGCAACCTTCAGCGCTGTGTTTCCGGCGCAGCGCCTGCGCAGGGCTCAGGCTGCTTAAGTGCATGAATGCATGAACGAAAACGGCTGCATGATGCAGCCGTTTTTTTGTGGCTCAATGTCGGTGTGCCAGCAGCACGCGGCGCATGAGATAAATAAAAATAATAGCTACCAGCGCAAGTGATACGCCACTTCCAATCCAGAAAGGTGTTGGATTCGTTGACCAGAGTGCGCTAGTTGCTTCATTTTTGTAAGCAAGCCAGTAGCCGCCAGCCAGACCACCGCCCCACAGCAGGCTGCAATAGACAATCAGCGGGGCCACGGTCACACGCCAGCAGCGCAGCAAAAAGATGCATACGCACTGGATGCTGTCAGACGCGTGGTAGAGCGCCACCCACAGCAGCAGGGCCGAAGTCAGTGCCACCACGCCAGGGTCTGCCGTATAGATCTGGGGCAGGGCTTCGCGTGCCAGCAGCAGCGTGCCGGAGAGTACCAGGCCGCTGGCGGCCGCAATCTTCAGCCCCATCCATGCCAGCTTCTGCGCCTGTGCCTCATTGCCGGTGCCACGCCACCAGCTCACCCGGGCGCTGATGGCAATGCCCAGGGACAGCGGCACCATGTAGCACACGGCAGCCAGATTGGCGGCAATCTGGTGGCTGGCTGCAGACAGTGCGCCTTGCCGCGCCACAAACAGGGCGACCAGAGTGAAGGACGTCACTTCCACCAGAATCGACAAACCAGCCGGCACGCCCAGTCGCAAGAATGCGGCCAGACGCCTGAAGTCTGGCGCTTCCATGCGCTGCCACAGCTGCAGCGGCGCATAGAGCTTCTGGTAGCGCATCAGCACGATGGCGACGATGGCAATCGCATAGTCCACCAGCAGCGTAGCCCAGGCACAGCCTGCTGCGCCCTGTGGCTCCAGGCCCCAGCCGCCAAAGGTAAACCAGATAGACAGCGGCACTTTCAGCACCAGTGCACCGACCTGCAGCCAGGTCACCAGCTGTGGGCGGCCCAGCGCCTGATTGAGTGTGGTGTAGAGGCGAAAGAACATGGCCGAAGGCAAGGCCCAGCCCACGATGATGAGGTAAGTGCGCACATCGCCCTGCATGCTCTCTGGCACTTCGGTCCAGTTCAGGATGGGGTCTGGGAACACCAGAATCACCATGCCCAGCAGCGTAAAGCCCAGCGCCAGGTACAGGGACTGGCGAAACGACGCGCCAATGGCGGCCGTCTCGCCGCGTCCGTGCTGTTCGGCCCAGATGGGCAGCAGCGCCTGCAGTACGCCCATGAGCGATACGTAAACACTCACAAACAAGGCAGAGGCCACAGACAGTGCAGCCAGTGCATCCGCAGAATAGCGGCCTGCGACGATGGTGTCGGTCACGCCAAAGGCCATAATGGCCAGTTGCCCCGCCAGCACCGTGCCAGCATGCCGCGCAATGGTGGCAAGTTCATGCATGATGGAAAAAATCCTTGCCCGTTCAGGGCTTGCGGCGCAGCACCATCAGATAGTCGTGGCGGTCGGTGGGGCGCATGACACGGGCTTGCAGCAGCCAGTCCTGCGTCTGCTCGGCAGGCAGTGCCGACCAGGCCATTGGTGTGGCAATCAGCCATTCACAGCGCTGGGCGGTTACCTCGCCCTGGTCTGCACGTTGCAGCTCCCAGTCCGTGTAGTGGCGCATGGCTGTAGTCAGTGCCGGGTCAAAGCCCAGGGTCTGCATGCAGCGCACATCCGCTGGAATGTGCTGGCGCAGTGCCTGAATGTGCGGGCCATAGCTGCGGCCATAGTCCAGCATGGGCAGCCACAGTGTCATGAGCAGCACCCAGCCCAGCACCGTGCCGCCTGCGGGCACGGCCAGGCTCTTCCAGATGGCAGCGCGGTGGCGGCGGGTGCGCCATGCCACCAGCAGCAGCCAGGCAGCGGTTGCCGCTACGGCCACCAGGAAGGGGAACAGGGCAAACGAAGGCTCAAAGCCAATGGCCAGGCGCTGCACGTTGGCGGCAGGCTTGGCGGGAAAGCCGGTCTGTACCGAAATCCACACCACCCAGATAGTGATGGCCGAAACGGTGAAGAAAAACAGCGTCAGCCAGTCAATCAGTGCGCCCAGGCTGCGCTTGAAGGTGGGCAACGCAAATGCTGCCAGTGTGGCTGCAGCGGGCAGCGACAGAATCAGCGCACGGTCGCCTTCTGCGGTGAACAGTGTGCACAGCAGTGCAATCAGCCACATCCACAGCGGCCAGGCAATATGCGGGTTGCGTGTGGGGTGCTGCAACTGCCTGCGCCAGCACCATAGTGCCCACAGTGCCAGGGGCCAGGTGGGCCAGCTGAACCAGATCAGCAGACGTGCCATGCTCTGCCAGTCCTTGCCCTGCTGCCAGGGATTGATCAGGCGGTACTCCCACAGCCCCAGTGCCCAGGCCGCAGCTGCTGCCACAGCCATGGACAGTGCCCACCACGCAGCCCAGCTGTAGCGCTGTGCCAGCTTGGGCGTGCGCACCAGCAGTGCCATGGCCGTGGCACCAGCACCCAGCAGCATGGCCATGGCAGGTGCACCAGCCAGTGCCAGCGCCAGCGTTCCCGTCATGGCGGCGATGGCTGACAGTCTGGGCTGCCACCACATGGAAGCCGCTGCAAAAAACACCACGCAGGCAGCGCTGAGCTGCGTCAATGTGTGGCTGGTTTCGTGCGAAAACTGCGCCAGCCCCAGACAGGCGAGCAGAGCCAGCAGGCCACCATCGGCCAGTGCACGGGCATAGTCTGTGGGGGAGGCTTCGCCGCCAAACGCAAAGGCCACAGGCTGAGCGCCGGGTGTGCGTGCCAGGCTGAAGACGGCGCGCCATGTGCACAGCAAGGCCAGTACCAGCAGCAGCATGAAAGGCAGGCGCACGACCAGATCGGGCGGCATGGCCGCTGGCAGCAGCTTGAGCGCCCAGGCACCCAGCCAGTACTGCAGCAGGCCTGGGTTTTCAGGTGTCAGCCCGTCCAGCAAGGGCGTGGTCCAGGCGGATTCCCCTTGCGCCATGGCCTGCATGTAGCCAAACGCTGCAATATCCACATCACGCCACGGCTCCCGGCCAACGAAACCAGCAAGTATGTAGGTAGCGCACAGCAGCAGCATGATCCAGCGGGGCAGGCTGCGGACGGCGTTCTGGGCGACGATGGCGGGTGATGGCGGATTCATGGATAACAACAAGCGGCAGTGCTGCACGGGCCGCACCGCCGACACAAAGGCTAAAAGCTGATAGGGATGCCAAGCATGCCATGACTGCTGCGAGTGTGCAGTCGCTGGGTGCATGCGCGCTGTGCGCAGGAGGCAAGAAAAAAAGGCAGCCTGGTTGCCCGGGCTGCCTTTTGGCGGGGAAGCAAAAAAATTACTTCTTGCCGAAGCGGTTGCGGAAGCGCTCCACACGGCCGCCCATGTTGTCCACCGACTTTTGAGTGCCAGTGTAGAAGGGGTGAGATTCAGAAGTGGTATCCAGCTTGAACAGAGGATATTCCTTACCTTCGAAAGTCTCAGTTTCCTTGCTGGACACGCAGGAACGTGTCACGAACTTGAAACCGTTGGACATGTCCACGAACAGAACTTCGCGGTAATCGGGGTGGATGCCTTCTTTCATAATCTTCCTTTAGCAAGTGCGGCAGCCGTATCGGACCTGAAGCAACCATTGCTTCAAATAAATCCCACATACTTACCGCAGAAAAAAGCCCCTCATTATAGCTTGAGGGGCCAATTGTCTGCACAGCAGACGGATGGATTAGCCGCCGCGACGCATCATGTCGAAGAACTCGACATTGTTCTTGGTCTGCTTCATGTTCTTCATCATCAGCTCCATGGCCTCGATTTCGTCCATGTTGTACATGAATTGACGCAGGATGCGGGTCTTTTGCAGCACTTCGGGCGGCAGCAGCAGTTCTTCGCGGCGGGTGCCCGACTTGGACAGCTCGATCGCAGGGAAGACGCGCTTTTCGTACAGACGGCGGCTGAGGTGGATTTCGCAGTTACCGGTGCCCTTGAATTCTTCAAAGATCACTTCGTCCATGCGCGAACCAGTGTCGACCAGTGCGGTGGCGATGATGGTCAGCGAGCCGCCTTCTTCCACATTGCGCGCTGCGCCAAAGAAGCGCTTGGGGCGATGCAGAGCGTTGGAGTCCACACCACCAGACAGCACCTTGCCCGACGAAGGCACGACGTTGTTGTAGGCACGGGCCAGACGGGTGATGGAGTCCAGCAGGATGACCACGTCTTTCTTCAGCTCGACCAGGCGCTTGGCGCGCTCGATCACCATCTCGGCCACGTGGACGTGGCGGGTCGCAGGTTCGTCGAAGGTCGAGGCAATGATTTCACCGCGCACCGAACGCTGCATTTCCGTCACTTCTTCAGGGCGCTCGTCCACCAGCAGCACCATCAGGTGCACGTCGGGGTTGTTGGCCGTGATGGCGTGGGCAATGTGCTGCATCATCATGGTCTTGCCGCTCTTGGGAGGGGCAACGATCAGCGCGCGCTGACCACGACCGATAGGGGCGATGATGTCGATGATGCGGCCGGTGATGTTCTCTTCGGACTTGATCTCGCGCTCGAGCTTCATCTGTTCCTTGGGGAACAGCGGCGTCAAGTTCTCGAACATCACCTTGTGCTTGTTCGATTCAGGAGAGTTGCCGTTGACCTTGTCCAGCTTGGTCAGGGCAAAGTAGCGCTCACCATCCTTGGGCGTGCGCACTTCACCTTCGATCATGTCGCCGGTGTGCAGGTTGAAGCGGCGCACCTGGCTGGGGGAGATGTAGATGTCGTCGGTGCTTGCGGTGAAGCTGGTGTCAGGGCTGCGCAGAAAGCCGAAGCCGTCGGGCAGGATTTCCAGCACGCCGTCAGCAAATACTTGTTCACCAGCCTTAGCGCGCTTTTTGATGATGGCAAACATCAATTCCTGTTTGCGCATGCGGCCGGTATTTTCAATGCCTAATTCTTCGGCCTGCTTCAACACTTCAGACACGTGCAGTGCCTTGAGTTCGTTAAGGTGCATCTGGAGTTACTCCTAGCGGAGTTTCAAAGAAATCTGGGGAGGTGGCGAATGCCAGAGTATTCGGCGGGAAGCGCAGTACGTCGATGGCTTGCCAAGATGATCAGGAGCGGACGCCCATGCATTGGGCCGTGATCAGGCGTCGATTATGACAGGAAAAGAAAGCAAATTGCACGCGTCCTGACAGTGGGGCAATTTGCGCTGATCTTGTGAGAAAGAAAAGCAGGGTGTTGAGGGTCTGAATGCAGGAGGCCGGAGCTGCAGTGCGCAGGCTCCGGCCATGCCGATTAGGCGATTTGCTGGTCGATGAAAGCCGTCAGCTGAGGCTTGGCCATGGCGCCCACCTTGGTGGCTACCAGCTCGCCGTTCTTGAACACCATCAGCGTAGGAATGCCGCGGATGCCGAACTTGGCAGGGATTTCGCGGTTTTCATCCACATTCATCTTGGCAATGGTGATCTTGCCTTCATAAGTCTGGGCGACGTCGTCCAGAATGGGCGCAATCATCTTGCAGGGACCGCACCATTCGGCCCAGAAGTCCACCAGCACGGTAGTGCCGGGCTGCAGCACGTCAGCTTCAAAGCTGGCGTCGGTGACATGCTTGATGAGTTCGCTTGCCATGGGGAGGTTTCCTTGAGATTGGGGTCTATGTCGTGTGCTGCGCACGGCAACTGCCGCACGCGAAAACTGCATCAATTGTGACAGAAACCAAAGTCCGGATTCCGGTTAAGGGCTGGGGGTGTTCCTATGTCTGCCATAGCTGCTGACAATGCTTTGCAAAGGGGGTGCCACCTGCACATGGTCTGGAGGCAGCATGGGCCTTGCGTCTGGCGGTATGCTGCACGCCCTTTGGCGTTCTGCGTCGTTGTTATTTGTTGAAAGTTCAGGGTTTGAGTATGTCTGTTGCCGTTCTGCCACCATTGCAGTGTGAGGTTGCCATCGTCGGAGCTGGCCCGGCCGGGCTGATGGCTGCCGAGCAGCTGTCAGCCCGGGGCGTGTCCGTACATGTGTTTGACGGCAAGGCATCGGTGGGGCGCAAGTTCCTGCTGGCAGGCAAGGGCGGTCTGAACCTGACGCACTCTGAAGCCTTTGAGCGCTTTGTTGAGCGCTATGGCGAGTCGCAGCCCATGCTGCAGCCACTGCTGCAGGACTTTGGCGCAGACCAGCTGCGCGCCTGGGCCGATGGGCTGGGTATTGGCACTTTTGTGGGTACCTCGGGCCGTGTATTCCCCACGGAGATGAAGGCTGCGCCCCTGCTGCGTACCTGGCTGGCACGCCTGCGTGCGCAAGGCGTGGTGTTCCATATGCGCCATCTGTGGAAGGGCTGGGATGATGCCAAACACCTTCTGATGGAAACGCCTGCCGGTGTGCAGCCTGTGCAGGCCAAGGCTACGCTGCTGGCGCTGGGCGGCGGCAGCTGGGCACGTCTGGGCTCGGACGGCAGCTGGGTGCCGCTGCTGCAGGCCAAGGGTGTGCAGGTGGCAGCGCTGCAGTCCACCAACTGCGGCTTTGATGTGGGCCAGCCTGCGGCCGCCATGCCAGAAACCGCCACCCGCCGCGCTTTTTTCCAGGAACTGATCGGCAGCAAGTCTGCGCCGCCCAAGGGCTGGAGTGCGCTGTTCACTGAGCGCTATGCAGGCGCGCCGCTCAAGTCAGTGGCGATTCGCTTTACGGACAGTCTGGGGCGTAGCTTTGAGCGCAAGGGCGAGTTTGTGGCCACGGCCACTGGCGTGGAAGGCAGCCTGATTTATGCGCTGTCCAACCTGCTGCGCGATGAGATCTTGCTCACGGGCAGTGCTACGTTGGAGCTGGATCTGCTGCCCGCCTTCTCGCACGACAAGGTGCTGCAGGAAGTGCGCCACCCCCGTGGCTCGCGCAGCCTGTCCAACCACCTCAAGGGCCGACTGGGGCTGGATGGCGTCAAGCTGGCGCTGCTGTATGAAGTGCTGAGCAAGGAATCCATGCAGGACCCCGCCAAGCTGGCGCAGGCCATCAAGGCGCTGCCCATTACCGTGGTGGCAGCACGCCCCATGGATGAAGCCATCAGCACGGCCGGTGGTGTGATGTGGGCGGCCATGGATGAGCAGTTGATGTGCAAGGCACTGCCTGGCGTGTTCTGCGCTGGCGAGATGATTGACTGGGAAGCGCCCACAGGCGGTTATCTGCTCACGGCCTGCTTTGCCACAGGCGTGCGCGCGGCACGTGGTATTCAGACCTATCTGGCTTCATAACTGATAGCTGCCAGCGCTTGATGTACGGTGTTTTCAAAGATATTTCTATCTGAAAACCTTATGAATCAAGCGCTGGCAGCTATTTTTATAAAAGTGCTTATTCCGGAAAGCGGCTTGCTGTCTAGCTTGCCAGCAGGTTGTGGAGTGCCTGCTGCAGCTGCGGATACTGCCAGGTAAAACCAGCCTCCTGCAGGCGGCGAGGTGCCAGGTGCTGACCGCCCAGCAGCAGTACAGACATCTCCCCCAAAAGCAACCGCAATGCCCAGGCGGGTGTGGGAATCAGCGCTGGTCTGTGCAAGGTCTGGGCCAGCGTCTGCGCAAACTGCATATTGCGCACGGGCTCCGGGGCGCAGGCATTGAAGACGCCGGAGCAATCTTCACGCTGCAGCAAGCTGTCAATGATGCGGACCTGGTCATCCAGATGTATCCACGGTATCCATTGCTGGCCGCTGCCCAGTCGCCCGCCCAGGCCCATTTTGTAAAGCGGCAGCAGCCGCTGCAGCATGCCGCCATGGGCAGACAGTACCGGCGCAATGCGCAGCAGCACCACGCGCACGCCGAGCAGGCTGGCTTTGTGCGCCTCCTGCTCCCAGGCATCACACAGCTGGCTGCCAAAGTCTGGCAGGCTGCTGGAGCTGCTTTCATCCAGCAGCTTGTCGCCACCATCGCCATACCAGCCTACGGCAGAGCCAGAGATCAAGACCCGTGGTGGCGTGCTCTGCTGGCGCATCCAGTCCACCAGCGTGCGGGTGAGGTCTACACGGCTGCGCCAGAGCATGTCGCGCCGCGCCTGTGTCCAGGGGCGGTCGGCAATGGGGGCGCCTGCCAGGTTGATGACGGCATCAAAAGCGGTCTGAGGTAGCTCGCTGAAGGCCTGCACGCCTTGAGCGCCGCTGCACAGCTGTGGCACCTGGCTGGGGCTGCGGCTCAAGACCCACAGCTCATGGCCTTGAGCATGCCAGTACTGGCAAAGGGCGCGGCCTATCAGGCCAGTGCCACCCGTCAGCAAAATACGCATGGGATGTTTCCTTGAAGCACGGAAGGGGGAAAGTTCTACCAAGCTTGGGGCATTGTTCGCATGGCCCACACAACTTGTTGCCCGTAGTGTGCCTCAGCTGTCGTGGGCGGAATATGCCCTGTGCGGAGCTGTGATCTGCAGTGGTTTGGGTGAGGCTGAAGCTCTCAGGCGTTTTTGTGGATACTGCTGCGCTGAAATTTGGCACTGAGGTCTGTTGGAGCTTAAGGCGGCTTGGTTCCCTACCTGATCCGGTTGGCTGCTTCCCCATGCGAGGGGGCCTGTCAGACCCTTTTAGACCAAAGTGACGCAGTGAAGTGGCACGTGGAATAGGGCTTGAGTCTCCCAAGGGGAAACTGTTTTTTGGAGGGTGATTTCTGAGCTGCCTTTGATTATGTTTCGCAGGCTATTCGTCGCATTAACGGAAAAGATTGAAAACTTGCGTAGCCTTTTAGAGGCTAAGTCCAAAAGTTGTTGGAAATCGGTTGGTTTCTAACCGCCCTCAAACAGCCCTGCTGACATGTCACAAAAATAGGGTGTTGACTTCTCTGCCCCCATCCACAGGAGCGGTTCAAGGACACCTTGTGTAGTTTATACTGGCAATGCTTACGCGCCCACCTAGCACCAAGGTCTTTGGGTGCAACGATGCTTAGGTCGTAGATGCCGCTCTGGCGATGCAGTCCAATGAGGGACGCCACAGATGCATCAACGATGTCTGGATAGGACAAAGTGGCACACCAGAGTGATGCAGAAAGAACTGAAGGGGCTTGGGGATAGATAACTCTTTGATTGCCAAAGAAATCCCTGAGAGAAGTTGACAAGCCTTACCTCGGCACTGGTTTCACAGTTAGGGCTGCTTGGTTCCCCACCTGACCCGGTTGGCTGCTTCCCCATGCGAGGGGGCCTGTCAGGATTTCAGACCAAAGTGTCACAGTGTTATGACACGTGGAATTGGCTCAAAGGATAGCAAATTTTGGGGGCTGATGGGAAGACATTTGGGAAGTCAAAAGGTCGCACTTGGCTTCATTGAAGACCAATAGATCAGCAGTTGTTTCGGCTGTTTCGCGAAGGGCGATTAGTCTCCATGCGGGGATGCCGTTCGACATCGATAATCAACGCCCGTTTTTGTTGTTAGAGATAGACCCATGGATAAATCGTTGCTGCGACAGCAGGTGCTGGAACGACTTGCAGAGGATCTGTTGCGGGTGGAGCAAGCGGCTCAGACAGCGCATGAAGCGGCAACGCACGAAGAAAACATCGCTGAAAACAAGTACGACACCTTGGGGCTAGAAGCTTCCTACCTCGCTACTGGTCAGGCTCGTCGTGCTGATGCCATACGCCAAGCGATAGTCAACTGGCGCAACTTCTATCCTGCCCCTTACAACCCAGCGCAGGGCATACAACTGGGTGCACTGGTGTGTCTGGTGGATGCTGACGACAAGTAGCAGCAACTCTTCATAGGTCCAGAAGGTGGAAATATGACCTTGGGCAGTGGCGCAGATCCCATCCATGTCATCAGCTCAAAAGCGCCTTTGGCCAGGGCTGTGCTGGGCAAGAGCAAAGGGGATGAGGTTGCACTTCAGGTAGGGGCGTTGAAGCAGCAGTTTGAGGTGCTCAAGGTGTGCTGAGATGTCAAGCTGGTTGGGTCGAGCTTTGGCAGTGGAAAATGTATGGTGTGGGTGACTCTTATCGACCCATAGCTGCCGGTCAAAGTCGCGGTTGCAGCTTTTATGTAAGGTTGAGTCCGCCATCCGATAGAAGAATCTCTCCGGTTAGGTAATTGGACTCAATGAGTAGAGAAACTGCCTGTGCAATATCTTCTGGTCTTGCAGCTCGACGCATGGGGGCACCCTCTCGCCACAATTCCTGTGCTTGAGTCCAGCTAGCTGTCAAAGGGGTGTCTACAAGCCCAGGAGCGATTGCATTCACACGAATATCTGGGGCCAATGAAAGCGCCAACAAACGGGTGACATGGTTAAGCGCGGCCTTCGTAGCGGCATAAGGTATAGAAGCCCCTTTGGGTCGAACTCCTGCATGTGAACTCACGTTAACCACGCAAGCAGGAAAACCTTCTGATGCAGATGCTCTGAGTGCGCTTTCTGCTTCTGCAACGATACGAAATGGTGCAATGACATTCACCTCATGTAGTTCGCGCCATATGTCGGGCGTTGCTGCTTGCAAATCTCCATGAGGGACAACGTGGCTAATACCTGCGTTGTTAACGATTACGTCCAGACGCCCTCTGTATGAGACAGCTTCTTTCACCAGCCTTACTCTGTCTGCGTCAACAGCAAGGTCTGCTTGTACATAGGTTGCTGCACCTAACTCACGTGCCATTGAGATACCAACCTCAACTGAGCTGCGAGAGTGCAAAACTACTGCATATCCATCCTTAGACAGCCTGCGAGCAATCGCTTCACCAATACCGGAGGTTGAGCCAGTGACAAGGGCAGTGCGTTGGTTCTGGTACATAAAACCTATTGGGCAATTGAATTGATATAGTCTAGATTCAGCCAGGTTTTGCTCATATCTAGCTGAAGACAATTAGGCAGAAGCATCACCTCAGAAGTGCCATTTTTCAACGTACTTTGTGTCCGCTCCTGGCCGACAGCAGCCGTCAGCATCGAGAGGCTCTGAAACTGGCATAGAGAACCATATAGCTTTATGGTTGTTTATGCCACTTTTGCTGTGAGTGCTCGGAAAGACATTGCCAGTGGGATGCGCCATAACTTTTTGAGAGCATCTGCTCTCCTAAGCAAGTTCACCTGCAGAGGCCGATAGGAATAAACTGGGCATGCAATGTCGACCATTACCTTCTCCCCTCCATTTCATTCACCCAACCAAGTCGCTGAACAACTACGAGGGCATGGCTATGCGGTGCTTCAACCTCGTGATGTTGCTACGTGGCTCAACTGTGATTTAGAGGCTTTGCAAGCCTTGTCGGTTGAGTGGAATGACCTTCGTCCGGATGAGTATCTCAAGGATGGTGGCAGCTATCGCTACCGGCGTCACGCCAGCTTTGTGGTGCGAGGCGAGCAATTGGAATTGGTAGAACACCGTCCGCACTGGCAACCGCTGAAGTACAACGCGTTGCATGGAGGGATGGAGCGCTGGTTTGCACCAGTGAAAGCCCAGGTAGTGCAGCAGGCTGCTTGGCGGCAGCTAATTGTTCGGCTGGCACAGCTCTCCACGCAATTGTTTGCTTCGTCGACGACAGCACCTTGCTTTGTGGAAGCACATCAATTTCGTATTGATACGGCTAATGGAATAGGGCGTCCGACACCCGAGGGGGCGCACCGCGATGGTGTGGATCTGGTCGCGGTCTTTCTGATTGGCAGACAGGGCATCAAGGGCGGCGAAACGCGCGTATTTGAAGCGTCTGGACCGACAGGTATTCGCTTTACGCTGACAGAGCCTTGGACGCTCATGCTGCTCGATGATGCACGCATGATCCATGAGACCACCCCCATCCAGCCCTTGGACGAGCATGTGTCTGGTACTCGTGACACCTTGGTTGTGACGTGTCGCCAGCATTGCTTTCAGGGGGATGAGGTGAAGTGTCGTGGCCTGTGACCGAGAGTAGGGGAAAGGTAGTGAGGATTTCTCGCTCACTACAGAACCTTGTTTGATTCAGGGATCTCGGTCAGTAACGGCTTCAGGCAGTTCTACGACTGTCGCCAATCGACCCAAAGCAGCCAGTCATATGAAGGTTCTAAAACAGTCATACAGGTTACTGCGATCTACATTACGTTATGCGTCGTAAACCAAATTTCCTTCATCGCACTATGCGAGAGCATCTTCAAAGGGGGAGTTCCTTTGCCGGACTCGTTGAGCAGTTTCAGACCGACGACGGGCTCATTCCATGCGAATGTTTGTTGATCAGGGAGTGGGCGGAAGGATACGACATAGTGTTTGCAGACGATCAGGATATTGAGGTGTTCCCCGTACCTGAAGCAAGCTTAGTAACTGATGTTCTCGTGAATCGACCCGAGTTGTGGCGTCAGGCTGCCATACGTCTTACTTATCACCCGTCAATTTTTGGGTCAGCGCCCGTGTTTGGTGTCTCGTTCCGGCAGGCAGTAGAAATAGCTAAAAAGGCTGGTTACACGAAGTCCAAGTATCTTCTTCCTGAGTCATATCGAGAAGGAAAATATCACTCACTACTTCTTCATCTTCATGAGGTGGATGACAGAAGGGGCAAACTTATTCAGCTGGAGGCTTGGCAACATTGCCCAGGAAGCAACTCTGCACACTACCTGCATGCTATGTCACCTGACTTTGCTTCTCAGGTTGTCCACTTGGATGGAGCGTTAATCCAATACTCTGATAGTGAGCTTGATAAGTTGCTGGTCGAAACGACCAAAGTAAAGGGCACGTCCTATAAGAAATTTTTTCGCCTTGATGGATCCATTAGCATCGGAGATATGCACACACTCGCAATAGCGTTCTTGCCTGGCGAGGAGCTATATAGCGAGGCCCTTGGTGTCACAGTTCTGCCCAGCGACGCATAGCTCTTCATCTCAGTAGCCTCTATCCGGCAACTGCTGAGTTTCAATATTGAGCAGCAACTTCTCACTGTCTCAGTCGTCCGCTTCTGGCCGACAGCAGTCCTTGTGCACGGACTCAGACGCTGTCAAAGCTAGGGCCGAAACTGGCATAGAGAACCATATAGCTTTATGGTGAATAGTGCCACTTTCACACTGCCGAAATTCCTACGTCAAGGCGGCAACCATCCCTGATGGCTATAGGTGTCCGGAACATACGTGCTCAAGGCGCTAGTCTGGAGGCACGGGGTAATCAGGCGAGTCTGTTCAGCCCCAGATCAGCCTTCTGGTGTCTTGACTGCTTCCCTGTCGGGGAGAGCTCGGTCGCCTTGAAGATGGAACTGAGGACTGACCCACATGGCGTAGGCGTAGCCCAGCTCCTTGCAAACTTAGGTGTTTCCGCTGCGTCCTAATTGCGTGGAAATAGGACAAATCTGTCCCTTTCTCAGTTCGGGAATCAGTGAGGCAGCAGCTTCGGAGCGCAGCCATTTGATTGGCTTGTCCTTTTCCGCGCTACCTGCTGCCTTGTGCAGGTCGTTCACGCAGAAGCGGCCCAAGGTGTGCTGACACTGGCCGACTGTTTCCACCAGACCATCACGTTCTGCCTTGATCTTTTCAGCTTGATCCAGCAGCTCACGCATGTACTTCAGCGGGTTCTTCAGCAAGTCCTCCGCAGCGCTCTCGTGTACTGCTACGCCCTTGGTTGCCAAACGGTCATAGGCTTCGATCACCTTGAGTTTGAAGTCTGGACTGATCCACATGGCGTACTCGTAGACCAGCTCCTTGCAAACGAAGGTGCCACCGTAGCGACCACGCGAAATATTTAGAGGTTCAATGGCAGGGATTCCTGCCTTTAACTTGATCGACTGGCACAGCTCCTTGGTAGTGTTCAGAGCTAAGAACTGCCAGGGCTTGTGACGTGGCTCACCTCCGGCTGCTTGGTGCAGGTCGTTCAAGTTGAAGCGACCTTCCCCGTCTTGGCGAATGGTGATGTTGTCGATAACGATTGCGGTCATGTGTGTTCTCCTTTGATTTCAGAAAAAGAAAAAGCCCACGGGGGTTAGGCGTGGGCGTTGTTCATGTCGGAGGTGTTTACTGTCTGGCTTCGTTCAAAAGCATCTTTGCTACGTTCATGAAGACTGCTGCGATGGCTTCACGGCTCAGACCATCGCTCTCTAGTTCAGGGATCGTTGCCATTACTGACTCCCGCACCTCCTTGAGTGCCTCGATCTGGGCAGGGGTGAAGCAGTAGTACGCAGCGGGGGATGTGACTGCTGCTGCCTCTTCCAGCTTCTGGACGGTGGTGTTGTGCTTCTTTGCCAGTGCCTCGATGTGACGTTTGGCAATGGCTGATCCCTCGTCACCGGCCTTGGCACGGCGGGACAGCTTTGCGACCTTCTCAGCGGAGCGTTCGTCCAGCTCGATGGTCTCGATGGACTCAGCCTGGATGTCACTGAGGTCGGCTGGGAGCAGTGCTGTGTGTTGCTGCTCGTTGAACCACTGACGGATTCGGGTTGGGTGGCTTGCGTCTACTGGACAACCGTTGTCTAGTAACGACCAATTCGATGCCAGCCATAAAGCATCCTTGCGTGTGGTGGAGGGCATGTCATCGAAGCCTTGCTCCTTGATCCACTGCCCAAAGAGCTTGTCGCTCTTGTGCATCCTGCGGCCCACCAGCAGAGCTTCCCCAACTTCACGCCAGAGTTCCCGTTGCTCGGCTGCGGTGGCTTTGATCCGGTGCCACGCACGTTGACCACGGGCTACAACGGCGTCTGTCATCACAATTTTTGCGATGTTGTGGCCTGCTTGGATTAGATCAACGTTGCAGTTTTCTAGACACTGGGCTGAGGGGCAAACTGAATGGCCTTGCTGGTTTCAGTCTAGATGTCACAGTGAGTCGGGTGGGAACTGCACTGTTTACTTCTGTTCGTTGAATTCTTTTTGAATTTGGAGAGGGGCTGAGCTAACCGGAGTAACACTCCGACTAGCCCCCGAGTTGAGGGGGCAACCAAATCACGGCGTTGCGGTAGAAAGGGTGAATATCGTTGAAGCCCAAGCCCGCACCCACTACCCCATACACACAGTTGGTGTTGGCTTGGGGGAATGCACTGACTTAAACGGCGAGGTCAAGGGGAAGGTCAGAAATGTCTTTTAGACGTTTGCCGTCAACCATGATTCGCAGCAACTCAGCTGCGTCTTCCAGTTTGAGTATTTCCAACGTTTCCTGTAACTCATAAAGCGCGAAGTGGTAGACGCAGTCAATGTCTCCAGTGCCTAGTGCGATGGAGGCCAATCGACTTGGCAGGGGCTCTGCAGTAACGACGACTGCGTGAGGAAGCCGTCCTTTGCGGTTACGTACCAAGTTGAGCGCCTCAGACCTTGCGTTTTGTGCTCTGTCGCTGCGGATAGTCCATTTGCATGAAATGCTGGCGTGTAGCAGTGGCAGACCACCGTTTGCTTTACGTAAGCTAGCTAAGGTCGTGACAGTGTTGTCGATGAGAAAGTCATTGGCGTTAATGGCTTCATCAGTTTCTGTAGCCCTGGCTACAACGATGTCTGGTGTGATGGTGTAGTCGCTACCCAGTGCGGCCGCTAGATCTGGGTTGGTCTTTGCAGCGTTATCCAGAGCTACCAGATGAGCGTATTGCTCGTACTTGGCAATTTCTAGACGATTGCGACCAGAAACCTGGTGAACATCCCATGTACCAGGGCGGAGATGACCAAGCTTGGCGAATGTCTCACTGACAAAATCTGCGCATATGCTTTCGAATTGGTTGCCCGAGGTTTGTCCTGCAATTCGTTCACTTACTGTCTCAGATTTCAGCAGCTTGGCAATGCCACTTGCAACCGCTTTGCTTGTTGTGTTACTGCTATCAGCATTGCTGACGATGCCTGCTGAGTTCGTTGTCAGTGTGGTTTTCAGCAGTGTGGCGTGAAATCGTTTACGTGCTTCAGAAAACTCGGCAGGGAAAGTCATTAAGCAACCTTGAAAGAGCGTCTTGTTGATAGGGCAGCATAGATCTGGCGTGCAACTGCTGCAGCCACAGGCGGAGGAAACGCGTTTCCAATCTGTCGGTAGGCGGCAGTTTTGCGACCAAAAAATTGCCATTCATCAGGGAATCCTTGGATTCTGGCCGCCATTCTAGGAGTCAGTCTAGGCATACCGATGAAATCTTTGGGAGGGGGTGCATCCCAGATGCCCATACCGTCAACACCCAAAGTTGCCCATGCCTTTTTAGCGCGTGTGGGACCTAGATCTGGCCCACCATGCTTTTTAGAGCCACCCACCAAGGTAGGTGCTATTGCGTTGGCTTTATCGCGCCATTCGTCTGCCCCGATCCAGCCATCAGCTTGCATAAGGTCGTGTAATAGCTCACCGACAGTTGGCGGTAGTTGCTTACTTGGCTCCGGCCAAGAGAATTTATCGGCGCGATCTTTGCGAATACCAACAAAAACAACTCGAGGGCGGAGTTGAGATACACCGTAGTCTGACGCGTGGAGTAACTGCCAGCCTGGCTCATAGCCAAGTTTTTGCATTTGCTTGTCAATGCTTGCGCGATAGTCGTCAAAGACAGCATCTAGCAGGCCACGTACGTTTTCAAGCATGACTGCTTGTGGACGGCATTCATCTACAAGGCGCAGTGCTTCTGGGAAAAGGTCACGTTCGTCATCTGGACCAAGCTGCTTTCCTGCTTTTGAGAAAGGAGGGCAAGGTACGCCACCAGCTAGCAAGTCGATACCCTTGTAAGGGAGTCCGTTAAATTCGCGCAGATCTCCCTCAACGACATTCCAGTGTGGTCGATTGAGGCGCAAGGTGGCGCATGCAGGTGGCTCAAGTTCAATCAGTGCAGAGTGGTCAAAACCGGCCATCTCAATTCCGAGGGCTTGACCGCCTGCCCCTGCACACATTTCTAGCGATGTAAATTGGCTCATTGACCTGAATTGTGCAGCACATTGGCTGTATGGATATACATGACTTTAGATGTGCTCGTGAATTTAGCGACTTTTCTTAGATAGCTGTGGACTCAGGAGTAAGCGGTGCCTTTGAGAAGTTCGTCGTTGCAGGGGCTTAGCTCTGTGATCCAAAAAATACAGATCACCCCAAGGACTCTCCGAACATCTCGAAAGCCCCAATCAGCCCCCAAGAGCTGGCTGGAGCCTTCCCTGACACACCTTCAAAACTGGCATAAACAACCATAAAGCTATATGGTTATCTATGCCACTTTCAGCGCAGTTTTAGAGGTCGACTTCCTCTGCAGTGAACCCGTGATCCAGGCGTCTGAAGCGGTGGCCGTCCTTCCTCCAGACTGCATTGCTCATACATGCCATCCGTGCAGCCTCAGTCCAAGTCCGCTGGGCACACTCTGGTGCCACGGATGCTTTGACTGAGCGTGAGCTGAGGGACTGGATGTCAGGATCTAGATGGTCCAGGTAGTCGTTGATGGCCTGGGCTAACTGATTCATCGTTCCTTGTTCTGACACACCATCCCTGACGGTCTTCAAGGGTGGTTGATCACCTACTTGTCCGAGCCAAGTAGAGCCCTCGAACAGCTGGTGTAGCAGCCTTGCATCCTCGTACCCTGCTACCAGGAACACCTTCTTCCTTGGGGCCTGTTGACAAGCACGGATCGAGGTTCTTCCCACCGCTTGATACACGGTGTGAATCCGATAAGCCTGAAGCACCTGATGCTTGGTCAGTCCAGTCCTTGTCTGCACCCATTCAGCCTCTTGGGGGTTAGGGTTGGTGACGGCTAAGGCAAGGATGTTGTCCATGTCCTTGAAGTCATTAAGTCCGTGGCTGATCACGGGAATAGGGATAGCACCGTCAGGCAGCAGAGCAGACCCAGCACCGTACCCAGTCCCGTTATTGGTCTGCAGCAGGAAGCGTGTTCCCTTGAGGAACTGAGCACCCAAGTTCACCAAGTGATCCAGCACACGTTCCCCTTGGGCTGTCTCCCCAGGTTCACCTGTGTGTCTGTTGGAGAACAGGTTGTGCTTGCTGGCCTTGTCGGACTGGTGGAGCAGGTGACCCACGGCCACCCATGGGCCTTGCTCCTTGTGAACGTCCCGCAGGCGCTCGTGAGAGAACCAGGGGTGGGCAATGAACCGGACACCAAAGCACCGAGACCACAGGTGATGTAGCACCGTATGTTCAAACAGGGCTGAGAGGATGATGGTTTCCTTGAACAGTCCGAACAGCTCTGGGGTGATGTAGCTGGCAAAGAGCAAGGATCGAGACCCTGTCAGGGCTGATGTATCCAACTCACCTTCACCACCAGTCGGCCTGATTCCCCGTGGCACCATCAGTTCACAGCGCATGGCTGGATTGCTGACTGCCTGGGCCAACTGTTGCTGTCCCAAGTGTCTTTGGCCGCAGTGATCCACCTGACCTAAAGACACCTCGTCCACCAAGCCAGACTTGCCAACTGTAGGCAACACTCGATAGTTGTCAGAAGAATCAATGTGGAACAACTCATGGAAGTAACTCAGGCCGTCCTCTGGCTGTGGTCCTAGGTGGTAGTTGATGAAGCTGACAGGTGCAAAGGCCTCGTCCAGGATCAGGCACCAGCGGGATGGGTCGTTGATGCTGGAGAGGATGCGGATGAAGGTGGCCGTGGTCAGTAACACCACCCGACCCAGCCCCGTTGGCTGCTCATTGATGGTCAGCAGGGCTTCTCTGGCAGCGCCGTAGCCATCCCCTGTGTTGGACTCAGAGTGGATCAGGTGAACACTGCGGATGCTGTGCTGACTCTCCAGAGTCCTTCGCAACAGTTGCTCTGTCTGGTTCACAAGCCGGATGGTAGGAGCTACGTAGATGAAGTCCTGGGTGGAGGCTTCAGGTCTGACCATGTACTGGACAGCAGCCACCGTCTTGCCTGACCCGACTGAGGTCGATACAGCGTACAACGGCTTCATGGTCATGCCCCTGTCAGCTTCTCAATAGCAGGCCACAGCAGGTCTCTGTGCTGCTGCAAGAGGATGGCTAGGGTCTGGCTATTGCTGAGCTTGCGCCCTTCGATACGCTCGTAGTGGCGCTGGCAGTTTTTGAGGTGGTCAAAGAGGTAGGTGGGGATGGTGACGGTGCGGATCACACCGAGCAATTTGTTCATGATGAATACCTTCTGCAGTAATGACAAAAGCCTCCGATGGGTGACCCCAAGGGAGGCTGCTGAGACCGAAAGAAGCGAGTGCTTCCTCCTCCATAACTGAGCGGTAATCGGCAGAAGTTTTTTGTTAGTGAGTCACGGCTTTTCTGGCGTGGCAGGCTCGTTTGACGGAGGCCGTTGATATGCCAAAGTGCAGGGCGGTTGCTTGGATGCTGGCGCTATGGGTCTGCCGCCAAGTAGCCACCGTGGCATCGTCGATCTTTTTATCTCGGCCTAAGCGCTTGCCTTCGGATCTGGCTCGTTCAATCCCAGCCATCTGCCGAGCCTTGATGTTCTCGCGTTCCAGTTCAGCCACGGCAGCCAGCATGGTCAGCATCAGGCGTCCTGCTGGGGTGCTGAGGTCAAAGCCTTCTCGCATGGAGACAAGCGCGACTCCCTTGGCCTTGAGTGTCTCTACGGTGGTGAGGACATCGATGGTGTTACGTCCTAATCGGTCAATGGCAGTCACCACCACTGTGTCCCCTTCACGGACATAGGCCAGTAGCTGGGCAAGGGCAGGGCGCTGGGCTGCAGGGATAGCGCCAGAGATGCCTTCCTCTCGGAACCACTTGGAGACCTTGTAGCGGCCTTCTATGGCTTGTTTCTGGTTCTCGGTAGTTTGGTCATCCGTGCTGACACGGACATATGCAATGACAGTGGACATGGCGTTATGGGGTGGCTAAATCAAACTAGGTCAAAACCTCTGGCTCAGAAGGAGAAGGGTGGCTCATTGCTTTCCAACGCTATTGATCCATCCTCATGGGCTGTCTGTCGGGTGGCTCACAGGGAGTACCTTTTGAGCCAGGCTGATGGGCCGCAGTCATAGGCACGAGCCTTGCGCCTGACAGTCCAGCACATGGCGCGAAGCGTAAGGGGTAAGGGGGGTGTGCCGTTTGGGTGAACTGCCGCTACCCCCTCAAATTTTTGTTAGAGATATTTGGTGCTTTCTTCGCACCTCTCCATCCACCGCGCTTTGCTTTCTCTAGCTTGGGCGCAGTGAAGACTCGTGGGAGATTCAACTGCGGGTAGGTGATCGACTCGATGGCTTCGATGCGTTCCTCAAAGCTGATGCTTTGGTAAACCTTGGTGCCAATGCTTCCTTGTGTTTCGTGACCTGTGATGCTGTCTTGCACCTTTTCAGGAATCTTGGCGCGAGACATCTTGGTTCTGACCAAGTGGCGGAAGCAGTGGAAGTCTGGGTACTTTTCGGTGAGGCCGATACTTCTGCGGTATTCGCCAAACCAGTTGGAAATCTGCAGTCCTGGCCGTTCTGCATCAACCTTCAACATGGGCCACAGGCGTGTATGTCCTTCGACCTGAATCGCTTTGACGTAGTCCAGCAGGCCCAGTCGTATGAGCTCGGAGTGAATGGGGATGGAGCGTTTGCTTGCAGCACTTTTGAGGCGCTGGCCTTCACCGGCGTCCGTAATGTGCAGGAGCGGTACGCCGTCCTCTACGCTGATGTCTGTAGCGCGTAGTTGGGCGAGCTCCCCTATGCGGGCGCCTGTGTATAGCCCAATCAAAGGAATCCAGTACGCGGCATCATTGCCGGACTTTTGGCCTACTGGTGTTGCATATGCAGTAAACAGGGGCTGAGTAAAGAGCTTTTGAAGTTCTTCATCTTTCCAAGGGCGGCGTGTTTGCTGCTTCTCCAGTTCAATCTCAAGCCCTTCCCATGGTTGTTTGGGGATGATCTCCAGCTCTCGGTAGGCATACCGGAGCAGCGTTTTGATCCACACCAAGTACATCCTCGCAGTACGGCTGCTAATGGGCTGCTTCAGTAACCAAGACCTGAAGGTATCCCCATGGGCACGAGTGAACTTGTCTACGGTCAAGGGGCCGAGGGCTTGCTCACACGCTTGCACGGCCACCAAGCAAGAGTTTTCGCAGCCTTTGGTGCGCTTTTTGATCTGTAGCCAGCGTTCGTAAAGCTGGCGCAACGTGGGTAGAGACTTGTGCTGGGCGCGAGGGGGAGGCGCTTTTGCTTGGCGCTGCTGGGACTTGGCAGGCGTTTGCAGTAGAGGCTGCTGGTTTGTACCCAAAGAGAAATCAATACCCTCGATCACGCGGTGATGAGCAGAGAGGTCTTGAATGGCTTGTGTCGGTGCCTTCCTGGCGGCATTGAACAGTGCCAAAAGGCGCGTTCTTTCAGCTGAACCCAAGAGTTCAGCTTGTTGCCTGTCGGATGTTCTCAGGCTTTGACGGATACAGCTTCGCCCAAACCTATCTCTGAGGTCTGTCGGAATCGTGGTGCGGAGTTGGTAGACGCCACCTCTGAGCGTGAGGCCTGTGACTCTTGCCATGGATGCGGAGCACTAATCGATTGAACGAAAAGGTCACACACTTGTGTCACAGTTGGTCTGAAATCGCTTCTTTGGGAAGATAACCTTTTGTATTTAAAAGGTTTCCCTAGAGAAGTTGACAAGCCTTACCTCGGCACTGGTTTCACAGTTAGGGCTGCTTGGTTCCCCACCTGACCCGGTTGGCTGCTTCCCCATGCGAGGGGGCCTGTCAGAGATGGATTATAGGGGTGTTTGCGTCTCGAAGATGTGACATGAGCAGATAAAACTGCCTGCCCAGGGCTTGCCAGGCTGGCAGACCGTAGAATCAGCGCCTATGTCTTATCTCGTGCTCGCTCGTAAATACCGTCCCCGCAACTTCGCCGAAATGGTGGGGCAGGAGCACGTCGTGCAGGCGCTGGGCAACGCGCTGACGCAGCAGCGTCTGCACCATGCGTACTTGTTCACTGGCACACGTGGTGTGGGCAAGACCACGGTCTCGCGTATTTTTGCCAAGTCCGTCAATTGCACCGGGCCAGATGGCAAGGGTGGAATCACAGCTACGCCTTGTGGTGTCTGCCCTGCATGTACTGAAATTGATAGCGGCCGCTTTCCTGACTATATCGAGCTGGACGCGGCCTCCAACCGTGGTGTAGATGAGGTGCAAAGCCTGCTGGAGCAGGCGGTGTACAAGCCCGTGCAGGGGCGCTTCAAGGTCTTCATGATCGACGAGGTGCACATGCTCACCAACACCGCCTTCAACGCCATGTTGAAGACGCTGGAGGAGCCGCCCGAGTACCTCAAGTTTGTGCTGGCTACGACTGATCCGCAGAAGGTGCCGGTCACGGTGCTCTCGCGCTGCCTGCAGTTCAATCTGCGGCCCATGGCACCCGAGACCGTGTTTGAGCACCTGACGCAGGTGCTGGCCAAGGAAAGCATTCCCGCAGAGCCCCAGGCGCTCAAGCTGCTCTCTCGTGCCGCGCGCGGTTCCATGCGCGATGCACTGTCGTTGACGGATCAGGCCATTGCCTTTGGCTGTGGCCAGCTGCAGGAAGCAGCCGTGCGCCAGATGCTGGGCAGTGTGGACCGTGGCTATGTGTTTCGTCTGATTGGCGCGCTGTCGCAGGGCGATGGCCGTACTGTGGTGGAAACCGTGGATGCATTGCGCCACAACGGTATCTCTGCCGCTGCCACGCTGGAAGAAATGGCCAGCGTGCTGCAGCGCATGGCCGTGCTGCAGGCCGTGCCAGATATGGCGGCTGCCACCGATGCCACCGACCCGGATGCCGTGCAGATGCTGGAGCTGGCGCAGGCCATGCCTGCTGATGAAACCCAGTTGCTCTACAGCATCTGTCTGCATGGCCGCCAGGAACTGGGGCTGGCCCCCGATGAATATGCCGCCCTGACCATGGCGCTGCTGCGTCTGCTGGCTTTCAAGCCGCAGGGTCAAGCAGCTGCTACAGCACCGGCTGAAAAAAAAACACTGAATCTGCCTGAACTGCCGCCCAGTCAGCCTAAAACTGCACCACAGCAACAGCCACAGCGCCAGCCTCAGGCTGCTGTAGTGGCTGAATCTCATCCGCAGGTGGTGGCGCAGGAGGTCGTGGTGCAGGAAATTCTTGCCGAAGCAGCGCCTGCTGCTGCAGAGCCTGTGGAGGAGGCTGCGCCAGCGGAAGTTGCCCTGGCCAAAATGGCAGCGCCTCAGGATGAGCCACCCCCATGGGAAGAACTGCCGCCTGAGGCCATGGATGCGCCGCAGTCCTTCGACAGCCAGGAGCCGCCTGCGTGGGTGGATGTACCCATGGAGGCCGAGCCCTACGCCGCCGCGCCTGTGTCTGCGGCCCAGGTACAGGCATCCGCAGAGCCTGCGGCCAGCGATATGCTGCAGACTACCCCGCTAGGCGATGTCTGGTATGCCGTGGTCAAGCAGCTGGATGAGGCGCAGACCATCGTGGCGCTGGTGCGCCAGCTGGCCATGCAGGCGCAGCTGGTAGCGCGTGAGGGTGGCGTGTGGACGCTGCGTGTGCAGCGCAGCTCACTGAACCAGACCACCACACGCGAGCGCTTGCTAAAAGCACTGTCGCAGGTGACAGACTGCACCAGCTTGCATGTGGAAAGCGGTCTGGCGACGGATACGCCTGCCCTGCGCGACAAGGCATATGCCGAAGCACGGCAGAAACAGGCCGAGGCCATTGTGCACAGCGACCCGAAGGTGCAGCACCTGGTGCAGAGCCTGGGGGCGAGCATCGTGCCCGGTAGCATTCGGCCGGTATAGGTTTAACAGCGAAGAGGTCGGCCCAAGTCATGGCACTATTGGCCTCTTTGATTTTTACGTGACACGTTCAACAAAAGGAAACCAACCATGTTCAACAAAGGACAACTTGCCGGTTTGATGAAGCAAGCTCAGGCCATGCAGGACAACTTGAAGAAGGCACAGGAAGAGCTGGGCAATATCGAAGTCGAAGGCGAGTCGGGTGCTGGCTTGGTCAAGGTGGTGATGACTTGCAAGCACGACGTCAAGCGCGTGACCATTGACCCCAGCCTGCTGGCAGAAGACAAGGACATGCTGGAAGACTTGGTGGCTGCAGCCTTTAACGCTGCCGTGCGCAAGGCTGAAGAGACCTCGAACGAAAAAATGTCCAAGCTGACCGCTGGCATGCCTGGTCTGCCCGGTGGCATGAAGTTCCCCTTCTAAGACCCGCTCACTTACATATTGCGGCACCGTTGCCCGGCCTGCTCTGAGCGCAGATCTGCGTGTGGCTGGATGGTGTGAACGGTACCAGTCAAGCGTGCAATACATCTGAAGGGAAAGCTATGTGCTTTCCCTTTTTCTTTGGATAGGGACGATGTCAGATCTGCAACCTCTGGACCCGCTGATTCAGGCGCTGCGCCGTTTGCCCGGCGTGGGCATCAAGTCTGCGCAGCGCATGGCTTTTCACCTCATGCAGCGCGACCAGGAAGGCGCACGCGTGCTCTCGCGTGCATTGATGGAGGCGGTGGATTCGGTACAGCACTGCAGCCGCTGCAACACCTTCACGCACAACACCATCTGCCCGATCTGCGAAGACGTTGGGCGTGATGCCGCGCGCCTGTGCGTGGTGGAAACACCGGCAGACCTAGCAGCCATGGAGCGCACAGGAGCCTATCAGGGCTACTACTTTGTGCTGATGGGGCGAATCTCTCCCATGGATGGGGTAGGGGCCAAGGATATTGGCCTGCCGCAGCTGCTGCAGCGCGTGACCGATGGCAATGTGCAGGAAGTGATTCTGGCCACCAGCTTTACCACCGAGGGCGAGGCCACGGCGCATGCCATTACCGAGCTGCTGCAGGGGCGCCATGTGCAGGTGACGCGCCTGGCGCGGGGCGTGCCTGTGGGCAGTGAGCTGGAATATGTGGATCTGGGCACGATTGCCCACGCACTGGTGGAGCGCAGATAAAAGCCGCAAACGCACACCTGTGATTTGCTGCGTTGTGTTTGCAGCTCTAAAACAACGCCCCGCGAGGGGCGGGGCGTTGTGGTCAGGCATCAGCGCAGTTCAGCGCTTTTTCTTGGTGGTGCTGCTCTTGGCTTTCTGAGCCACCTTGGCATTGGCAGGCTTCTTGGTTACAGCGGTTGAGCGCGGCTTCTTGGTCGTGCTGGCCTGCCTGTTCTTGCTGGCTTTTTGACCAGAGGTATTGGCAGCCATGCGCACGGTCTTGTAGATGCTCAATGACTGGCCCGCCTTGAGCTGGGAGTTGGTCTTGAGGGAGTTCCAGCGTGCCAGATCGGCCACGCTCACCCCATTGCGGCGTGCGACGCTGGTCATGGAGTCGCCCCTGCGGACCTTGACACTGGTGCGTCGGGTGACATTGGTGACTTCGGGCGCAAAGGCAATCTTGCCGTTGTCTGCAATGTGTGAGGCCACATCACCCATGTGCTGCGAGGTGCGAGGCACCATCAGGGCAGACCCCGCCTTGATCATCATGCGCGGTGGAATGCGGTTGACGCTGCGCAGATCGGCCTCGCTCATGCCCACGCGGTCAGCCGCCTGGGCCACTGTCATGGTGCTGGGGGCTACCCATACGGTCCAGCTGGCGTACTGATCGTCGTTATAGGCTTCGAGGTTGCGCTGGAAGACTTTGGCGTTGTCCCAGGGCAGCAGAATCTGTGTGGTGCCGCCGGCAAAGATGGTGGGACGATGAAACGAAGGGTTTAGAGCCTTGAAGTCTTCGAGGCGCACGTCTGCCAGACGTGCGACCAGCTCAACGTCCATGTCGCGCTTGATCTCCACCACCTGGAAGTAGGGGTGGTTCTCGATATAGGGCAGCTCAAGCTGGTACTTTTCGGGGTTGGCGATGATGTTCTTGACCGCCTGCAGCTTGGGCACGTAGTTGCGTGTCTCGTTGGGCATATTCAGCTCGGCATAGCTGGTGCCCAGGCCCTGGCGCTGGTTGCGCTTGATGGCGCGCATCACATTGCCTTCGCCCCAGTTGTAGGCAGCAAGTGCCAGCTGCCAGTCACCAAACATGCCGTAGAGCTTTTCCAGATAGTCCAGGGCAGCGCGCGTCGAAGCCAGCACGTTGCGGCGGTCATCGCGGAAGGCATTTTGCGTGAGGTCGAAGTACGAACCTGTCGCGGGCATGAACTGCCAGATGCCTGCAGCCTTGGCACTGGAGACAGCCTGCGGGTTGAAGGCACTTTCGATATAGGGCAGCAGTGCCAGCTCCATGGGCATGTTGCGCTGCTCCAGCTCTTCAACAATATGGAACAGGTACTTGCTCGAGCGGTTGGTCATGCGCTCGATGTACTCGGGCCGTGAGCTGTACCACTTTTCCTGCACCGGCACGAGTTCGTGGTCTAGGTCTGGAATGGCAAAGCCGCGGCGGATGCGCTCCCACAGATCGTGGTTGGACTCCAGGGGGACGACCTTGGAGGTGCCAGTCTTGACAGGGGTGATGGGTTTGAGTGGTCCGTCAAATTTGGCGGGTGGCGAGCTTGCGCAGCCAGCGAGCACGGCCACGCTGATGGCAAGAAGAAGATGGCGCAAGTTCATCAGAATGCGTTTTTCCATTCGCGCAGCGTGGCAAGCACACTGGCGGGGTTTTGAGGGTGGGTGTCGGGTCGAAAGCGCAGTGCGCTTTGCACGACTTGTTTAACGTCACAACGCAGAAAAGGGTTGATTGCCAGTTCCTGAGCCAGTGTGGAAGGCAGCGTGGGCAGCTGCTGCTGGCGCAGGGCTTCGCAATGCGCGCGGTATTGGAGCAGGTCGGCATTGCTTGGTTCCACGGCGCAGGCAAATTTCAGATTGCTCAGCGTGTATTCATGGGCGCAGGCCACGCGGGTGTGGCCCGGCAGCTGTGCCAGCTGCTGCAGTGAGGCATGCATCTGCTCGGGCGTGCCTTCAAACAGGCGGCCGCAGCCGCCCGAAAACAAGGTGTCGCCGCAAAACAGGATGGGAGCTTGGCCTGCAGGTTCGCAATACCATGCAATATGACCAGCGGTGTGGCCTGGCACTTCCAGTACGCGCCAGTTCAGGCCCAGCAGCTGCAGCTCGGTGCTGGCATCCACGCGGATGACGGGCTCGGGCAGGGTTTCGTAGGCTGGGCCGTAAACGGTTGCGCCAGTGGCGCTGCGCAGTTTGTCCACCCCTCCTACATGATCGGCATGGTGGTGGGTCACTAGAATGGCTTGCAGTTGCAGGCCATGTGCCTGCAGTGCGGCAAGAACGGGGGCAGCGTCTCCGGGATCTACCACCAGGGCTTGTTTGCCGTTGTGCAGCAGCCAGATGTAATTGTCAGAGAACGCGGACAACGGCAGCAGATTCATGAGTGAGTCAAGTCAGAAAGAGCATCCGTGGATGGCAAAGGCTTTTGGCCGCTATCTGCTGGAATGGGAGCAGCAGCGGTGCGACGAGGCGGTGGCAGACATTTTCGGCTATCACAGTCTGCAGCTGGGCTTGCCGCAACTGCAGGCCTTGCGGCAAAACCGCATGCCCCATCAGTGGCTGGCCATGCCCAGCATGGATTTAAACCCTGAAAGTCTAGCTTGCCAAGAGCAGTTGCAGGCGCATTTATGCTGCGCGCCTGAGGCTTTACCGTTTGCAGAGGCCAGTCTGGACCTGCTGGTGCTACCGCATACGCTGGAGCTGTGCCAGAACCCGCACGCAGTGCTGCGCGAGGCAGTGCGGGTGCTGGTGCCTGAAGGGCGGCTGCTGCTGTTCGGGCTGAACCCTTTCAGCCTGTGGGGGCTGCAGCACGGCCTGGAGCGCGTTAGGGCACCGTCGCTCAATGCCTGGCAGGGGCTTTCCTATCTGCGGGTGCGCGAGTGGCTGCAGGTGCTGGCCATGGATGTGGAGGCCGTGGACTTTGGCTGCCATGCGCCTGCCGTGGAGTCTGAGGTGTGGCTTGAGCGCTGGCGCTGGCTGGACAAGCTGGGTCACAAGGCGTGGCCTGTGCTGGGCGGTGCATACTGCGTGCTGGCAGTGAAAAAGGTGCATGGCATGCGACTGCTCGAGCCGGCATGGCGCAAGCACAAGACGGCGCCCAAGGCTGCGGCAGCAGCCGCTTGCCAGCAGGCACCACAAAGGAAAGAAATTTGAACCAAGTCGTGATTTACACAGATGGGGCCTGCAAGGGCAATCCTGGCCCTGGTGGCTGGGGGGTGCTGCTGCAGGCAGGGCCCCATCGCAAGGAATTGTTCGGCGGTGAACTGAACACCACCAACAACCGCATGGAGCTGACCGCTGTGATTGAGGCACTGCGCGCACTCAAGCGCCCCTGTGATGTGGCGCTGTATCTGGACAGCGAATATGTGCGCAAGGGTATTACGGAGTGGATCCACGGCTGGAAAGCCAAGGGCTGGAAGACTGCGGCGAAGCAGCCCGTCAAAAATGCCGAGCTGTGGCAGGAACTGGATCACCTGGTCAGCACAGCAGGCCACCGCATTGCCTGGCACTGGGTCAAGGGCCATGCAGGTGACCCCGGCAATGAAAAGGCGGATGAACTGGCGAACAAGGGCGTTGATCTGGCGCTGGGACGCATTTGATACCTAATCCAAGCTGCGGGCTCTAAAAAATAGAGCGGCTAGCGCTCAAAATTAAAGGGATTCAGATGGAAAACTATCTGAATCCCTTTGTTTTTCTGCGGTAGCAGCTTCTTTTTATGAAGCGGCTGGCAGCGTGATGCGGGTTTCCAGGCCTGGCGATGCATTGCGCCAGACGATGCTACCCTGATGCAGCTGCATGATGGCGCGCACGCTGGCCAGGCCAATGCCGTGCCCTGGTAGATGCTGATGGCTGCTGGCGCGAAAGAAGTGGCTGCCCAGCCGTGGCAGAACCTCCTCAGGCACACCGTGCCCATGGTCACGCAGCAGCAAGATGACTTGCCCCTGCTGCTGATACAGGCGCACATCCAGCTGCAGCAGGCCTTCTGTATTGCCACCATATTTGAGAAAGTTGTCCAGCAAATTGGACAGCGCATTGGCCAGCAGGTGTGACTCGGCCATGACCCAGCCTTCGCAGTCCCAGTGGGTATGTAACTGTACGCCGCGCTCTACAAAAATAGGCTCGTAATACTCCAGCACGTCCTGCAGCACGGTGCGTATGGCCATGCGCTCAAAGCGCTGCTGGCCGATGCCAGACTCCACCTCTGCCAGCAGCAGCATTTTGGTGAACAGGCGACTGAGTTGCTGCAGCTCGGCCTGCGCCAGCTCCAGTTGTGCCTGGCGCAGGGCCGGTGGCCCATCCGTGGCCGCCTGAATGTGGCGTAGCGTGCGGTTCAGCGGGGTGCGCAGGTTGTGCGCCACCATGTTGGAGACGTGGCGTATGCCATGCACCAGCTGCTCGAGCTGTTCGAGCATGGTGTTGATGTCCTGCTCCAGTCGGCTGAATTCGTCCTGGTGGGCATTGGGCGGCAGGCGAAAGTGCAGATTGCCCTTGCCTGCCTGATGCATGGCGCGGCGCAAGGCAGCGGCGCGCTGGTCCATCAGGCGGCGAAAGCCCAGGGCCGCAGCCAGCGACAGCACGATGACCAGTGCCAGTGCCGTGCCAGTGGCTTTGAAGTAGCGGTCGCGAATGTCGGTGAGCGGCTGCAGATCACTGCCTGCAAGCAGGTAGCGGCCATCGTCCAGCAGATGCAGTTGCACCCGGCCCATGAAGCTGCGCGTTTCCTGCTCCAGCGCTACATCCTGCAGGTGAGGGCCAGGCTGCAGTCCTGCCAGGGTGGCTACGGCATTGCCAGCCCAGACCTGGCCGTCAGCGCTTTGCAGAATCAGCACTTCGGTCTGGCTGTCGATGCCATCGGCCAGCAAGGTATCAATTTCGTTTTGCAGGCCCAGTGGACCTTGCTGCGCGTAGGTGCTCAGCAGGCGCTTGCTGGTGCGCATGGCATAGTCATCGAGCTGCTGGCTGACGCGGCCTACGATTTCCACGTAGTACACGCTGAAGATGCCTGCGAGGATGGCGAGCACCATGATGCCAAAGCCCAGTGCCAGCCGGAACGAGCTGGATTGCCAGGTATGCTGCAGGCCGTTAAGGCGTGGGGATGTCAATGCTGTACCCTACGCCGCGCACCGTGCGAATAACAGATGGCCCATTTTTGCCATCTATTTTCTGGCGCAAATGGCTGATGTGCACGTCGATAATATTGGTCTCGGGCTGGAAATCATATTCCCAGACATTTTCCAGCACCATGCTGCGCGTAACGGTCTGGCCAGCATTTTTGATCAGATAAGCCAGTAATTTAAATTCACGGGTATTGAGTGGTATTTTTTCTTCGCCGCGATGTACGGTGTGTTTGAGCAAATCTATGCGTAAATCACCAAGTGTCAGGGTGTGTGCCTGCTTCTGCGCGGTGGAGTTGCTGCGGCGCATGACGGCTTCGATGCGTGCTTCCAGTTCTTCCATTAAAAATGGTTTGGGCAGATAATCATCAGCCCCTGCTTTGAGGCAACGCACACGCTCTTCGGTTTGCCCCAGAGCGCTGACCACAATCACAGGCCACTGGTGGCCCATGGCACGCATGGCTTTCAGAATATCGAGGCCATCCACTTCATTCGGTAGCATGCGGTCAAGCAGTACCACATCCCAGGGTTGAGACAGTGCTGCTTTCAGGCCTTCGCTGCCATTGGTAATGTGGGTGATCGAATATTCAGTCGATAAAAGATTTTCGCAAATATATTGCGCAATCTCGGTATCGTCTTCAATCAATAAAATATTTTTCATGGATTGAAACCCCTGAGCAAAAAAGTGCTGCAGGGGTTGGGGGCTATGAAGCTTGGAGCTTAGCTTGGAATGTATCTTCTGCGCAGCGTGCGCTGTAAAAACTTGAAGAGGGTCCAGCACAGCATGGCGGCCGTAATGGCCAGCAGGGTAGCGCTGATGGGGCGCTCAAAAAAGATGCTGGGGTCGCCACGCGAGAGCAGCAGCGTGCGGCGCAGGTTCTCTTCCACCATGGGCCCGAGGATATAGCCCAGCAGCAGTGGCGCAGCTTCAAAGCGCAGCAGCATGAACAGATAGCCCAGAATGCCGAAGATGGCGACCATGTAGATGTCAAAGTTGTTGTTGTTGACGCTGTACACGCCCAGTGCCACGAACACCAGAATGGCAGGGTAGAGCCACTTGAATGGGATGCGCAGCAGTGACACCCAGATGCCAATGGTCGGAATGTTCAGCAGCACCAGCATGATGTTGCCAATGGCAAAGCTCACGACTAGGCCCCAGAACATTTCGGGTTGCTCGTTGATGAGCGTGGGGCCAGGCTGAATGCCGTGAATGATCAGTGCGCCCAGCATGATGGCCATGACAGCATCGCCCGGAATGCCCAGCGACAGCGAAGGCACAAAGGCAGTCTGCGCGGCGGCGTTATTGGCCGACTCTGGTGCAGAAATGCCCTGTACGGCGCCATGCCCAAACTCTTCGGGACGCTTGGCGACCTTTTTTTCTACGGCATAGGCCATGAAGGCGGCAATCGAGGGGCCTACGCCAGGCAGTGCGCCCAAGGCGGAGCCGATGACAGAACCTCGGAACATGGCGGGGTAACCGCGGTTCATCTCCTGCTTGGCAGGGATCATGGAGCGCAGCGTGACTTTCTCGACCTTCTTGGAGTCATCCTGACCGTGAATGCCGCGCACCACTTCCGAGACGCCAAACAGACCCATGGCCAGCGCCACCAGGTTGATGCCATCCATCAGTTCGGGCACATCCATGGTGTAGCGCGCAGCGCCGGAGTTCACATCTGTGCCTACCATGCCCAGCAGCACGCCCATGACCATCATGGCCAGGCCCTTGACCGGTGAGCCACTGCCCATGGAAGACGCTGCGACCAGGCCCATGACCATCATGGCGAACAGTTCAGCAGGGCCAAACTTCAGGCCTACCTCAGCGATGGTGGGTGAAAACAGAATCAGCAGGGCAAGGCCGAACATGGCCCCAAACAGGGAGGCAATGGTCGTAATGAATAAGGCAATACCAGCCTTGCCTTTCTTGGCCATGGGATAGCCATCCAGACAGGTCACCGCTGAAGCAGGCCCCCCGGGTAAGTTCATCAGGATGGACGCCGTGGAGCCGCCATACTGCGCGCCGTAGTACACCCCGGCCAGCATTACGATGGCTGCAGTGGGTGACATGTGGTAGGTCATGGGCAGCAGCAGAGAAATGGCTGCCAGTGCGCCAATGCCGGGCAAGACGCCTACGGCCGTACCCAGAAACACGCCGAAGAAGCAATACCAGAGTACCGTGGGGTCTGAGGCAACGCGCAGACCTAATAAGAGGTTGTCAAATAATTCCATTTTTTATAATTCTGGGAAAAGGGAAATAGTCATATCCAGCCCTGCCACAAAAATCAGGGAGGTAATGACGGCAATCGCAATGGCAAGCACGCCTCTGACGCCAAAATTCATGCGCTTTGGCATGGTGGCAATCAAGACGGCAATCACGGTGCTGAGGAAAACCCCCAGCATCTGCAGACTAAATGCAAATACCACCAGCGAAGCGGTAGATGCCAGCAGACTGTCCCAGTCAACTTCAATACGTTCCCCTTTTCGGAAAAAAGCGGGAACCATGATAAAAATGCCAAGCACAAATAGCACCCAGCCCAGTACCATGGGCATATAGCCAGGCCCCATACGGGCGGCTGTGCCAAAACTGTAATTCTGTGCGCCTATGGCAAAGAAAAGGCCGACGATGCAGACGAATATGCCAGCAATAATGTCTCTGAAATCTCTGTTTAGCATTAAACCTCCATTGTGCAGAGTGGCCTATTTTTGAATGGAGGAGAGGTGGTAATCTTTTGTGATACTACGTATACATGCTGAATATGAAAAATAATTAATGTGGTTGGTTAATTATTTTTAATATTTGCATGCGATTTGTTGATCTAAGTATGCAAATAATTAACTGTAATTAATGCTGAATGCCTTTGAAGGCATCAGCTTGAAGAAAAAATAATGTGCAAAAACAACAAAAAAGGCCCAACAGGGCCTTGGCGCAAGGTGGCTGCAGCCTGAGTGGCTAGATGCCTACGGGCAGCTGCTCCTCCACTTCCTGTGCGGACTGTGGGCGTGTCACGCGGCCGATTTCTTCGCCGTTGCGCAGCACGACCAGCGTGGGCCAGAGCTTGACCTTGAAGTGGCGGCCCAGCTTGCGCCCGGGGCCGTCTTCGATCTTGATGTGGGTGATGTCGCGGCGATCCTGCAGCGCGTCACGCAGCAAAGGCTGGGCACCTTGGCAGTGGGGGCACCAGTCGACGCCAAATTCCACGGCAACAGTGCCGGGCAGGTCGGCCAGGTCTTCAGGGCTGGGGGCAGGGTCGGTAAAAGCAGTCGCAAAAGGCATGGCAAAACTCCGAAGCTAATGCTGCTTTATCGCCCCATGCGGCACTGCCGTCAATCCGCAGTGTTATTTATTTTGTAGCGCCTGCAGCTCGTCCAGCGTATTGGCGTTGGCAAAGGCCTGTGGATCATCGCCCGGCAGATCAAAGCGGCACAGGGCCTGGCGGTGCTGGCTGGTCCAGGCGTCAATCTTGCGGCCGCCTTCGTGCACAAAGGTCTGCAGGCTGGGCAGCAGGCTGTGGTGCAGCAGGGCAAACACGGGCTGGGGGCGGACTTGCAGTGTGCCATCGCGGCCCACTTCAGGCCCAGCGGCAAGCACGATCTGGGCGCCTTGCTGTGCAGCCACCGCCGTCATGCGGGCAGCAAGGTCCTGTGGAAAGCAGGGGCTGTCGCAGGGCACGGTCAGCAGCCAGTCGGTGCTGCAGTGCGTCAGGCCGGTCAGAAAGCCCGCCAGGGGGCCGGCGTAGTCGGGCAGCACATCGGTGTGTACGGGCACGCCGAACTGGGCGTAGTGCTCCAGGCTGCGGTTGGCATTGAGCATGCAGTGGCCTACCTGGCGCTGCAGTCGCTGCAGGGCATGCAGAGCCAGCGGCACACCGTGAAAGGGTTGCAGCCCTTTGTCCACGCCGCCCATGCGGTTGCCACGGCCGCCGGCCAGCACCATGCCGGTGATGTCTTGGATGGCAATAGAAGCTGTGGTGCTCATGGCTTCAGCCGCCGATGTAGCTCATTTCCACGCGCTTGCGGCCTTGTGCCGCTTCCGGTGGCAGGCTGGCGCGGATTTCGGAGTAGCGGTCATTGCGCTGGCCCCAGATGTGCGCCATGGCGTTGCTGATGGTGGCGTCGTCTGCGCCGTTGCGCAGCAGGTCACGCAAGTCCCAGCCCTGGTCGGCAAACAGGCACAGGTACAGGCGGCCTTCTGTGGACAGGCGTGCACGGTTGCAGTCGCCGCAGAAGGCCTGGGTCACGCTGCTGATGACGCCAATTTCGCCCAGCGCCGGGTCGTGCTTGCCATCGGCACCTGCATAGCCCCAGCGCTTGGCGGTTTCGCCAGGGGCAGAAGGCTCCAGCTGCACCAGAGGCATTTCAGCGTGTATGAGCTGGAGCACTTCGGCCGATGGCAGGACTTCGTCCATGCACCAGCCGTTGGTCGCACCCACATCCATGTATTCAATAAAGCGCAGCGTCACGCCGGTGCCACGGAAATGGCGAGCCATGGGCAGGATCTGGTCTACGTTGGTGCTGCGCTTGACCACCATGTTGACCTTGATGTCCTGCAACCCCGCTTCGCGCGCGGCTTCAATGCCGTCCAGCACATCGGCCACAGGAAAGTCCACATCGTTCATGCGGCGGAAGGTGGCGTCGTCCAGCCCGTCCAGGCTGACGGTGACACGCTTGAGACCCGCATCCTTGAGCAGCTGGGCCTTGCGGCGCAGCAGCGAGCCATTGGTCGTCAGGGTGATGTCCAGCTCCTGACCCTCCGGAGTGCACAGAGCAGCAAGCTGGGCGATGAGCTGGTCCAGGTCTTTGCGCAGCAGCGGCTCGCCGCCTGTCAGACGGAACTTGCGCACGCCGTGTGCAATGAACAGGCGTGCCAGGCGGGTGATCTCTTCGAAGCTCAGCAGTGCCTTGTGGGGCAGGTAGGGGTAGGCTTTGTCAAAGACTTCCTTGGGCATGCAGTAGGCGCAGCGGAAGTTGCAGCGGTCTGTGACGCTGATGCGCAGATCACGCAGTGCGCGCGCGCGCTGATCCAGCAACTGCCCAGTGGGAGCAATATGTGCTGTATTGAGTGGCGCCTGCAGTACGCCGTACCGTTGTTCCACCACAGGGATTACGCGATCAACCATAGGGGCGAGATTGTGCCGCAAGCGCTTCGGCGCTGCTGGGGAGGGGGTTTGGTGCTGCAGGGATAGTCTTCAGCTCTGCGTGGTTTTGCAATTTTCCTGCGCAGCAGGCGGCATGGGCTGCCCTTTGCCTTCAGGCAGTATCCAGCCCACAAACTGGGGGTAGTACTGTGCGACGGCGGGGCCGTTGAAGTCCCAGCCTTTGCAGCGGCCCAGATAGGCAGGCGGCTGGTCAGGGCCGCTATCAAAGGCAGACACAATGCTTTGAAATGTGGCGGTTGCCATGCTTTGCAGCAGCTCTCGCATATGGGTGCAGCCCGCAATGCCGCCCAGATGGGTCTCAATGGCTTTGCGCCAGCCATGTGCCATGCAGCAGCCCACCATGCCTTGCATGGCATCCAGCGCTATGGGACAGCCTTGTACAGGATGGACATCCATCGCCGCTTCAATGGCATGGACGACCAGCTGGGTGTCCACCGTCACGCGAAGCAGCATGTGGTGAATGGGCTCGCCTGCCTTGCGCATGCCTTCTCCATTGACGCGTGGCATGTCCATGGCCTTGCTGTCTATGAGTTCGCCCTCGATGTCCCACAGGCCATCGGCGCGTTCAAAACTGCGAAAGTTCACTTGGCGGATGTGCTGCGGGGTGCGGGCAACAGTGGGTGTGGAAAGCGGCATGGGCGTGGTGTGAAAAAGCATGGTGTGCTGGCAAAGACCAGCGGCAATCTGGCCATCATTGTGGATATGGGCTGGTATGCGGTCAGTCACCAAGGTAACTTTTTATCAGCCACATTGGCTTCTAGGGCTTATGCTGCAAGCGCTGGGTGCTATGCATTTGATTTAGGACTTCGCCCTATGGACAAACCTGTGGGCAAGCCGGACCATGCCTGCATATGCTTGTCATGTGGAGGCAGTGGCGATGAAAACCCTGGTCGATCAACTCTCGCAGTACGCGGACTATCACCGCGATGCACGCAACATCCTCACGCACTTCTTGGGTGTGCCCATGATTTTGCTGGCCGTGGTCATCGTGCTGTCGCGCCCGGCATGGGAATGGGGCGGTGCGGGGGTAGCGCTCAGTCCTGCGGTGCTGGCAGCACTGGCCGCGAGCATCTACTACATGCTGCTTGATATGCGCTATGGCCTGACCTTGGCGCTGGTGCTGGGCGTCATGCTGGCGCTGGGCGCCTGGCTGGCCCAGCAAAGTACGGCGCTGTGGCTGGGCTGGGGCGTGGGGCTGTTTGTGGTGGGCTGGATCATCCAGTTCGTGGGGCACTACTGGGAAGGGCGCAAGCCGGCTTTCTTTGATGACATCGTGGGGCTGTTGATCGGCCCATTGTTTGTGCTGGCTGAAATGGGGTTTGCGCTGGGGCTGCGCAAGGAGGTGCAGCAGGCCATCGAGCAGCGCTCCGGCCCCGTGCGTACTTCAGCGCGTGCTGCCTTGTAAATGCGGTTTGCGCGGATATTCCAGGGGTTTGAAAGAAGCGCGCAAGGGCATGCCTCTAAAATCTTCAGGTTTCCCCCCAATTGGGGGCATTTGTTTCATAACCTGATCAACCATCATGTCCTTCGAAAAACTGACTCCCGGCAAGAACGCCCCTGAAACTTTCAACGTAGTGATCGAAATCTCCGCGAATGCCGATCCTGTGAAGTACGAAGTGGACAAGGAAACAGGCTGCGTGTTTGTGGACCGCTTCATGGGCACTGCCATGCACTATCCCGTGAACTACGGTTATGTGCCCCAAACACTGGCTGGCGACGGTGACCCCGTGGACGTGCTGGTGATGACTCCCTTCCCCCTGCCTACAGGCGTGGTGGTGCCTTGCCGTGCCATCGGTATCCTGCACATGGAAGACGAAGGCGGCGTGGACGGCAAGGTGCTGGCTGTGCCTACCAAGAAGATCCTGCCAGCCTACGACAAGATCGAAAGCCTGGACGACGTCCATGAACTGACCCTGAACCAGATCGCTCACTTCTTCGAACACTACAAGGATCTGGAAAAGGGCAAGTGGGTCAAGGTGCTGGGCTGGAAGGGTATTGACGAAGCCAAGAAGGAAATCACCGACGGCATCGCCAACTACAACAAGGCCTGAAAAATAGATAGCGATAAAGGTAAAACCTTGGTCTCAGCCTAAGGCAAACCTTTTTCTCTGTAAAAATTTGTTAATGTGCAGTCCCTGTAAAGGGCTGCACTTTTTTTTGCCTGTGTGCGGCGCGACAAGGTCTTTTTCAGGGAGATGAGATGCTTTTGGCAAACATGCGCATGGCTACCAAGCTGGGCATTGGCTTCGCTTTGGTCAGCATGCTGACGCTGCTGCTGGGTGCGGTTGCTTTATGGCAGATGCGGCACATGCATGCCAGTACGCAGCTGGTGGTGCAGGGCGCCATGCCCAGTGTTCTTTATCTGAGCAATCTGCGCAGTGACTGGAACCAGTTCAGGCGTGCTGAAGCCGGGGTGCTGAATGTCCAGAGCGTGGCAGAGATTGACGGTTATCAGACGCAGATACAGCGTGTGCTGCAGGAAATCCAGTCGTTGGAGCGTGCCTACCAGGCGCTGGAAACCGACGCCCAGGAGCAGCAGCTGATGGCTCGCTACGAGCAGTTGCGTGAGCAGTACATGGAAATACACCGCAGCTTCCTGCAAGCTGCGCGTGAGAAAGACTACAACGAGCTGGAAGGCGATCTGCTGCTGGGCGACATGGTCACCAACATCTATGTAGGCGTGGCGGAACCCGTGTTCGTACAGCTGGTAGAGGTGCTGGGTGAGCTGGCGCAGCTGAGCCGAAAGGGCGCAGATGAGGCGGAGCAACAGGTGCAGCGCAGCTTTCAGTTTGCCAATACCTGGGTGCTGCTCGGCATGGGGCTGAGCACCTTGCTGGCCATTGTGCTGGGCTGGCGCATCACCCGGTCGGTCACTGTGCCTGCCAAGCAGGCTGTCAGCGTGGCGCGTGGCATTGCCGATGGTGACCTGACGCAGCCTATCCCTCAGGCTGGCAAGGACGAAATGGGTGTGCTGCTGCAGGAGCTGGGGCAGATGCGTGACAACCTGGAGCAGGTGGTGGCGCAGGTGCGCTCCAATGCCGATGGTGTCTTCACCGCCAGCGAGCAAATCGCCAGCGGTAACCATGACCTGTCGACCCGCACGGAAGAGCAGGCCAGTGCCTTACAGCAGACGGCAGCATCCATGGAGCAGATGGCATCGACGGCACGCCACAACGCAGAAAACGCGATGCAGGCCAATCAGCTGGCAGTCAATGCCTCCCAGGTGGCGCAGCGCGGTGGCGAGGTGGTGCAGCAGGTGGTGCAGACCATGCACGGCATTGATGCCAGCAGTCAGAAGATTGCCGACATCATCGGTGTGATCGATGGTATTGCTTTTCAGACCAATATCCTGGCGCTGAATGCTGCGGTGGAAGCAGCACGTGCTGGTGAACAGGGCCGTGGCTTTGCCGTGGTGGCGGGCGAGGTGCGTTCGCTGGCAGGTCGCAGCGCGGAAGCTGCCAAGGAGATCAAGCAGCTGATTGCTGAGAGCGTAGACCGCGTGGGCCAGGGCTCCAGTCTGGTGGCCGAAGCAGGTCACACCATGCAGGAAGTTGTGCATGCCATCCGCCGTGTGGCAGATCTGGTGGCAGAAATCAGCGCGGCCAGCCGAGAGCAGAGCCAGGGCGTGGGACAGGTGAGCGAGGCCATTGTGCAAATGGACCAGAGCACCCAGCAAAATGCAGCCCTGGTGGAGGAAAGTGCAGCTGCGGCCTCTGGTCTGCAGCGTCAGGCCAGGGATTTGGTAGAGTCCGTATCGCGCTTCAAGGTTCAGCAGCAGGCGCTGGTTCGTCAGCCGGCGGTGCAGCCCGTGCAGACATCTGCCCCCATGCCAGCACCAGTCAGCATCCAGCCTGCGGCAAAGCCTGTGCAGCAGGAAAAGCCCGCGGAAGCTGTGCAGCCTGCGGTGAAGGCGGTTTCCAGGGCCGCTGCGCCAGCTCCAGCCAAACCACTGGTTACACAGACGGCTTCTGAAGACGACTGGGAAACCTTCTGACGCAGGCCGCAGACCTGCACATTCAAGACACACCCCATGCTGTGCTGGCATGGGGTGTTCTAGCATCTACACCTGCGAAGCTGCTGGAGCTAGGGCGGTTGTGCATAAGGACTCCTGCTCCCTTGCTGTGGATCTGGGCGGAGGGAGTGATAATCCCCCCTTATTTGTAAACCGGCTGTTCTGCGCAATAGCCGCTGGCGCTGAGGCCGCAGGGCTCACACATTTCATGACCACTTCTATCTGCATCGCTCAACTCAATTTTGTGGCGGGAGACTTGAGCGGTAACGCACAAAAAGTTATCGAAGCCGCGCAGCAGGCACATGCACAGGGAGCCGCGTTGCTGGTAACGCCCGAGCTGGCCCTGTGTGGCTACGCTGCTGAAGACTTGCTGCTGCGTCCCGCTTTTCAGCAGGCCAGTGATGAAGCACTGCAGACCGTGGTGGAAGCCAGCAAGCAGTGGCCAGGGCTGACACTGCTGGTTGGGCATGCACAGGCAGTGGAAGGCAGTACATTGCGCCGCAATGCAGCCAGCTGGATTGCTAACGGACAGGTGCTGGGCACTTACAGCAAGCAGGCATTGCCCAACTATGGTGTGTTTGACGAGAAGCGTTATTTCCTGCCCGGTCAGCAGGCCGGTGTGATGGACCTGCAAGGAGTCCGTGCCGGTGTGCTGATCTGTGAAGACGCCTGGGTGCGAGAGCCTGCACAGGCGGCTAAGGCCGCTGGTGCGCAGATGCTGCTGGTGCTCAATGCTTCGCCTTGGCATCTGGGCAAGCAGTCCGAGCGCGAAGCCGTACTGGCGCAGCGTGCCCGCGAAACTGGGCTGCCGGTGGTCTATGCCCATCTGGTGGGCGGCCAGGACGAGCTGGTATTTGATGGCAGCAGCTTTGCATTGCAGGCGGATGGCACTGTGGCTGTACGTGCTCCGTCGTTCGAGCAGGCACTGGCTGAAGTGCGTTTGCAGCAGACCGCAGGCATTGTGCAGGTATCGGGTGTGGTGACTCCTGTTCAGGAGGACAACGCCTGTCTGTGGAAGGCCCTGGTGCTGGCCGTGCGCGACTATGTGGGCAAGAATCGCTTTCCCGGTGCGCTGCTGGGTTTGTCGGGCGGTATTGATTCCGCACTGGTGCTGGCCATTGCCGTGGATGCACTGGGCAAGGACAAGGTGCGTACGGTGATGATGCCTTCACCCTACACCGCAGACATCAGCTGGAAAGACGCGCAGGAAATGGCAGACCGTGTGGGCGTGCGCCATGAAGTGATTGATATTGCTCCGCAATTTGAAGCATTCAAGGCAGCATTGGCCTCGCAATTTCAAGGTTTACCTGAAGATACAACGGAAGAGAATCTGCAGGCCCGCATTCGTGGTACCTTGCTGATGGCCATGTCCAACAAGTTTGGCTCTATTGTGCTGACAACAGGCAATAAGAGCGAAATGGCTACGGGCTACTGCACGCTCTACGGCGACATGGCAGGTGGCTTTGCCGTCATCAAGGATGTATTCAAGACCCGGGTGTTTGAGCTGGCACGCTGGCGCAATGCCAATGATCCTTTTGGAACGGGTCTGCATCCGATTCCAGAACGCATCATTACGCGCCCGCCCAGCGCAGAGTTGCGTCCTGATCAGAAGGACGAAGACAGTCTGCCTGCTTATCCTGTGCTGGACGATATTGTTCGCCGTTATATGGAAAATGACGAGCCTGTTGAAGCCATCGTGGCCGCAGGTCACGACAGCGGTGACGTCGAGCGCGTGGTTCGGTTGATCCGGGTGAATGAATACAAGCGCAGGCAGGCCCCGATGGGGCCGCGCCTGACGCAGCGTTGCTTTGGTAAGGACTGGCGCATGCCGATTACCAACGGATTCAGACGCTGAAATCTGGTTTCTCGTATTGATTGATTAAGTTAAAAAATTCCACTGGAGCCTGACACCATGAAAATGATTACAGCCATCATCAAGCCATTCAAGCTGGAGGAAGTACGTGAAGCATTGGCGGAATGTGGCGTCACGGGTCTGACCGTGACTGAAGTGAAGGGTTTTGGCCGCCAGAAGGGCCATACCGAGCTGTACCGTGGTGCAGAGTACGTGGTGGATTTTCTGCCCAAGGTGAAGATTGAGGTGGTCGTTGCTTCCGAAGATGCGGACCGCTGTGTAGACGCCATCGTGACCGCAGCGCGCACAGGCAAGATCGGTGACGGCAAGATTTTTGTATCGCCCGTGGAAAAGGTAGTGCGCATTCGCACCGGCGATCTGGACGGCTCTGCCATCTAATCGCACAGAGGCGTTGCCCATGAAAAAAGCGATCCTTTGGGATCGCTTTTTTGTGTGGGTCAGATCACGTGGCGCAGGTCCTTGCTTTCTGGCACCAGTCCAGCGGACTCGACCAGGAACTGCATCAGCGCGGCAATGTCGCTGTCCGCCTTGATCAGATCCATCTGCCAGGCGCCCATGAAGCCTTGTGTGACGGTGGATTGCAGAAACTGCAGCATGCTGGTGTAGTAGTTCTCTACGTTGAGCAGGCCCACGGGCTTGTCGTGATAGCCCAGCTGGCGCCAGGTCCACACTTCAAACAATTCTTCAAAGGTGCCAATACCGCCGGGCAGGGCCAGAAAAGCATCGCTGCGCTCAGCCATCATGGCCTTGCGCTCATGCATGTTGGCGACGATGTGCAATTCATTGCAAGACTGGTTGGCCAGTTCTTTGTCTACCAGTGCTCGGGGAATGACGCCTACCACGCGGCCGCCAGCTGCCTTGGTGGCTTCGGCCACAATGCCCATCAGACCGGTGCAGCCGCCCCCGTAGACCAGCTGACCACCACGCTGGCCAATCCATGTGCCTACGGCACGCGCAGCTTCTGCATACACCGGTAACTCGCCAGGGCGCGAGCCACAGTACACGCAGATCGAAAAAGCAGGGGTGAAGTCAGTCATGAGAGGTTCTTGGTAGATGAAGTCAGTGTTCAGCGCAGCGATGAGGGTGTGGGCGCAGGTGCATCAATCAGACGCGTACCAGCTAGCACATCGTGCAGAAACTGGCGCTGTGGGTGAAAGCGGCTGAGCAGGGCCCAGACAGCGATCCAGCCCAGTGTGAGCACCGCCACTTCAGCCATGGGCAGATGAAACGGTGCCAGAGCAGCCAGCGGTGGCAGCAGCCAGACCCAGCATAGCGCATAACGGGCCAGTGCACGCACACGCGTGAGGGGGCGGCCATTGTTGTCTACCACCTGGATGCGCCAGGTTTTCATGGCCAGCGTCTGGCCTTTGCTCCAGAAAAACGCAAAGTACATGCCCAGTACCACGAACAGCACAGCCTGCAGTGTGCGGGGTGACAGCGGTGCGCCAAACAGCACGCCAGCTGTGCCGAGTACGATGCCGCCGACAAACACGACGCCGAACAGCAGCAGACTTTCATACAGCCAGCAGGCCATGCGGCGGCGCAGACTGGGGGCTTGCAGAGGAACGTGGGTGGTGGAAGAGGTAGGGGCAGACATGCAGGCAGGCTTATCCATCAAATGCCCCAGACAGCAGGGGCTGTTTATTGTGCCGGTGCTGGTGCGTGCTCAGGTGCTGGATCTGATTGATGTGCGTCAAGATCTTGCGCAGGTGCAGGATCTTCCGCAGGCAGTGGCGGAAGCTCCATGCTGGGCATGGATTGCGGCACGGCAATGGGCAGAGCCGTCACCTCGGGTGGCGCGGCAAACGCTGGCTGAGGATGCTCAACAGGCGGAAGCTGCAGGGCTGGGGCAGCCTGTGGTGTGGAAATGGGCTGCGTCTCCACAATCACTGGGTGTGACACAGCCGGTGTGCTGGGCGCTGGTGCTGGCTGGGGCTTGGGTACGGCAATTCTGCGCTTGGCTTTTTTGGCGGCACGTGCCTTGCGGGCCTGCTCCGCCAGGCGCTGCTTTTCCGCAGCGCTCAGTGCCTGGTATTCATCCCATTTGGTCTGCAATTCCTGTGCGGACAGGCGCTTGGTGCTCTCAAAATTCAGTCGTGCCTGGTTGCGCTGCTGGGCGCTGAGGCTGGCCCAGGTCGTCATGCGGCTGACCAGCTTGGTGCGCTCGGATTCATCCATCTTGGGGTAGCGGTCCGCCAGGACCAGCCAGCGGCGCTTGGCCAGCGCACCCATGGCGTTCCAGTGCTCGCGCAGCGGCATCAGAATCTGGCGCTGGGTTTCTGAGAGTTCGCGCCATGCGGGGCCGGATGAACTCAGGCGCAGCCGGGGGGCGTGTGTGCTGCTGCTCAAGGAGGCGTGGCTGGTGTTGTCTACCGCCATATAGGCTGGCACGGTGCTGGGGGCCATGGCCACCTGCCCCATGCACCAGATGCCACCTGCTGCCAGACCCAGCAACAGCACGCTCGCCAGACTGATGGCGAAGACAGATGTGCGGGAGCTTGTGGGGTGTTCAGCGGTCAGGGGCATGTAGTGCCAAGTGTAAAGCGGCCCGCGTCCAGTCTGAATGGAACGGGCCGCGATTGCGGTCAGGGTGTGTCGGAAACGGTTGCTTGCAGGTATTGCTGGAAGCCGGGGTCAGTATAGGCGGCAGGGGGCAGTTCACTGGTCAGCAGGGCTGCATCCACTTCGGCAATATCAACAGTGGCGCGGCTGTCCTGGTCGATGCCGATAAAGGTCAGCGCACCAGCCAGTGCCACCAGCGGCAGCGCCGTCAGCAGGCGGCGCAGCCAGATGGGGGTGTTGTCCTGCATGGGAGCGCCCAGGCTCAATGTGCCGTCGGCATTGCCAAGCAGGCTGCTGGTCGCTTCGGTCTGGCGCACGCGCAGTGGGCTGCTTTCGCGCTTGCGAACAGACAGTGCCTGCATGCGTGCTGCGCGCAGGCGCTCAGTGACCACGTACGGCAGCTCCGCATTGGCCATGGACAGGTGCGCAGTCAGCTTACGGGCAAATTGCTCGGCCGCATGTTCATTCTGGTGCGAAGGTGTGGTCATAACTCAATTCCTTTGGCTTTGAGCGCTTTGCTCAGCGACTGGATGGCCCGGAAACAATGTGTTTTTACACTGCCTTCTGAGCATCCCATGGCCGCTGCTGTCTCGGCAACATCCATGTCTTCCCAATAACGCAGCAAGAAGGCTTCTCGTTGACGCGCAGGCAAAGATTGAATTTCATTTTCAATACTTTTTAACAATTGCATACGCTGCGTCAGCGTTTCGGCGCTTTGCGCAGTTTCTTGCCCACTGTCTGTTGCATAGGTCTGCATCCAGTCAAATTCACTGCTGTCTGGGTCATCGTTATGTGCGATGTCACCCATATTCGCAAACAGTGCATTGTGCGTTTTCTGTCGGCGAAACCAGTCCAGCGTGCAGTTAGACAGGATGCGGTGAAACAGCATGGGTAGTTCCGCGACCGGCTTGTCACCATAGTGCTGGGACAGCTTGATCATGCTGTCCTGGACGATATCCAAGGCCGCTTCTTCGTCACGGACGTGGTAGAGCGCGCGCTTGAAAGCACGTTTTTCCACGCTTTTGAGGAAGTCTGAGAGCTCTTGTTCGGTGGCCAAGGCAGTAGTGCTCGATAGGTCTGGAACGCACGAAACTGCAGGTCAGGATAGAGCCCTCTGCAGAATGTGGCAAAGCGGCCATTATCGCATTACGTTGTCAAACCCCCTCAATACCGTTAGCCAAAGTCGATGTTGCAGTGCCATAATGGCTGCTTGCAATTCAAACAAAAAGGCAAACGGGTCAAGGTCCGGCGTTTACCAATTTCGCCCATGTCCTTGGTCTTAAGTCCTGAACCGATCCCACAAGGATTTTGGCAAGGGGCACCCTAGGTTTTTCGTTAGAGAAATTCACAAAGGTTGATCATGGAAATCTCCAAAGCAGAACAAGCCAGCGCAGCGGCAGCTGCTTCTCAGGCTGGTACCCAAGAGTTGATGGGTGCCGAAATCCTTGTCAAATCACTCGAAGCAGAAGGCGTCAAGCAGCTGTGGGGCTACCCCGGCGGTGCAGTGCTGTACATCTACGACGCGCTGTACAAGCAAAACGGCATCAAGCACGTGCTGGTGCGCCATGAGCAGGCGGCGGTGCATGCGGCTGATGGCTATGCCCGAGCGACCGGCGATGTGGGCGTGGCGCTGGTGACATCCGGCCCCGGTCTGACCAATGCCGTGACTGGTATTGCTACTGCTTATACCGATTCGGTTCCTCTGGTGGTGATCAGCGGCCAGACTTCCACGGCAGCGATCGGCACCGATGCATTCCAGGAATGCGACACCGTGGGCATCACCCGCCCCATCGTCAAGCACAACTTCCTGGTGAAAGATGTGCGTGACCTGGCCCTCACCATGAAGAAGGCTTTTCACGTGGCGCGCACTGGCCGCCCTGGCCCTGTGGTGGTGGACATTCCCAAGGACGTTTCTTTCAAGAAGGCGCCTTACAGCGGCTATCCACAGTCGGTGGAAATGCGCTCCTACAACCCCGCGAAGAAGGGCCACTCCGGCCAGATTCGCAAGGCGCTGCAGTTGCTGCTGAGCGCCAAGCGCCCCTATATCTATACCGGCGGCGGTGTGCTGCTGGGTAATGCCTGCCAGGAGCTGCGTACCTTGGTGGACATGCTGGGCTACCCCGTGACCCATACCCTGATGGGGCTGGGCGCATACCCTGCCAGCGACCGCAAGTTCCTGGGCATGCTGGGCATGCACGGCACGATCGAGGCCAACAACGCCATGCAGAACTGCGACGTGCTGCTGGCTGTGGGCGCACGCTTTGATGACCGCGTGGTGGGCAACCCCAAGCACTTCATGTCGGTAGAACGCAAGATCATCCACATCGACATTGATCCTTCCTCGATCTCCAAGCGTGTGAAGGTGGATGTGCCTATCGTGGGTGACGTCAAGGACGTGCTGACCGAGCTGATCGCCATGATTAAGGAAGCCACGACCCGCCCCGACGAAGGTGCGCTGGCACAGTGGTGGAGCCAGATTGAAGCCTGGCGCAGCCGTGACTGCCTGCAGTTTGACCGCAGCAAGAAGGATGTGATCAAGCCCCAGGCCGTGGTGGAAACGCTGTGGAACATGACCAAGGGTGAGGATGTGTACATCACGTCTGACGTTGGTCAGCACCAGATGTGGGCGGCACAGTTTTACCGCTTTGATGAGCCACGTCGCTGGATCAACTCCGGTGGTCTGGGCACCATGGGTGTGGGCCTGCCTTACGCCATGGGCATCAAGCTGGCCAAGCCTCAGGCGGAAGTCTTCTGTATCACGGGCGAAGGCTCGATCCAGATGAACATCCAGGAGCTGGCTACCTGCCGCCAGTACAACACGCCTGTCATCATCTGCGCGCTGAACAACCGCTTCCTGGGTATGGTGCGTCAGTGGCAGGAAATTGAATACTCCGGTCGCTACTCCAGCAGCTACATGGACTCGCTGCCCGACTTCGTGAAGCTGGCTGAAGCCTATGGCCACGCCGGCATTCTGGTGGAAGACCCCGCCAAGGTGGAGTGGGCCCTGCAGGAAGCACGCCGCATTGCGCGTGAAGAAAACAAGTGCGTGTTCCTGGACTTCCGCACCGACCCCACGGAGAACGTGTTCCCCATGGTGCAGGCCGGCAAGGGTATCACGGAAATGCTGCTTGGTCCTGATGATCTGTAAAAACCATAGCTGCTAGCGCTTGCCGGCAGCGGTTTTGCAAATCATTTCATACGCAAAAGCAGATTTAATCTGCGCTAAGCGCTCTCAAATTTGACGAATCTATTGTCCACCAAGCCCGCAGCTTACCGGTTGCGGGGGAGGGTGGCGAAAAGAGGAATCTGGACATGAAACACATCATTGCCGTGCTGCTCGAAAACGAGCCCGGAGCCCTGTCGCGCGTGGTGGGCCTGTTCTCGGCCCGTGGCTACAACATCGAGTCCCTGACCGTAGCCCCCACGGAAGACCCCTCGCTGTCGCGCATGACGATTCAGACCACGGGGTCGGATGACATCATCGAGCAAATCACCAAGCACCTGAATCGCTTGATTGAAGTCGTCAAAGTGGTGGACCTGACCGAAGGTGCCTACACCGAGCGTGAACTCATGATGGTCAAGGTGCGCGCCGTGGGCAAGGAGCGCGAAGAGATGAAGCGCATGGCGGACATCTTCCGCGGCCGCATCATCGACGTGACCGAAAAGAGCTATACGATCGAGCTGACGGGCGACCAGTCCAAGAACGATGCCTTCCTGCAGGCCATCGACCGTACTGCGATTCTGGAGACCGTGCGCACCGGCGCATCCGGTATTGGCCGTGGCGAACGCATCCTGCGTGTGTAATGCGCAGACGTCAGACACTGAATTTTCACAACCCTACAACCCCTATAAGCAACTGGAGCCAACTATGAAAGTTTTCTACGACAAAGACTGTGATCTGAGCCTGATCAAGAGCAAGACTGTGGCCATCATCGGCTACGGCAGCCAGGGCCACGCCCACGCACAAAACCTGAACGACAGCGGCGTGAAAGTCATTGTCGGTCTGCGCAAGGGCGGTGCTTCCTGGGACAAGGTGGGCAAGGCTGGCCTGACCGTGATGGAAGTGGATGAAGCGGTGAAGGCTGCAGACGTGGTCATGATCCTGCTGCCCGACGAAAACATCCCCGAGGTGTACAAGAACAACGTTGAGCCCAACATCAAGCAAGGCGCTGTGCTGGCTTTCGCTCACGGCTTCAACGTGCACTACAACCAGGTGGTGCCCCGCGCTGACCTGGACGTGATCATGGTGGCTCCCAAGGGCCCTGGCCACACCGTGCGCTCCGAATACCTGAAGGGCGGCGGCGTACCTTCGCTGATCGCTGTGTACCAGGACCGCTCCGGCAAGGCGCGTGACATCGCTCTGTCCTACGCTTCTGCCAACGGCGGCGGCAAGGGTGGCATCATCGAGACCAACTTCAAGGAAGAAACCGAAACTGACCTGTTCGGCGAGCAAGCCGTGCTGTGCGGCGGTGCCGTGGAGCTGGTGAAGATGGGCTTCGAAACCTTGACCGAAGCTGGCTACGCGCCTGAAATGGCCTACTTCGAGTGCCTGCACGAGCTGAAACTGATTGTGGACCTGATGTACGAAGGCGGCATTGCCAACATGAACTACTCCATCTCCAACAACGCGGAGTATGGCGAGTACGTGACTGGCCCCGAAGTCATCAACGAAGAGTCTCGCAAGGCCATGCGCAACGCTCTGAAGCGCATCCAAAGCGGTGAATACGCCAAGATGTTCATCAGCGAAGGTCGCCTGAACTATCCTTCGATGACTGCACGCCGTCGCCAGAACGCCGATCACGCCATCGAGCAAGTGGGCGGCCAGCTGCGCGCCATGATGCCCTGGATCGCCAAGAACAAGCTGGTGGACCAGACCCGCAACTAATCACCGTTGCCAGGCTGCTTGTCGCAGCCTGCTGCAAAAGGCCACTGCGCAGGCAGTGGCCTTTTTCTTTGTATGGCTGTAAAGCAGTGGCGCTACACTGCATGGCAGTACTCGGTCCCCATGGATGCGGGCTGCGTAAAATACTATGGTTTTAATAGCTGCCCAGCTGCTGCGCTGGCAGCGAACTGGAGGTGCATTGCATGCATGACAGCAAAGACGCCCAAGCAGGCGAAAACGGCGTGGTGGTGCGCAAGCGACGCAAGGGCATTTACATACTGCCGAATTTGTTTACCTTGGCTGCGCTGTTTGGTGGCTTCTATGCCATCGTGATGGCCATGAATGGCCGGTTTGATCTGGCGGCCTACGGCATTTTCTGTGCCATGGTACTGGATGCGCTGGACGGTCGCGTGGCGCGCATGACCAATACGCAAAGCGCATTCGGCGAGCAGATGGACTCGCTGTGCGACATGGTGTCCTTTGGCGTGGCGCCTGCCCTGGTGGCCTACGAATGGGCGCTCAAGGGACTGGGTCGCTGGGGCTGGATTGCCGCCTTTGTGTACTGCTCGTGCGCAGCGCTGCGTCTGGCACGCTTTAACGTGAATACCGGCGTGGTCGACAAGCGCTGGTTTCAGGGCCTGCCTTCGCCTGCTGCCGCCGCGCTGGTCGTTGGCTTCATGTGGGTGCTCAATGACTTTGGCGTGGTGCGCGGCGAAGACGACATGATCACCTGGGTGCAGATGATGTGGGTGATGTTCTTCCTGACGCTGTACTCGGGCCTGACGATGGTGACCAACGTGCCTTTCTACAGCTTCAAGGATGTGAACATGAAGCGCAGCGTGCCGTTTGCCGCCATCATCCTGATCGTGCTGGCCATCGCCATCATCAATATTCATGCGCCTACCGTGCTGTTTGCGGTGTTTGCCGTCTATGGCTTCAGTGGTTACGCGGTCTATGTGGTGCGCAAGACACGTGGTCAGCAGACCAGTGTGATCAGTGTTTCCAAGGACGAGCCCGAAGAGCGCGGTCTGCATCATTAGTAATCATGCGTAAAAACGCATATACATCTTGAAGTGAACTGTGCTAGAGTTGTTCGCATGAATTACCTGTCGCTAGCTCTACTACTATCTTCCATGTCCAACGGGCAGGTTTAGTAGCGCGCGCGTACACACACCCTACATCCAAGGCCCGTAGCTCCAGCGACGGGCCTTTTTTTGTTTGGGTTGCTGGGGACCAGGCCAAATTTTCTTGAATCACGAAAGAGAGCTCCTATGTCGATGTTGCAGAACCCCGCAAGCAAGTACCGTCCTTTTGTACCTGTTCGTCTGACTGACCGTACCTGGCCTGACGCAACCATCAGCAAGCCCCCCGTCTGGTGCAGCGTGGACTTGCGCGACGGCAACCAGGCGCTGATCGAGCCCATGGATATCGAGCGCAAGATGCGCATGTTCGAGCAGCTGGTCAAGATCGGCTTCAAGGAAATTGAAGTGGGCTTTCCTTCTGCTTCGCAGATCGAGTTCGACTTCATGCGCAAGCTCATCGAGGAAAAGCGCATTCCTGATGACGTGACCGTGCAGGTGCTGACCCAGGCACGTGAGCATCTGGTGCGCCGCACTTTTGAAGCCCTGGAAGGTGTACCCCGTGCCATTGTTCACCTGTACAACGCGACAGCACCTGTGATGCGCCGCGTGGTGCTGGGCATGAGCGAAGACGAGATCGTGGAGCTGGCGCGCAGCAATGCCCAGCTGTTCAAGGACATCGCTGCGGAATACCCTCAGACGGACTGGACTTTCGAGTACTCGCCCGAGATGTACTCGGACACCGAAGTGGAGTTCTCCAAGCGCGTGATCGACGCCGTGACAGAAGTCTGGCAGCCCACTCCTGATAAGAAGTGCATCATCAACCTGCCCACAACCGTCGAGCACTCCAGCCCCAATGTGTTTGCCGACATGGTGGAGTGGACGCACCGCAATATCGAGCGCCGTGACTCCATTGTGCTGTCCGTGCACCCCCATAACGACCGCGGCACTGGCACAGCGACTGCCGAGATGGCCTTGCTGGCCGGCGCAGACCGTCTGGAAGGCTGCTTGTTTGGCAATGGTGAGCGCACCGGCAACCTCGACGTCGTGAACGTGGCCTTGAACATGTACATCCAGGGCGTGCATCCGGGTCTGGACTTCTCGGACATCGACGGCATCCGCGCAACGGTGGAGTACTGCAACCAGCTGCCTGTACACCCCCGTCACCCCTATGTCGGTGAGCTGGTCTACACCTCTTTCTCGGGCTCGCACCAGGATGCGATCAAGAAGGCCTTTGCTGCACGCAAGGAAGGCGACATCTGGGATATGCCTTACCTGCCGATCGACCCCAAGGATCTGGGCCGCAGCTACGAAGCCGTGATTCGTGTGAACAGCCAGTCCGGCAAGGGCGGTATCTCCTACTTGCTCGAAGCTGAATATGGCCTGCAATTGCCACGCCGTCTGCAGATCGAGTTCTCGCAGGTGGTACAGCAGGAAATGGATGCGCTGGGCACCGAGTTCACGGCCCCTGATTTGTGGAACATCTTCCGCAAGGAATTTGGCCTGGATGCGCAGAAGGCACCTCAGTACCGCATTGAGGAAGCTGATGGTGTAATGAATCTGACGGCCAAGCTCCAATGGAATGGTCAGGAGCGCGTGCTGCAAGGCAAGGGTACCGGCCCTATCGACGCCTTTGTGCAGGCGCTGTCTGAAGCCACTGGCCACAGCGTGCGCGTGATGAACTACTCGGAGCACGCAGTGGGTGAAGGCGCCAGCGCACAGGCCGTTGCCTATGTGGAAGTGCGCGTGGACGACAGTCACACCGTGTACGGCGTGGGCATGGATGCCAACATCGTGTCGGCCTCGATTCGCGCCATTTTGTCGGGTGTGCGTCGCGCGGTGCCTGTGCAGACGCAGGCTGCCTAAACACTCCAGAGCCAGCGGCTTTTGCGCCTGAGGTGCAAGGGCCGCCCGGCTGCAGACTTGCCAGATGGTGCAAAAGATCTGGCCTCCCAGCGGCATCAGACTTGTAAAGTTTGATGCCGCTTGCTTTGTGTGCTCTCAAATAATTGAAAATGAGTGCTAACTACATGATGCAAACGGTACTGCCACGCCTATAATTTCGTGAATTACTGCAAAAAGGTCGCTTTTCCCGTAAATAAAAAGACTTTTTTAAAGTAGGGGTGAACACGTCTTTGTTATTTGTAGTTCGGAGCACCGCTGCATGCACTACCGATCCTTTTTTGCATCTCAACGGATCGCCAGATTGCTGGCTTTCGTCACTTTGAGTTGCGCTCTGGCTGCACCAGCCGCAAACGCAGCCAATACAGCTCCTACCAAGAAGCCAAGCAGCAGCGCATCTGCCAGCAAAGCCAAGAAAACGCCTAACAAGCAAGCGGCTGCCAAAAAGTCGACCACAGCCCAGAAAAAGGCTGCAGCGCAAAAGAAAGCCGTAGCGCAGAAAAAAACTACAAGTACCAAAAAGGCACAGGCTGCACGCTTGAGCAATGCCAACAAGAAAGTCGCGCGCAAGAACGCAACGGCTACGCGTGCAGTGAAGGCTGCTGCTGCCGGTGCTGCTGCGGTGGCGGTGGCGCGGCCTTCCTTTGGTCAGCTGGCGGGCCTGCATAAGGTGTCTGACCCGCTGGAACTGAAGTCCAGCGTGGCACTGGTACTGGATCAGGACACCAAAGAAGTCCTGTTCAGCAAGAATGACCATGCCGTGCTGCCCATTGCCTCCATCACCAAGCTGATGACCGGCTTGCTGATTGCAGAGGCGGGTCTTCCCATGGATGAGGTGTTGACCATCACCCAGGACGACGTGGATACCGAAAAGAACAGCAGCTCACGTCTGCGCGTAGGCGCAAAGCTGACGCGTGGTGAGATGCTGCATCTGGCGCTGATGTCCAGTGAAAACCGCGCAGCGCATGCGCTGGGGCGCACCTATCCCGGTGGCCTGCAGCACTTTGTGCAGTTGATGAACAACAAGGCCAAGCTGCTGGGCATGGCCGAGACCCAGTTCGTGGAGCCAACAGGTCTGTCCAGCCGCAACCAGTCCAGCGCGCATGATCTGGCGACGCTGGTGAATGTGGCGCATGCCAATCCCGTCATGCGTGAGTTCTCCACCACGCCCAGCCGCACAGTCACTGTGGGCAATCGCGTGCTGCAGTTCAACAATACCAACAGCCTGGTCAAGAGTGAGCGTTGGGAGATCGGCTTGCAAAAGACCGGCTATATCTCTGAAGCGGGCCGCTGCCTGGTGATGCAGACCGAGGTTTCAGGGCGCAAGCTCATCATGGTGTTCCTCGACTCCATGGGGAAATACAGCCGCCAAGCCGATGCCGAGCGTGTGCGCCGCTGGCTGGAATCTGGCCATACGCTGACAGCCAGCCGCTGATCCGAAGAGCCGCGTCTCAAAAAAGAGAGCGGCTAGCGCTGATGAATTGAGCTTTTCCGATATGAATATATTGGAAAGCCTTATTTCACAAGCGCTAGCCGCTCTTTTTTATGCAAAGAAAAGCCGCTGAAGGCATGCCTGCAGCGGCTGGAAAGAATTGGCGCGGCGTACTGGGATCGAACCAGTGACCCACAGCTTAGAAGGCTGTTGCTCTATCCGACTGAGCTAACGCCGCCGCTTTCGGTCTCAATCCTCAATCATACCGTGACTGAGACCGACTTTCGGCTTTGTGCTGCTCAGTCTTCGTCAAAAACGATCTGGGGCAGGGCTACGACACGGGCGACTTTGCTCAGGTCTTTGAGGACGCCTGCGCTATAGAAGCTGTAGGGGGTGTCGGGCTCCAAGGCTGCCGCTGCCAGGTAGGCCAGTGGCTGGTTCATGCTGACGTAGTAGCTGCCGGGAGGCGCTTCAAAACTGTTGCGCTGCAGGGCGACGGCGTCATTGGCTTCGCTGGCCTGATACGTTTCCGCATCCAGGCTGGAAAGCTCAGCCACACGCTGCACGTTCACGCCCAGCATGCCCAGTCGCTCGACGGCAGGGATGGCATCGGCAGACAGCCAGTAGCCGCAGGCATGGCTGCGGGCGCGGGACTGGCTCAGCTGCAGGCTGTCGCTCCAGACCACGGGTTGCTGGCGCAGCTGGGCTGTGTCCATGTCCACCACGGTGATGTCACGCTGGCCGATGGTGGGCTGCGCCTGCACGGTCAGCTTGCCACGGCAGGCCTGCGATGCGATGTCGCGCATCACAAAGGTGTCTACTGCCTTCAGATTGTCTGCATGGCTGGCGGCGCTTTGCAGCACGGCATTCATGGCTTGCACATGGCCGTGCACACGGCGCTGCACGTGAATGCGGCGCAGATCACTGCCTCGGCTGTCTGTCACCATGCTGGCCATGTTTTTCAGACTGGAAGCATTGCTCAGCGTGGTTGGGTTGATGCTTGCCATGGCATAGCCGTTGTCAGCGTTCTCGTCGGCAGCCTCAAAAGCCCAGTCCACGCGCAGACCGGCCTGCTCCAGTGCGTGCAGGGCAGGCTGGTGCACCCATTCGCGCGCAGCCTTGGTGATGAATTCGTGGCCGTTGGGAGTCACCGCATATTGCAGCCCCATATCGTTGGCACGCACGGCATTGAAGCGCTGGCGTGTGGGCTCGATGGCGGCAAACTCTCCGGCATCCAGCATGACGCTGGGGTGGTAGTCGCGCGCCAGCTTGGCCAGAAAGCGTGCTTCCGGTGTCTGCAGCGCCAGGTGGTCCTGGGTCAGGTCAGTGCCGTCGGCCGTGGTGGCTGTTCCGTTGGCAAAGCCATCAGGGTTGGCACGGGGCACGAGGATGATGTTGATCTTGTCGAGCAAAGGGGCCAGCAGGCCGCCGTCACCCAGCTCCTTGGCAATGGCCAGGGTAGCTTCGGTGGCTGCTGCATCCGTGCCTTGCTGCGCTGCCACGATCATGACCGTGGGGCGGCCGCTGTCTTCCAGCGCCTGCGGGCTGATGGATGTTCCCTTGGTTGCCACCAGTGCATGAATGGGCGAGCCACTTTGTGCGTTGCCACTACTCAGCAGGCCCAGGCGTACATTGCCGTTGAGGCTGGCTGCGCTGAGCTCGCGCAGCAGTTCGGCCAGTTCGCTGTTTGTGGTGAACTGCAGGCGGCTGTCGGAAAGGCCTGGTGTGCTGTAGCGCTCCGCAGGATCAGGGAAAAGCGCTGCCACGGACGCACTGTAGGGCAGAGCCTGCACATGGGTGTTGCTGGCAATGGGTGCCACGCTGATCACGGGCGCGTCAGGGGCTGTAGCGGTGGGGGCTGGTGTGCTGGTTGAGACAGGTGCAGTGCTGCGTGGCGTCCACTCTGGCAGCGGTGTGCTGGTGCAGGCTGTCAGTGCCAGTACCGAGCCAGCCAGCAGCCAGCGTGATGCGTGTGAGTAGAGAGCGTGACCTGTGCGTTCCAGAGACGGCGCAAAGACGGTGGCGTGGTGCTTGGTCATGGTGCTGTATCCGTAGAAAACCGAGAAAAGAAGCCCTGCGTTCGCGATGGCGCACTGGCTTTGCGGGCGGCGTAGCCCTGATGTGTGCATCTTACGAGGCATGCCACAGCATCAGGGCTGCCGCAGATGCCAGTTCCGCCGTAGGCAGAAACTGGCGCAGCCGCAGATGTGGCTTAGCGGTTGAAGCCGCCGCCGTTGCCACCACGACGGTTGTTACCGCCGCGGAAGCCTCCGCCGCCATTGCCGCCACGGAAGCCGCCGCCATTGCCACGGCGTGGGCGCTCCATCATCAGGTCAATGCTGGTCAGTGTGGGGTCAGGCTGGCCGCTGCTGTGCGAGCGAGGCGCACGGGTGACAGGGTTACCCAGCTGGGTGCCCAGGTGTGCATTGGGGCGTGGTGGCTGGTCTTCAAAGCGGCTCAGCGGTTCATCGCCATACGCATTGCGTGCGGGACGTGGCGCGCGTGCAGGACGTGCGGGCTGGCTTTCTGCGGGAGCAGCGCTGCGTGGATTGTCACGCGAAGGACGCTGGCGCGAGCGGTTATAGCCCTGGCCATTGCGGCGGCGAGGTTGTGCATCGCGCTCCGTGCGTTCGCCAGCGCCTTGCTCGGCTGGCAGTGCGACGGCTGCATCTGCAGACTGGATGTCTGCTGTCTGCTCAAAGCTGGTGGCATCGCTCTGGCGATGGCGAGGTGCCATGCCTTGGCGAGGTGTGCGGCGAGGGCCGTTGCCGCGACGAGGGGCCTGCTCCAGTGGAGCGCCGTTTTCTGCATCAGGTGCAGCAGCTTCACCACGTGGATTGCGGCGACCACGGCCAGCGCGCTCACCCTGGGTAGCCTTGGTGGAGCGGATGCGTTCCATCATCTCCTGGCGTGCAGCACGTGCGGCAGCCTGCATGACTTCGCGGCTGGGTGGCTTGCCAGCGCCGCCCCAGATCGTCTGGCGGCCCATGGCGATGGGCTCTGCCTTTTCACCAGGCTCAGGGCCAAATTCAGGCATGGGAACGACGGGGATTTCCTGCTTGGTAAAGCGCTCGATCTCCATCATGAAGCCTTCTTCGTCCATGCACACCAGGTTCACGGCATAGCCTTCGCGACCGGCGCGGCCGGTACGGCCAATGCGGTGCACGTAGTCTTCGGGCACGTTGGGGATTTCGTAGTTCACTACGTGTGGCAGCTCGTCGATGTCAATGCCACGTGCAGCAATGTCGGTGGCCACCAGCGCGCGCAGCTCGCCGGTCTTGAAGCCCAGCAGTGCCTGTGTACGTGCACTCTGGCTCTTGTTGCCGTGCAGAGCCATGGCAGAGATGCCGTTCTGGGTCAGGAACTCAGCCACATGGTTGGCGCCGAACTTGGTGCGCGTGAACACCAGTACCTGGCTCCAGTTGTTCTCGCGGATGATGTGCAGCAGCACATCCTTTTTCTTGTTGCGGCCCACAGGGTGGATGACCTGCTTGATGCGCTGCACCGTGGTGTTGCGGGGTGTGACCTGAATGCTCTCAGGGTTCTTGAGCAGGCCGTTGGCCAGGGCGCGGATTTCATCGCTGAAAGTGGCGGAAAACAGCAGGCTCTGCTTGTTCTCGGGCACCAGGGCCAGCACCTTCTTCACGTCGTGGATAAAGCCCATGTCCAGCATGCGGTCGGCTTCGTCCAGCACCAGCACTTCTACGCTGGACAGGTCCATGAAGCCTTGCTGCTGCAGGTCCAGCAGACGGCCGGGTGTGGCCACCAGAATGTCTACGCCCTTGTTGATGCGGTCGATCTGGGGCTTCATGCCGACGCCGCCAAAGATCACGGCAGAGGTGACGTCCAGATACTTGGCGTAGGAGCGGATGTTTTCTTCAATCTGCGCAGCCAGTTCACGGGTAGGAGTGAGGATCAGGGCGCGAATGCCACCTGCTGGGCGCTGTGTGCCGCCCTGTGTGAGGCGGTGCAGGATAGGCAGCGAGAAGGCAGCGGTTTTGCCTGTGCCGGTTTGCGCACCGGCCAGCAGGTCTTTGCCTGTCAGCACAGCAGGAATCGCTTGTGCCTGAATGGGGGTTGGGTTTTCGTAACCCTGTTCCAGCACCGCTTTCACAATGGCGGGTGCCAAGTTCAGTTCTTCAAATGTCATTGTTGTCGATTACGCCCATCCGGGCGCAGGGTATCAGCCTTTCGCAGCAACCGGGGGGTGCTGAGCCAGTCGTAGGCGGATGAGATTCACAGGAGTTGGGAGCCGGATCGCTTGGGTTGGCGAGTGGGGTCCCCAGCTGAAATGCTGATGTCAAGGGGTAACTGGAGCCTCTGACTAAGGATATTGTCGCATGCGGAGATAATCAGTGGTTGGGGCGCGTGTGAACTAAGCGCCAAATTTTTATTTTTCACAAGAATTTGTTGACAAAAACATGGCTCAATACGTCTTTTCGATGAACCACCTGTCCAAGACTGTGCCGCCCAAGCGCCAGATCTTGAAGGACATTTCGTTGAGTTTCTTCCCGGGCGCCAAGATCGGCGTGCTGGGCCTGAACGGCTCTGGTAAGTCTTCGCTGCTGAAGATCATGGCGGGCGTGGACAAGGAGTTCGAAGGCGAAGCCATCCCCATGCAGGGACTGTCTATCGGCTATCTGCCGCAGGAGCCACAGCTCAACCCTGAGCACACCGTGCGTGAAGCGGTGGAAGAGGCCATGGCAGAGGTGAACAACGCCCGCAAGCGTCTGGACGAGGTCTACGCCGCCTATGCAGAAGAAGATGCTGACTTCGACGCCCTGGCTGCCGAGCAGGCAAAGCTGGAAGCCATCATTGCTGCTGCAGGTACTGACTCCGAGCACCAGCTGGAAATCGCGGCTGACGCGCTGCGCCTGCCACCATGGGATGCTGTGATCGGCAAGCTCTCCGGTGGTGAAAAGCGCCGCGTGGCCCTGTGCAAGCTGCTGCTGTCCAAGCCTGACATGCTGCTGCTGGACGAGCCTACCAACCACCTGGACGCCGAATCCGTGGAATGGCTGGAGCACTTCCTGCACCGCTTCTCTGGAACTGTGGTGGCTATTACCCACGACCGCTACTTCCTGGACAACGCCGCTGAGTGGATCTTGGAACTGGACCGTGGTCATGGCATTCCCTACAAGGGCAACTACTCCGAATGGCTGATCCAGAAGCAGAACCGTCTGGAGCAGGAGCAAAAGGGTGAAGAAGCACGCGCCAAGGCCCTGAAGAAGGAGCTGGAGTGGGTGCGCCAGAACGCCAAGGGTCGCCAGGCCAAGTCCAAGGCGCGTATTGCACGCTTTGAGGAATTGAGCGATTACGAATACCAGCGCCGCAACGAAACACAGGAAATCTTCATTCCTGTGGCGGAACGTCTGGGCTCCAAGGTCATCGAGTTCAAAAATGTGTCCAAGGCATTTGGCGATCGTCTGCTGATCGACAACCTGTCCATGAACATTCCTGCAGGCGCGATCGTCGGCATCATCGGCCCTAACGGTGCCGGTAAGTCGACCCTGTTCAAGCTGATCGCTGGCAAGGAACAGCCTGATTCCGGTACGGTGGAAATCGGCCAGACCGTCAAGCTCGCCTACGTGGACCAGTCGCGTGACAGCCTGGCTGACGAAAAGACCGTGTGGGAAGACATCTCCGGTGGTCTGGACATCCTGAACATAGGCAAGTTCCAGATGGCTTCGCGTGCCTACGCTGGTCGCTTTAACTTCAACGGTCAGGACCAGCAGAAGAAGGTGGGCATGCTCTCCGGTGGTGAGCGCGGCCGTCTGCACCTGGCCAAGACCCTGATTCAGGGCGGCAACGTGCTGCTGCTGGACGAACCCTCGAACGACCTGGACGTGGAAACTCTGCGTGCCCTGGAAGATGCGCTGCTGGAGTACGCTGGTACCGTGCTGGTGATCTCCCACGACCGCTGGTTCCTGGACCGTATCGCCACCCACATTCTGGCTGCCGAAGGCGACTCGCAGTGGGTGTTCTTCGACGGTAACTACCAGGAATACGAAGCTGACAAGAAGCGTCGCCTGGGCGAAGAGGGTGCTGCACCCAAGCGCTTCCGCTACAAGGCACTGAAGTAATTCGTGCGATAAGCGCTGACTGACAGAAGGCTCCTTCGGGAGCCTTTTTTGCGACCGGATTGCGCACGAGCAGGGGGCTCGTCAATCCAGTGGTTTGGGAGAAACCCCGAATCGGAAAATGAGACACTGCACCTACATTGAAAAATTGACCTCAATCAAAAACAGATAGGGAGCATTTTTCAATGACAGTGTTTGTTTCACGCCGTCGCCTGGCACAACTGGGCGTTGGCCTGCTGGCTGCCAGCACCATGGCGGTTTTTGCGCAGGACAGCTATCCCACCAAGCCCGTGCGCATTGTTGTTGGTTTCTCTGCAGGTGGCACGACCGACGTGGTGGCACGCATCATGGCCAAGGAACTGACGGAACGTCTGGGCCAGCCTTTTGTGGTGGAAAACCGTCCCGGTGGCGGCAGCAATATTGCGACCGAAGCCGTCAAGGCTGCACAGCCTGATGGTTACACCCTGCTGTTTGTGGCGGTGACCAGTGCCATCAACCAGACGCTGTATCCGAACGTCAAGTTTGATCTGAATCGTGACTTTGATGCGGTGGCGCTGGGTGCCAAGGTGCCCAATATTCTGGTCGTCCACCCCAGCGTGCCGGTGAACAATGTGCCGGACTTCATTGAGTGGGCACGTGCCAACAATGACAAGATTGCCTATGCCTCTTCGGGCAGCGGCACTTCCATCCACATGGCGGCCGAAATGTTCAAGGTGCGCACAGGCCTGAAGACCCAGCACATTCCCTACAAGGGTAGCGCTCCCGCGGTGACCGATCTGATCGGTGGGCAGGTGCAGTTCATGTTTGACAACATGCCCGCTTCCTGGCCGCATGTGCAGTCCGGCAAGCTCAAGGCGCTGGCGGTGACGACCAGGAATCGCTCGGCATCTGCGCCCGATGTGCCGACGCTGGAAGAAAGCGGTGTGACGCCGTTTGATGTGACTTCATGGTTCGGTCTGATCGCTCCGAAGGGCACGCCCAAGGAAGTGATTGAGAAACTCAACCAGGCCATGAACGCGGCGTTTGACAAGCCCGAAGTACAGCAGGCCTATGCCAAGCTGGGTGCCGTGGCGCAGAAGAATACGCCACAGGATTTCAGTCAGTTCATCGCGCAGGAAATTGAGACATGGGCGCCTGTGGTCAAGGCATCAGGTGCGACTGTGGATTGATGCATGTAATGGTTTGAAGCTTTATTTTTAGGAGCGGCTAACGCTTGATACTGCTTGGTTTTCTTATGAAAAACATTGGAAATCAAGGATTTATCAGCGCTAGCCGCTCTTTTTTATGAATCTTTTTGCCAGTCTGTCCAGCTGGGCAGGCGTGCTTCACCGGCGACTTCCACAGACTGCGCCAGCAGCACGGCACGCGCGGTGGCTACGGCCACGGCTTCGGCCGCCAGTGTGGAAAGCGTCATCATGCCCAGCGTCTTGCCGGACTGGCCGGTGGCCAGGGCAAACAAGGTGTCGCCATCGCTCATGGTGTGTACCGGATTGATGGCGCGGGCCAGTCCATCGTGCGCTGTCACGGCCAGCCGGTGGGCCTGGGCTTTGGTGAGGATGGCATCGGTGGCGACCACGCCAATCGTGGTGTTGCTGCCAGCCAGTATGGGCAGGGGCTCTTCACCGCGCAGCAGGGCATCACGCGCGTTGAGCAGCTGCTGACCATCGGCCGTGCGCGCACCGGCAATCAGTGCACCGGTGTAGGGGTTGAACACATCACCCAGCGCATTGCAGGCCACAAGTGCCCCGACGGTCACGCCGTGCACGCTGAAGCTGGCAGTGCCAATGCCTGCTTTCATGGCGCGGTGCCAGCCAAAAATCTTGCCGATCACTGCGCCGGCACCCGCGCCCACCGAGCCTTCAGCGGGGTGTGCGTGGCTGGCGGCCTGGCAGGCGGCATAGCCTGCTGCGGCATCTGGGCGGATGCGCATATCGCCCAGCTTCACATCAAACAGCACAGCGGCTGGCACCAGTGGAATGCGGCCCACGCCAATGTCCAGACCTGCCCCTTGTTCTTCCAGCCAGCGCACTGCGCCCGTGGCGGCGTCCAGCCCCCAGGCGCTGCCGCCCGAGAGCATGACGCCATGCACCTGCTGCACCAGATTGCTGGGGTGCAGCAGATCGGTTTCACGCGTGCCGGGCGCTGCGCCGCGCACATCGACACCGGCCACAGCCCCTTCCGGACAGAGCACCACACTGCAGCCAGTAGGGCGGCGCGTGTCGGTGAAATGACCGACGGAGATGCCTTGAACCTGTGCGATATGGCCGCTGTGCTGCAAAAGTACGTCGTGCATGGAGTGACTTCCAAACGGAGGCTGGGTGGATTTATTCGGAATCTGAATAAACAGCTTTCAAAACAGTATTTAGGGTTTGCCTGCACTGCCCCCATACTGCCATACCATCAACAGACTGTGCAGGCCGCCATTGTGGCGCAGGGCACACCATTGTTTTTAAGGGAGTATGCATGTCTGATCGCGTTGCTTTGAAGGCTGGCCGTCGTGCCGTAGTTGCAGGTGCTTTGCTGGCATTGGCTGGTGTGATGGCTGTTCCTGCCATGGCGCAGGACGCTGCCAAGAAAAATCTGCTGATCGGTGCGACCGCTGGCTCGAACTATGACCTGCTGCAAGAAGGCATCGTGCCCCAGCTCAAGGCACAGGGCTATACCGTCAAGCTCATTGAATTCAATGACTATGTGCAGCCCAATCTGGCGCTGGCTGATGGCTCGCTGGACGCCAACTTCTTCCAGCACCGCGCCTACTTTGACCAGTTCACCAAGGATCGCAAGCTGGCCCTGACGCCCATCGTGCAAGGCCCTGTGGCTCCTATGGGCGTGTATTCCAAGAAGCACAAGAGCCTGGATGGCGTCAAGACCGGTGCCAGCGTAGCCTTGCCCAACGACCCCAGCAATCTGGCACGTGCCCTGCTGGTGCTGGAGCAGGCTGGCTGGGTCAAGCTCAAGCCCGGTGTGAACCCCGCGCGGGTGTCGGAGCTGGATCTGGCTGAAAACAAGTACAAGCTCAAGTTCCTGCCGCTGGATGCAGCCCAGCTGCCACGCGTGCTGGAAGATGCGGACTTTGTGGTGGTCAACGGCAACTTTGCCATCTCTTCGGGCCTGAAGCTGGAAGAGGCCGTGGTGCTGGAAAAAACGCCTGATCTGTACCTGAACGTGGTGGCCGTGAAGACCGGCAATGAAAACACCCAGTGGGCCAAGGATCTGGCAGCCGCCTACCGCTCTGACGCCTTCAAGCAAGTGGTGGACACCAAGTTTGTGGGCTATATGAAGCCTGCTTTCCTGCAGTAAGCCGCTCTTGCCCAGCCTTGCGCAGCCGTGATGCAGGCTTGGGCAGTACTTGAGGCGCATGTACCAAGAAGCTGCCTGCGGGCAGCTTCTTTGCTTGCGGGCAGTGCCTGAGGCGGCCTGGGAGACACTGACTGCTCATGATTTTCCCTTTTAGGAATTTCCCCATAAAGCCTTGTTACAGGTCATTGGGCGGCACGAAATACTAGGATTTCACGCTTGATTTGCCAGTCCTGCATTCCCAGAATCTGTGCACATCTTGAAAACAAAACAGGGAGCGGAGGTGGTGATGCACAGCTCAATGTTGGCCAAGACGCTGGAGACATTGCGCATGTACTGGCGTGCCGAGCATCTGGCCACGGTGGAGCAGCGCCGAGCGCAGCGGGCGCTGATGCTGGGTGCTTGTGCGCTGACGCTCCAATGCTTGGCATGGAGCATTTTTTTTGCCCTCAATGGCATGTGGCTGGTGATGCTCGCCATCGTGCTGCTGCAAGCCTTTGCTACCGTGTCTTTCGGGCTGCAGGCACGCCACCGTGCGGGTGGGCTTGGAGCGCTGATGTTTGTGGCCATGGTGGGCGTGATCAGCCTCATGGCCCTGATATTTGATGCACCGACCGAGCAGGCCAGCCGTAGCATCCACCTGTTTTTGCTCCCGCTGGCCGTGGCCGCCTATATGGCGTTTCGTGAATCACGCGCAGGCTTCAGCGTGGGGCTGGCGGTGCTGAGCTTGAGCCTTTTTCTGATGCTGGAGATACTGCCATGGGCACCGTTTCCTGAATTGGTCCTGCCCGATAGCCTGCGCGTGTTTGGCAAATGGATGAATGGTGGCGCAGCCATGCTGCTGTTCATCTTGCTGCTGCATGTGCTGCACTCTGATGCCAAGCTGCATGCCGATGTGGACCATGAGCTGCAGCAGGCGCTGCGCAAGCATGAGTTTGTGCTGTACTTTCAGCCCCAGCTGGACCAGCGCATGCATGTGACAGGGGCAGAGGTACTGCTGCGCTGGCAGCATCCCCAGCATGGCTTGCTCATGCCTTCGGTGTTCATCCACCATGCCGAGCGCAATGGTCTGATGGCGCCGCTGGGGCAATGGGTGCTGGAGCAGGCATGCCTGCAGCTGAAAAAGTGGCAGAAAGACCCGGTGATGGCGCAGCTGGAACTGGCCGTGAACGTGAGTCAGACGCAGTTCAGGCAGGACAGCTTTACGGCCGATGTGCTGCGTGCTGTGCAGCAGCATGGCATAGAGCCACGGCGTCTGGAGCTGGAACTGACCGAGACGCTGATGGCGCTGAACATGGACGATCTGCAGCACAAGATGCAGTTGCTCGAGCGCAGCGGCCTGCGTTTTTCGCTCGATGACTTCGGAACGGGGTTTTCATCGCTGCACTGGCTGAGGCAGCTGCCCCTGCATACGCTCAAGATTGACCGTTCGTTTGTGTCTGACCTGCCGCATGACAACAACAGTGCGGCCATTGTGAAAACCCTGCTGGGGTTGGCGCAGAGCATGGAACTGAAGGTGGTGGCCGAAGGCATAGAGCAGGATGCGCAGCAGGCTTTTCTGATGGAGCATGGCTGTCCACGCTTTCAGGGGTATCTGTACAGCAAACCGCTGCCGTTGCAGGAGTTCGTGAGCTTTGTGCGCAAGCACAACCTTTCTGCGTCACTGCAGACTTCTCCAGAAGGTATCACCAGCGGCACAGCGCAAGTGAAGTCGCCCGTGACTGCGCCATAAAAAATGAAAAAAGCGCCTGGGCTTGTGGCCTCAGGCACTTTGGGGGATTTGCAGAAGCTTCAGGCTCAGCCGCGCAGGGCGGTCAGCACTTCGTCCAGCATCTTCTTGGCATCGCCAAACAGCATGCGGTTGTTGTCCTTGTAGAACAGCGGGTTGTCCACACCAGCGTAGCCGGACGCCATCGAGCGCTTCATCACGATGGTGTGCTTGGCCTTCCACACTTCCAGCACGGGCATGCCAGCGATGGGGCTGGTGGGGTCTTCGGCCGCCGAGGGGTTCACGATGTCGTTGGCACCAATCACGATGACTACGTCGGCATCCGGGAAGTCCTCGTTGATTTCGTCCATCTCCATGACGATGTCATAGGGCACCTTGGCCTCGGCCAGCAGCACATTCATGTGGCCGGGCATGCGACCCGCCACAGGGTGGATGGCGAACTGCACCTGGACCCCTTTTTCACGCAGGGTCTTGGTGATTTCAAACACGGTGTGCTGGGCCTGTGCCACAGCCATGCCATAGCCAGGCACGATGATGACGCGCTTGGCATCGCGCAGCATCTCGGCGGTTTCCTGGCTGTTGACGGGCACTACTTCGCCCTGGGGCTGTGCGGCAGCGCCAGCGGCTGCCTTGGGGGCGCCAGAGCCAAAACCGCCCGCAATCACGCTGATGAAGTTGCGGTTCATGGCGTTGCACATGATGTAGCTCAGGATGGCACCGGAGGAGCCCACCAGCGCGCCGGTCACGATCAGCAGGTCGTTGCTCAGCATGAAGCCGGTGGCTGCTGCGGCCCAGCCGGAGTAGCTGTTGAGCATGGACACCACCACGGGCATGTCTGCACCGCCAATGGCCATCACCATGTGAATGCCGAACAGCAGGGCGATCACGGTCATGATGATCAGCGCAGGCATGCCAGCTTCTACGGAAGGCGCGTTGATGAATTCACGGCCAAAGTAGATCACGACCAGCAGCGCCACCAGGTTCAGCCAGTGGCGTGCAGGCAGCAGCAAGGGCTTGCCGCCGATCTTGCCGTTGAGCTTGCCAAAGGCAATCAGGGAGCCGGAGAAGGTCACGGCGCCAATCAGAATGCCCACGTAGATTTCCACTTCATGGATGATTTTTTCTGCGCCTTCCAGATGCAGCGATGTGTCCACATAACTGGCAAAACCCACCAGACAGGCGGCTAGGCCGACCAGGCTGTGCATCAGCGCGACCAGCTCGGGCATCTGGGTCATCTTCACGACCTTGGCGGCATAAATGCCAATGCCGCCACCAATGACCAGGGCCACCACGATCCAGGCAATGCCGTCCGTGGTGACGCGCGGGCCGAACACGGTCGCCAGGATGGCAATCGCCATGCCCAGCATGCCAAAGAGATTACCCCGGCGCGAGGTTTCTGGGTTGGACAGACCGCCCAGACTCAGGATGAACAAAATGGCCGCTCCCAGATAGGCCATGGTTGCAAGACTTTGAGACATTGAAATGCTTCCTTCTTATCGTTCTTCTTACTTGCGGAACATGGCCAGCATGCGACGGGTCACGGCAAAGCCACCGAACATGTTGATGGCCGTGAGCACCAGTGCGGCAAAGGCCAGCCAGGTAATCAGGCTGTCAGGGCGGCCATCGGTGCCTGCGGCGGGCGAAGCAATCTGCACCAGCGCGCCAATGGCGATGATGGAGGAGATGGCATTGGTCACGCTCATCAGCGGCGTGTGCAGCGCAGGCGTGACGTTCCACACCACCATGTAGCCAATAAAGCAGGCCAGCACGAACACGGTGAAGTGGCCCAGGAAGGCCTCGGGCGCATAGGCACCGACGAACCAGAAAGCGACTGCAGCGATGGCGAAAATGATGGCCAGTGTCTTGGCAGGCAGCGGGCCGGTGCTGCTGTGACCATGGGCGGACTTTTTCTCGGCAGCAGCAGGCGCTGTGGCAGGCTTGGACGCAGGGGCAGGCTGAGTTTTGAGCGGTGGCGCTGGCCAGGTGATGGCGCCGTCCTTGATGACCGTCAGGCCACGGATGGCATCGTCTTCCATGTTCACGAAAGCCTTGCCGTCCTTGGCCTTGCACAGCTCTTCGATCAGGCGCAGCAAGTTGGTGGCGTACAGCGTGGACGACTGCTTGGCCAGGCGCGAAGCCAGGTCGGTATAGCCAATGATGGTCACGCCATGGCGTACTACGGCTTCATCGCGCACCGTCAGTTCACAGTTGCCGCCTTGCTCGGCCGCCATGTCTACGATGACGCTGCCGGGCTTCATGCTCTTGACCATCTCTTCGGTGATCAGGCGTGGCGCAGGCTTGCCGGGGATCAGGGCCGTGGTGATGATGATGTCGGCATCCTTGGCCTGGCTTGCGTACATCTGGCGCTGCGCAGCCTGGAAGCCCTCGCTCATCACCTTGGCGTAGCCACCACCGCCGGAGCCGTCTTCTTCGTAGTCCACCTTGATGAACTCGCCGCCGAGCGACTTGACCTGGTCAGCCACTTCGGCACGCGTGTCGTTGGCGCGCACGATGGCGCCCAGATTGGCGGCCGTGCCAATGGCAGCCAGACCGGCCACACCGGCACCCGCGACGAACACCTTGGCCGGAGGCACCTTGCCCGCAGCGGTGATCTGACCGTTGAAGTAGCGGCCAAAGGCGTTGGCCGCTTCAATCACGGCACGGTAGCCTGAGACACCGGCGGTAGAGGTCAGCGCGTCCATCTTCTGCGCGCGGCTGAGCGTGCGGGGCAGGCAGTCCATGGCCAGCACGGTGGCTTGCTTGTCGGCCAGTTGCTGCATCAGCTCGGGGTGCTGGGCAGGCCAGATGAAGCTGATGATGGTGGTGCCAGGTCGAATCAGCGCCACTTCTTCGCTGCCGGGGCCGCGGACCTTGAGCACGATGTCGGCGGCAGCCCACAGCTCGGCGGCGCTGCCCACGACGCTGGCACCTGCGGCGCGGTAGCTGTCGTCGCTGAACTGCGCTGGCTCGCCAGCACCGCTTTCGATGACGACTTCAAAGCCCAGCTTGATCAGCTTTTCCACCACCTCGGGCACGGTAGCTACGCGCTTTTCCAGGGGAAACGTTTCCCGAGGCACGCCAATGCGCTGGGGCGTGGAGTGAGGGGCGTCAGTCATGGGTAGACCTCCAGAATTTTGTAAACGTTGTCAGGTGCGCGTCATGGCGCGCAAGAATCCTGCGTATCGCGGATGCCTTCTTATGCGTAACTCGCATGAAGTCATGCAAGCATTCCTTGGGCGCATCCTACAAGCCTTTGTCACCGTGCTTTCGGATGGTGCCTATCTCGTTTGGATGCACTGTTTTGAGGCGTGACATGCAAAAAATGAACAGGATTTGTGCATTTCTCTCGTAAATGCACTGTTTTGGAGATGTTTTTGGCGGCGTGCACCATGCGCGTGCAAGTGCTTGCTTGCGCTGTCTGCGATATGTGCATTATCTAAACAAGATGTATCAATGTCTTTGTTGCGACAATTGAAGGTCTTTTCTCGCGTTCGCGCACGTAGGAAATGCCCTGTGTGCGCAGATGCAGGCAAAGTCTTAGCTTAGATAGCAATAAGCTGAGAGTTTTTTATTGGTTGGATTCGCTGGCAGAACACGGGATACTTTGCGCACCATTTCGGTGCTTGGGTTGAAGCACCAGTTTTGCAACGGAAGAAAGTACTTGGGCCGCCTTCGGGCGGCCGTTTTTTTTCGGTACGGACTTTTAGCTGCGGATGCGGGCCTGCACTTCCGCTTTCAGGGTGTGGAACGCACGCCACTCCATGGCCTGCAGCTGCTGCGTGGTGGCGCTGGACATATCCCGCGTCAGCACGGCAGCCCCCAGGTCGCTGAGCAGCGCATTGCCCGTGGTGGGCTCATACAGGATGTTGTGGGCATAGAGATCACCATGCACGATGCCCTGAGCATGCAGATGGGTGATGGCGCTGTGCACGCACTCCAGCAGGCGGGTGGCAGTCTGTGGGCTGAAATGCGTGTCAGGCGCATAGACATCGCGCGTGCAGCTGGTAAAGCTGGGCGGCCCGGCCAGATTCACATATCCGGTGGAAAGCAGTGGCAGCGCCATGGCAAGCTTGCCTTCAGGGTGGCCATGCACGGCGGCTAGCGGTGTGAGCAAGTGGGGGTGAGCCCCGGCTGCCAGCCCGGCTGCCAGTTCTGACTGCGGCGTGCCATCACTGGTGGCCGATGCCTTGAACACTTTGAGAGCCAGCGGCTGATGGCTGCCTTTGACCGTGGCGCGGTAGATGTGGCCGCTGGCACCTTCACCCAGCAGTTCATGCAGTTGCAGATTTTGATAAAAAATGGCCGTTTGTGCAGATGCAGCAAGCGCTGATAGCTCACTTTTTTGTGTCATGGGGTTGCCTGCCACTGCAGGCCAGGCCAGTGCAGGCAGCGTGAGCAGGCTGTCTGGCAGTGTGGTGAAGCAGTTGCTGGCGATGCGCAGCAGCTCCAGACGCGTGCAGCCAGACAGATCGGGCAGTGCATGCAGCTGGTTGCACGAGAGCATGAGCTTTTGCAGCCGTGGGCGCTGGCCCAGGCTGTCGGGCAGCTGGCTGATTTGGTTGTCGGTCAGAATCAGCCAGCGCAGCCGGGGTGGCAGGCTGTCTGCGGGTACATGCTGAATCTGGCAGGCCTTGAACCCCACCATCTCCAGCTGCGGGCACTGGCCGAGCACACGGGGCAGTTCGGTGAATGGGTTGCAGGAGGCAAACAGAATGCGCAGCTGTGGAAAGTGCGCCAGTTCATTGGGTAGGGCCGTGAGCTGGTTGCCGGACAGGTCCAGGATTTCCAGCGTGTCAGCCAGATCCAGCAACTGGCGGGGGAAGTGGCTGAGGCCCAGATGGGTCAGTCGTACATGGCGCGCACCAGCCAGCGCGCCGCTTTCTAAGTCTTCAAGGGTATGCATGCGGGCGCCAGTGTAGTGCGGGCGCCAGATGGCTTAGCGGTAGCTGGTAAAGACCGAGGTGCTGACGCCGCTGCCCAGCATGCGCTTGGTCACGAGGAGTACGTCATAGGGGTCCTTGCGGCCGCCATAGACGGCGCCGTCCATGCCAGGGCTGCCAATGGGCATGCCAGGCACGGTAATGCCGAGCGCCTTGGGCTTTTGCTGCAGTAGCTTGTGCACATCGGCTGCGGGCACATGGCCTTCGACCACATAGCCTCCCACCAGCGCCGTATGACAGGAACCCAGCTCTGGCGGCAGCCCCAGCTTGGCGCGCACGGCATTGTTGCCGCCGTGGTGGATCTGTACGGCAAAGCCATTGGCTTGCAGATGATCAATCCAGTCTTGGCAGCAGCCGCAGCTGGGGTCTTTCCAGACCTCAACCGGGATGCGTGAGGGGGAGGCAGCCCACAGCGACGGAGCGACCAGTGCGGCTGCAGCAGCCGTGGCATGCAGCAAAGCGCTGCGGCGGGACAGGGATGTGTGTGCAGTCATGAGCGGATTCTCGCAGCTGTGTGCAGGTCTGTACTACGCGGCAGATCAAGCATGGGTAGATATTCAGCCTCCGTAGCGACCAGGGCGATGGTTCATGGAGAGGACCTGGTTCAGCGTCAGTGCTGCTACGACAGACCACAGGGCACGTTCCAGATCCACGATGAAAAAGGCGCTGAGCAGGACCAGGCAGTCCAATGTCATCTGCACATAGCCAGCACGCCAGCCGCAGCGCTCCTGCAGATACAGCGCCATAATGCCAAAGCCACCCAGGCTGCAGCGGTGGCGAAACAGCACCAGCATGCCCATGCCCATGAGCATGCCGCCAACGAGGGCGGCATAGACGGGCTGCACCATGTCAATGTGGACATAGTAGGACTGCAGTTCAGACGTCAGCGACAGCAGCCCCACCGCGGCAAATGTCTTGAGCGTAAAGGCCAGGCCCATCTTGCGAATCGCCAGCCAGTAAAAGGGCAGGTTCAGCACAAAAAACCACAGACCAAAACTCCAGTCGGTCGCGTAGTCCAGCGCAAATGCCAGACCTGCCATGCCACCTGTCACCAGCCCCGCCTGCTTGAACAGGATCACGCCGACCGAAACCAGCAGCACGCCGGTCAATATGGCGGCTGCATCTTCCAGGGGCGTGTGTGGCAGGGGCTGGAGCGGGGCGGAAGGGGCAGAGGCGGAGCGCATGGTTGGTGGAGTATTTTTTTTTGAGCGTCAATCGGTAAAAGCGCGAGGATTATGCAACCCCAACTGCGATTGCGCTCGTTTTTTGTGTGCTTATCCGATGCGGCGCAAGCGCAGCCCGTTGGCTACCACCAGCAGGCTCACGCCCATGTCTGCCAGTACCGCCAGCCACATGCTGGCGCTGTCGGCCAGCGCCAGTCCAAAAAAGGCAGCCTTGATAGACAGGGCCAGCGCAATGTTCTGCCACAGCACCACGTGTGCGCGGCGAGACAGTTCAATGGTGGCGGGAATGCGGCGCAGGTCGTCGTTCATGAGCACCACGTCTGCGGTTTCCATGGCCATGCCCGTGCTGTGTGCGCCGCCCATGGCAAAGCCCATGTCGGCCTGCGCCAGCGCAGGTGCATCGTTGATGCCATCGCCCACCATGCCGACTGCGCCTTGCTGCTGCAGGGCTTGTAGCTGCTGGAGCTTGTCTTGCGGCAGCAGACCGCCCTGAGCCTGTGTGATGCCTGCCTGCGCTGCAATGGCACGCACCGCATCGGGATGGTCGCCACTGAGCATGACGGGTGTAATGCCCATGGCCTGCAGCTGGGCTACAGCTTCTGCAGCTTCGGGGCGCAGGCGGTCGGCCACGGCAAACAGGGCCAGGACCTCGGTGGCGGTTGCCAGCAGGCTGACGCTGCGGCCCTGCTGGGTGTGGGCGGTGATGGCAGCCTGCAGTGCGGGGCTGTCCAGCTGCTGCTCCTGTGCCCAGCGCAGATTGACCAGGTAATAGGTCTGGCCCTGAATGCGGGCCTGCACACCACGGCCTGGCAGGGCCAGCAGTGCTTCAGCCTCGCTGCTGGCAGTGATCTGCTCTTGCAGCCCCAGCGCAATGGCTCGGGAGACCGGGTGGTCAGAGCGCGATGCCAGGCTCCATGCCAGTTGCATGGCCTGGGGTGCAGGTACGGTGGTCGTCAGCAGCTGCCAGTCCACCAGCGCAGGCTTGCCGGTGGTGAGTGTGCCGGTCTTGTCCAGCGCAACGGTACGCAGCAGGCGTGCAGCTTCCAGGCTGCTGCCGCCTTTGAGCAGCACACCCTGGCGCGCTGCGCTGGTGAGGGCGCTGACCACGGTGACTGGTGTGGACAGCACCAGTGCACAGGGGCAGGCAATCACCAGCAAGGCCAGGGCCTGGTAGATGGCGTTCAGCCAGCCCCAGCCCCAGAACAGCGGTGCGATCACTGCCAGGCCAATGGCCAGCAGCATGACGATGGGGGTGTAAATAGCGGCAAACCGATCGACAAAACGCTGGGTCGGGGCCTTGCGGGCCTGTGCCTGCTCCACGGCGCGGACGATGCGCGCCAGCATGGAGTCCGCCGTGGCGGCTGTGACCTGCACCTGCAGCTCGGCTTCCTGGTTGATGCTGCCTGCCCAGACGGCATCGCCCGGGGCCTTGTCTACGGGCACGCTCTCACCGGTGATGGGTGCCTGGTTCACGCTGCTGTGGCCAGCGGTGATGCTGCCATCCAGCGGAATGCGTGCACCCGGAGCCACGCGTACCGTGGCGCCAGCCGGTACTTCGGCCGTGGGCATGGTGATGCTGCTGCCATCGGACTGCACCACCTGCGCTGTGTCGGGGGCCAGCTGCAGCAGCGCGCGGATGGCCAGCCGTGCGCGGTCCATGGCCTGGTCTTCAATGCGCTCGGCCGCGGCGTACAGGGCCATGACCATGGCAGCCTCGGGCCACTGGCCAATCAGAAAAGCGCCGGTTACGGCCACGGCCATCAGGGCATGGATGCCCAGCTGCAGCCGCCACAGGCTTTGCAGGCCAGATTTGTAGACCCCCAGGCCGGCCAGCCCAATGGCCAGCACGGCCAGTGCCATGCCTGCATAGTGCAGCGCCGGGTACTGCGGGGTGAACCAGTGCGCCGCTTCGGCCAGCAGCGCCAGCATCAGCGCCGCGCTGATGCGGGGCCAGCCGGGCAGCACGCCGTGGTCGTGGCCGTGGTCGTTCGCATCTGCATGGGAGTGTGCATGTGCATCGTCGTGCGCATGGGCTTGAGAGGTGCAGCAGGGGAGGTGTTTATCGTTCATGCCATGATTGGAAAGTTGAAAGTCACTTCAAGGTCAAGCCCCATGACAGCATTGCGCATAGGAGAAGCGGCACAACGCACCGGCGTGTCGGCTGCCAATATTCGCTACTACGAAAAACAGGGCCTGCTGGCACCGGCCATGCGGCAGGAAAACGACTATCGCCTCTATACCGAGGCCGATCTGCACCGGCTGCGCTTTATCCGCATGTGCCGAGCCATGGACATGTCGCTGGACGAGGTGCGCATCCTGCTGGCGCTGGACGGGCAAAAGCCTGATGACTGCCATGCTGCCACGGCCACCATCAGCGCCCACCTGCAGCATGTGCGGCAGCGGCTGGCGGAGCTGCGTGCGCTGGAAAAGGCGCTGCAGTCCCTGAAAAACCTGTGCGATGGCAGGCAGCCGCACTGCAATTTGATTGCAGCCCTGCATGCCCAGGCCGAGCAGGACACGCGGCCTGAGCCTGGCACGCAGGTCAAGCGGCATGTGTGAGCGCAGCTTGAATGCTTTCAAAATAAAAGCGCCTTGCGCTTGAAATACGAGCATTTCAAATAGAAAACTATTTCAAATACAGTAGGGGTGAGCGCAAGCCGCTCTACTTTTTAATTTTTGAACCCGTCTGCCTAGCTGGCACGGGAGAAAGAGAAGACATGCAGGACATGGATTGGCGTGGCGTGCGAGCCATGGTGTTTGATATGGATGGCACTTTGCTCAATACCGAGCAGGTCATCGTGCATGCTGCCAGCCAGACCCTGGAGCACCTGGGCCATGGCCCTTTGCCCGAGGGCTATCGCATGCCCAATATGTTTGGCACGGCGGCTGATCTGATGGCCGATGTGCTGATTGACCGTGGCGTGCCGCTGCCGCCCACCGGGCGTGCACAGCTGGGGGCGCTGTTCGAGCGCTTTTATGCCGAGCGCCCAGCGGGCAGTGCACCGCTGTATGAGGGTGTGCGCGAATGGCTGCAGTACGTGCACGAGCGCGGCATTGCCCTGGCTGTGTGCACCAACAAGCAGTACGACCTGGCCATCCATGGTCTGGAAGCAGCGGGCATCTTGCCCTTGTTCGATGCCGTCACCGGGCGTGACACCTGCGGTATACCCAAGCCTGCGCCAGACCCACTGTTGCATACCCTGTCGCAGCTGCATGTGCCGCCGCAGGATGCGCTGTACTTTGGCGACACCCATGTGGATGCAGCCTGCGCGGATGCGGCCGGTGTGCGCTTTGTGTGGTTTTCCGCAGGCTTTGGCACGCCACGGGTGCGTGAGTATCCGCAGGCGCTGGCATTTACGGACTACCCATCGCTGCAGCAGCTGGCCAGCTTTTAAGAACGGCTGCCAGCAGCACAACCCGCGCAAGGTGGGTTGTGTGTGAGGAAAGACCTGAGGCTTTTTTGGGGAGACTCAGCGCCAGGTAGGCTCAGGACCTCGGTAGCCCAGTGCCTGCGAAATTTCATAGGCCGTGCTCTGCAGCTTGGGCAGCCAGCCTTCGTCCAGGCGATCAGCGGGGGCGGAAATCGACAGGGCGGCAATCAGCTTGGCCTGGTCGTCATAAATGCCAGCGGCCATGCATCGCACGCCCAGCTCCAGCTCCTCGTTGTCGTAGGCGACGCCGGTGTCGCGAATCTTTTGCAGCTCGCGCTCCAGCACAGGCAGCTGGGTGATGCTGTTGTGCGTATTACCCGCCAGACCCGTGCGCATGGCGTAGGCGCGCACACGCTGGGGCTCATCGACGGACAGGAACAGCTTGCCGTTGGAGGTCAGGTGCAGCGGTGCATGACCGCCAATGGCGCGCACCACCTGCATGCCCGAGCGCTCGCTGTAGGCACGCTCCACATAGACGATTTCATCGCCCTGGCGCACGCTGAGATTGACGGGCTGCTGGATCAGCTTGTGCAGCTGGCGCATGCCGGGCAGTGCGGTTTCGCGCACGCTCAGGCGGGCCTTGACCAGATTGCCCAGTTCCAGAAAGCGCATGCCCAGGCGGTAGCTGCCAGATTCCGGGCGGTCTACGAAGCGGCCTGCAGCCAGATCATTGAGGATGCGGTGGGCGGTGGAGGGGTGCAAACCCGTCTTCTCGCTGATTTCCTTGAGCGACACGGCTTCTTCACGGGCGGCCAGAACGTCGATCAGGACAAACATGCGCTCTAGCACTTGAACACTGGGTTTGGCGGGCGTGGTGTCGAGATCGTTTTTCTTCATGTGAAATCCAAGACAAGATGGCCGGATTCTAGCCTCGTGCTACGGGTGTTGGATACATCTGTGGCGTTGGGGGTGCACGGCTTGCGCGCAGCTCAGGGTTTGTTCATACGCTGCCACTGCCTGTCGCGCAGCACCTCGTGGGGGTGAAACAGTGCCTTGTAGCGCATCTTGGGGGACTGCTCAATCCAGTAGCCCAGGTAGGCATAGGGCAGGCCCAGGCTGCGCGCATAGGCAATCTGCCACATCACGTTGAAGGTGCCGTAGCTGGCCTGTGCATCAGGCTCGTAGAAGGTGTAGACCGCAGACAGGCCGTCTTCCAGGTAGTCGATGATGGAGACCATGCGCAGCGCGCCATCTGCCGTGGGATCGCGAAATTCCACCAGCCGCGTCTCGACACGGCTTTGCAGCAGGAACTGCGTGTACTGCTCGGTGTTGTCCTGGTCCATGCCGCCGCCGCTGTGGCGTGCATGCTGGTAGCGCTGGTACAGCGCATAGTGCTCGGGCGAAAAATGCAGGTTGTGCACCGTGGCCTGCAGATGCTGGTGCTGCCTGTAGGCGCGGCGCTGGCTGCGGTTGGGGTGGAATTCCTGCGCCAGCACACGCAGAGGCTGGCAGGCCTGGCACTGGCTGCAGTAAGGCCGGTAGGTAAACATGCCACTGCGGCGAAAACCGCGTGCCACCAGCGCCGAGTAGACCTCTGACTGAATCAGATGGCTGGGCACGGCAACCTGCGAACGGGCCTCCAGCCCTGGCAGATAGCTGCAGGGGTAGGGGGCTGTGGCATAGAACTGCAATTGGTAGTGCGGCAGATCGTTGAGCTGCGTCATGCGTATCAAAGGGAGATACCGAGTCGCTCCCAGTATATGGGGTGCAGTTGCCAGTCCATGGCTGGGTGCTGCTGCTGGCGAGCAGCTTCTGCCAGAAATTCGGCACGGGGGCGCTCGCGGGCACCCAGTGATGCCAGATGTGCTGTCGCCTGCTGGCAGTCGATCTGCGTGGCCCCATGGTGGCGGCACAGGGCCACCAGTGCAGCAAGGGCGATTTTGGATGCATCGCTCACATGGGCAAACATGGACTCCCCATACACGGCCTGGCCGAGCGCCACGCAGTACAGACCGCCGACGAGCTGGCCATCGATCCAGGTTTCTACGCTGTGGGCCAGACCCTGCGCGTGCAGACCGCAATAAGCGTCGATGATGCTGGGCACGATCCAGGTGCCATCCTGCCCCGGGCGTGCGGTGTTTGCACAGTGCTGCATGACCTGGCGAAAGCTGGTGTCGATGCGCACTTCACAGCCGGGTGTGCGCAGAAACTTGCGTAGCGTCCTGCGCAGTGAGGGGTGCAGGCGGAATTCCTCGGGGCACAGCACCATGCGTGGGTCGGGTGACCACCAGAGGTTGGGCTGTCCGGGGCTGAACCACGGAAAAATACCGTTGCGGTAGGCCTCCTTCAGGTGCTCAGCATCGAGCGTGCCGCCGGCTGCCAGCAGGCCAGGCATGGGGCTGTCATCCCCCCAGGCAGCTTCGACGGGAGGGAAGGGATCATCGGCATCGAGCCAGGTCAGTGCTTGCATTACTTGATAGAAAATCTTGGTAGAGAGCGTTGATAGGTGTGTACTTACATCAATGGATAAGGTCATTGCTGCGTCAATGCAGAGCAGTTCCTACAGTGGGTGCTGTCCTATGGGGACATGGCAGCAAATCAAAAATAGCTATGGTTACAGCAGTGACAACACATTATGTGGAATGGCAGTGTTGCCAGCGGATACCAAGGAGGTTTAGCCATGGGTTGGAAACATCTTTTCAGCAGAGAGCCGCGCTATATCCGGCGTACCCGTGGCTATTTGCAGGAAGCGCGACTGGCCATGCTCGAGCACCGCATCGCTGCCGAGCATTACCAGGCGTCGGCTGATATGTATGCAGAACGTGCCCGCCGCCTGGAAGAAGAAATCGCAGCCTGGGAAGCAGAGCACCAGTCGCATGATGAGGTGGCTGAAAGCGCATCGGTTGGGCTTGGCAAGCAAGTCAGTACAGCGCGTACAGAGACGGAAGGCGCTGGTGCCAGCAGCACGCCTGTCAGCGTTGGCATTATCCGGGCAGCGTAGACCACCGAGCAGCTGGAGTGCTGTGTGCGCTGCTGGCAAAGGGCGGCTTCAGGCCGCCCTTGTGTTCTCTGGACTGCTGCTTGCTGTTAGATGACCGCAGGGGTGCGGCGCATGCGCTCGGCAGCCTCTTCGCTGCAAAGGGCTTCACTGTACAAAAAGCCCTGTCCTATGGTGCAGCCCGCTTCCAGCAGCATGCGGCGGTGTGTGGCTGTTTCCACGCCTTCGGCAATCACGTCCAGACCCAGGTTGGGGCCCAGCTGGGCAATGGCCTGAACGATGGCGTAGATGGTGCTCTCCTGCTCCATGCGGTGGACAAACTCGCAGTCAATCTTCAAGGCCTGGACAGGGTAGTCGCGCAGGTGGGTGAATGAGGAGTGGCCGGTGCCAAAGTCATCGAGCGCAATGCGCACGCCTGCCGCTTTCAGCTGCTGCGCTGCACGCACCACAAAGGCTGCACCGCGGTCTGCCAGCATGTGCTCGGTGATCTCTACTTCTATCCAGTGCGGAGCGACGTTGTATCGGGCCATGCGGCTGAGCAGACGTTCTGCATAGTCATCCCGCAGAAATTCCACGGGTGCGGCATTGATGGCCACAGGCACCAGCGGCAGTCCCTGCTGTGACCACTGCGACAGATCGCTCAGCACCTGGTTCTGGATAAAGTCTGCAAGCTGTGTGGCCAGCTCATAGTCGCCGAAGGCCTCAGCGTGTCGTTGACGTGCTTGAAGTGGTCCAGGTCCAGCAGCAGCAGGCCGAGCATGTGGTCGTCAGCATGTGACTTGTTCAGCAGGTAGGCCAGGCGCTGCTTGAGCGCGCGGCGATTGGGCAGCCCGGTGAGTTCGTCGTGGTCTGAAGCAAATCGCAGGCGTTTTTCTGCCTCGCGCTGCAGGGTCGCATCACGCGAGACGCACAGAATGCCTATGGTCCTGCCGTCCTCACCCTTCATGGGGGTGAGGATGTTGTCCCAGTGCTGAGGCTTGCCGCCAGCCACACTCAGGCCTGCAAAGCGCGCATTCTTGCCCTGGCGTGCTGCCTGGAGTGCACGCATGCCGCGTGGCCGTATCTCTGGTGGCAGCAGATCCAGCCACTTAATGCCAAATTGGCTCTCGTTTTCAGCCACTCCAAGCGCAATACAGCCCGAGCGGTTCATATGCTTGAGGGAGCCATCGGGGCGCAAAATCTTGATGCAGTCCACGCTCACGTCGAGCATGCAGGTTTGCAGCATGCTGCTTTCGTGCAGGATGGCCTGGCGCAGCACGCGCTCGTGGATGTCGGTAAACGACAGCAGTGGCACTGCCTGTGCGTGCTATGAGGGATAGCGGCACAGCGCCAGCACCCAGCGGTAGTGCTCGTCATGGCGGCGCAGGCGCAGCTGCGCTTCAAAGGTTTTTTGCGCTTGAACGCTTTGCTGCCATTGCTGGCGTGCTGCGGCCTGGTCTTCGGGGTGCACCAGCTCCTGCCAGTCCTGTGGAGCATGTCCGCCGGTGTACTCACGCCAGGCCAGGTTGCCGTGCGGCTGCCCATCCTGGCGCATCCAGACCATGTGCGGCAGTTCATCCAGCACAGCGAGGTGATCTGCGCCAGAGCGGGCAGACACGCTGGCGCTGTGGCTCGATGACTGCGCTGCGTCATCAGTGTGCGGTGTCGGGGGAGTGCTTGAAGTACATGCCTGGTTCCCTCGTCTCAGGGTGCGCTGCAGGGGGTGCAAGCTTTGCACAACAGTCGTATGGAGTATCGGCGACTGTGCGGGTGGGCATTGTCAGCCAAGAGGCAAAGCGATTTACCAAGAAAAAAGCCAAGCATTGTGAACAATGCTTGGCTTTATCTTTTGGCTCCCCGACCTGGGCTCGAACCAGGGACCTGCGGATTAACAGTCCGTCGCT
>ERZ1034913.90-NODE-90-length-89361-cov-9.221441_pt1 | contig 89361 bp, 66 predicted proteins | sample MGYA00520697_ERZ1034913 | MGnify/ENA primary metagenome ERZ1034913 (study PRJEB33766, sample SAMN09781786) | gut metagenome | biome: gut microbiome | host: Homo sapiens | place: Madagascar | study: EMG produced TPA metagenomics assembly of the PRJNA485056 data set...
CGCGGTCTAGGGCTGTATCCTAATTAACAACGTCCAACAAACGGGGCGCAGTTCAATTCGTCCTGCAGCCACCCTTTTTTGATGGTCGTGAGAGGCCGGAACCACCTCCAGTCGCACGGGGCCTGGCCCTCGTGCCCCCGCCGGCGGGGATGGCCAACGCACGCCAATAACCGCGAATCCGGCCTCGTCCCTCACTGCGACGCTATGCCGTTGGTGTTGGATTCATTGCCGGTGGAGCAGCCGGCGGCGGTGGGATCGGTCGCGCAATCCGAGCCTCCGCCGTTGTTGCCGTTGTTCCCTCCGTTGCCGTTATTCCCGTTGTTGCCGCCGTTCCCGCCATTGCCATCGGACCCGTTGCCGCCCGATCCATTGCCGTTGCCATTCGAACCGTTGCCGGTCTGCGGCGTCGTCGACTGCGAGCCCGACCCGTCGCCAGACTGCGTGCCGCTCTGCGACGACTGGTCGTCGCTCTTGCTGCCGCCCTGCGAATTCCCGCTCTGCGACTGGCCGCTGTTGCCCCAAGACGAGTACTGCGAACCGGTGCCCCACGTGCCGTCGGGTCCACCGATCTTGCCGCTGTCGGTCACGTCGGGGAACTTCTCGTCCGCCACGTTCTCCAGCGCCCTCGACATGTAGTTGGTGAACAGCACGGCCGGATATCCCATGCCCTTGTAATACCCGTTGATGGTCGGCAGTTCCAGCGCCTCGCCGTTCGCTCCGGGATTCCAGATGGCGAACATGGTGAGCGTCGAGGGCGTGAACCCGATGAAGCTCACGGCCTTGTTGTCGTTTGCCGTGCCGGACTTGCCCGCCATCGTCTTGCCGATCGCGCTCGCCGCACGACCGGTACCGTATTGGATGGTGCCTTCCATCGCCTTGACCACCAGTCCGGTGTCGTTCGCGTCGAACACCTGCTCCGCGGTGGATGGCGCCTTGTACAGTTCCGGCCCCTTGCTGCTCTTCACGCTGGCGACGATGTGCAGCGTCGGCTTCTTGCCCTGGTTGGCGATGGTGGAGAATCCGCGCGCCATGTCGATCATGCTCAGGCCTGAGTTGCCGAGCGTCACGTAGCCGTCATCGGTGATCTTGCCTTTGATGCCGGCCGTGTGCGCGGTCTTGATTATCGTGTCCGCGCCGAGATGCTGCTGCAGATCCATGTACACCGTGTTGACGGAGTTCGCCGTCGCCTTGTACAGGTTGATGTAGCCGTAGCTAGCGCCGCCCGAGTTCGACATCGGCTGTTTCAGGCCGGGGAAGCTGCGCGGCGAGTTGCCGTTGAACACAGTATCGAGGCTGACGCCCGTCTGGACGGTCGAAAGCAGCGTGAACGGTTTCATCGTGGAACCGACTTCGTAGGTCGCGTCGGTGACGTTGTTGAGCTGTTTCTTCAGGTAATCCTCACCCGCGTACAGCGAGATGATTGAACCGTCTTTGACGTTGACCGACAGGCCGCCGGTCTGTACGCCGTCCGGCATGCCCGCGTTGCCCTTGGTGGGGCTCGCGGTCTGATACATCAGATCCTGTTTGGATTTGTCGATGGTGGTGACGATGGTGTAGCCGCCGGTGTCGAGGTCGTCTTGCGTGAACGCCTTTGAGTTGATGAGTTCGCTGCGGACCATCTGCAGCAGATATCCGTTGGGGCCCTCGTAGATGTTCTGCTGTGCGTTGGTGACGGTTTTTGGCATTGTGGCTTCACTGGCCTGTTTGGCGGTGATGTAGCCGTCCTCTTTCATGATGTTGATGACGCGCTCGAATCGCGATTTCGCCTGCTTGGCGTTGACGGCCGGATCCCAGTTGCTGGGGGACGGGATGATGCCGGCGAGCATCGCCGCCTCGGGCACAGTCAGGTCTTTCGCGTCCTTGCCGAAGTACGCCTGGGCGGCGGCCTGGATGCCGTAGGCGCTGCGGCCGAGATAGATGGTGTTGAGATAGTTGCACAGGACGGTGTCTTTGTCTTGCGTCTGCGCGATCTTGACCGCCAGTATGGCTTCCTTGAGCTTGCCCATGTAGGTGGTGGTCTCGCCGAGGTAATACCGTTCCGCGTACTGCTGGGTGATGGTGGATCCGCCCTGGCGGGTGCCCTTGGTGACGTTGTTGATCAGCGCTCGTGCGATGCCCTTGAGGTCGATGCCGCGGTCCGTGTAGAACGTGCGGTTTTCGGAGGCGACCACGGCCTGGCCCACGTATTTCGGCAGTACGGAGCAGTCGATGATCTCACGGTTCTGCTCGGCGAACGTGCCGATTTTCGTTTTGCCGTCCGCATAGTACACGCTGGTTTTCTCGGCCAGCGCGATGGTCTCCGGCTGGGGGATTTCGATGGTGGCGTACAGGTAGGCGAACGCGCCGATGCCGACGGCGAGGAACAGGCCGATGATGCCGAGCGTCCACTTGAGAATCAGATGCTTCTTGCGCCCTTTGGCTTTCGGGCCTTTCGAGCCGGGGGAGCGGTGTGTGCCGCCGCCGCGGTGTGTGCCTTCGGGCGGATTAGCGCCGCGGCCACGCCTTGAGCCGCTGTTGCGCTGCGCGCTGTAACCGTTGGTTGCGGCGGTGCCGCCGGTTCTCGTGCCCGTCGCCGCACCCGCTTGGGTGCCGGTCGCGGTGCGGCCTGAGGCGCCGGCCGCCCGACGGCCGGACGTTCCTGCCGCGCGTCGGTCTGAACTGGAATTAACAGTGCGCGTATGTGAAGCCATGATTCTACCGTAGTCCTTGCAATATGATGCGAACCGGTTTGCGCGTATTTTCGCGCTTTCCTCACCGGTTTTCCTCTGAATCCTTACAAACGTCGATATCGTGCTTGGTGCTTGTCCATATCTAGCAAAACCACAACCATAGCCTCTCGGCGTGACGGTATCGTGAGAAACGTTGGAAAATAAGGGTTTTAGTCAGATGCGTCACTGTGCGAGGGGCTCACACGGTGACGATACCCTCGCACGGTGACGGTCATGACCGTCCTTAATGTGAGTCGGATTCTGCATTGTGGGATTGTATGAATGCTTCGCTGGTTTGGGCCCGTCCAAAGCGGTGCGGCATTGCCTCATCCGGTCATAGTCCCACTTTCCGGTGAGCGTATGAGACTGTGGTCGGATGAGATGGGCGGGAGATCCGGATGAAATGAGAAGAGGCGGCGGCGGAAGTGCCCGCCAGTCGGTGTCACCGGGCGCGCAGCATCGGCGCGACCTGCTCCTCATATGCGGTGAGGGCGGCGTCGATCACGTTGTGCATGTCGTAGTACTTGTAGGTGCCCAGGCGCCCGCCGAACACGACGTTCGGCTCGGCGGCTGCCCTGGCTGCGTACCGCTCATAGAGCGCCTTGTCGGCGTCCGTGTTGATCGGGTAGTACGGCTCGTCGCCACGCTCGGCGAAGCGGGAGTATTCCTCCCACACCACTGTCCTGTTGTGGTTCTGCGCGTCACGCCTCTCCGGGTTGAAGTTCTTGAACTCGATGGCGCGGGTGTAGGGCACGTCCGCGTCGGAGAAGTTCATCACCGGGCAGCCGAAGTGGTCGTCCTCGTCGTAGCGCACTTCCTTGAAGTCCACCGTGCGCCATTTCAGGTCGCCGAGTTCATAGCCGAAATACCGGTCAATCGGCCCGGTGTAGACCACGGGCGTGCCGGCGGCGCGCAGCGCCTTCTTGTTGAGCGGCTGGCTCTCGTCGAAGAAGTCGGTGCCGAGCGTCACATGGATGCGCGGGTCGTCGATCATGCGCTCCATCCACGCGGTGTAGCCGTCGCGCGGCAGTCCCTCCCATGTGTCTTTGAAGTAGCGGTTGTCGTAGTTGAACCGCACGGGCAGCCGCTTGATGATGCTCGCCGGCAGTTCGGCCGGATCGGTCTGCCATTGCTTGGCGGTGTAGTTCTTGATGAACGCCTCGTACAGCGGCCGTCCGATCAGCTGGATGCCCTTGTCGTTGAGGTTTGTCGGGTCGGTGCCGGCCAGTTCACCGGCCTGTTCGGCGATGAGCTGCCTCGCCTCGGCGGGCGTGTAGGCCGCCCGGAAGAACTGGTTGATGGTGCCGAGATTGATTGGCAGCGGGTAGACCTCGCCGTCGTGCGTGGCGTACACGCGATGCACGTAGTCGGTGAATGCGGTGAAGCGGTTGACGTAATCCCAGACGCGTTTGGTGGAAGTATGGAACAGGTGGGCACCGTATTGGTGGATTTCGGCACCGGTCTCCTCGTCGATATAGCTGTACACGTTGCCGCCGATGTGGCTGCGCACATCGATGATCTCGACCCGGGCGCCCGCACGCTCCGCCGCCTGCTGTGCGATGGTCAGGCCGAACAGGCCCGCGCCGACGATCACCAAATCCGCGTTCATAGCTTCCTTCCGTTGCGGCCCGCGCCGGCGGTGCCGGTTGCGCCGCGACCCTTCCATTTGATGATTCGCGCTGTTCCCCGCGTCGAATATGAACGGCCATCATGTGCGTTTCGTTCTCAGCTCGACCAAGGATACCGCACATTATCGACCGCGCAACCATTCCTGTGAACGATTTGATGAACGTTCGGTGACGGCATGTCCGGCGTCTTTTACAGCGCGCACACGACCAGATATATGGCCACCACGTGGCAGGTGTACCCGATGACCGTGCCCATGTGAAACACCTCGTGAAACTCGAACCAGCCCGGAATCGGATTGGGTTTGCGAATCGCGAAGCATGTGGCGCCCGCAATGTAGGCGGCCCCGCCGCACGCAATCAGCACGGTCGCCGCCGGACCCACCGCGGGCGCGGTCCACAGCGCCGGAAGCAGTGTGACCGGCGCCAGCCCCAGCACCACGTACACGACGGTGAACACCCAGTTCGGCGCTCGCAGCCATACGATATGCATCACCGTGCCGACGAGCGCCGCCGCCCATATCACCGTCAGGTACGGCCATCGGATCGAAGGGCTGAGCGCGAACAGCACCGGCGTATTGGTGCCGGCGATGATCAGGAAGATGTTGGAGTAGTCGATGCCGCACAGCACGCGCGTCACCTTGGCGCTGCGCCACGGTACGACGTGCAGCAGGGCGCTGTTGCCGAACAGCAGTATCGCCGACGCGCCGTAAATCGCGCACGCGGCCTTGACCGGTCCGGCCGGCGCGATGCAGATCAGCACGATGGATGCGGCGATGCACAACGGCAGGGTGATGAGGTGCTGCCATCCACGCAGCCGAGGCTTGCGGTTGCCGAATGCATCGACCGGCGTGACCTGGCGTTCGGCGGCTTTCAGTGTGGCCTTGGCTTGGCGATAGCGTGCGCGCGCGGCGCGATACTGCTCGAGGGCGCGGTTCATCGCGGTGGCCGAGGCACCGGTCTGCGTCGCGGCCATGCCGGCAGCGGTTGCGGTCTGCGCTGTGGCGGCCGCCCGCATCCCGCCGCCCGCGGTCTGTCGCCGCGCTGTTTTTCGCTGCGCCGCGGACTTGCGTATGGATGGTGCACTGATTGACGCGCTCATCATCATCACCTCGCTGCGGCCGGAATGCCCGGCCTACACTAACTTACGCTACCGTAACTTAGTGTAGGTCGCTGATGGTTCGCTGACAATGCTTCTCTGGTGGTGAATCGAATGCCGTCCGGGCCGCCGAAGGCAGCATGGCGGTTCGTGTGTATCATATATTGACCGTCAGCTGAAGATTTTCATAGTTTTTTCTTATAGCCGGGCATAAGCGGATTGTGGATGCGTCGGGATCCGGAAGTACGTGCTCGACTGCCGTAATGGATGCCGGTCGAATATGCTGTGGCCGCATGGGAGGGGCTGAAAAGCGCGGTCTGATGGAGGTCTGCCTGTCTGACGATGGCGTGCGTCATGCGCGGGACGTGAGAGTCGGCGTATATGGCATTGTGAGGTGAGTGTTAACAATATGTTCCTGAAATGTTACGCGATGCGACAAAACGTAACGATATCGGACGAGCGCCAGGTCTAGTTTCTTTCACAGTGTCGTCGTGAGTGACGCACGCAAAGAGAGGAAAACAATAATGGCCAATAAGCAATGGCCTCGCTGGGTTGCCGCTGTAGCGGCCCTGGCGATGGCAGGCAGCCTGCCCGGTACCGCGCTCGCGGCTCCGGCACAAGGTGACGCGGCGTCCACGACGCCGACTCTGTCGACCGGCAATCTGAAGAGCAAGGTCTCATCCCAGCTTCAGCAGGCGAAGGGCGAGGTCACCGCATTCATCCAGACCACCAGCCCCTCCGCGCTGGAACGCAAGAACAGTGTGCTCAAGAACTTCAGCAGGCAGCGTTCCGCGCTGCCCACGCTGAAGCAGCGCGCGCAGTCGGCCCAGGCGGCCACGCAGAGCGCGAAGACCGCCGAGAAGACCTCGGTGAACGTGTTCTCGCAGCTGCAGTCGCTGGACTCCAGCGCCAAGAAGATCTACTCCACCTCGTATGCGCTGTCCGGTGTAGCCGTTCGCGCCGACGCGGCGTCGCTGCGCAAGCTCGCCGAGCAGTCCGGCTCGGTGGCGCACATCACGATCCTGACGCCCAAGAAGGCGCTCGACACGACCAACGGCAGTGGCGAAGCCCCCGCGAACAAGAACAACGACCAGCTGGTCAACGCCGTCAAGACTTGGGAACAGACCGGCAAGACCGGCAAGGGCGTGAACATCGCAGTCGTCGACACCGGCCTCGACTACACGCACGCCGACTTCGGCGGCGCAGGCACCACCGAGGCCTACCAGACCGCGCTGAACTCCACCGCCGACCCGCTGACCGACCCGAAGGTCAGCAAGCTGCTCGACAAGACGAAGTTCAAGGGCGGTTACGATTACGCCGGCGCCACGTATAACCCGAACGCCGGCAACAACAATCCCACCCCGGACGCCAACCCGATCGACGGCCAGGGCGGCCACCACGGCACGCACGTCGCCGGCACCGCGCTGGGCTACGGCGTCAAGGCCGACGGCACCTCGGGCAAGACCGATACCGCAGGCTACCAGAAGCTGACCGCCGGCGACATCGCCAGCTGGAAGATTGGCCCCGGCGCCGCTCCCGAGGCCGGCATCTACTCGTACAAGGTGTTCGGCGACAACGGCGGCACCACCGACCTGGTGCTCGAAGCGCTTGACGGCATCGCCAAGCACAACACCGAGGCGGAAGTCAACGGCGACGAGTCCAGCCGCATCAGCATCGTCTCCATGTCGCTCGGCGGCAGTTTCGGCGCCTCCGACGACCCGGAGAACGTGGCCGTGGATAACCTCACCGCAGACAACGTGCTGTCCGTGATCGCGGCCGGCAACGACGGCGACATCACCGACATCATGGGTGCCCCCGGCACCGCCAAGAGCGCGCTGACCGTGGCCGCGAGCCAGTCCGGCAAGGCGCTGCAGGACGCCGTCGAAGTGACCGACGGCCCGGCCTCGCTCAAGGGCCAGACCCTCGCCGGCCAGTACTCCGTGAACTACGCGAAGCTCGACGACTTCTCCCTGACCGGCAAGGTCGTGCGCGTCAAGGACAAGGACAACCTGGAAGGCTGCAAGGCATACTCCGCCGATGACGCCGCTGCCGTCAAGGGCAACATCGCCTACGTCGAATGGAACGACGCCGCTGTGAACTGCGGCTCCAAGACCCGCTTCGACAACGCCGAGAAGGCCGGCGCGACCGGCATCCTGTTCGGCTCGCAGGCGAACATCCCCGAGTCCGGCATCGGCGGTAACGCCGACATCCCCGGCTTCCAGCTGGTCAAGAACGCCGCCGAGAACAAGGACCTGCAGAGCGCCATCGATGACGGCACGCTGACGGTGACCCTGTCCACCAAGCTGCGTATGAGCAAGGACGCCGACTACTCCAGCGAGAGCGAAGACACCATCGCGTCCTTCACCTCCCGTGGCATCCACGGCTCCTATGACGGCACCGCCAAGCCCGATGTCTCCGCCCCCGGCGTGGGCATCGTGTCCGCTTCGGCCGGCACCGGCAACAGCGACGAGATCATGAGCGGTACGTCCATGGCCACCCCGTTGACCTCCGGCGTCGCCGCGCTGGTCCGTCAGGCCCGGCCCGAATACCAGGCCAACGTGGTCAAGGCCCAGCTGATGAACACCGCCAACCACGACGTGCTCACCGCGGATCGCAAGACCGCGTACGGCCCGCTGCGTGTGGGCTCCGGTCGTATCGACGCGCTCGCCGCAGTGAACAACAACGTGCAGCTTGCCGGAGAGGATAACGAGGCCATCACCGCGCAGTTCGGCGTCATCCCGGTCGGCAAGGACGGCTACACCGACAAGCAGACCATGCGACTCGTGAACAACACCGATCATGACATTACGTACAAGCTCACATACTCGGCCCGCACCCCGGTGCCGGGCGTCACGTACTCGGTGAGCGGCGACAACGGTGGGGACACCGTGGTCGCCAAGTCCGGGACCAGCACCAGCTTCCGCGTGAAGATCAGCATCGACCAGTCCAAGCTGACCCGCACTCGCGACGCCACGCAGTCCGCGCAGGTCGCAGGCAAGGACCGCCAGTACGTGACAGACGCCAGCGGCATCATCACCGCGACTCCGGTCACCCAGGAGGATGACGCCACCACGCTGCGTGTGCCCGTCACTTCGGTGCCGAAGGCCATCTCCGAAACCACCACGGAACTGAGCGGCTTCAACAACAAGAAGGGCACGCTGTCCGTGTCCGGCCATGGCCTTGACCAGGGCGACACCGCCACCGGCTACCACTCCGAGCTCGTCCCGTTCGTGTACGGTGCCGAGGATCCGGTCGACGGCTACACCGGCAACGGTGACGCCGCTCGCAGCCTTGCCGCAGGTGACATCCGCGCGATCGGTTATTCCAGCACCGCACCTCAGCTCTCCGATCCGTCGCAGGGCCTGCTGAGCTTCGGCATCATCACCGACAAGACGTGGTCCCACCTGGGCAACAATTTCATTCCGGACGTGATCTTCGACGTGGACGGCGACATGAAGGCCGACTACATGATCTCGGTGAGCACCACCGAAGGCAACACGCAGTACGACACCGCATGGGCCACGACGACTTCCGCGACAACCGGCAAGGTCGTTGACGAGGAGCCCATCGACCCCGCATATGTCTCCGACTCCAACCAGGTCGTGCTCTCCGTGAAGCTGTCTGCCCTTGGATTCACCAAGGACACCAAGGTCGCCCCGATCGCCTACATGGCACAGATCGAGTCGATTTACGCTGCCGGCGCGAAGGATCAGTACATCGTCGACACTGCGGGCGGTTCCAAGGACGACTCGTTCGACGCGTACCACCCTGCCCTGTGGTTCGGCGACTCCGCCACCGAAGGCAACGGCACGGTCAGCTTCCCCGACGAGAACGGCACGAAGGTCGCCGTCCACACCGCGGATGATTCGTCCGAGACCGCTCCGAAGGTGCTGGCGCTGCACAAGAACGGCTTCTTCCCGAACATCGAGACCGATGAGCCCGTCATCGACGCGCACACCGTGAAGAACATCGACAAGGCGCTGCTGGAGACTCTGGTCTTTGCCGCTAGCAAGTACCAGGAATCCAACTACACGGCGGATTCGTGGGCCGCATTCAAGAAGGCCTTCGACGCGGCGAAGAAGGTGCTCGACTCCGACACGGCCACGCAGCAGCAGGTCAACGACGCCTACACGGCGTTGCGAACCGCCATCAACGGGCTCGTCAACGCGACCGCCAAGCCGTCTAAGGACAAGCTGAAGGCGGCGGTGGATGCTGCGGCCAAGCTGAAGGAATCCGACTACACGGCGGATTCGTGGGCTGCGTTCGTCAAGGCGCTTGATGCCGCCAAGGCGGTGCTCGCCAACGACAACGCGACTCAGGAAGAGATCAACAACGCGACCGGCGCTCTGTTCAAGGCCGAAGAGGCTTTGGTGAAGAAGGCCGGCACGCCGACGAAGCCCGGCAAGCCGAGCCAGCCTGGCGCTCCGGCGAAGCCCGGTGCGTCGGGCGCCAACAGTGGCCAGAACGGCAGCAATGCCGGCGTCGCCAAGACGGGTGCCGCTGTCACTGGCATCTCGGGCGCAGTCATGCTGCTGCTCGCCGCTGGTGCCACGCTGGTGATCATTCGCCGGCGTGACGCGGTGCGTCGCTAGTCTCCCATAGCCGATAATGCCCTTTCCCGCGAGCGCGGGGAGGGGCATTATTGTCGTTGCGCACCCGATATCCGGGGGTGATGTATACTAGTACAGCCTTCACGTGGCGTTATGTCACCCAATCCCCCCAGGGCAGGAATGCAGCAAGGGTAAGTGGCCTCTGTCGGGTACGTGAAGGTTTTCTTTTTTCTTTTCTTGGCCCTTCACCCTGACCGTCGCGGCGCCGTGAGGCTGTAAATTACAGGTTGAAATCGCCGTTCTTGGCAATTCCCCGTGCGAAATCGCCGTTTTTGGACCTTGAAACGGCGATTTCACACGGGGAATAGTAGATTTCGGCGATTTCAACCCGTATTTTGATATGCCGGGGCTAGGTTTTCGATTATTCTGTCGGAATATGGGCGCGATGAGGCGACTGACACATGTACAGGCTCTACAGTCTTGAACTATGAGTGAAGAACAGCGTGTTGATGATCCCGCCGAAATCTCGCGTGACGGTGCGATTCCGCCTGACGCCGTGCAGGTCAGCGGCGACCGGGCTGATGCGGCAACGTCGGCGGAACGCCTGCCGTCCACGGAGACGGCCGATGCGCCCGCTGACACGCCGAATGAGCCGGATACCGCAGCCGCATCGGATACGACGTCATCCGGCGCGTCGGCATCAGCCCCCGCACCAGAACAGACGCGCTCGTCGGCGAAACAGGAGCCAGAACCCGTGGTGCCGCAGGCATCTCCGGCCAGCGCATGGTCCGCTTTGGAGACGATCGCGGATCATCCGCTGCGCGCCCTCGGATCGCCCGCGCCGGCCGCGCGCAAACGCAAGGCCGCCGCGCCCGACGAACACGCGGCGGACATTGACGACGAGGCGGCCATCAAGCGCGGATTGGCGCGTCGCGACCCGCTGACCGTGCGCCCGCGCGTGTCGAGCCGTGTGCTGTGTGCGGTGTTCGGCGTGCTGATGATCGCGATCTCGTTCGGCGCATGGTGGATCGCCGTGCGCACCGAGGACGGGCAATCATACGAGGATATGGTGTTCAGCGGCTTCCACGACAGCCTGCCGTCGTGGGCGTCCGCTCTGGTCGCCCCGTTCATCAGCCGCAATATCACGTCAATCGCCGGGCATCCGTTGAACTTCACCGTAATCATCTCCGCGCTGCTGATCGTTGTCGCGGCGGTGGTGATGCTGGTACGCAAGCGTTGGTGGCTGGTCGGGCAGTCCGCGGTGTTCGCCGCGCTGTGTTTCGCGTCCACATATCTTAAAGGTGTGCTGCCGCGGCCGTTCATCATCAACACCGTGTCTCAGCCCGCCAATTCCGCGCCTTCCGGTCATACGATGCTGGCCGTCGTCGCGGGCGTGCTGCTGCTGTTCGCGGTTCCGCGCGGATGCCGTGCGTGGATGGCGCTGGTCGGGGCCGCCTATGCGCTGGTCATCGGCCTGTCGGTGATCGCGGGGGCATGGCACCGCCCGGTCGACGTGGTGATGAGCCTGCTGCTGGCGGGCGGCTTCGCGCTGCTGGCGATGGCATTCACGCGCACGTCCGGCATGGACGCGCCCGGCAAACGCGCGTCCTCGCCGAGCGTGCAGATCGTCGGCACGGTGATGATCACGGCGGGTGTGCTGTGCTGCTGCTATGCCGCATACATCATGTGGCAGATTGAGCCCGGTCTGAGCCTGAGCGCGAGCTGGGCGAGCGTCGGCGCCCACGTCTCCACCTTCGCGATGATAGCCGGCGTTTCGTCGCTGGTGTTCGGGATGCTGCTGGCGATGCGCCAGATCACGGCGTCCCCGTTGAGCCGAGCCGGCCTGGTGGGGGCGCCGCCGGCCCCGCCGAAGAAGAAGCGGTGACCGCCGCGGAGCCGCGCGATTTGCCGTTTGACCATGCCGCGTGAGTATGATGAAGGCCAATGACATTGTAGGTAAGGAGAGACAATGGGCACCGGCAACAAGCTTGTCATCGTGGAGTCTCCCACCAAAGCGAAGAAAATCGGTGGGTATCTTGGCAGCGGCTACACCGTCATGGCATCGGTCGGTCACATCCGTGACCTTGCACAGCCCAGTCAGATTCCCGCGGACGACAAGGCCAGGTTCGGCAAGTTCGGCGTGGACGTCGACGATGGCTTCAAACCGTACTACATCGTCGACGGTGACAAGAAGAAGACCGTCGCCGAACTGAAAAAAGCGCTGAAGAACTCCGACGAGCTCTACCTCGCCACTGATGAGGATCGCGAAGGGGAGGCGATCGCCTGGCACCTGGTGCAGACGCTCAAGCCGAAGGTTCCCGTCAAGCGCATGGTGTTCCACGAGATCACCAAGGACGCCATCAAGGCGTCGCTGGGCAACACCCGCAACGTGGACGAGGACATGGTGGACGCGCAGGAGACCCGCCGCATCCTCGACCGCCTCTATGGCTACGAGCTGTCGCCCGTGCTGTGGCGCAAGGTGGGCCCCGGATTGTCGGCCGGCCGCGTCCAGTCCGTCGCCACACGCCTGATCGTCGAGCGTGAGCGCGAGCGCATGGCGTTCGTACGCGCCTCCTACTGGGACGTGACCGCGGTGCTGGGCGCGACGGACGCGGAGGGCGAGCCGGCGTCGTTCGAATCGCGCATGGTGTCGCTTGGAGGCAAGCGACTTGCGGGTTCCAAGGATTTTTCGGATGACGGCAAGCTCACGCCGTCCGGTTTCGCTGACAACGTATGCCAGCTGGATGAGGCCCATGCGAACGCCCTCGCCAAGCTCCTGACCGACGCGACCTTCACCGTGGCATCGATGGAGACCAAGCCGTACCGTCGCCGCCCGCTCCCGCCGTTCACCACATCCACGCTGCAGCAGACGGCCGGCAACCGCCTGTCCATGAGCTCGCGTCAGACCATGCGTGCCGCGCAGGGGCTGTACGAGAACGGTTACATCACGTATATGCGAACCGATTCGGTGACCTTGTCGCAGGAGGCCATCGCCGCCGCCCGTGATGCCGTCGAATATCATTTCGGAAAGTCGTTCCTGTCCGATGGCCCCAAGCAGTATGTGACGAAGACCGCTAGTGCGCAAGAGGCCCACGAATGCATCCGACCCGCCGGCGCGCGGTTCCATGACCCGGCGGAGCTCTCCGGCAAGGTGCCCGCCGACCAGCTGAAACTGTACACGCTGATCTGGCAGCGCACGCTCGCTTCCCAGATGGCCGACGCCACCGGCTCCACCGCGACCGTGCGTCTGTCGGCTCCTGCCGGCGAGGACGGCGAGGCGATGTTCCAGGCGTCCGGCACGGTGATCGAGTTCCCCGGATTCATGAAGGCCACCGGGGAGGGCCGTCGTGCGGCGGCCCCCGCTGCCTCCTCGATGGGTGCCGGTGACGGCGAGGCCGCGGCGAAACGCGCCTCGCGCGAAACCGACGACAACGGATCGCTGCCGCCGATGCAGACCGGTGACCGTCTCGCCGCGTCCTCGGTGGAGGCTGACGGGCACGAGACCCAGCCGCCGGCGCGATACACCGAAGCGTCGCTGGTGAAGACGCTGGAGGCCAAGGAAATCGGCCGTCCTTCAACCTATGCGAGCATCATCTCCACCATCATCGACCGTGGATACGTCTACGAGCGCGGTCGCGCCCTGATTCCATCGTGGCTGGCGTTCTCGGTCATCAAGCTGCTGGAGACGAAATTCCCCAAGTACGTCGATTACCAGTTCACCGCGGATATGGAGAACGGGCTTGACCAGATCGCGCACGGTCAGGAGACCGGCCGTGACTGGCTGACCCATTTCTATTTCGGTTCCGGCGGCGACGCGGCGACTTCGGCGGACGAAGCGCACGCGGGCCTGCAGCAGCAGGTCGCGCAGCTGGGGGAGATCGACGCCCGCGCCATCAACACCATCGACATCGGCGACGGACTGCACGTGCGCGTCGGTCGGTACGGCCCGTATCTCGAAGACATGAACCACGTGGATGCGGCGGGCAACCCCAAGCGGGCCTCCCTGCCCGACACCATGGCACCCGACGAGCTGACCGTGCAGGTCGGCCATGAGCTCATCGACAGCAATGCCGGTGGCCCGCGCGAGCTGGGCGTCGACCCGGCAAGCGGCGGCACGGTCGAGGTGCGCAACGGCCGGTTCGGCCCGTATGTGGCCTTGGTGCCGCTCGAGACGGACGGCGGGTCATCCGAGACGAAGTCCAAGAAGACCACTGTGCCCAAGCCCAAGATGGCGTCCCTGTTCAAGACGATGAGCCCCGAATCGATCACGCTGGACGATGCGCTGAAACTGTTGTCGCTGCCGCGCACCGTGGGCGTTTACGAGGAAGCCAACACCGAGACCGGCGAACTTGGCGAGGTCACGGTCGAGGCGAACAACGGCCGGTACGGCCCCTACCTGACCAAGACCGGAGCTGACGGCAAGTCCGAGACGCGGTCTCTCGCCTCGGAGGATGAGATCTTCACCGTGGACGTCGACAAGGCGAAGGAACTGTTCGCCCAGCCGAAATACGGACGCGGCCGTGGACGCGGCACCGCGAAGCCGCCGCTGCGCGAGCTCGGCCCCGATCCCGAAACCGGCAAGAACGTGACCATCAAGGATGGCTTCTACGGCGCCTACATCACCGACGGCGAAACGAACCGGACCGTGCCCAAGCAGTACACGGCCGAGTCCATCGAGCCGGCCGAGGCGTTCCGCCTGCTGGCCGAGAAGCGTGCCGCCGGCCCGTCCAAGCGCGGGCGTCGCAAGACGACGGGCGCCGCCGCGAAGAAGACCGCCGCGAAGAAGAGCTCCACGGCATCTGCCACCAAGAAGACGGCCACCGCGAAAAAGACGGCCGCCAAGAAGACCACGGCCAGGAAGACCGCCGCGAAAAAGACCGCCGAGTAGAGTCACGTCGCAGCCGCCGCGATGGCGGCCTGGCCGCGTCGCATGCCGCCATCGCGTACACTGTGGGCAAGGGGGTAGATATGACTGGATTGTTCATTTCTTTCGAAGGCGTTGACGGCGTAGGGAAGACCACGCAGGTCGAGCGCCTGCGTGACTACTTGGAGGCTGCAGGCCGCGAGGTCGTGGTGACGCGTGAGCCGGGCGGCACGGCATTGGGCGGCAGCTTGCGTCAGCTGCTGCTGCGTGAGCCGGGAGACTCCGCGGAAGCCGACGGTGCCGATATCGCACCGCGCGCGGAGGCGCTGATCTTCGCCGCCGACCGGGCGCAGCACGTGGCTGAAGTGGTCCGTCCGGCGCTGGAACGCGGAGCCGTGGTGATCACCGACCGGTATCTTGATTCGTCGCTCGCCTATCAGGCGGGAGGCCGTGAACTGACCGCCGACGACGTCCGCGGGCTGAGCATGTGGGCGACCGGCGGGCTGATGCCCGTGCGCACGTACCTGCTCGACATGGACCCGACGGCGGCGCACCGGCGTCTGCAGCATGACGCGGATCGCATGGAGTCCGCGGGCGACGAATTCCAGCAGCGCACCAGGCAGGCGTTCCTCGATCTGGCAGGCCACGAGCCGGGCCGTTTCCGCGTGATTGACGCCGCATGGCCGATCGAGGCCGTATGGGAGCACATCAAGGCGGACGTTGACGCGGTGCTGGCCGATGCCGCGGCGCAGGCGGCTGCCGCTCAGGCTGCCGTCACTAAGGAAAGCGACGGTAACACTCCGGCTGGAGGTGCGCGATGAGCGTATGGGACTCCATTGTCGGCCAGCAGGCAGTGGTCGGCCAACTGCAGGCCATCGTCTCCGGCGACCCGAAGGCGCTGGCCCAGTCGTGGCTAATCTGCGGACCGCCCGGTTCCGGCCGCTCGAATGTTGCGCGCGCGTTCGCGGCCGCGCTGGAAAGCCCTGACAGGGGCCTTTCCGACGAGCCGACCAATATAACCCGTCAGGTGCTGTCCGGCACCCATCCCGACGTGACCACGTTGGCCACCAACAAGGTCACCATCGGCATCGATGACGTGCGCCAGCTGATCCTCACCTCCGAACAGATGCCCAGCACGGCGCCGTGGCGGATCATCATCATCGAAGACGTTGACCGCATGCTGGAACGCACCACGAACGTGCTGCTCAAGGAGATCGAGGAGCCCAGCCCGCACACCATATGGCTGCTGTGCGCCCCCAGCGCGCAGGATGTGCTGCCGACCATCCGCTCGCGTACCCGCATCGTCAACCTTGCCGTGCCGTCCACGAAAGCGGTCGCGGATTACCTGATGGCATCCGTCAATCCGGCGCTGCCGGCGGAACGCCAATTCGACCGTCATGTGGCGGTGCGCGCGGCGCGGCTCGCCGAAGGGCATATCGGCATAGCGAAACTGTACGCCTCCGACACGCAGGTCATGTCGGACCGGGATGAGCTCATCGTCGGGCTGCTGGGACTGCGCAAGGCATCGGATGCGGTGCTGCTGGCCGATGATCTCATCGACACCGCCAAAAGCCAGGCGGAAGCCGACGTGAACCGGCAGGCGGCCGTCGCCGAAGCGGATTTCCGCCGCATCAACGGCCTCGGCGAGCAGGACCGCATCCCGCCGAAGCTGCGCGGCGCCTACAACGCCATCGCCAAGAAGGACGAGATCAAGCGGCAGACCACGCGCCGGAGCCGCGACGTGCTTGACCGCGCGCTCAACTCGGCCGCCAGCATCTACCGCGACATAGCGGTGCTGCAGAACAACGCCGAGGACGCGGTCGGGCTGATCAACATGGAGAACCGCACGGCCATCGCCGAGCTGTCGGCACGGCTGAGCCGTCAGGAAGTGGTCGATCGGTTGGAGGCCATCGCCGTGGCCAGGAAGCGGTTGCTGGGCAACGGCAACCCGATGCTGGTGTTCGAGGCGCTGTTCTGCGCGCTGATTCCGGGGAGGCTATGACGGCACCTGGTCAGGAACGCACGACGGTGGAGCCCCGGACAATCAATTGGGGCAGCAGCGAGATGTGCGCCGCTTGATCGGGCCCCTGCCCGATCAGGCGCAGCGCCTCGGTGACGATCTGGAGGAACGGCGGGCGGACCGAGGGCAGCGTCGGCATCGTCGTCAAGGCAAGCGGGGAGTCGTCGTAGCCGACCACGCGCACGTCGTCGGGCACGCGGATTCCCAGTGTCTGCAAGGCGATCATCGCGCCCAGCGCGATCATGTCATCGGCGCATATCACCGCTTCGGGCGGTCGCGCATCCGAGTCGGCGAACATGCGCCACACGCACTGATAACCGCGCTCCACGGTCGAATCACCGAATCGGTTCCATGAGGTGTCGGTGACGAGCCGGTGCGCGCGCATCTGCGTATGGAACATCGCGAACATCTCGGCCGATTCGAACGATACCTCCTTGCCTGCCAGATAGGCGGCGGAACGTACGCCCTGCTCGGCGAGGTGCGCGACGATGCTTTCCATCGCCGCATTCTCGTCGATGCCGACCATGGACGTGCGGAAGGATCGCTGCCGTCCGCCGACCTGTACGATGGGCGTCGTCATGGTGGTGCGGTCAAGCGTGTGGGCCAGATCGACGCCCGCGGCAGGAACGATGATGATGCCGTCGACCTTGCGGGCCACCAGCGATTCGATGCGTTCGTCCTGCGTATGCTGCTCGTTGCCGATGCCGAGCAGCAGTTGCTGTCTTTCCATGTCGATGACCGGTTCCAGCTCATCAAGCAGTCCGGCGCTGAAATGGTCGGTCGCCGAGGGGATGACCAGTCCGATGGTGTTGGTGGCGGCGCCGCGCAGCGAACTCGCCGCATAGTTGACCGAATAGTTGAGTTCCTCGGCGGCGGCCCGGACCCGCCGTGCGATGTCGTCGTCCTTGGTGCGTTTGCCGGAGAGCACACGGGAGACCGTGGCGATGGAGACGTGGGCCATGGCGGCCACGTTGGTGATGGAACTGGTCGCCGGCTGTGGGCGTTGTTCCGGGCCGGGCGCCGGGTCGTCGTTGACGGGCGTCGCGTCTGGCTTGGATGCCGGTATGGCGTCCATTACGGCGGATGGCTGTCTCTTCATGGGGCTCGCAGTGTTCGGTATGACGGCGGGCGGCCGCCATATGCTTGTGATGCGCGTCGGTGCGCATCTGATGGATGGGAATACGCTGACGGCCGCCCACGTGGTTCGTGCGGGCGGCCGTCGAATGCGTGCGCAGGTTACTCGGCCGCGGTGAGCGTCTCGATGAGGCTGTCGATGACGGTCTCGGCGTTGTCGCCGTCCACGGTGACCTCGACGGTGTCGCCCTGCTTGATGCCCAGGCCCATGATGGACAGGATGGAGCCGGCGGGAACGGGGTTGCCGCCCTGCTTGGCGATGGTCACGGTGCAGCCGGACGCGGTCGCGGCCTGAGCGAACTTGGCGGCCGGACGGGCGTGAATGCCGACGGGATCGGTGATGGTGGTAGTGCGGGTAACCATGGAGACACTCCTTTGCGTCGTCGCGCCGGTGGTTCCGGTGCGGTTTGTCGTGCGTCGATATCGACACTCGTCAGCGTGCGTGTGCCGTGTTGGCCCGCGCCGATACCGATTAGCAATAACATTACTCTATGCCAATTGCTGGGCGGCCGTTCTTTTTGGCTGCTGACACAGCAGTGTACCATGATTTTCCAATTTTCTGGAAAACGTTTACTTCTAGTCGTGTCGCGCTTTTGAGGGTGTATACTGGCGTGGACAGAAAATGATTTACCGGCGATGAAGTTGGTGGGTCAACAAGGCGGTCCGCGGATGGGAAGTACCAGTCATTCGCGGCGAGAGGCCATAATATAAGGAGAACATATGGTTATCAAGGGTGTTGGCATCGGACGCGGCGTTGCGGTCGGCCCGGTCATTCGTATGGCAGCTGCGCTTCCCGAACCGTCCGATGCGCCTCGCGCCGACAGTGTCTCGGCCGAATCCGAGATCGAGCGCGTGACCAAGTCTCTGGCGCTGGTCAACGCGGATCTGAACCGCCGTGCCGAAGAGGCCGCGAACGGCGACGAAGGCGCCAAGCAGGCCGCTCCGATCCTGCAGGCCATCGCCATGTTCGCCTCCGACCCGGCGCTCGCGCAGAGCATCAACACGCTCATCGAGCAGGGCAAGACCGCTGAGCGCGCCGTGCTGGAAGGCTTCGGCGCCGTGGAAGAGATGTTCAAGGCCATCGGCGGCTATCAGGGCGAGCGTGCGGCGGATCTGCACGACGTCGGCCAGCGCGTCATCGCCGACCTGATGGGCGTTCCCGCGCCGGGCGTCCCGGTCTCCGACACCCCGTTCGTTCTGGTCGCGGAAGACCTGTCCCCGGCCGACACCGCCGGCCTCGACCTGGACAAGACCCTCGCCATCGTCACCTCGCAGGGCGGCCCGACCTCGCACACGGCCATTCTGGCCCGTGCCCGCGGCATCGTGGCCGTCGTGTCCGCCGCCGGCGCCGACGACCTGAAGAACGGCGAGACGGTTATCGTCAACGCCGCGGAAAGCACCATCACCACCGAGCCGAGCGACGAGCAGGTCGCCGCTGCCGAAGCCGCGAAGGCCAAGGCCGCGAAGGCCAAGGAGCTGCGTGGCAAGCCGGGCGCCACCAAGGACGGTTATCACATCCCGCTGCTCGCCAACGTCGGCAAGCCCTCCGACGGCAAGACCGCGCTGGAGTACGGTGCGGAAGGCGTCGGCCTGTTCCGTTCCGAGTTCCTGTTCATCGGCAACGCCGAACCGCCGAGTGTTGAGGAGCAGACCAAGGCGTACGCCGAACTGCTCGCCCAGTTCCCCGGCAAGAAGGTCGTCATCCGCATGCTGGACGCCGGCGCGGACAAGCCGCTGCCGTTCCTCACCCCCGAAGACGAGCCGAACCCCGCGCTTGGCCTGCGTGGCCTGCGCACGCTGCGCACCCACATGAACGTGCTTGAGGGGCAGCTCAAGGCGCTTGCCGCCGCCGATGCCCAGACCGACGCCGACCTGTGGGTCATGGCGCCGATGGTCGCCGACGCGCATGAGGCCGCCTACTTCGTCAAGCTCGGCAAGTCCTTCGGTCTGAAGAAGGTCGGTGTGATGGCCGAGGTGCCGTCCATCGCCCTCATGGCCGATCAGGTGGCCAAGGTCGCCGACTTCGTGTCGATCGGCACGAACGACCTGACCCAGTACACGCTGGCCGCCGACCGTACGCTCGGCTCGGTCGCCAACTACCAGACCGCATGGCACCCGGCGGTGTTGCGCGCGATCAAGCTGATCGCCGACGCGGGCAACGCGAACGGCATGCCGGTGGGTGTGTGCGGCGAGGCCGCCGCCGATCCGGATCTGGCCGTCGTGCTCACCGGCATCGGCGTCAACTCCCTGTCGATGACCCCGGTCGCGCTCGACGACGTGCGTGCCGAACTCGCCGGCGTCACGCTTGAGGAAGCGCAGGAGAAGGCCGCCAAGGCCCTCAACGGCGACTTCTACAACCCGTCCGAGTGGAACATCTGAGGGAGTCGCGCCTATAAGACCATAATGTGATTCCACTGCCTCAAACGAGAGCGACGCCATATGAGATTCGGCTGTTTTGCCGGCTCGCGTACGGCGTCGCTTTTGCATATGCGGTGTGATGAGGTGCGGTAAAGCGCATGATTAATCATTGTTCATACTAAGATTTCGCAAATCTTGGTATGAATGATTTAAAAAATATGTACAGCTGGTGTTATGGAGAAAGAAATGTTCGCGCCAGATGGGCCCGGCGAGCTGGGGGGACCTGCCTAACCCCGATATGCTGCGTCGCCCGACCATGCGTCGCGAAGCGCAGAGCACCAGCGCCCTGGAAGGCACGTTCGAGCCGCTCGAAACCGTTCTCGCTCAGGATTATGAGGTGGGCGAGGACAAAAGCGGACTGAGCGAGTCCATGCGCGAGGTGCTGAACTACCTCGATGCGGCGGAATGCGGCATAGGCCAGATTCAGTCCGAGCGTCCCATAAGCCTGCCTCTCGTGCGCGAATTGCAGAAGCTTCTTGTGAAGGGCACGAAGTCCGACAATCCACAGGCCTGGGATATACGATCCACCCAAGTGTTCATCGGCTCACCCACGCGGCGCATCGAGGATGCGCGTTTCGTGCCCATGTCTCCCGGTCGAGACCTGGATATAGCCGTCCAGTTGCTTGTGGACTGGTGGAGGTCACGTAAAGAGCCGGGACTGGCCGTACTGGATATGGCGATGTTCCACTATCAGTTCGAGACGATGCATCCGTTCACGGACGGCAACGGGCGAATCGGGCGGTTGCTGGTGCTGTTGCAGATGATGAGCCGAGGCCTGCTGAGCCAGCCGCTGCTGTCCGTATCCCCGTGGTTCGAGCGCCGTCGACCCGAATATCAGGACAGATTGCTCGGTGTTTCCACGAAAGGGGATTGGGACGACTGGATACTGTTCTTCGGCCAAGACACCGAGGAATCCTGCGAGGACGCGCTGCTGCGCGTGAAGCGTCTTGTCAATGTGCGGCAGAGGTATCGCAGTCTATTGGATGAGCACAGATACAGCGGCCTGTCCGTGCAGACGGCGATGTACCTCATCGGGCAGCCCACCGTCACGGCGAGTATGTTGAGGAGAAGGTTCGGCAAGAGCCCGTCGGCCGTACAGCACGCGCTGTCTCATCTGGTGTCCGTGGGTATACTCCGTGCGTATCCGGCCGGAAGGGGCAACCTGTATATCGCTCCGGACATCCATAAGGTGCTTGCTGCACCGCTCGGCGCGGCGATTGACGTGTCGGCGCCACTGATGTGCGAGCGTGGCGAATAGGCACAAGAAAACCTGGCGGTGGCATGACGCAGGTGCTCCCTCCCGCATTGTTTATACGGTGAAGAAGTTGCCGGGGAAGTGACGGCTCATGATGGCCGTGCGGTCGGCGTGCACCGCGGCGCATTCGAAGTCGAATGCGCGGGCGAGCTCGCCCGGTGCGGTGACGAAGCATGCGGTGGCGAGTCCATCCGCCAGCGCGGTGGGGTAGGGTCGGCCAGCCGCCGATGGCACATAGACCCAACTCGCGGCGACATCGCGCACGGGACGGCCATCGACCGCGTTGAGCAGATGATGCAGCTGACGGCCTGCCTCCTCACCCCAATGGCGTCGGCTGGGGGCGCTCGCGCAGAACGCCCCGTCAACGATGCTTGCGATGCCGATCGCCTCGGTTCCGGGGTTGGCGGGATCCTCCAGGGCGATGGTGACGGTGTCGCCGGTGTCATGTCCTGACCCCTCGGCGAGTGGGGCCGGTTGAGCAGCCTCGCCCGTGCGGATCAGCAGATCGCCGCCCGCGTCGATGATGTAGGGCGCGTGAGAGCCGGGGCCGGTGGCGGATTGCCGGACGGTTTCATCGCCCGCGTGCCCGTCCAATATCGCGCCGATCAGATCGGCGCAATATCCCTTGCCGAAAGCCCCGAAATCCAAGTGAACCGCGCGCTGCGTCACCAGCGTTGTGCCATGACGCTCCACATCGTTGCGCCATGTCGGGCGCCCGTGGACGGCACCGAGATGATGCTCCGCATCGGGTTCCATTGTCATCGAATACCGTGCGTCATAGCCAAGCCGGATCAGATCCTCGCCCACACACGGGTCAAGCGCCCCGTCGGTCGCGGTGCAGAACGCATCGGCCAGATCGAACAGCCCGGAGGCCCAATCGGGAAAATCAAACGAGCCGCCATGCGAGGATTCGCCCATTGCGGTCACCAGCGAATCGGCGCGGAACCGTGACAGCACGGACTCGTACCCGTCGATGAACGCGTCGAGTTTCGAGCGGAAGCCGTCGTCGAGAGCCGTCGCCGACTGAATGATCATTCCGGTGCCCATCGCGCGTTCAAACGCAGTTGTATACGGCATCCGCCCATGCAATCCGCTCATGCCCCTCAGCGTAGCATTTCGCCAGCGGGGGCAGCCGCCTCCCGATGTCTATTTAGAAGTGCAACACCCCTGTTGGTCCTGCAATTCTAGCAGTTCGCCGGCGAATGCCTCGGCGGGCGTCCGGAGATGGGAGCCCGTCCGGGAACTGGGAAACGCGACGTCCTCCTGCGGCCGCGTGGAAGGCGGCGCGCCCGGCGCTCACGGCGATGGCGGTCGGCGCGGATCCAACGGTGGACGCTCTCCGGGCACACGCGCATGGCGGGGTCGTCGGGGAACGGGACGCGCGGCCTGCCGCCGACGGGCGGCGGCCAGCCGCGACCCGGCCATTCGGCCACCCGCGCCCACAGGCGTCCGCATGACGGGCGGTGGCGCTTGCGCGGTCTGGCGCGCCTGCGGCCGGCCTTGCGCCGCGCGGGGCCGGCGATGTAGCATCCGCGCGTCCACGGGCCCGTCTTCGGCCGTTTCGGCCGGCACGGCCGGCAGGACCCGTTCTCGTCGGACGGGAACCCACGTGTTGCGTTTGGCCTCCCCGCCGGCCGTCGAGGCGTTGCGGCCGGGCATCAGACCGATCCCGCGGATGCCGGCGCCGTTGCCGATCTCGATCTGGATGACCCGGCGTTCCCCTTCCGACAGGCGCGAATACACTTCTCCTATAGGTGCGACATCCCTTCGGACTGGTTATCCGGACAATCTCCAATCTAACGGGTGTTGCACTTTCAATTAGACAACGGGACCCGAAAAACGTCTTGTATCTGCGAGTTTTGAGAGCGGCCCCTAATGGGCCACCCATACGATGACCACAATATGAGACATTTCGGCCTCAGGGGCCGCTCTATTACCGCATAAAAAATCAAAAGTCAAGACTGTTCTTTCAGGTTTTTTTTCTCTATATTGCATAGATGGTTTAGAAAGCGTTGATATGGAGAGGAATCCAATATGCGATGTCGTGCGGTAGCGCATCTTCGGGCGGTTGGATGTCGTTCGCTGGCCGTCGTCGCGGCGCTGTTCACGGTGATGGCCGTCATGTTCGCCCCGCAGGCGATGGCCGCCGACGGTTCCGCGGATTACGGCACATGGGCCGACGTCGCCGCCGCGATGGACAAGCAGCTGCAGCAGGGGCAGAAGGAATACAAGGACGGCAACATCGCCGGTTCCACGTCCGACTTCATGGCCGCATACAACGAGATCTATGTGGCATCCAACTTCACCCAGGTCGTGACCGACAACATCGGCTCCGACAAGCAGGCCTCCCAGCAGCAGGCGTTCCAAGACATTCAGGACCTGTCATATGTGACGGGCAACGAGGCGAAGATCGAACAGAGCGTGACCGCGCTCGTCTCCGACCTCGACAGCACCGCCAAGCAGCTCGACGCGAACACCAAGCTCGCCAATCCCCGCGGCTACGACAAGGCGCTGCAGGAGCAGATCGCCAAGGAGCGCAAGGTTCTGCAGTCCAAGCAGAAGAAGAACCCCGGCAAGGGCGACCGCAGCTGGACCGACGTGGCCAACGAGATGATGCCGATCCTCGACAAGGCCTACAAGTCGTACGCAGGCGGCGACGGCGCGAAGGGCGCTACCCTCGTCAACGACGCCTACTACCAGTACTACGAGAAGCTCGGCTTCGAGAAGAACGTGATGAACGCCATCAGCGGCGACCGCGTCTCGCAGGTCGAGTACCAGTTCAAGATGTGCCGCAAGTCGATGAACACAGGCGCCTCGCTCAAAGACACCAAGAAGCTCGTCGACGATTTGAAGGCCATGCTGGTCGAGGACGCCGGCAAGCTCGACGGCGGTGCCACCGACAAGGAAGGCAGCTTCACCAAGTTCATCACCAGCTCGGTCGGCCAGGCGTTCCTGATTCTGATTCGTGAGGGTCTTGAGGCGTTGCTGGTGGTCGCGGCCGTGGTGGCGTACCTCGTCAAGTCCGGCAACAAGCGTTTCACCAAGTGGATCTACGTGGGCGTGCTCGCCGGTCTTGCCGGCGCAGGCGTGGTCGCGGTCATCTTCGTGCTCGCGTTCGGCGGGTCCGGCCCGATTCAGGAGATCATGGAAGGCGTGTGCGCCCTGATTGCCATGGTCATGCTGCTATGGACCAGCAATTGGATGCTCAACAAGTCCAGCGTCGAGGCATGGAACCGGTACATCAAGGCGAAGACCGAAGCTGCGGTGGCCTCCGTCTCCTCACAGGTCGATGCCGGCGAAAAGGTCGCGTCCCGTACGGTGATCTCGCTCGCCATGCTGAGCTTCCTCGCCGTGTTCCGTGAAGGCGCCGAGACGGTGATCTTCTACCAGTCGATTTACACGATGAGCCGCGATACGCATGGCATGGTGATTGGTGCCGTCGCCGCCGCGGTGGTGCTGCTGATCATCTTCTTCGTGATTCGCTTCACGTCGGTGAAGATTCCGATCGGACCGTTCTTCCTGGTCACGTCGATCCTGATGTCGGTGCTGGTGGTCGTGTTCGCCGGCGGCGGCGTGCACTCGCTGATCGAGGGCGACGCACTCCCGGCAACGTATCTGCAAGGCGTTCCGACGAACGACTGGATCGGCTTCTACCCGTACGTCGAATGCATCATCGCCCAGGTGATTGCGGCCATCGCGGTGATCGCCCTGTTCGTGGTCGGCTTCATCAAGCAGCGCAAGGCGAAGGCCAAGGCTGCCGTGACGGCCGGTGCCCCGAACAATCAACCCAACAATCTGTGAATACCATTCACTACACAACAAAGGAAATAGAGAAATGATGAAGAACAAGAAGATCGCAGCCCTGCTCGGCGTGCTGCTGGCCGGTTCCATGGCCTTCTCGCTGTCCGCGTGCGGTTCCACCAACAATGCTTCCGACAACAAGTCTTCGGGCAGCTCCTCTCAGTCCAGCGACAAGAAGGACAACTCCAGCTCCGGCGCAGGCTTTGAAGAGGTCCCGGTCGGCCCGTCCGGCACCGCCAAGGAGCAGGACAAGGACGCCGGCCCGCTGACCGTCGGCGCCGTGTACTTCCAGCCGATTGACATGGAGCCCGCCTCCATGGGCCTGAAGGCCGCTGATTCGAGCTTCCACCTCGAAGCCGACATCCACGCCAACCAGAAGGGTACCGAGCTGGGCTACGGCAAGGGCGACTTCGTCCCCGATCTGACCGTGAACTACACGATCATCGACAAGTCCACCGGCAAGGAAGTCGAAGGCGGCAAGGCCACCTCCGGTACCTTCATGCAGATGAACGCCTCCGACGGCCCGCACTACGGCGCCAACGTCAAGCTCGACAAGGCCGGCACCTACCAGCTGAAGCTGTCGATCGAATCCCCGGCCAAGAAGGGCTGGATGCTGCACGTCGATCCTGAGACCGGCGTCAAGGGTCGCTTCTGGACCGAGCCGATCGAGGTCACCTTCGACAACTGGGAATACACCCCGCGTCAGTGGTGATTGACATTGCCTGAGTGAAATGCTCCTCTCTGCCCGAGAGGAGCTTTCGCTGTTTTTATGACGGAATGAACGGAACATAATAGACGGAACAAGGAAAGGGTGCGAATGCTCGAACAGTTCGTAGCGGTGATGCCGGGCACGCTGGGGCCCGCGTTGCTGGTCATGTGCATGAGTGTGATGCTGACCGTCGGCGAGGGGCGTGACAAGCCGATCAGCTCCCGATGGCGTCTGTGGGGAATCCTCATCGGATTGGTGGCGGCGATCGTGTTCGCCGGACTGCGTGCATCCGCGGTGATTAACCAGCGTACATTCATCAACTACCCGGTGCTGTGGTGCTGCGTGGTCATCGACCTCCTGCTGATCGTGTTGGTGTTCGTGAACCGACTGATCACCCGCAATTGGCGTCGGCACGCCGCGGTGATGCATCTCGCCAATCTGGTGGCGGCGTTGGGCATCGCGCTCACCGTGTTCTATGCGTTGCCGGACGTGATCCTGCAGCTGACCATCTGGGTCGAGCCGGGAGACCCGATCTTCACGTCCGATATGCTGCTGCGTGCGCTCGGCTTTGTGCTGGGCATCATCGCGTCCGCGGCCATCGCCGCGATCTTCCGCACGATGCGTTCGACGGCGGTCCGTCCGGCGTTCCTGTCCGCGGTGCTGGTGGTGCTGGTGATCCAGCTGATGCAGCATCTGACCGGCCTGCTGCAGATCATGCAGGCCCGCACGCTGCGGTTCCCGCACATCGCGTTCGTGATGCTCGCCTGGCTGATCAACAACAAGTCCGGTTTGATTATGGCCCAAGCGTTCATATTCCTGATTCCCGCCGTCGCCTCGGTGGTGGCCGGCTTGCGTATGCCGGTTTCTGCGAAGCGACTCGCGGCCGACGTCAATGCGGCCACGGTGCGCAAGCACAAGGCGTTCCGGCGCCGTGCGATCGCCGCCGCCGCATGGAGCGTGGTGGCGATGATCGGCGTTACCGCGACGCTGACCTTGGGCGTGGCCGCAATCAACCAGCAGCCGACTCTCTCGCCGCCGGAAGCGTATTCGCTCAAGGACGGCGTGGCCACGATCCCGTTCAGCCAGGTCGAGGACGGCCATTTGCACCGCTTCGAATACAAGGCCAAGGACGGCACCGTGATGCGCTTCATCATCATCAAGAAGAACGGCGGCGCGTACGGCATCGGCCTCGACGCCTGCGAGAACTGCGGCGACGCCGGATACTACGAGAAGGACGGCAAGATCATCTGCAAGAAGTGTGAGGTGGCCATCAACCTGGCGACCATTGGCTTCAAGGGCGGGTGCAACCCGATCCCGTTCCCGTACAAGACCGGTAGCGGCAAGATCACCATTCAGACCGCCGATCTGGACGCGCTGAGCGCCCACTTCCAGTAAGGCAGGAAGGGGTTTAGACCATGTTCTTTCTGAGAATGATCAGGCGCTCGTTCACCCGCCAGTTACGCAGGCGCCTGCTGATCGCGCTGACCGTGTGCCTGTCGGCCACGGTGTCGGTGTCGATGCTGGGCGTCGTGTTCGACGTGGGCGACAAGCTCAACGCCGAGCTGAGCACGTATGGCTCGAACATCACCGTGCAGCCGAAGTCCGATGCGGTGGTGTCCGACCTGTACAACATGGAGGGCGGCCCGCAGTCCGACGCGGACCCGACCTCGTTCCTGAAGGAGTCCGACGCGGCGAAGATCAAGACGATTTTCTGGGCGTTCAACATCACGAATTTCGCGCCGCAACTCAACGTCCACGCGCAGGTGAACGGCACGGCGGCGGCGGTAGTCGGCACGTGGTTCAACAAGACGCTGAAGCTCGCGTCGGGCGAGACCACCGTCGTGGGCGTCGACGGCATGCGCTCATGGTGGAAGTTCGACGGCAGCTGGCCGAAGGATGACACCGATCAGGGCGTGATCGGCACGACGCTCGCGCAGCAGCTCGGCGTGGGACGCGGCGATACGGTCACCTTGCGCAAGACCACGGCGGCCGGGAACACGCACGAGCAGAAGATTCGCATCACCGGCGTCTACGATTCCGGCGACGACGACAACAGTGCCATCTACATCTCCTCGTCGGTGGCACAGGTGCTGTCGGACCTGCCGGACTCCGTCGACAAGATCGAGGTGAAGGCGCTGACAACGCCGGAGAACGATCTGGCGCGCAAGGCGGCCCAGAACCCCGCCGCGCTCAGCCAAGACGAGTGGGAGACCTGGTATTGCACGGCATACCCCAGCTCAATCGCCTATCAGATCGAGGAGGTCATTCCCGGCGCGGTCGCCAAGCAGGTGCGGCAGGTCGCCGCGCTGCAGGGCAACGTGCTGCAGAAGACCCAGGCCGTGATGATCCTGATGACGGTGCTGAGCCTGCTCGCCGCGGCCGTGGCAGTGGCCAACCTGATGGTCGCCTCGATCGGCGAGCGGTCGAGCGAACTGGCCCTGCTCAAGGCGATCGGTGCGACCGATGGCGCGGTGTCGCGCCTGATGATGGCGGAGACCGCGGCGATCTCGCTTCTGGGAGCCATCGTCGGCGCCGCTTTGGGCTCGGGCGTGGCGCAGATCATCGGGCAGGTGGTGTTCGGTTCGGGCATCACCATGCGCCCGATGGTGTTCGTGCTGGTGTTCGTGCTGCTGGCGCTGACCGTGCTGCTGGCATCGGCGTCGTCGATTCGCTCGATTCTGAGCCTCAAGCCGGCGGAGGTGCTGCATGGACGCTGATCGTAAGACGATGATGAAGGAGGCGTGCTGAGATGACCAATACCGGTATGTTCTTCAGGATGCTGTTGAGTGCGGTGTTCCGCAGGCGGTCTCGCGCGGTCATGGCCGTGGTGGCGTCGCTGGTCGGCGCCGCTACGCTGTCCTGTCTGGCGATGATCTGCATCGCCGTGCCGCAGCAGATGAATCAGGAGATGCGAGCCTATGGCGCCAACTTGATCGTGACGCCGCTCGCCGATTCGGAGAACGGCAAGTCCGGCATCGATGACGCGATGGTCGAGCACACCACGCAGATGGTGAGCGCCAAGGGCTCGGAAAAGCACGCCACGTACCGTTACGAGAACGTGCGCGTCAACGCGGCCCCGTACGTGATGGCCGGCGTCAACCCCGCGCAGGTCAGGAACCTCAACCATCATTGGGTCGTCGACGGCTCCTGGCCGTCCGCGGGCAAGGTGCTGGTCGGCCGGGACGTCGCCGATGCGATGGGCTTGAAGGTCGGCGGCAGCATCACCATCGGCTACCGCGCATCAGACAACGCCGCGTCCTCGGGACAGGCGAGCCAGCCCGGCACTGACGGCACGTCAGACGGCCAGACCTCGTCCGGCTCCACCGGCGCCCAGCAGACCCAGAACGGCCACGTCTCCAGCGACATCATGGACACGTCCGGCACCGAGTTCCGTGTGGCCGGCATCGTTGACACCGGCGGCAGCGAGGATTCGATCATCTACGCGCTGGCCGGCGACGTGGACAAGCTCACCGGCTCCACGCGCGGCGTGGACGTCATCGAATACTCGTCGGGCGCCTCGGACCTCACCGCGCTGGTCAACAGCATCAACGATATGACGTCGATGCATGTCAAGGCGCAGCAGGTCACCAAGATCACCGCTTCCGACACGCGCGTCATCACGATGCTGCAGACGCTGTTCTGGATCGTGTCGCTGGTTGTGCTGGTGTTCACGCTGGTCGGCGTCGGCACCACGATCAGCTCCATTGTCTCGCAGCGGCGCAATGAGATCGGTCTGCGCAAGGCGCTCGGCGCGAGCTCGCATGCCATCGGCGTCGAGTTCTATGTGGAATCGGCGGTGTATGGCCTGCTCGGCGGCCTGCTTGGCACGGCGACAGGCTATGGCATGGCCCGCTGGCTGTGCGCCACCGTGTTTGAGCGTTCCATCGGTTTCAACTGGTGGCTCGCCGTCGTGTCGGTGGTGTTCAGCGCGCTGGTCGCCGTCGTCGCATCCATCCCCCCGGTGCATCGCGCCACGCGCATCGACCCCGCGGTCGTGCTGCGCGAGGAATAGTTGGAATAGTTAAGGAATAATCATGGATATGCTGCTTGAACTCGATCATATTTCCAAGATCTACGGCGACCTGCATGCGGTCGATGATCTGAGCCTGACCGTTCCGCAGGGCGAATGGCTGGCCATCGTCGGCTCGTCGGGTTCCGGCAAGACGACGCTGATGAACATGATCGGCTGCATGGACACGCCGAGCAAGGGCTCCGTTTCGCTGGAGGGCCGCAAGCTGGAGGATCTGAATGCCGCCCAGCTCGCCGACGTGCGCAAGAACCTGATCGGCCTGGTGTTCCAGAAGTTCTATCTGGTGCCGCACCTGACGGCCGTCGAGAACGTGATGGTCGCGCAGTACTACCATTCGGTCGTCGACGAGAAGCAGGCCCTTGAGGCGTTGAAGAAGGTCGGTCTGAAGGACCGCGCCCACCATCTGCCGAGCCAGCTGTCCGGCGGCGAGCAGCAGCGCGTGTGCGTCGCGCGTGCGCTGATCAACAACCCGAAGCTGATTCTCGCTGATGAGCCCACCGGTAACCTGGACGAGAAGAACGAGAAGATTGTCCTCGACCTGTTCCGCCAGCTGCATGACCAGGGCACCACGGTCATCGTGGTCACCCATGACGCTCTCGTGGCGAGTTGCGCCCAGCGTGAAATCATGCTCAACCACGGTGTGCTCGTGGGCGAGAAGTGGAATGATAAAAATGCACATGATGCGTACGTAGCGGCCGGTGGCAAGCCTGCGTCCACCGGTTCTGACGCCGAAGGTGCGCAGCATGGCGATTCTTCCATTGATTTCATTGATCCTACCAAGGCGGCGAAGACAGGTGGTGACCATGAGTGACGGCAGCGCTCTGCAGCATGACTGGCTTGCGGACGGCGGTTCCCCGTCGAAATCCCGCACGCTGAAGAGCGTGACGGTGGCGGCCGCGGGACTGATCGCGGCGACCACGTTGCTGGCCGGTTGCGGCGAGCCCAAGGCCGCGCCGATGAACGACGAGTATGCCGGCAATTCCGGCGAGACCGAGAAGTCGCAGGAGAGCGAGTCCCAGTCATCGAGCGGCTCCGACAGCTCCTCCAAGCGCAAGTCCACGACCTCCGACAAGAAGGACACCGGCAACTACAAGGACGGCACCTATTCGATCAACGGCCAGTACGGGCCGGTCGGAGAGGATTCCATCGACGTGCACCTGACCATCGCCGACCAGAAGGTCGAGAAGGTCGAGATCGTGGGGCATCCGTTCACGACGATCTCCAAGAACCACCAGAATGACTTCGCCGAGGCAATCAATGGCGTGGTCGATGGCAAGCCGCTCAAGGACCTGAAGGTCGACAAGGTGGCCGGAGCCAGCTGGACGTCGGACGCCTTCAACAAGGCATTGGAGGTCGCGCGGCAGGAGGCCTCGATTCAATAATCGCATGTCGGTTCGTATGGCGCTTGGGTGGCATGGCATGTCGCCCAAGCGCCATTGTCGTATAAGGGGTGCCGAGGCGCACGATATTACGATTATCATGTACGATTGTACATGTTGTTATTCGAATAACCGTGTGTTGTGCGATAAAATCATGATGTCATGGGATGCGGTGTCTCTGGCGGTGATGGGGGCCGCTGCATCGGGCGGAATCAGACGGTAGGAGGAATGATGGCTCAGGATTACCGCGAATTGGCCACGACTCTCAGAGGCCGTATCGATGCCGGTGAGTTCCGGCAGACCGGGAAGCTGCCCACCGAGGACCAGCTGATAGAGGAGTACCAGACCACGAGGTACCGCGTGCGCAATGCCATCGCGGTGCTCGCCGAGGCCGGCGATGTGTTCCCGGTGCGGGGGCAGCGGCGTGTTCGTGCGCGAGGACCGTCGACGAAAGGCGGACGACGATGTCCAAGATCATCCTGCTTGACGTGGGCGGCACACTGGTCGACGACGACAACAACCTGCCGGACTCGGCCGTGAGGGCCATCCGCGCGGCCTTGAATTCTATCTGGAAAGCAACAACGGCCTGTTCGCCAGCGAGGGCTTTGAGGAGGGCGCGCTCGACGCCATCCGCGAGTATTCCGCCAGCAAGGGCGGGGGACTGCGTTTCGCTGCGGCCACCATGGGCGTGCCGCTCGCCGACACGGTGGCGATCGGCGACAGCGACAATGACCTGACCATGATCGAGGTGGCCGGCATCGGCATCGCGATGGGCAACGGGGAGCAGTGCGCCAAAGACGCCGCCGATTGGGTCGCCGATGCGGTGGACGCGAGCGGCCTCGCGCACGCCTTCGAGCGGCTGGACGTGGTGTAGCGGCCCCAGCCCGCGCACGGCACGGCTTTCCGGCAAGGAGCGTAATCCATCTGACTGTATTACGATGGAACATGATTCGTACACCGACGTCGGAGGTATCGCCGTTATGACATCCAAGCAGAACAACTATCTGCGCGAGCGTGAAAAAGCCAATGCGCGCTCGCCATTCTCCAAACGAACGCCGGAACGTGTGATCATGTGCGCCGGTGCCGTGTATTCGGTCGGCATGGCCATCTTCTTCGCGCTGTCGTACTTCGGCGTGATTTCCAGTACGTCCGAGGCCGCCCGGACGTCGGCTCAGGCCGTGACCGCGCTGAGCCGCAACAGCAGCAACACGGCGCTCATCATCCTGTACGCCATCGTGACGGCGGGAGTCGCCGCGGTGACCATATATATGGCCGTGAAGCACATGCAGCCCGGTCCGCGGTTCAAATGGACGGTCGGCTGGATGATCTTCGTGATGGTCTTCTCGCTGTTCACCGCTGACATGGTGGGGCTGATCGCGTTCGGCGTGGCCTTCGGCATGTACATGACACGCGATTGGCAGCTGCTGCGTGCCGTCAACGCCGCGAACGCCGGCAAACGCTCGTCGAAGCGCTGACGCATGGCCTCTGACACGACCAGTCAGCGTCGCGACGGGCAGGAGCTCGCCGCGGACGTCGACGCACTCGCCAACCAGGCGGTACTCGCCGACGTCGAACAAGAAGCGAAAAGCCACTCCGGCAAGGATGCCGCGGACAGGCGGCTGCCGCTGATCGCCCGCATCTACGGCGTGCTCGTGCTGCTGCAGGGCGTCATCACTCTCCCCATCATCGTGCTGATGGCGGGATATTCGGTGCATGAGATTCTCGACGGCCGTGTGACCGTCGACGTGCTGAACCTGACATTCATCCTCACATGCGCCCAGACGGTGGTCTCCAGCGCCAACGCGGCATGCCTGACCGTGCTGGGCGTGCTGCTGATCCGCAACCGACGGCGGTATTCCGCCTGGTGGTCGTATATCGTCATGATGGTGACGTTCGCCGAGGGACTGCTGTCGCTCGCATTGGACGGGTTGGGCGCGAATCTGCTCGTGCCGTCCATCCAGATGACCATACTGGTCGCGCTCGCCATAACCCTTGACCCGACTCTGCTGGAGGAACGGCGGCTGCAGCGCGCGCTCAAGCGCATGGATGAGCGCGACGAATACGAGGCGGCGCTCGCCAAGGGCATGGTCGGCCGCGACATGAGCGGCAAGGGCTATATCTCGCTGGATTTCTTCAACCTGTTCTGGATTTTCGTCATCGGCTGCATGATCGGGCTGGTGGTCGAGACGATATATCACTGGTATTACTACGGCGAATATCAGGATCGCGCTGGCATGCTGTGGGGGCCGTTCTCGCCGATCTACGGGTTCGGCGCCGGATTCATGACGATTCTGCTCAACCGGCTGTGGCGCTCGAACTGGGTGCTGATCTTCTTCTCCAGCGCTCTGATCGGCGGCGTGCTCGAGTACTGCTCCAGCTGGTTCATGGAGGTCGCGTTCGGTATCAAGGCCTGGGATTACACGGGCGAATGGCTGTCGATAGGCGGGCGCACCTCCGGCAAGTACATGGTGTTCTGGGGGATTATGGGGCTTGCCTGGATCAAGTTCGTGCTGCCGTACCTGCTGAAGTTCATCAACCTGATTCCGTGGAAGGTACGGTATTCGCTGACCGCCGTGGTGTTCGTGCTGCTGTTCATCGACGGCATGATGACATTGATGGCGTTCGACTGCTGGTACGGGCGCATGGCGGGGCATGCGCTGGATTCGCCGATCACGCAGTTCTTCGCCGACCATTTCGGCAACGATTTCATGGCGAACCGGTTCCAGACCATGTCCATCGACCCGTCCAGGGCAGGGCGCATGTAGGTCGTGGGCCGTGCGCGGGCGGGGCTGTGCCGAGCCGGGCCGTGCCGGGCCGGGGCGGGCGGAGTGCAAGACCGCCCGAAGTCCTACACTGGTGCACCGGAAGCGCCTGGAGAAGGCGCGGGAAGGGTGGCAATGTCCAGCAAACTGGTGTTTCTCGATATCGATGGCACATTGGCCGACGAACGGCATGAAGTGCCGATCTCCGCGCAGGAGGCATGCAAGGCGGCCCGGTCGCGCGGCCACAAGCTGTTCATCTGCACCGGACGCTCGATGCCGAAGATCGAACGCGGCATTCTCGATCTCGGATTCGACGGCGTGATCTCGGTGGCCGGAGCGCAGGCGGACGTCAACGGGCGGGTGCTGTTCCGGCATGACATCGCGCCCGAGGCGATCGACGCCGCAACCGCGTATTTCGAACGGCACGGCATCGAGAACTACCAGTGGCAGGGCGCGGACGGCATGTACATCTCGCGCGGGTATGCGCGGCATCTTGAATCCAAGGGGTCGGCCGTGTGGAAGAACGGTCAGTTCGCGCGGTACTGGCATCTGATCGACGACATCGCGGTGCCGGACGGTTCCACGCTGGGGCATGTCATCCATGCGAGCAAGGGCTCGTATTTCTCCGGAGCGGATCCCGATGTGAGTTTTGATGACGTGTCGCGTGATTTGGGGGAGTGGTTCACGCTGGTTCACGGCTCGTACGATGATATTTCGCCCAACAACGGCGAGTTGCTCATCAACGGCGTCGACAAGGGCACGGCCCTGTGCGATGTGGCGAAGGACCTCGGCTACAGCATCGCCGACACAATCGCGATTGGCGACAGCGACAACGACACCGCGATGCTCAAGGCCGCGGGCACGTCCGTGGCGATGGGCAACGCCACTCACGGCATCGAGTGTTTCTGCGACATGACCACCACCGACATCCACGACGACGGTATCGCCAACGCCTTCGTCACCCTAGGCCTGATCTGATTCAGCGCGTCGCGGGGCGACTGCTGTCTTGCCCCCGCTGGCGGGCTGAACCGTTAAGCAAACAGCGGAGCTATTTGTAGGCGAAGTCGAGCTGACAGGCGAGCAGCAGAATGGTCGTGCGTAGCACGTCCGTAGTTGCAGGGCCCGGAGGGCTGCCGTGTAGCGACTGGGGATGGTCGTCAGTCAGCGCGCGCAAGATGCCGCCTGCGCGCAACGCCGCACTGGACATTGTCCGGTGTTCGCGTGTATCTTGGTAATGTTGCCCCTTTAGCTCAACGGTTAGAGCAGCGTCCTTTTAAGTCGTGGGTTGTGGGTTCGAATCCCACAGGGGGCACGGTTAAGTCCTTGGAAATCGGCGTTTCCGGGGACTTTTTGCTTGCCATTGACTTTCGACCCTGGTAGGGGCCTGATGGGAGGTGCTTCCTTCCGTCGATTCATTGCTCGTGTTGAAATCCAACATTCGGATATCATGAAAATTGCCAATACCCTTCTGAAGCCGTGACTGCTGCTCTTACATGTGGCGGGTCTTTTCATCTGCGATATCAGAGGGGAGTGTGGCGATGGCGTCCATTACCGTACATCCAGCCACGCTCCGGTGGGCCGTCAGACAGAGCGGAGCTGATCCGGTGGCTGTGGCACATAGAGATGGTCTTGCCGAGTTTCCTCAATGGCTAAATGCGAATGCTCCGTTGGACTTGTCTTTTACCAAGCTATCCACGATCGGTTCTGCGTTGCAGATGCCGTTTGGTGCGTTGGTGCGTTGGTACGTTCCGTGGTTCCTGAAGCTCGTGAAGGCGAGCTGATTAGATATCGGACGATTAACAATCAGGGAGTCGAAGCGAGCCGGAATCTTCGAGATACGATTGTTACTTCAAGGATTTCATGGCTCCGAACGCAGGGGACCGCCATTTCCGTGTCTTCCGGGTGTCGGCCAGTGTCTTTCAAGTGCTGGTCGGCGGCGACGGGAAACCGCTCGCCGATGTCCTTCGTGGCGAATGGGCTCCGATGGATGCACTCCATCGCCGACCCGAAGCAGCATGCCCAAACGTTTGGCAACGTATAGGAGTGTCGGAACACGGCGGAAGACAGGCCGGGGCCGGACCCCGGTCACGGAACCGCCCCCGCGCGTGGGAGCGGGCCCGACGGTTCATGGGAACGGCCGTCCGCCCGTCGTTCCTGACGGACCGCCGAGACGATATGGGGGCATCCTTCAGAAATGCGGCGTGTCGGAAAGGAAGGGTCAAAGGGGAGGGGGTGATGTCGTGGCTGCCGTCCGCGGCAAAGGAATCCCGGCTTCGTACGGCGGGGGGATGGCGCGTCGGGTGGAAGACGTCCCTCGTCGCCGTTCCGCGTTATTCTGCCTTCCGCAGTGAGGGAACCAAGCCGATCCGTCTGGAGGGAGGTGCGCATGCCGGCATCGTCGAAGACCATCGTCCGCGGTTGGGGAGCCGTCTTGGGCCTGGAGGACGTCCGGAAGGCCTACGACGCACGCCGCCGGGCGTCGTTCAGGGGAAGGCTGCTGTCCGTCGTGTCCGTCGCGCTCGTCGTATCGGGGTTGGTGGTGGTGTCCGTGCCGGTCATGCTGCAGTCGTGGTCCGCCGGGGAACAGTCCGCCACGTCCGGTCGTCTGGAGGAGACGGTCGCGGACTGGCCGTATCAGCGGGCGGAGAACGAATTGAAGGAGGCGCGCGCGTACAACCGCAACCTCGCCTCGCACGGACAGTACGTCCTCGGCGAGGCCAACGACCCGTTCACGCAGACGAGGAGTTCCGTCTCCGACAAGAGATACCTCTCCATGCTTGACGCTGGCGAGGGCGTCATGGGGTCGGTCGACATCCCGAGGATCGGGGTCGACCTGCCCATCTACCACGGCACGTCCGAATCCACGCTCGAGCTCGGGGCGGGCCACCTGTACGGCAGTAGCCTGCCCGTCGGAGGCAAGGGCACGCACGCGGTCATCACCGGGCACAGGGGCTTGGTCAAGGCATTGATGTTCACCAGGCTCGACGAGCTCAAGAAGGGCGATTCCTTCTACATCAAGGTGATGGGCGAGACCCTGGGCTACAAGGTCGACCGCGTCAGCGTGATCGAGCCGTCCGACGTGTCGAAACTCAAAATCGTCGAGGACGAGGACCGTGTCACCCTGATGACATGTACGCCGTACGGGGTGAACACGCACCGTCTGCTCGTGTCCGGACTGCGCGCCGCGATCCCGGACGAGATCCCGGACGAGTCACAGGTCGTCGACCCGCGTCCGGTCCCTCTGTCCGTGGTGGCGGCCTACGTGCTCGCGGCGTTGTGTATACCGCCGTTGTTCACAAGAGATTCTGATCCGCGGCGTCATAGTTCGGGCGTGAAATCCGATTCCGTCCCTGGGAGGAAACACTGATGAGAATGACAGGAAACGGAAAACCACCGGGGGGGGGTATAGGTTCCTCCTGGCCGTGATGGTCGCCCTCGCCATGGTGCTCGCGTTGTCGGTGGCCGGCACCGCGAGCGGTGAGGACATGCCGGCCGGCACGTCCCCGGCCAAGACGTCCCCGGCGGAGACAGCGGTGAAGTCCGCCGGCAAGACGGGCGGGATCACGTTCCCCGCCGGCTCGTACATCGTCGACATGGGCGACATCTTTTCTGACGACGCCCAGCTCAAACCATACGGCCTCATCTACGATCTCGTCCTCAACGCCAAGGTCCCGGTGTACTGGGTCATCAACGGGAGCAAGACCAGCCAGACCGGCGTGGACCTCACCTACAACGGCGGGAACTACATCTCCGGCCCGTTCGTCATATCCGGCGACGACGTCGATTACAACGTCAGGTCGATGCTGTTCAAGTGGCGCGGCTACGGCGTGCGCATCGATGGGCCCACCGACACCGCCGTCACGGTTGCCGACAGCCGGAAGATCTCCTCGGTTCCCCGCGTCGTGCTCGACAAGCAGAACGGCAAGATAGCCAAAGGCTATCTCGTCAAGTCCGGCATCCTGCGGAACGAGAATGCCACCGATGACCGCGTCTACAAAGAAAAAGCGACTCCGGCGGACCTGGACTCTTCCTGCGACGACATCTACGTCATGCCGCACGCCGAACCGACCACCGCGACACATGGCCCCCTCGCCTCCTTCAACAAGGGCGGCGGCTACATCTGGGCCGGATGCCACGCCGTCTCCTATCTCGAAAGCGACGACAGCAAAAAAGGCGTGACCGATGGTTCCATGTTCTTCCTGTCCACCAACGGTCTGCTCATTGGAAACAAACATAAAGGAGCGTCGGGCAAAAGCGACGCCTTCCAGGTGACGGGCGCCGCGTCGGACCCGATCATGCAGTTCGTCGGGAACACGTTCGGCGCGCACGTCAACGGAGTGGAACAGATCTACATGCCTGCTCCCGACAGCAGGTGGCGCAGCACCACTAGGGTGCTGGAGACCGACCCGAACCAGCAGGACGTCCTCAACGGTAAGTCTCCCGGCTCGGCCGTGTTCATGGCCGTGGGCCCCGGATACGGCGACTACGGCAACGGCATGGTCATGTACGAGGCCGGACACGAATTCGAAACAAATAAAGACCATAGCGCAAGCCGCAACGCCATACGAGCGTTCCTGAACTTCCTCATCCTGTCCGGAGTGGAGAAAAGCCTCGACGTGAAGGCCACGATCCCGTCCGACGCCACGGCCGGATCGACCGTGCAGGCTTCCGTGACCGTCACCAAAGGCACGCCGCCATACACGTACCAGTGGCAATCCGACTGCAACGCGTCGTTCTCCGACCCGACCGGATCGGCCACTTCCATCACGTTCCCGAACGAAGGCCCATGCCATGTGAAGGTCACGGTCAAAGACCAATGCGGCCGCGCCACGTTCGACACCCGTCTGGTCGACGTCAAGACCCGCGAGGGAACCGTCTCATGGCGCAAGACCGACACCGAAAACAATCCGCTGGCCGGATCCTCCTGGATCCTGACCGGCCCGGACGGCCAGTCCAGGACCATCACGGACAACGGCGAAGGCGACGAGGATCGGACCGACGGATCGTTCAGGGTGACAGGCCTCGGCATGGGCGCATACACGCTCACCGAATCCCAAGCCCCGTCCGGGTTCCACAAGGATGACAGTAGCCACCCGTTCACGCTCGACAACACGCATCCCGACTGGACGTTCACCAGTGGATTCGTCAACAGCCCGACACCCGCCACGGTCACCGTGAACGGCTCCAAAACCCTGACCGGCCGCGATTCGAAGAACGGCGAGGCGTTCAGGTTCACGTTCATCCCATCCGACCAGGCCACCAGACAGGCCGTTAGGGACAAGACCATCACGGTATCCAAAACACGGTCCGTCGGCGGTCTGCGGGACGGCGTGGCCAAGGACTTCACCTTGGCCACGGCGACCGTGTCCAAGGCCGGCACGTACACGTTTGACGCGGCCGTGGACCGGACGGACTGCCCTGGCGACCTTGCCTGCTCGAAGGCCGGATACCGGATCACCATCACGGCCATCGGCGGCACCGCATCCAGCGGCGCCCTCACCGTCCATGTCTCCATCGCAAGGACCAAGGACGACGAGGGAAACACGGCCGACGACACCGGCATCGCGAAGGCGGCGTTCACGAACACGCGGGTCGCACAGAGCGCGCTGCCGTTGACGGGCGCGTCCGAGGCCCGGAACAACACGATGCTCGGCCTGTCCGTCATCGCCGCGGCGCTCGTGCTGGCCGTCCTCGGAGCGAAACGCTCCAGGGCGTAGCGACAGATTTCGCGCGCCGCACGCGCGGCGCGCGGCCCGTCCGGCCGTCCGGCCGAACGGTTTTTCATGAAAGAAGGAGAGTTCCCTATGAAATTCATTAAGATCACGGCGATGGTCGCGGCCATCGCCACCGCCGCGGGACTGGGGGCCGTCGCGGCCTCCAGCGCGAACGCGCAGGTCGTCACGGACGGTGAGAAGACCATCACGTTGAACGCCACGAGCGCGGACCAATTGACTGGCCACACGTTCAAGGCCGTGAAGGTCGCGTCCTACGACGTGTACGGCACCGCCCCGAACCAGAGCGTCACCCTCAAGACCGAGGACGGCCTCAAGACGGATATCGCCAAATACCTGAAGTATACGGGCACCGGCGATCCGCTCGCCTGGGCGCAGCAGCAGGACCAGGCCAAGCTCGATAAGTCCGCCACGAGCCCGTGGCTGGGCGACGGCACCACCCGCGGCCTCGCCGACCAGCTCGCGTCCAAGGCCACGACCGAGGCCACGCCGGCCCTGTCCAGCGACAACAAGCAGGCCACGTTCACGCTGGACAGCCCGGGCCTGTGGCTGATCGTCGACCAGGTCGTGACCGGCAAGAGCAGCAAGGCCCTGCCGATCCTCGCCGGCACCAAGCTGACCATCAACAACACGGTGTACTCCTCCGGTTCCATCGACATGAAGAACCAGACCGCGTCGGTCAGCAAGACCGTGACCGACCAGACCGTCGCAGCCGGGCAGGATGCCTCCTACACGATCACGACCAAGGTTCCGAACTACGTGGGCTACAAGGTCAACGGTTACCAGTTCACCGTGTCCGATAAGTTCGCGCACAACGCGCCACTGGCCTACAAGACCGGCACCCTGAAGGTCACGGTCGATAACAAGCAGCTGAGGGCCGGCACCGACTACACGGTCGCCGGCTTCGACGCCACGTCCAAGACCTTCATCATCGACCTGAGCGGCTACATCAAGGCCGAGGGCTTCGGTACCGGCACCCCCGCCGATGACTCCAAGTTCACCGACGCCGACCTGGTCGGCAAGAACGTGACCGTCGAATACAAGGCCACCGTGACCGGCAGCACCGGCAACACCGGCACCGCGAACACCCCGACGATCAGGTATCCGAACGATCCGAGCAACAACGAGAGCAAGCAGGAAGTGCCGGGCACCCCGGTCAAGGTCTTCAACTTCGACTACACCTTGGTCAAGAAGGACAAGACCACCGGTGCTGCGCTCGATGGCGCCAAGTTCGCCATCAAGAATGCCGACGGCAAGTACCTCGCCTACACCCCCGACAAGGACGGCAACGGCAAGTGGAGCACCCTCGACACCAAGCCCGCCGCTGATGCCACCTCCGGCGTGTTCACCACCGGCAAGAACGGCCAGGTGACCTTCCCGGCCCTCGACGAGGGCAAGTACACCATCGAGGAGATCGCAGCCCCGAACGGCTACGTCAACGTGGGTGTGTTCTTCAGCTTCACGATTGCGGCCAACCTCTCCGGCACCGGCGCGGACCAGACCGCGAAACCGTCCTACACGATCGACGCCGATGGCGTCAGCAGCGATCGTTGGGGACTGGTCTCCGACGGCAGCACCGCCGAAGTGGTCGTGGAGAACGTGAAGAGCATCACCCAGCTGCCGCTCACCGGCGGCGCGGGCACCGTGCTGTTCACCGTGGTTGCGGCCCTCCTGATCGGCGCCGGCGTGACCGTCGGCGTCAAGTCCCGCAAGGCGAGCGCCATCGCCTGAACGGTCTGACGGATGCCCCCGGCCCTTCGGGTCCTTCTCCCTCAAGGGGACGTCCGTCCGAGAGGCCGGCATCCCATGGAAACCGCCATGGGATGCCGGCCTTTGCCGTATATGGCGTCTCATACGGAAAGGAACGGCGATGAGAAGGGAGTTCACTCCTGACGAACCTCGTACCTGCGCGGCCTGTGGGCCGTGTCCAACGTCACTCCGACGCGCATCATCTATTCCGACGAGTTCAAAAGATACTTCCTCCGCGAACACGGGAAAGGCAGGGGAGTGACCGAGATCTTCCGCAACGCCGGACTGCCGGTGCCGATCATCGGCAGGAAACGCATCGAACGCTGCGCCGCCCGGTGGGTCCGGCCGGACCATTGTCGTCACCAATGAGCAAGCAGTACATCCCATCCCCAACAACCCGTTGAAGAAAGAGCCTAAGATTCCCGATGTGGTCGAGGCGATGGGCGTGCGCCCCATAAACCTACGTGAGTTCTATGACGCTAGCGGCGATCTCATTCCCCTGCCGTACCCCCATTCAGCCGGCACTCTGATCGTGTGCTGTCGGCGCGGCGTAGCGGTCATCGTGATCATTTGTCGCATCCTTTGCTGTTCCATTCGTGTGCGTCATCGGCGTAACCATCTCGCGTGTGTCGCCCGGGACATTGAGACAGAACAAACGCAATGGCTTCCTGAGCCGTGGCTTCAATGGAGGGATTTAATCGTGTGTCGGCGCTGTTGCGGCAGCGAGGCGTTCCCTCTGGCGCAATCGCTGAAATGCCTGTATGATTGTCCTTATGTCGGACAATTCAGAGAATGCCGCTGTGGGGCATGGCGGCGAGAGAGACATGGCTCGGGATATTGAAGCGTCATCGATCGCGAGTCATATCGATCTGTTCTTCGATGAACTGCATCGCATTGACGTGGCGTATTCGGATTACGCTCGCCGAGCCGGAGTGTCGGATAATGTGATGTGCATTCTGGACTACCTCAAGGACCATGATGGGGCGTCGCAGCGGGCGATCTGCGAGTACACGCTGTTGCCGCGGCAGACGGTCAACAATGTCATCGCATCGTTTGTGGCGCATGGGTTCGTGGAGCTTGGGGACGCCGAAGGCGATCGTCGGGTCAAAACGGTCCGTTTCACGCCTGCCGGGCGCAGATATTGCAACGGCTTGATCGCGCCGAGTCGCGCCGCGGAGTATCGGGCGATGAGCGAGCTTCCTGACGAGCTGCGCAGCGCGTTGCTCAAGGGCATGGGCGTCTACGGGCGGGTGTTCCGCAAACAGATGCATGACATTTCCGTGTAGTTTTTCCCGCCTCGGACTTCGCCACGCCGTATGGCTCAATTGTCCTACTTCGGGACAATACTGAGATATGAGCGTAGACGACTTCGCGAGGGGAAGGAAGAAGCATGCGGCTGGTTGCCCGTTTCATGAAGCCATACTGGGCGCTGTGCGCGGTGACGACGGTGCTGCTGCTGGTCGATGTCGTCGGCGCGCTGGTCATTCCCACATTCGCCGCGGAGCTGCTGAACGAAAGCGCGACATCCGCATCATTCAAGAAGATGACCATCACGGCGGTCGGCATGGGCGTGGCCGCGCTGATTTCCGGCATGTGCGCCGTGGCGGGCGGATGGTGCTGCTCGCAGTTGACCTCTCGCGTCGGCAAGGACATGCGCATGGCTCTGTACCGCAAATCCATGGATCTGTCGATCTATGATTTCCGCAATTTCGGTACGGCATCGATAACCACGCGAACGATCAACGACGTGGTCAACATCCAGATGGCCATGACCAATGTGCTGTGCATGCTGATGCCGGTGCCGATCATATTCATCATCGCGCTGACCCTGTCGTTCCGGCTCGACGTGACCCTGTCTCTGTGGCTGCTGGTGGCGATAGCCTTCGTGTGCGTCGTGGCGCTGTTCATCATGCGATCCGCGGCGCCGTTGTTCCGCAAACTGCAGAAACTGCTTGACCGCATCGGCGCCGTGCTGCTCGAAAACCTTACCGGCGTCCGCGTGATCCGCGCCTTCAACAAGGAATCCCATGAGCGGCGGCGCATGGACGGCACGTTCGTCGACTACGCCGATACGTCCATCAAGGCGAACCGGCTATTCGCGAACCTCGACGGCCTGTCGTACTTCGGCATGAACGCATTCATCGTCGTCGTGTATTTCCTCGCGGGAGGACGCATCAGCGCCGGAAACTTCCAAATCGGCGACATCACCGCCATCGTGGAGTATGCGATCATGGCGCTGTTCTATCTGATGATGGCGCAGATGGTGATCATCACCTTGCCGAGGGCGCTTGAATGCTGCGAGCGTGTGCGGCTGGTGCTGGACCACAGTCCGCAGATCGCCGACCCGCAGCCGGGCGCGGCGGTGGATATGAGCGGCCGCGGTCCGCTCCCGGACGGCGAGGTGCTGGCGTTCCGCGATGTGACATTCCGTTTCGCGGACGCGCAGGAGGACACGTTGCGACATGTCAGCTTCTCCTGCAAGACGGGCCAGACCACGGCGATCATCGGTGGCACGGGCTCGGGCAAATCGACGATCGCCATGCTCGCACTGCGGTTCCATGACGCCAATTGGGGAGAAGTCACCCTCGATGGCGTGGACGTGCGCAAGATGACGCAGCACGATCTGCGGCACCGCGTGTCCTACGTACAGCAGCAGGCGTGGTTGTTCTCGGGGACGATTGCCGACAATCTGCGGTACGGAGACCGAGATGCCTCCGATGAGCGGCTGAATCATGCGATCGATGTCGCGCAGGCCCGCGAGTTCGTCGATTCGCTGCCGCAAGGACTGGAATCCCGCGTCGCGCAAGGCGGTACGAACTTCTCCGGTGGGCAGAAGCAGCGTCTGTCGATTGCGCGCGCACTGACCGGAGACACCCAGCTGGTGGTGTTCGATGACAGTTTCTCGGCGCTCGATTTCAAGACCGACGCCGCGTTGCGGCATGCGCTCGCCGCAGAGACGAACGGGCGTGCGGTGCTCATCATCGCGCAGCGCGTGAGCACCGTCCAGCACGCCGACCAGATCGTCGTGCTGTCGGACGGACAAGTGGCAGGCATCGGCAAACATGACGAACTGATGGCGGACTGCGAGGTGTACCGCGAAATCGTCGAATCGCAGACCAAGGAGCCGGCAATGGGAGAGGAGGCGTGACGAGAATGACAACGCAGAATGACGATATGACGGAAACCGTTGTGAACGCGGGCGACACGGTAAAGACCGACGACATCGAGCTCGAAGCGCCGAAGAACGCGATGGCCACAGCCCGGCGGCTGTTCGTGCAGCTGGGCAATCAGCGGGTGCGCCTGTGCGTGGTCGCCGCGTCGATTCTGCTGTTCACGTTTTTCCATATCGCTGCTCCGATGTACAGCGCCGTCGTGGTGGACTCGATATGGGATGCCGTGCAGGGCGCATGGCGTGACGGCGTTCCGTTCTCAGTAAGCTGGAACGCCGGCGGTATCGGCTGGACGATCCTGATTCTGGCAATCCTGTATCTCGGCGAGTGGGGCTTCTACTACCTGCAGTCCTATCTGATGGCGTCCGTGGCCGAAAACCTCAACCTGACGCTGCGCAAGCAGATCAGCGCGAAGATCCAGCGGCTTCCGCTGCGCTTCTTCGACCGCAATAAGCCGGGAGAAGTGCTGAGCAAGGTCACCAACGATCTTGACCGTATCAGCGAAGTCATGCAGACGGGGTTGCTGCGACTCATCACTGCCATCACCACGGTGACCGGTTCGCTGGTCATCATGGTCTACTACTCGTGGCTGCTCACGGTCGTGTTCCTCGTGTTCATGGCATTGAGCATGTGGGTAACCAAACTGGTCGCCCGCAAGAACCTCGAGATCGCGTCATTGCGTCAGGAGACCATCGGAGAGCTGACCGGCCTGGCCGAGGAATACTACAAGGGCCGTAACATCATCAAGGCATACAATCGCGAGGAAGACAGTGCGGCGGCGATGGAGGACGCCGCCGAACGCACCCGAAAAGCCGCGCAGCTCGCCGACTTCATCACGATATCCGTCAATCCTCTGATCCGCATGATCGCGCGGTTCTCGCAGATGGCGGTGATGCTGCTCGCCGGTTGGATGGTACTTGGCGGCCGCATGACCGTCGGCGTGGCGCAGGCGTTCTACCAATACATCAACCAGGTGTCCGAACCCCTGACCGAAGCCAGCTACATGATCAACTCGCTGCAGTCCGCGCTCGCGTCCGCCGAACGCACCTTCGAGCTGTTGGACGAGGAAGAGGAACGGCCCGATCCCCAGCCCGCTGACGCGGCGAAGATCGCTGAGGAGCCTGTGCAGGGCCGTGTGGTGTTCAACCACGTGAGGTTCGGATACGATCCGCAACGGCCGCTGATGAAAGACGTCAACTTCGTGGCCGAGCCAGGGCAGAAGGTCGCAATCGTCGGGTCAACCGGCGCGGGCAAGACCACGCTGATCAACCTGCTGATGCGATTCTACGAGATCGATGGCGGCGCGATAACGCTTGACGGCGTATCCACAGCCGCCATGACGCGAGGCGATCTGCGCCGCGAATTCGGCATGGTGCTGCAGGATACGTGGCTGTTCGGCGGCACCGTGGCGGAGAATCTCGCCTACGGGCGGCCCGATGCGACCCGCGAGGAGATCATCGCGGCGGCCAAAGCCGTGCGCGCCGACTACTTCATACGCACGCTGCCGCACGGCTACGATACCGTACTCGACAACGAGGCCGGGAACCTGTCGGTCGGGCAACGCCAGCTGCTCACCATCGCCCGCGTCTTCCTTGCGGACCCGCCGATCCTGATACTCGACGAGGCTACCAGCTCCGTCGATACCCGGACCGAGGCGGAAATCGGCAAAGCCATGACAAGACTGATGGCAGGACGCACCAGCTTCGTCATCGCGCACCGGCTGTCGACGATCCGTGACGCGGACCTGATTCTGTATATGGAACATGGTGACATCATCGAGCACGGCAACCATCATGAACTGTTGGAACGCGGCGGCCGTTACGCCGCACTGTACAACAGCCAGTTCGCGTGACACGTCAAGGCTCATCGACGGGCGATCATGCCGGCGATGAGCCTATGCCTCGCGGTCGAGCGGAGGCAACTTGTGCAGGGCCCGTGCGATGTCGCATTGGTCGCGCAGCGTGCCTTCGGCGGCGCACATCGTCGGGTACCACATGCGTTTGCGCAATGTGGACTCCGCTCTCAACAGCATGCCGTCATCGCTGGCGTACTGAAAATGCAGATGACTGAGCAGGCCGCCGCTCGCCAGCGCAGCCCGTTCGGGCATCGGATCCATCGCCACCAGCACACTGAACGGGCAGCCTGCCGGCGCGTCCGTCGCATGAAACACATAACAGGGTTTGCCCTCCAATCCCTTGGCGATGGTCCGGTCAAGCCGATACCGGTAGCGGCCCAGTGAACGATCCGGTCCCGCCAGCCAGTCGATGATGAATCCGTCGGCCTCGCCGGCCGCCGTTTCGACGCCGGCGCTCTCCTGCCGCGGCGCCCCGTGGCGAGGCGCCATCCTCCGAATCCGCATCGGCCTGACGGTATCGGAACGAGCAATCGCGCAACCGTATGATCACATCGCTCATAGTATGCCGCCGATGCTCAGTGCCAGCGGGATCGTGCAGACCGCCATCGCCGCCCAATCAAACCAACGCTGTGAATCTCCGTTATGCAGGTATGCCGGCCGGGCCGTCCCAATCCCTTGGTAAGTGCCGCGACCGACAAGTCACGCGAGACGATCGTCGCGTTCATCAACAGCGGAACCAGCACGAACTCCAGCGACTGGGCCGGATGCCGCAGCAGCGCGAGTCGGCCGGAGGCAAGACCGCGAAGGGCCATCGCGTCGCGGGTTCGCTGGTAGTCCCGCCCGATTGTCGGAAAGAACTGGATGACCACCACGCAGGGGATGGCCGCCGATTCGGGCACGCGCATACGACGCAGCACGCACACGAATTCGCTGACGCGCGTGGTGGAGAACGCGTAGGCGCCGGTGATGAAACAGGGCATCATCATGCGAAGCCCCACGGAAAACAGCCCGACGACATGTATCCAGGCGTCGGCGTCAGAGCCGGAGGCCGACGCGGCGCCCGAAGCCCCCGCCGATGTTGATCAGATCGGGGATGTCAGCTTGCCGGAGCGGCTCTGGCGTGCGGTGCCGGCCTCGGCGGGGCTTCCCGCCTGTGCGGTCGGGCGGGCGTTGTCGTGGTTTTCCGGCGTGCTCAAGGCTGGGTTCTCCGTTTCTTGGGATGGAGGGATTCGATGTTCTTGATGTATCGGTGACGTTGTGAAAAGGCAATAGTCTTTCGGCAAATCAGGGGAGGCGGTGGCTCGGACGCCGATGTGCGGGGCGGGCGCGCCAGACAAACTGCGCCGATTGCGATGCCTTGCCTAGATGCGTGGGCCGGCGCGCCACAATACGGGTTGAAATAGCCGAAATCCGCAATTCCCCGTGTCAAATCGCCGTTTTGTGGCCCGAAAACGGCGATTTGACACGGGGAATTATCAAGAACGGCTATTTCAACCCGTGTTTTGGTGAAGTGCGACACCGCGATGGAGGGGCGCGGAAAAAGAGAAAGCCCGGCGGGGAAGCCGGGCTTGAGAGAGAAGAGAAGAAGGGGTTCAGTTATTGCGGCCTTGCGGTCGCGATTACTATATAAACGCATGTTTCGGGGCAAGTCATGTGGTTTACCTGAAAAATTCGTGTGAAACCCTGCGTATTTGGCTGAGATGACATAATATTTGGCCTTCCGTAGTATTTTTTCTGCCGCAGCCGTCCCGTTGATGCGCAATGGTGAGGCCGGCTCCTACAGTGGTCGGCATGTCATGCACCACATTGCTTATCGGAAAATCAGCCAGCTGCAGCGGCGCGACGATCATCGCCCGCAACGATGATTCCGGCTCCGGCCGCTACGATCCCAAGCGGCTCGTGGCCGTGGCGCCGACGGACCAGCCGCGCCACTACCGCAGCACGCTCAGCCATGTCGAGATCGACCTGCCGGACGACCCGTGCCGCTACACCATCGCGCCGAACGTGCTGCCGAACCGAGGCGTGCTCGCCGAGGCCGGCGCAAGCGAGCGCAACGTGGCGATGAGCGCCACCGAAACCATCGCGGTGAACGAGCGCGTGCTCGCCGCCGACCCGCTGGTCGAGCTCAGGCCAGCCGAAGGCGTGCCGGGAGAGGCCGGCTATCGGCCGGAGACCCCCGGCGGCATCGGTGAGGAGGACATCATCACGCTGGTGCTGCCGTATGTCTCTTCGGCCCGCGAGGGTGTGGAACGGCTCGGCGAGCTGCTGGAACGGTACGGCACCTATGAGTCGAACGGTGTGATCATTTCCGACGTGGACGAGATCTGGTATGTCGAGACAATCGGTGGGCACCACTGGATTGCGCGCCGTGTGCCCGACGACTGCTATGCGACGATCCCCAACCAGCTGGGCATCGACGACTTCGACTTCTCCGACGCGTTCGGCGAGCGGCGGTTCTTCATGTGCAGCGCGGACCTGCGCGAATTCATCGATCGGCACCATCTGGGCCGTGCCATGCGGCCCGCGCAGGGCACCGGTTTCGGCGTCGCCGCCGTGCTGCCGGACCACATCAACCCGCGTGCGGTGTTCGGCACCAGCACCGTCAAGGACCATATCTACAACACGCCGCGCGCCTGGTACATGCAACGTCACCTGAACCCGAGCGAGGATTGGGATTCGCCCGCGGCCCGCTACACGCCGACCTCCGACGACATCCCGTGGTGCCGGGTGCCGGAGAACAAGGTGACGGTCGAGGACATCGACTTTCTGATGTCGTCGCATTTCGAAGGCACGCCTTTTGACCCGTACGGAACGCTCGGTACACCGGAAAGCCGGCATCGCTACCGTCCGATCGGCATCAACCGCACTGGTCACATGGTCGCGATCGAACTGCGGCACGACGTGCCGGCCGCAGCGGCGGCGGTGATGTGGATCGCCTTCGGTTCCGGCCCGTTCACGGCGGTCGCACCTTTTTATGCGAACGTGGACGACACTCCGGCGTATCTGCGCGACACCACGCCCGAGGTCTCCACCGACAACCTGTACTGGACGAACCGTCTGATCGCCGTAATTGCCGACGCGCACTGGTACGAGACGCGCAACGCGATCGAATACTATGGCGAGCAGGTGCGGGCGTTCGGGCGCCGGCTTGTCGAAGAAACGGATGCGGCGCTCGCCGATGCCGAAGCCGGGGACATCCGCGCGGCGCTCATGGCTGCGAACGAGACGATGGCCGGGCGTCTGCAGGATCTGACCCATAAGCTGCTCGATAACGTGCTGTATACGTCGAGCAACCTGATGCGCAACTCGTTCGCCATGTCCGATAGGTGGGTCTGAGGGCTTGCTCCCTTGTCGCAGCGAACGGTTCTCAATAAGAAAGGTGCGAGTCCGTGTGACGGGGGAAACGAACATGAAAACAGCAGAAATCCCGGAATTCCGGGCTTTCTGCGCAATGTTCGCTTGTTCGAAAATGTGCGGAATCCTCGCACCTTTCTTAATGAGAACCGTTCGCTGCTACCTCATACGTCTGCGCGTGGAAATCACACGTCACGGCGGTGCCGTCGGCGAAGACCGAGCGCTGCACCAGCGGGTCGCCGCCGACAAGGTCATGCCGCACGAGCTCCTGCATGCCGACGCGCCGGTGCAGCCCGGCCACGACCGCACACCGCTCGATGTCATTCTCGGTACGGGCGCGCAGTGCGGCATTCATATCACCGTCCATGCCGGCATATGCGGCGTCACGGATCAGGTACGGCGCACCGCCGTTGAGCAGCGCGTACAGCATGTAGTCGTCGCCACCGGCCACCCGATCCATCATCCACGGCTGGATCACGCAGTCATGGTAGACGAGGTTGTACAACGGCACCGGGATGCCGTGCCGAGGCGCGTCGGGGGAGCGCATCTGGAAGTCGTACGGCGCGTAATGGCAGAACACCAGGCTCGGCACCGCCCAGTCGGACACCTCCTCGGACGAGGTGAGAATGCTGTGCGCCAGCAGGTATTCGAAGCATTCGGCGCGGCGCTCGTAGCATTCGCGGCGGGTCATGCGGTGCTCGGGATGCGAGCATTCGTCGCCTTCATTGCAGGTGAACACGTCCAGATACGCGCAGTCCAGCGCGATGCCGTGCGTGGCGATCTCACTGAAGTTGCGGCGCACGTAATCCGGCGCAAGCTCGGCGCACAGGTACGTTTGGCGCCCGCCGGCCCACATCGCGTGCTCGGGCATCGTGCCGTCCGCCAGTCGGATCGCATTGCGCGGGTCGAACGTGCGAGCGGCGAAGTAATAGTCGCGGTATTGGTCATGCGTGCCGAACAGGTCTCCCTGCTCATGACAGGCGTCGACCAGCGATTTCATGCCCTTCCAGCCGCCGGCCTCGCGGCATGCGGGCAGATAGTCGGGATGGCCGTTGTCGTAGCCGGGCTGCGCCCAGCCGTCCAGATGCAGGTACAGCCGCCCGGCACCCATTTCGTGCAGCGTGCGCATCTGCCGCTCGCGCTGCGCGAACGTGACGAGCGAATCATTCTTGCCGGGCTGCGCGGGATCATAGAACGACGAGTCCGGCTGAACCTTCGTCTTGATGCCGACATGCACCCATGAACGGCCGAGCAGGTCACGCACCGACGGGTTGCGCGCCGCCTTCTCCGCCAGCGTGCGCAGCCGGCCGCGTTCGTTGACGTAAGCGCGGTACGTCTTGCAGACGGCGGTATGGTCGGCGTGGTCGAGGAGACGATATCGCACGACACGGCGGTAATCCATGCGGCCGAGACTTGGCTCGAACCACATTCCGACGTGCGTGTACGGTCCGCCGGCCGGATGGTCGATGTCATATCCTGCGTTCCACGGCGTCTCGCAGATGGCGATGTACGCATGCCCGTCGCTGCGCAACTGCGCGAACCAGGGCATGTACCCGCCCGCAGTCTCGAACCGCCCGCCGAAGGAGACCGCATCAGTGCCGACCTCGGTAGGCCAGTTATTCGGTATCATCACGCCCTGCTCGTGGGTGATGAGCGTCACGTCATGCGCGTCCGCATGGTCGAAGGACAGCGGAGCAGGCCAAAGCACCCTGTCGATGCGCGGCTCGGCCCCACACTCGCGCAGTGGCACCCATTCGCATAGCACGTCGCCGCTCGACCGCTCGATCCAGATATACGTCTCAAAAGCGTAATCCGCACCCGCGAACCCGGCGAACACGCTGCGCACGCCGACTCCGGTGCCGGTCTCGATCCGCTCATGCGTGACGGTAGCGGCGCCGGCGAACGAGAATGAACGATCCTCGCGCGTCAGCTGCGGCTCTATGCCGTCGCAGCCGCTCCAGGTCGCACCGTCGCGGCTGAATGAGAACCGCAGCGTCGTCTCATCGAAGCGCAGCATGGTTCCGGACATGGTGAATTGCATCATGGACGTTCTCCTGATCGGTGATAGAGGGGCGAATATCAGCTGGCAGCCCCGCCGCGCGGCACGTCAGTTGAAGCCGACGACCTTCTCTGCGACGACATAGCCGCGTCGGATCACCCAGCGCCCGACAGACCCACGCAGGTTCAGCGCGCGCGACACCAGCTTGCGCCGCACGTCACGCCCGATGGCCGGCGACGCCTTGTCGATGTCCGCCCACAGTTCGTCCTTGAGACGGTAGTTTGCCTTGTCTTTCGACAGGATCAGGAACACCGACGTGACCGAGCTTTCGATCGCGAGGAAATGAATCATATAACGGTATAGGCCGTCCGGCACGGTTCCCGGTTCGGGAGTGGCCTCCACCATGCGCTGGTTGACGAGCCGCAGCTGCGCGACGCGGCGGATCATCACGTCGGTCTGTACGCTCTGCCCCTCGCGCCCGATGAAGTAGTGGTAGAACGGGATGTCCATGTACAGCATCGACTTGACCCACGGGAACGGCTGGTATGCGTAGATGAAATCGACGTAGAACGTGTGCTCGGGCAGCTGCATGCCGGAGTCGCGCACCACCTGGGTGCGGTAGATCAGCGCGTGCATCAGTATGTATTCGGCGACGCCGAAGCAGCCGAGATCGTCCCAGCCGAGCACGGTGTTGGTCGCCATCGCATGACGGAAGTTCACTGTGTGCTTGACGCGCTTGCCCACCTTGTCGTACACGTAATTGGTGACGATCATGTCGACCGGATCCGTGGCGACGCGCTGCACCCGCAGCGTGCCCATGAGCGTGTCGATGGAGGGCATGTCCACCCAGTCGTCGGCGTCCACGACCTTGACATACATGCCGGTCGCGTTGGCGATGCCGGTGTTGACCGCGCCGCCGTGGCCCTTGTTGACCTGGTGGATTGCCCGCACGTTGCCGGGCCAGCGCCGCTCGTACATGTCGGCAAGTTCCGGGGTGCCGTCCGAGGATCCGTCATCGACGATCAACACTTCGATATCGCTGTTGTCCGTCGCGGAGAGCAGCGACTCCACGCAGCGCTCCAGATACGTTTCCATGTTGTAGGCGGGTACCACGAAGGTGAGTGTTTTCGACGATTGTTCCATAGTTCCTCGTTATACAGGTGTCGCGGGGATGACGTGCGACACGTCGCCTCGGATGTTGCAGCGAGTCTAACCTCTACAAGCAAAGCTATCACTAAGCGGCGTTCAGGCAAGTCCCGTCGTCCGTTCCGCCGTTTTTGGGGCTTCCGGCTTGTGCGCGGTTCTGATGATCAGTCGGCGCTCGCGGGCAGGTATGACGGTTCGTCCGGTTCGGCGGTCTCGACAGGAGCGTCCGGCTCGTCCGGGGCCGTTGTCTCGCTCCGCTCTTTGTCTCGACGTTCTTTGTCTTCCTTGGCTGCGAGCTGCTTCGCCTTCTGGCTCTCGAACCGCAGGATCGGCTTGGAATCCAGCCGGCTCAGGCCGTGCCATGCGAGGTCGACGACGTATGCGGCGAGCTGCTCCTTGTTGACCTTCGGCCGGTCCGCCCAATATTGACCGGTGAATACGGTCATGCCGACCAGCATCTGCGCATAGTATGGCACGCCCTTGGCGGAGAGCTTCCGGCGTTTGAACGCGGCGGTGAGCAGATCCTCCACGCGCAGGCTGATGTCGCCCAGCAGCGAGTTGAACGATCCGGCCGGGTCGGTGGTCGGCGAGTCGCGCACGAGCACTTGGAAGCCTTCGGAGTTCTCCTCAATATAGGTGAGCAGGGCGAGTGCCGCGCGCTCCACGATCTGGCGGGGATGCGCCTTGGTGTCGGACAGCGCCTCGATGAGTGCATTGGTCAGCTCGCGCATCTCACGGTCGACGATTACCGCGTACAGTCCCTCCTTGCCGCCGAAATGCTCGTAGACGATCGGCTTGCTGACCTTCGCGTTCGCGGCGATCTCCTCGACACTCACCGCCTCGAATCCCTTGGATGCGAACAACGCTCGCCCCACGCGGATGAGCTGTTCGCGGCGTTGCAGCGCCGTCATTCTTGCAGTATTGGCCATGAGCTCCAGTGTAGTGGTCGCGGTGCCTAGCGCCTATACCCCCCGAAATGTTGTCGGGGTCTACGTTTTCGCGGTAGGTCGTGCGGCTGAGGAGAGTCGATCATGAAGACGTATGTGGCCCCGTCGATGACGGCGAGCGAGTTCGACAACCATGACATCGTGTCGTGCGTGCCCTGTTTGATACGTGTTTTCGGTGGCGGTCGCGAGTATTACCACGATGAGGGTGGGGCACCATTGCCCGACTTGTTCTATGTTGAATATCATGGGGCCGCTGGCAATCCGGTGCCGTCTGGTATGCCGCTTTATGCATTGGTGGCAGATTTGCCTATACCAGCGTCTTCCCCGGTTCGATATGTAGGGACGACTCAGGGGCAGCGTCTGTGCCAGCAGCCCAATTAGTCGTCGACTTGGCTGCAACAACGCGACGTATGTGGTATTCCGGCAGCTGTCCGTTGCGGTTTTTAGGCTGGAGCCATGGATACGAATCTGATTATCGGCATTGTCGCCGCAGTGGTGATTGTCGTCCTGCTCATTGTGTGGGGCGTAGTACGCGGCAAGTCGCGTAAGAACGAAGTCGGCGGCCGGCCGGCGGAAACCGCAACATCGCCGCGCCAGGCGGGTCGTGCGGGTGAAGAACCCGAGACGGTCGCCGCAACAGTTGACAGGCGGCTCTCTGCTCCCGAAACCGAGGGCGAAACCGCCTCCCCTCGAAGTGAGGAAGAGCGTAAGCCGGTCGAACCGACGCAGGCCGCCCCGGCCAAGCCGGCGGCTCCCGCATATGATGTACCGGAAAAATCCGTCTCGCGCATTCAGCGGCTCAAGGCGAAACTTTCCAAGTCCTCGAATCCGTTCGGCAAGGCGTTGTTCAACATCCTCACCAAAGACAACCTCTCCGAATCCGATTGGGAGGACGTCGAGGACACGCTGCTGCTGGCCGACGTCGGTGCCGAAGCAAGCGAGCAGCTAGTCGGCGAATTGCGCCGCGATGCGCGCATCACCGGCAAGGCAAGCCCCGACGAGGTGCGCGCCACGCTGCGCGACAACCTGCTCGACCTGGTCGGCCGCGACACCGACCGCCGTCTGAACGTCGACAAGCCGGACGCGCACAAGCCCGGCGTCATCATCATGGTCGGCGTCAACGGCACCGGCAAGACCACCACGGCCGGCAAACTGGCCCGTCTGTTCGTCTCCGAAGACAAGAAGGTCGTCATGGGCGCGGCCGATACGTTCCGTGCCGCCGCAGCCGACCAGCTCGAAACCTGGGGCGCCCGCGTCAACGTGCCCGTCGTGCGCAGCGACAAGGACGGCGCCGACCCGGCATCGGTCGCGTTCGAGGCGGCGGCCCGCGCCAAGGAGGACGGCGCCGACGTGCTCATCATCGACACCGCCGGCCGCCTGCAGAACAAGTCGAACCTGATGGACGAGCTCGGCAAGATTCGCCGTGTCACCGAAAAGAACCTGCCCGTCGACGAAGTGCTGCTCGTGCTCGACGCCACCACCGGCCAGAACGGCATGGCGCAGGCGAAGGTGTTCGCCGAGGCGATCGGCCTCACCGGCGTCGTGCTCTCCAAGCTCGACGGCTCCGCCAAGGGCGGCATTGTCATCTCCGTGCAGAAGGAGCTCGGCGTGCCGGTCAAGCTCGTCGGCCTCGGCGAAGGACCGGACGATCTCGCGCCCTTCGACCCGGAAGGATTCGTCGACGGCATTCTCGCGTGAGGTTGTTCGCAAACCGTCGGACATGAACCCTGCAAGCCGGCAGTCCACAACGTGGACAGCCGGCTTTTGCATTCCGGAACCGTTGCCTGCGCCGGAATCCGGCCGAAAGCCAAGACCCGCGTCATCGCGCTTTACATGAGCGTAACGTGTCGTAACGTGTTGAAAACTCAGCGAGCGTTGCATATCGTTGTGTTGATTCCCCCTATCAGGGGATGTCAGATGAAGTGGTAACGACCCGCTTCCCGCGCGGTCAAGATGCGCGGCGGCGGGAACGAACAAGAGAGGAAGGTAACGATGGACTCCGGTAATACCGCATGGATGCTCACATCCGCAGCCTTGGTTTTCCTCATGACGCCTGGCGTGGCGTTCTTCTATGGCGGTATGGTGCGCGCCAAAGCCGTGCTGAACATGCTGATGCTGTCGGCGGCGGCCCTGTCGGTCACCGCGGTCGTATGGACGCTGTGGGGCTGGTCGATCGCATACGCCGGCAGCAGCATCGGCGGCATTTTCGGTGACCCTGCGACCGGGTTCCTGCTGAAGGACACGATGGTGTTCGACGCCGGCACCCGTCAGTACACGGCCGCCGGCCTTGCCGCGAACGGCAACAAGTACCCGAGCAGCGTGGACGTGTCGTTCCAGGTCACGTTCGCGATGATCACCGTGGCGCTGATCTGCGGCGCGATCGCCGAGCGCGTGAAGTACAGCACGTGGATGCTGTTCGTGGCGCTGTGGGTCACGTTCGACTACGCGCCGATGGCGCACATGGTGTGGAATAACGGCCTTCTGAGCGCAAAGGGCCCGATCTCCACCGCGATCGGCGCCGCGGCGCATGATTTCGCAGGAGGCACGGTCGTTCACATCAACGCCGCAATGGCGGCCCTTATCATCGTGCTGATCATCGGCAAGCGCAAGGGCTTCGGCACGCAGCCGATTCGCCCGCACAACGTGCCGTTCGTCATGCTGGGCGCGTTCCTGCTGTGGTTCGGCTGGTTCGGCTTCAACGCCGGCTCGGCGTTCGCGGCCAATGGCACCGCTGGCTATGCGTGGATGAGCACGACCGCGGCGACCGCGGCTGCCATGCTCGCCTGGGGCTTCACTGAGAAGATCCGCACCGGTCATTACACGGCTATCGGCGCGGCCTCGGGTATCGTCGCCGGTCTGGTTGCCATCACCCCCGCGGCCGATGTGGTGTCGCCGTTGTGGGCCATGGTCATCGGCGCGATCGCCGGTGTTCTGTGCTGCTTCGCATGCGGCCTGAAGTTCAAGCTCGGCTATGACGATTCGCTCGACGTGGTGGGCGTGCATGGTGTCGGCGGTTTGACCGGTACCGTGCTCATCGGCTTCTTCGGCGAGGGCACTGGTCTGCTCGCCGGCGGCGACTGGCGCCAGCTGGCCGTGCAGGTCATCATCGCCCTGTGCGCGATGCTGTACTCCGGCGTGGTGACCGCGATTATCGCGTTCGCGCTGGAGAAGACCATCGGCTGGCGTGTGACCGAAGCCCAGGAGGTCGGCGGCATCGATCTGGCCGATCAGGGCGAACGTGCCTATGATTTTGCTGGTACTGCCAGCTCGGTTCTCAAGGAGGTGAGGTGAGATGAAGCTCATCACTGCCATCATTCAGCCCCATAAGCTCGATGACGTCAAGGAGGCGCTCGCCGCTGCGGGCGTGCACGGCCTGACGGTCTCGGAAGCCAACGGTTACGGCCGCCAGCGTGGCCACACCGAGGTGTACCGCGGGGCGGAATACACGGTCGATCTGATTCCGAAGATTCGCGTCGAGGTGCTGTCCGATGACGCGGACGCGGAGACCCTGGTCGGCGTGATCGTCAAGTCTGCCGGTTCCGGCACGATCGGCGACGGCAAGGTGTGGGTCGCCCCGCTCGATTCCGTGACCCGCGTGCGTACCGGCGAGACCGGCTCCGCCGCGATCTGAAAGCGGCCTGTGGTTCGGCGCTTTCCGCCGGACGCGGGTTATTGATAAGACAAGTCCCTGCACGCCGTCACCTGACCATGCGGGGACTCTTTATATATATCGACATCCTTGCCTCCGGTGGCGGAGGGCAAGGATTGAAATTGCTCCCGCTGGCGGGAGCTGGCCCGCGTAGCGAGACTGAGGGTGGTCTTGTGCACCCGGGTGGGTTTGACCACCTCCAGTCGGCTCCACCGACAGCCCCCGCCTGCGGGGCGGAATTTGGCGAAGGTGGTGTGTCTTGAGTTCGGCGGTCGATCATCTCAAGCAACGGTTCATGGACATGAGCCAGCCGGATGCTGACGGCGTGTACCGGGGTGGCTCCGCGAAGCGCCGGGCGCGAACGGAGCTCGCCATGGATTGCCTGCGCCGCCTGTGGAGTGATGCGGTGGCCGCGGTGCCGTTCGACGTGCCGTCCACCGGCATCGGATTCGGTGCGGTCGGTTCGCTCGCACGGGGGCAGATTGGCCCGAGCTCCGACCTGGATCTGGTCATCATCTATGAGCCACATACGATCAACGACCAACAGCTCAATGAGCTGGCCAACAAACTGTGGTATCCCCTGTGGGACAGCGGCCTTGACCTCGATCAGTCGGTGCGCACGCGGCAGCAGTGCGAGGCCGTGACCGATTCCGACCTGCCGGCCGCTATGGGCTGGCTGGATGTCAAGCCGATCGCCGGCGATACGGCGCTGATTTCGGCGACGGCCACGTCGATTCTGGAACGCTGGCGTCGAGCGGTCCGCAAGCGGCTGCCGGAACTGCTGAATTCGGCGCGCAAGCGACTGGACGAGTTCGGACGACTCGCCTACCTGAACCAGCCCGACATCAAGGAGGCGCGAGGCGGTCTGCGCGATTCGGTGCTGGTCTCCGCGTTGACTGTGTCATGGCTTGCCGACCGACCGCACGGCCGGTATGACGACGAGGTCGAGGCGTTGCTGGACGTGCGCGATTGCATTCATCTGGCTGCCGGCAAGGACGCGAATCGGCTGCTCGCCCCATATCAGGCGCAGGTGGCGGCGATGCGGGGTCTTGCCGACCCGACACTGCCGCCGGGGGAGCGGGAGGCGCGTTCCATCGAGGACTTGCAGACCCGGCTCGCCCGCATAGGCCGACAGATCGCGTTCGCGCTGGATTCCACGGCGTCGCGTGCCGAGCATTCGCTGACGCATGAGCGCCCGCGTTTCTCGTTCTTCCAGATGCTGTCGCCGCGCGGTGGAGGCAGGCGAGAGGCCCCGAAGTTCGAACAGGTCGCACCCGGCGTGGCCAAGCACGAGCAGGAAATCGTGCTGGCTCCGGGCGTGGAACCGGAGCCGGACCGGTATCTGCCGTTGCGCGTGGCCGCGGCGGCTGCCGAGTTCGAGCTGCCGATCAGCCCGGTCACCTTGCAGAACCTGCGGCGCTGCCCGATCCGCGATTCCGTGTGGAATGATGAGTCGCGCCAACTGTTCGTGCGTCTGCTGGCCTCCGGGCCGGCGCTCATGCGCGTGTGGGAGGAACTGGATTTCGTGGATATACCCGGTCGATGGATGCCTGAATGGCTGGGCATACGCAATCGCCCGAGCGCATCTGCAGCGCACCGGTATACCATCGACCGGCACAGCGTCGAGGTGACGTCACGGCTCGCGCGGGTTTCGGCGGCGCGAGGCGAGCGGTATGACGACCGTCACTACACAGCGCTGCTATTGGCCGGCCTGCTGCATGATGTCGGCAAACGTCCGTTCGTGACCGATCATGCGGCAGAGGGCGCCCGTCACACCGCGGTGATCATGAAGCGCATGGGATTCGACGCGGACATCGCGCGATGGGTGCGCATCCTGGTGCGGGAGCATCTGACGCTCTCTGAGTTCGCGACCGGCAAGGACCCGAACGATCCGGCCGTGGGGGAGTCGCTTGCCCGTTGCGTGGGCCGTGATCCGATGCTGCTGGACATGTTGTATGACCTGACCCGCGCCGACGGGTCATCGCTCGGGGCTACGGCCGGTGAGGAGATATCCAAGCGATACGGGTGGAGCCATTGGCGCGAAAGTCTGGTGCGTGCCATGTACAGCGCCGCCCGTGAGAGTATCCGGGTACAGGTTGAAGGTGGCTATGTCGACGTTGACTTCGGCTGACACGGGATTGCCCGCCGCGTCGAGGGCGCGTATCACGACCAGGTCCTGCGGCATGTATTCCTGACCGCCGACCACATAGGTGTCGTTGCCCTCTCGCACCCAGCTTTCGAACCCGCGACCTGTCAGGCACACGCTGAACTGCCTAGCGGCCTTCTCCCGCACGTCGATCATGCTTTGCTTATCTGTGAGTATTCGGATGTCATCTGATTCGGGGCGGAATCTCCTTCCGCGTGGCGTCTCCCATCTTCGGGAGCCGATGTCATTATCATATGATGCTCAGCTGAGGCAAAGGTGATGTCAAGGTGGGTGTTCCGTAGCGCAGCGAGGGCTGTCGCGGGCCGGTCGTTAGAGGGCGGTCTGACCGAGCCATGATTCGCTGCGTATGCGCAGGCCATTGAACAGGCCGCGGCCGCCCATGAGCACGATATTGAACATCGCCCACAACAGCACGGTCGCGGCCAGGTCGCCGGGCAGCATGGGCGCGATGGCGTCCACGCAGATCGCGGTCAATGCGATATATACCGTCGCGGTCAGTGTGCAGGTAATCGCCAGGTAGCGGAAATCGCGGGCGCCGATCAGTATGCCGTCCAGCGCCATCATCCACCCCTGTAGTGGCAGGAACGCACCCATCGTCACCATGCCGGCGGCGACCAGCAACTGGACGTGCGGGTTGGGCGAGAACAGGCGGCCGACGAACAGGCCGGCCACGGCGAATCCGCAGCCGATAGCGGCTCCGGCCGCCAATCCGGCTCGTCCCGTGGCCCGGGTCAGTCGCAGTGTGCGTGCGCGGTCTCCTGCGCCCATCGCCGCGCCCACCAGGGTCTGACCGGCGATGCCTACCGAATCCAGCATATTCATCGCGAAATTCCAAGACGAGTTCACCGCCTGGAACCCCGCCAGCACTGTCGTTCCCAATCGGGCCGCCGAGGCGACCGTCATCACCATCGCGGCGCGAATGGCGAGTGTGCGGATGAATAGCGGCAGGCCATCCCCTCCGGCGGCGGCGATGCCCGACAGGCGTGGTCGCAGCGCAGCGCCGTCGGCCTTCGCCCATAGCACCGCCGGAACCGTCAGGAACAGTCCCATGAACCATTGTGCGATCATCGTCGCCGCGCCCGATCCGGCGATGCCCCAGCCGAATCCGAACACGAACAGCACATCCAGCATGGTGTTGAGCACGGCGCCGCACACCGCGGCCACCAACGTGATGCGTACCTTCTGCAAACCGCGGAAAATGCCGTTCGCCGCGTACACGAGCAGCATGCCAGGGGCGCCGAGTACCACCGCCTGCGTGTACGCCACCGCCTGGTCGAGCGTCTCGCCCGTGCCCCTGAGCGCCACGCACAGCGGCCGGGCCCCTGCGAACAGAGCCGCCGCCAGCACGATGCCGATGCCGAGAGCCAGCCATAGTCCGTCTATGCCGGCCTGCAGCCCCTCTCGGCGGCGGCCCGCACCAAGCAGGTGAGCCACCTGCGCGGTGGTGGAGTAGGCGAGGAAGATGCACAGTCCCACCGCGGTGAGGATGATGGTCGATCCGATTGACAGTCCGGCCAGGGCGGAGACGCCGATGTGCCCGACGATGGCCGTGTCGATGAGCACGAAGGTCGGCTCGGCGATGAGCTGGCCGAATGTGGGGAGGGCCAGCGCGAGTATGCGGCCGTATGCGGCTCGGTTACCGGTGCGGGCCGTGCCGGCGGTCGCGGGATCGGATGATTGTGGGTCAGGGGTGTGCACATGCACACTGTAGCTCATATGGGCGGGCGCGTATGCGGCATCGAAGAGCTGAAAGCGCGGCGGTGATCCGAATGGGGCGCCGCTTATATCGCATGACGACGTGTTTGGCAAATCGAGTGGGGGCGTTTATGGACTTATCCCCATGTTATGCACAGAGTTATCCCCCTGATGTGGATAACTGCATATGTTATCCCCAGAGTTATCCCCTAAATGTGGATAACTCAACTTTTTTGTCCACATGACGTCACCCGTGCGTGTCGCGCAGGTAAACGCCGGCTGAATATGACTTGCGAGCAAGCCGTGCGTGACAGTGACGCATGTCGCGTCCGCTTACCGCGACATGCCGTCCGAGAGATGGCCCTGTGCATTTTTCGCCAGATATCTTCCACCGGAAAAGCTCCGATATATACTCAAGTCTTATGGCAGCAGAAGAAACGAATTGGGGAGGGCCGCGCCCGCAATCAGGTGGCTCGTATGTGCAGGGCGACGCGGGGTCGCCGGGGCGCGACGCCGTGTTCGACCGCGTGCCTCCGCACGACGACGAGGCGGAGATGGCGGTGCTCGGCGGCATGCTGCTGAGCAAGGACGCCATCGGCGAGGTCAGCCAGATGATCGACGTCACCGACTTCTACCAGCCGAAGCACCAGACGATATACGAGGCGATCATCGACCTGTTCTCGAACTCGCAGAACGTCGATGTGGTGATCGTCGCCAACCAGCTGATGAAGGACGGAAACCTCGACAAGGTGGGCGGCGCCGACTATCTGCACACGCTCGTCGCGTTCGTGCCGACCGCCGCAAACGCCACGTACTATGCCGAGATCGTGCATCAGCGGGCGATATTGCGCAACGTGATCGCGGCCGGCACCAAGATCGCGCAGCTCGGCTACTCGGCGGAGGGCTCGCAGGCCGAAGACGTGGTGAACCTCGCGCAGGCCGAGGTCTACGAGATGAGTACCGGACGCGTCAAGCAGGACTACGAGGCCATCGGCCCGGTGGTGCACGATGCGCTCGAACAGCTCGACAAGCTACAGAACGGCGACCTGAAAACCGGCGTGCCGACAGGTTTCCGCGATATCGACGACGTGACCCAGGGCCTGCAGCCCGGCCAGATGGTGGTCGTGGCAGGGCGCCCCGCCATGGGCAAGTCGACGTTGGGCATCGATTTCGCCCGTGCGGCCGCGCTGCATCACAATATGACGTCGATCGTGTTCTCGCTGGAGATGAGCAAGGTGGAGCTTGCGCAGCGCATCATCTCCGCCGAGACCAACATTCCGCTCGCGGCGATGCGCCGCGCCGACGACATCACCGCCGACCGGTGGAACACGCTCAACAATTTCTGGAACAAGTTGCAGAACGCGCCGCTGTTCATCGATGATTCGCCGAACATGTCGCTGATGGAGATCCGTGCGAAATGCCGCCGTCTCAAGCAGACCAACGACCTCAAGCTCGTCGTTATCGACTACCTGCAGCTGATGTCATCCGGCAAGCAGGTGGAAAGCCGACAGCAGGAGGTCTCGGAGTTCTCGCGAGCGCTGAAGCTGCTCGCCAAGGAGCTGGAAGTGCCGGTCGTGGCGTTGTCCCAGCTGAACCGTGGGCCCGAGATGCGCAACGACAAGAAGCCGCAGCTGTCCGACCTGCGCGAATCCGGCTCGATCGAGCAGGACGCCGACGTGGTGTTGCTGGTTCATCGACCGGATTTCTACGACAAGGAGGACCGGCCCGGCGAGGCGGATATCATCATGGCGAAGCATCGTAACGGTCCAACGGAGACGTTCCACCTGGCGTTTCTGGGCGCATACTCGAAGTTCAAGGACATGCCGCAGGACTACAACAGCGATCAAGGAGTGTGACGATGGGTGAGGAAAACGGATCCCAGCCTCGTGAAACATCGCGTGAAACACGGCGCGAGGCGCTGGGCGGGCAGTCGGATGCGGCGCGTCCATGGGCCGCGTTCGCCACGCCGCTGATCGGCAAAGCCGTACGCGGCGCCTCTCGGCTGCTGCGGCACGGCGGCAGCGCGTTCCCCGGCAAGATCGTCGAACAGATCGACCCCGGTTTCCTCGCCCGCACGCTCGCCGACCTGCCGTATGGCGTGGTGCTGGTGTCGGGCACGAACGGTAAGACCACCACGACGCGCATGGTCGCCTCGATGCTGGAGACACTGGGACTCAAGGTGTTCACCAATCCGACCGGCTCCAACTTCACGCGCGGCGTCGTCTCGGCACTGCTGACCGAAGTGCCGTTGAGCGGCAGGCTGGACGCCGACGTGGCCGTGCTTGAGCTTGACGAGGCGTATGCGGTGAAATTCGTGCAGCAGGTGAAACCGCGGTTCGCGCTGTTGCTCAACGTGATGCGCGATCAGCTCGACCGGTTCGGCGAGATCGACAACACCGCGCGTCTGCTGGAGCGTGTCGCCGAAGCGACGACGGGCACCGTGGTGCTCAACCGTGAGGATCCGCGAATCGCGCGTTTCGCTTCGGCCGTGCCGGAAGGCACCGGAGTGCGCTATTTCGGGTTGGCGCCCGAACTGCGTCGGTTCTTCCCCTCCGACGACGACATGCAGACCACCGTCGCCGAAGAGGCCGCGAGCGTGGCCGGCAATGGCAGGCCGTCGGCAAATGACCGCGCGCAGCAGGAGCCGGCAGGCACATCGGTTTCGGCTGAGGCCCCCGATGCCGATGGGCGCGAGGCGACGGTCGATGTCACGCTGACCCGTGTCGGCAACCATGAGGCCGATTTCCTGATTGACGGGCGGGCCGTCCATACCGCCGTCAAGCTGGAAGGCGTGTACAACCTGTTCAACGCGGCGGCGGCGCTCGCCACCGTCCGCGCGGTCATGGCGCAGGATATTGCTTCGGCGCAGGTCGCCGAAACCATGCCCGGCCAGGCCTCGCATGCGTCAGACGCGGCGATATCTGACGAGAGCCCAGTAGACCATGACCGGCTTCTGGCGGCGCTCGCCGAGGTGACCCCCGCGTTCGGCCGCGGCGAAACGATTGCGGTCAACGGCAGCGACGTGCAGCTGCTGCTCGTCAAGAACCCGATGGGCTTCAGGCTGTCGCTCGGCTCGTTCCCGCCCGACGGGCATGACACGATGATTGCCATCTGCGACCTGTACGCGGACGGGCGCGACATGAGCTGGCTGTGGGATGTCGATTTCACCAGCCTGCGCCCGACTGGCGTCGCGATGGTGTCGGGTACGCGAGCCTGGGACATGGCGTTGCGGCTCGAATACGATCAGGTCAGGGTGGAGCAGACCGGCACGGACCTGGAGGCGGCGGTGCGGCAGTTCGTCACCGCCCGTCCCGGTGTGCCCAAACACATCTACTGCACGTACACGTCGATGCTCCGCGTGCGTGCCGAACTCGCCAAGCTGGCCACCGTCGCCGATGCCGGCGTCGGGCGATGAGCGGCGCGGCGACTGACAGCATGAGCGGGAAAGGCGAACGGATATGGGAAAAGTGATCGACGTGATGTCCCTCTACCCGAAGGACATGAACATCTACGGGGATTCCGGCAACGTGCTGGTGGTTCTGCGCCGGCTGGCACTGTACGGGTATGAGCCGCGCCTGCACGCATACAATCAGGGCGACGAATGGCCCGAGCGCGTGGACATGATCCTCGGTGGCGGCGGTCAGGACACCGGGCAGAAGAAAATCACCGGCGACCTGTTCAAGCGGGCCGGCCGGCTGCGCGACCTGGCCGCGGACGGTACGCCGATGCTGATGATCTGCGGCCTGTTCCAGCTGTTCGGCGAATACTTCGAGACCTCGGAAGGCGAGCGGTTGGACGGCATCAACGTGCTCGGCGCGTACACGGTGGGGCAGAGCCACCGGATGATCGGCAATCTGGTCGAGCACAGCGACGAATTCGGCGACGTGATCGGCTATGAGAACCATTCCGGGCAGACGTTCCTGCGCGAGGGAACGTTGCCGCTGGGGCATGTCGATCACGACGGTACCGGCAACAACGGCGAGGATCATACGGAAGGTGCTCGTGTCGGCAATGTCATCGGCACGTACATGCATGGCTCGCTGCTGCCGAAGAACCCCGCGGTCGCGGATTTCCTGATTCGGGCCGCAGTGACGAGACGGTACGGGGAGTTCGAGCCGGACCAGTCCAGCGAGCAGATGTTCGAACTGGCACGGTTGGACGCTCTGGCGGACAAGGCCTGCAAGGTCGCCGCCGCCCGCCCCCGGTGAATTGGACGGTTCCGCGCCCTCGGACTCTGCGATGCTTGACGGGTCGATGAGCTTGATGGGCCGATGAGCGGATTGCCGGGGCGTGGTTTCCATCACGGCGTGGTTTCCATCTCATAGCGGAAACCACGCCACCCCTATCGCGTTATGCGACGGGTGGGGGTAATCTTGGAACCACAAGTAACCAAAGGAGGTATCATGGCTGATTTCGATTTGGGTGAAGGCCTGCGCCGGGTGTTTCTCGCGGGCGTTGGGGCATTGGCCACCGGCGTTGAGCTGGGGCAGCAGAGCTTTGAGAAGAGCCAGCAGATCGTCGACGGTCTGGTGAAGAAGGGCGAGCTCACCGTGGAACAGGGCAAGGCGTTGAACACCGAGCTCAAGCACAAGGCGCAGGAGGCCAAGGAGAAGGCCGAGGAAAAGACTGAGGGCGCCAAGGAGCAGAGCGATGCCGGTGCCGCCGCCGAAGATCCTTCCCCGGCGGAAGGCTCCGCTGCTTAGCATGCCGGAGCAGCACACCATGCTGTCCTATACCGCGGGCGGCCATGCCGGCGACCCACGGCATGATCCGGAACGGGGGAAATCCGCATCGGGGTCGGACGGTTCGGCGAAAGACGGTGTTGTGACGCGACGTGCCGGCAAACGCCGCGAATGGGACGGGTCTCCCACCATCGGGCTGTTCAACAATCATCGCGACACCTTCTCCAGCCGATATCACCTGACGAGGCGCGGGAAAGTCAAGCGCCTCGGACAGATCATGCGCATTGCGAACCAGTTCGACGTGGTGCACGGCCTCACTCCGGTGAAGATGAGGCTGATGCTGGAGGCGCTGGGCCCCACATTCGTCAAGGTCGGGCAGATACTGTCCATGCGGTCGGAGATTCTGCCGCAGTCGTTCTGCGACGAGCTCGCGAAGCTGCGCGCCGATGCCGACCCGATGCCGTATCAGATCGTCGTCGACACGTTGACGCAGGAATATGGCCGCCCCATCGGCGAGGTGTTCGCCCGCATCGATCCGACGCCGCTCGGTTCCGCATCCCTCGCGCAAGTGCATCGCGCCACGCTGGTCACCGGCGAAGACGTCGCCGTGAAGGTGCAGCGGCCTGGCGTGCGCGAGATCATGGCGTTGGATGTGTCCATCATGCGTTCGATCGCCCGGACTGCCACGAAGATGCTGCCCAGTGCGCAGGTGGTGGATCTTGGCGGCGTGGTCGAGGAACTGTGGGATACGTTCGAATCCGAGACGGATTTTCTGGTGGAGGCGCGTAACCTCAGCGAGTTCAAGCGCTTCTGCGAAGCCTATCGGTATATGGACTGCCCGAAACCGTACATGGATCTGTGCACCGAGCACGTGGTCGTCATGGATTACGTCGAGGGCATCGCCGTCTCCCATACCGATCAGCTGATCGAAGCCGGGTATGACCTCAAGGAAATCGGCACCAAGCTGGTCGACAACTATGCGACGCAGGTGCTGGACGACGGTTTCTTCCATGCGGATCCGCACCCCGGCAACATCATCATCTCCGGTGGCCAGATCGTGCTTATCGATCTGGGCATGACCGGGCGGCTCAACAGCCAGGCCCGCAGCGTGCTCCGGGAGATGATCTTCGCCGTCGCCAAACAGGATTCCGCCGCGCTGGCGGACGGTCTGCTGCGTTTCGCGGGCACCGAGTCCAATCCTGAGGATTACCCCGCGCTGCTGGCCGACCTGGACATGGTCGTCAAGGAGTTCGGCACGGTAGACCTGGGCGACCTGGACATAGCGGCGTTCCTGACGTCGCTGACGTCGTTAGCCCAAAGGCACGGCATCGAGGTGCCGGGCACGGTGACGACGGTCGGCAGGGCGTTGGTCACGTTGGAGGGCCTGCTGGATGAATTCATCCCCGACGTGAACATGATTCAGATCATCTCCGACCATATTGCCGGCAGCAAGTCGTTGGATCGAGCGGCGAAAGACGAGATCAAGGCGCTGGGCGTCGAGGGACATCAGGCATTGCACGGCCTGCTGTCCGCGGCGAGCGAGTCCAGGGTCGCGATGCGCATGCTCACCCGAGGCCAGCTGCGCATGAACATGGAGGTCGTTGGTTCCGAGGAACCGATGCGCCTGCTGTCGGACATGGTCAACCGCCTGACGATGGCGTTGATCGTCGTCGGCCTGTTCGTCGGATCGTCGATCGTGTACTACGCGGGCATGAAGCCGATCATCTTCGGCATACCGGTCGTGGGATTCATGGGATATGTGATAGCGTTCATCCTCTCCGCATGGATCGTGTTCGACATCTACTTCAAGGGACGCAGATCGAAGCGCCGGTAGTACTCGACAGAATGATTTGCGCCCCACGGTCCGGTCGGTCTTCAGATCGGACCGTTTTACGGGCCGGTCAGTTTTCCAGGAACAGCTGCGGTGCCTTCATGAAGTTGTTGGCGCAGTGTTCCCCGCAGAAGTAATAGGTCGTGCCGTCGTGCTCGCGCGTGATGGCGTCGTTGTTGACGGCGACGGTCATGCCGCACACAGGGTCGGTCGCGGTCTGCGTCGCGTCGTTCATGTCTGCGGAATGCATGTGGTTCATGTGCATGGGTTGCTCCTTGTTCGGCTGATGGTGATGGCCCTCATCGGTGTGATGGCCATCGGCACGGGGACGGTCTCCGGTGTCGAGAATGATGCTGCGCGCGCCGTGTTGGTCGGGCGCTCTCCTGTCGGCGTCTCTTCCGCCTGCGGCGGTGAAGGAGACGGTGTCGGGGCTCAGTGTGACGCGCCGCATGCGGTTCGCGTTCAGCACCAGGCAGACGGAGCTGAGCGCCATCGCCAGGCCTGCGATCATCGGGCTGAGCAGCCAGCCGGTGAAGGGGTACAGCACGCCGGCGGCGATGGGGATGCCGATGATGTTGTAGCCGAAGGCCCAGGCGAGATTCTCCCGGATGTTGCGCATCGTGGCTTGGGATAGGTTGAGGGTTTTCACCACGCCTCGCAGGTCGCCGCTCATGAGGGTCACGTCGGCGGATTGCATGGCGATGTCGGTTCCGGTGCCGATGGCTATGCCCACGTCTGCCTGTGCCAAGGCGGGGGCGTCGTTGATGCCGTCGCCCACCATGGCCACCAGTCCATTGGGGACGTCGGCGATGGCGGGGGCCACCGACGACTGTGCCGCGGCGGCGTCGCGCGATATCTGCAGCTGTCTTATCCAGTAGGCCTTGCCGTCGGGCCTGACCTGAGCGATCACCGTGTCGATACCGACTTCCGCGGCGACGCGTTCGGCGACCTCCGCCTTGTCTCCCGACAGCATCACCGTGCGGATACCAGCGGCTCGAAGCGCTGCTATCGCCTCCTTGGAACCCGGCTTGACGCTGTCCTTCGTATAGCTCGGCTTGGCGTAGTCGGCGTCGTCATCGATGGCTCCGACGGTGATCGTCCCGGTCTTGTCGAACACGACGGTTCGGATGTCGCGGGCCTGCTCCAAGGCCCTGGCGGATGTGACCAGCACGCCGTTCGTGGCGCCGAGGCCGGTCGCCGCGGTCACCGATAGCGGCGTGGCCAGTCCGAGCGCGCAAGGACACGCGATGATCAATACGCTGACCGCCGTCACCAGCGCATGGGCTAGTTTGGGTTGCGGCCCGAACGTTATCCATATGGCACCGGTCCACAATGCGGCGATAATCACCGCGGGGACGAACACACGGGCGATCCTGTCGGCCAGACGCTGCACGGGCGCTTTGGTCGCCTGTGCGCGTGCGACCAGAGCGATGATCTGGGAGAGCACCGTGTCCTCGCCGGTGCGTGTGACCTTCATGACCACATTGCCCTGCTGCATGATGGTCGCCCCCGTCAGGGGCTCTCCGACGCCACGCCGGGCCAGAACGGATTCGCCGGTGATCATGGACTCGTCGACGCTGGCCTCGCCGGCCAACACGACGCCGTCCAGCGGTATGCGCTCGCCGGCGCGGATCACCAGCAGATCGCCGGTCTTCACGCGGTCGATGTCGATGTCTTGGGATTGGGCAGGGTCGAGCCATCCGTCGCCGGATGCCTTGCCGGCGGCCAGATCCTTGGCCAGTGGCGTTCCGACATCGAGGATGTGGGCGACACGTGGGCGCAGCTTGATCAGTGATTGCACGGCCTTTCCGGTGCCCTCACGGGCTTTCGCCTCCAACAGGCGTCCGACCAGAACGAGCGTGATCACTACGCCGACCGACTCGAAGTAGGGCTCTCTCGACCCCTCGGGCATCAGCTCCGAGACGAAGCACAAGGCGATGCTGTACAGGTATGCGGCGGTGGTCCCCAATGCCACCAACGAGTTCATATCCGGAGAACGATGCCACAGTGCCGGCCATCCGACGCGGTGGATCGGCGCCCCGCAGTAGAACATGACCGGGGTGATGAGTATGGCCTGCAGCCAAGGGTTCATCAGCCATGAAGGAACGAGCGAGTGACTGACGAGCATGAGCATCATGGGGACGAATACCGGGAGCGTGAGAACGGTGCCGATGGCCACCAGCATGCCGGTATGGCGAATCTCCTGACGGCGTTCCTCCGCCTCCTGCCGCTCGGCCAGCAGCGCGTCCGCGGCGGACATCCTGGGCGTGCCGGCCGGTATGGCGGTCCCGGTCGATGCAGTGCCGTCGTCCGGTTTTGTGGCGGAGTCCGTCTCCCCCTCGACGCGAAGCAACCCATGCACCATGTTCATGCCGCATGCAAAGGGGTAGTCGCCGGCCGGCAGCGGCGGAAGCGACATCTCGGTGGTCTCGTTGCCCGGCAGCATCGTGTCCGTTCCGAGATCGGGGAACACGACATGCGACGTGCATTCGCCGGTCTCCTTCCGATCGAACCTCAGCGTGATCGGAATGCCGGCTTGCATCGTGACGATATCGGGGGAGTACCCACCCCTGACCGTGATGGTCGCCTGTTGAACGCCGTCACGCAGCGTCGCCCGGGCGCCTCCCCTTCTGGGCGCGAAGAAGAATCGCAGGATGCACCATGTCAGCACGGCGGCTATCACCAGTGCCGCCACACCGAGGAAGATGTTGAATTCCATCGCCGCTCCTTTCCCATCTCTATCATAATCTCGGATATTAACTATACCCTATACCCCTAGAGGGTATATAATGCGTGTTGTCAGGAATATTCGCGCTGGGCGGAAGGCTGGTTATGCAGGGTTACGACGGAGACAAGGCGAAGATCCTCGCGCGGCTGCGGCGTGTCGAGGGGCAGGTCCATGCGGTCGCGCAGATGGTGGAGGATGATGTGTATTGCATCGATGTGCTGACCCAGATCTCCGCCGCGACTTCGGCATTGAAGGCCGTGTCGGTGATGCTGGTTGACGACCATCTGAACCATTGCGTGCGGCGGGCGGCGGCCGAGGGCGGCGAGGTGGCCGACGAGAAACTGTCGGAGGTCGAGAAGGTGATTTCCCGACTGGTTCGCTCATAAATGCGACACTCGCTCGTCCGCGGGATGATGTGTAATAATACACATGTTCGATGAAGTGCTTGATGTGGTGATCGTTGCAGTGGTGGCGTTGTTGGGTCTGGCCGCCGGATTCGCGCTGGGCAAAATGCGTGGCCAAGCCTCCGCCCGCATGGCGAAGGCCTCCGAGGTGGACGCGCTGAGGGGATCCTGCGAGGCCATGAAGGACGACAATGCGCGGCTTGCCGCCCAAGTGGCTCAGGCCAAGGCCCAGTCCGAGGGACTTCTGCAGCAATTGTCGTTCGCGAAGTCCCAGCTTGCTCAGGCGCAGCAGGCGGAACAGGTGCGGGTGCAACGTGAGCGCGAGCGGGCCGAGGCCGATGGGCTGCGGCGCCGGGAAGAGCAGGAAAAAGCACTGACAGAGCAGGGCAAGGTGCTGTCGGCGTTGGCTCCTTTGCAGAAGAATCTCGATGAGCTGCAGCAGAAGGTCTCGAACATCGAGGAGGGGCGCAAACACGAGATGGGCGTGCTGGGCGAGCAGCTCAAAGGGCTGGGCGAGCAGCAGGCGAGGCTCGACCGTGAGACGAGCTCGCTCTCGGCGGCATTGCGCAACAACAAGGTCCGCGGCGCTTGGGGAGAGGCGCAACTGCGCAACATCGTGGAGTCCGCCGGTTTGCTGGAGCACGTCGACTTCGATACGCAGGTGGTGATGACCGGCGTCGACGGTAAGACGCTCCGGCCTGACATGATCGTCCATCTGCCGGGAGGCAAGACGATTCCCATCGACGCGAAGGTGCCGTATGCCGATTATCAGCGGGCCTGCATGATTCCGGAAACCGCGGGGCCTGAGGATCTGGAACGGCGTAACGAGCTGCTGCGGTCGCATGCGAAAGCTTTGCGTGAACACGTCAGGGCATTGGGTGATAAGGCGTATTGGAGTGCATGCGACACGGCCCCTGATTTCGTGATCGCGTTCATTCCCAACGAGGCGTTGCTGCAGGCTGCAATGGAGGCCGATCCGACATTGATGGATGACGCCTTCGCCCGCAAGGTCGCATTGACCTCGCCGGTCACCCTGTGGGCCGTGCTGAAATCCGTCGCATACGCTTGGCAGCAGCAGAGCCTCACCGATGACGCCAAGACCCTGTTCGACCTGTCGAGGGAGCTGTACGAGCGTTTCGCCGTACTGGGGGAGCGCGCGAACAAACTCGGTACCGCGCTCACCCGCACCGTGACGGCGTACAACCAATTCGCATCATCGTTGGAATCCCGCGTGCTGGTCACTGCGCGCAAACTGCAGAAGCTCGATCAGGCCACGGTCATCGGGTCGGTGAACATCATCGATCCGGACAAATCCGATGTCCGTGAAATCACCGCCCCGGAAACCACCCCCGAATAAAACCAACGCTAGAGCATCCAAAGGAATACCAGCATGACTTGGCCCCCGCCAGCGAGGCAAATACGCAACCGCGCGGATATGCATGGCCATTGCCGGCGGTGACTTGACGGCACGCAACGATATCCTGAGAACCATGAATGAAGAGCAAGGATTCCGCAAGACCGGGACGACCGGAACCGCTGTGGGCACGAACAACATTCCTTCCGACGCATCGCCGAGTCAGACGGATGACTTCTCCATGCTGGAGCCGCGCGAACAGCTCCGACGGCTGATTGCCGCGGAAATGGAAGGCAAGCCGTTCTGCGAGCTCGCCGGCGTCACCTTCGACCATCGCGGGGCGGCTATCGTCGGTCACATTCTTCTGGATACGCTTGAGGAGAACGGCTATTCCATCGATGATTTCGACGCCGTCGGTGCGTTGACCGCCGCGGCCGTTCCACTGGTCGGCGCGATGATTCAGGCGGCGGCATCGCGCGGTGAAGACCTCGACGGATTCGTCATGGACTTCGTATACCCGTCCATCAAAGGCCCGTCCATCAAGGGCAAGCGCGTGGTATTGCTGGATTCATGGCTCTCGGAGAAATCCTATGTGCAGACCTCGTCGCTGGTGACGCTGCGCAACGGCAATGAGCTGAGCCTCGATTTCGGCGTGGTGGAGCATGAAGGCGCGAAAGTGGTTGCCATCGCATCGCTGATCGGCGGCGTCGACATGACCGAACCCGTCATCGAGGTCGTCAACCCCGTGAGCGGTGAACGGCAGGAGCTGCCATTCGTCGAGATCTACCACGAATCCGAACTGCGATAGCCATGCACAAGCCCAACCCCATCTCTCTGGCGGCAAAGGCTTCGGGGGAGCCGGAATTTCGTGAAGTCGGCGTAGGGCCATGGACGCAGGAGCACCCCGGTGAGCCACGCCCGGATGACCCTAAATCGCCGAACTACGATCGACGCTACGATACGACGCTGCTGGATGAAGGCGATCGTCGCAACGTACTCGACCGTTACCGGTACTGGACCGTGAACGCCATTCGCGACGATCTGGACGCGGCCGGTCGCCACGGCTTCGAAGTCGCCATCGAAAACTGGACGCACGATTTCAACATCGGTTCCATGGTGCGCACGGCGAATGCGTTCACCGCGAATCGCGTGCACATCGTTGGCCCGCACAAATGGAACCGCAAGGGCTCGCTGATGACCGAGCTGTACCAGCACGTTGAGTATCATCCCAGCATCGACGAACTCGTCACCTGCTGGAAGCTGCGCATCGCGGGAGAAATTGCCGCCGCCCAGGCACAGGCCGCCGCCGCGGCGATGCACGCGCATCAGGCTCACTCCGATGCGCGTGCGCTTCTCTCGGACGATGACGAATCCAACGGGTCCCCCCGATTCGCGTCCGCAACGGATCATTCGGGCTATGATGCGGTCGCGCGGGCCGACGCTCGCATCAGGACGCTGGAATCGTCCCGCATCATCGCATTGGATATCATTCCCGGTGCCGTACCGATGGAAACCTACCGTTTCCCGGAACGGTGTCTGATGCTGTTTGGCGCGGAAGGCCCCGGATTGTCGAACAAAGCTCTCGAACTCGCTGATGACGTGGTATACATCTCGCAATTCGGTTCCGTGCGGTCCATCAACGCCGGCGCCGCAGCCGCAGTGGCCATGCACAGCTGGATTGCGCAGCACGGGTGACGCGGGCGTGCATGCTCGAATCATGATGGCGATAGAGGCCTTACCAAACGCTTCGGGCGTAAGACCGTGCTTGATAATGCCAGTTTCACCGCCGAAGACGACAAGGTGACCGGTTTTCCTTGGGCCGAACGGCGCCGGGAAGTCCACGACGATGCGGGCCGCCCTCGGCTTGGCCACCCCCAATGCGGGCCGTGTGCTGGTTGACGGAGTGCCGTTCGTCAAGACACCATCGCCGATGACCGCCGTAGGAGCGGTTCTCGACGCCAAATCCGCGCATAAGGGTCGGTCCGCCTACACCCATCTGCGTGGCCTCGCCCTTACCAACGGCATACCGCGATCCCGCGTCGATGAGGTCATCGAATTCACCGGCCTTGCGAGCGTGGAAAAGCGCAATGCAGGAGCATTCTCGCCGGGCAGGGCCGCGCGGTGCTGTTGAGCTCGCACCTGATGAGCGAGGTCGCATTGACCGCTGACGATCTCGTCATCATCGGTCGTGGCCGCATTCTGGAGACCACGACGGTCGCGGCGTTCGTCGCAGGGCATTCCACCCATTCGATCCGTGTCGCGACGCCGGAACCCGACAAACTTCACGCGGTGTTCGAAACCGCGTCGCAGGTCACCGTCCGCGAGGTGCCCCGCAATGCCAACGACCCGCAGCAAGGCCGGGTGTTCCGCATTGAAGGTGCCGCATTGGAGTCGACTGCGCGGGCGTTCGCGCAGGCGCAGTACGAGACCCGCGCGATACCGGGGCAGGTGCCGGCCCAATACGGCGAGCCTGCCGCAACCTACACTCAGCCGAACACGCAGGAGGTGCCGCGATGACGCAGCCTCATATCCCGTCGCAGCCTCAGCCCGTGCTGTCGCTCGGCGTGGCGAGACTGGTGTTCCTCGGCCACGAGGTCACGCCGCTGGCTGCCGACGAGTGGAGGATTCCATTGATCGGCCTGCTGGTGTTCAAGAAATCCGACATCAAATGACACCCATTCGGCGATATCGTCGCGCGCTCGGGCACAGCCGCGCGATATGGCCGCTGCCGCAGGGCCGCCGGACGCCGCGCAACATCGTGAGAATGTAATGGTGCGTGTCACATACGGCTCATATAGTTAAGGCCATGCCTACATTCACACGTGAAGAAATCGAGCACCTGGGCGATCTCGCCCGTATCGCGCTCACCGATGAGGAGATCACCCGTCTGCAGGGTGAGCTGAACGTCATCGCGGATTCCATCAACAAGGTGCAGGAGGTCGCCGGCGATGACGTGCCGCCGACCGCCAACCCCGTCCCGCTGGAGGCGTACCTGCGCCCCGACGTCGCCGAAACGCCGCTGACGCAGGAAGAGGCGCTTGCCGGAGGCCCGAAGACCGAAGCCGGCATGTTCGTCGCGCCGCGTATTCTGGGAAGTGAGGAGTGACGATGAGCGACACCACTGAACTCGTCAAGCTGTCCGCGGCCGAAATGGCCGCCAAGGTCAAGGCCGGTGAGGTCTCCAGCCGCGAACTGGTCGAGGCCCACCTTGCCGTCATCGACGCCGCCGAACCGTCCATCAAGGCGTTCCTGAAGGTCTCCGCCGATCAGGCGCTCGACCAGGCCGACGCCTTCGACGCCAAGAGCGCCGACGACAAGGCCGCGCTGCCCGAACTGGCCGGTGTGCCGATTGCCATCAAGGATATGATCGTCACCAAGGGCATCGAGACCACCGCCGCCTCGAAGATCCTCGAAGGCTGGGTGCCGCCGTACGACGCCACCGTCATCGAGAAGCTCAAGGCCGCCGGCATACCGCTGCTCGGCAAGACCAACCTCGACGAATTCGCGCAGGGCTCCTCGACCGAGCACTCCGCCTACCAGACCACACACAACCCGTGGGACACCGAGCGCGTGCCCGGTGGCTCCGGTGGTGGCTCCGCTTCCGCGGTCGCGGCATTCGAAGCCCCGATCGCCCTCGGCACCGACACCGGTGGCTCGATCCGCCAGCCCGGCGCCCTGACCGGCACCGTGGGCGTCAAGCCCACCTACGGCGGCGTGAGCCGTTTCGGCGCCATCGCCATGGCCTCCTCGCTCGACCAGATCGGCCCGGTCTCCCGCACCGTGCTCGACTCCGCACTGCTGCAGGAGATCATCGGTGGCCACGACAAGCGTGACTCCACCTCCATCCCCGAAGGCCCGCGCCCGATGGTCGCCGCCGCCCGCGAAGGCGCCAAGCGCGATCTGAAGGGTATGAAGGTCGGCCTCATCAAGGAACTCGGCGGCGACGGCTTCCAGCCCGGCGTCGAGGCCCGCTTCAACGAGGCCGTCGACAAGCTCAAGGAGATGGGTGCCGAGGTCGATGAGGTCTCGGTCCCGCACATCGGCTACTCGCTGGGCGCCTACTACATCATCATGCCGTCCGAGGTCAGCTCCAACCTGGCCCGTTACGATGGCATGCGCTACGGCCTGCGCGTGATGCCGCCGACCGGCGTGCCTCAGACCGCCGCCAACATGATGGCCTACACCCGTGAGGCCGGCTTCGGCGACGAGGTCAAGCGCCGTATCATCCTCGGTACCTACGCCCTGTCCGCCGGCTACTACGACGCCTGGTACGGCTCGGCCCAGAAGGTCCGCACGCTGATTATCGAAGACTTCAAGAAGGCCTTCGAACAGGTCGACGTGCTCGTGGCCCCCACCAGCCCGTCCACCGCCTTCAAGTTCGGCGAGAAGATGGACGACCCGCTGGCCATGTACATGAACGACATCGCCACCATTCCGGCCAACCTCGCCGGCGTGCCTGCCATGTCCATCCCGGCCGGCCTGTCCGACGACGGCCTGCCCGTCGGCTTCCAGTTCATCGCCCCGCAGCAGCGCGACGAAGTCATGTACAAGCCGGCCGCGGCCCTCGAAGCCGCGCTGGAAGACAGCTGGAACGGCCCGATCTGGAACGACCTCAAGACCCCGTGGCTTGACGGTCTGGGCAAGTGAGCATCGGAAGGAAAGAAACAACATCATGGCTGAAAAACTGATGAAGTACGCCGATGCCACCAAGAAGTACGATGTGGTCTTCGGTCTGGAAACCCACGTGGAGCTGTCCACGAACACCAAGCTGTTCTGCCCGGCCCACATCGAGTTCGGTGGCGAGCCGAACACCGAGCTGACCCCGGTGAGCCTTGGCCTGCCGGGCTCTCTGCCGGTGATCAACAAGACCGCCGTCGATTACGCCATCAAGCTGGGTCTGGCCCTGCACTGCGAAATCGCCGAGTGGAGCCAGTTCGCCCGTAAGAACTACTTCTACCCGGACATGCCGCGCGACTATCAGATCTCGCAGTACGACAAGCCCACCAACGGCAACGGCTACCTGGACGTCGAGCTGGAAGACGGCACCGTGTTCCGCGTGCCGATCGAGCGCGCGCACATCGAGGACGACGCCGGCAAGAACACCCACGTGGGTGGCGCCGACGGCCGTATCGAAGGTGCCGACCACTCGCTGGTCGACTACAACCGTGCCGGTGTGCCGCTGATTGAGATCGTCACCAAGCCGATCGAGGGGGCGGGCGACCGCGCTCCCGAAATCGCCGGTGCCTATGTGCGCGCCATCCGCGACATCGTGCGCGCGTTGAACATCTCCCACGCTCGTATGGAGCAGGGCAACATGCGCGCTGACGTGAACGTCTCGTTGCGCCCGAGCCCGGACGCTCCGTACGGCACCCGTTCCGAGACCAAGAATGTGAACTCGTTCCGCGGCATCGAGAAGACCATCCAGTACGAGATTCGCCGTCAGGCCGCTCGTCTGGACGACGGCAAGGAGATTCTGCAGGAGACCCGCCACTGGGATGAGGCTACGCAGACCACCGCTGGCGGCCGTCTGAAGTCCGATGCCGACGACTACCGCTACTTCCCGGACCCCGACCTCGTCATGCTCCACATCACCAAGGAGCACATCGAGGAGATGAAGGCCCAGATGCCGGAGATGCCGCGCGAGCGCCGCAACCGTCTCAAGGCCGAATGGGGCCTGAGCGACCTGCAGATGCGCGACATCCTCAACGCCGACGCGCTCGACCTGATCGAGGAGACCGTCAAGGCCGGCGCCAAGGCCGCCGGTGCCCGCAAGTGGTGGCTGGGCGAGCTGAGCCGCGAGGCCAACGCCAAGGGCGTCTCGCTCGAAGAGCTGCCAATCACCCCGGCCGACGTCGCCGAGGTCGAGAAGCTCATCGCCGACGGCAAGCTCAACGACAAGCTCGCCAAGCAGACCGTCGAAGGCGTGCTCAAGGGCGAAGGCACCCCGGATGAGGTCGTCAGGAAGCACGGCTACAAGATCGTCGAGGACAACAGCGCCATCGAGGCGGCCGTCGACGCGGCGTTCGAGGCCAACCCGGATGTCGTCGAGAAGCTCAAGAGCGGCAACATGAAGCCGATGGGTGTCATCATCGGAGCCGTGATGAAGGCCACGCGCGGCCAGGCCGACGCGAAGGCTGTCACCAAGGTCGTGATGGGCAAGATCAAGGGTTGACGCCCCGCGGGTTCGCCGGAATCCCGAGACCCTGAAATTCCGGTTTGAAGAACGGCCCTTGGCCGCGGTGCTGAACCGCGTGTCGAGGGCCGTTCGTCATGCCGCAGGCGCTCCCACGGCCGGCAGACACGTGGCAACTCCTTCACAGCAAACGGTCAGTCGGGTAGGATATCTTCTGTACCGACTTCTACCAGCGTCAGTTGAGGAATAACGAATGTCTGAAAATGCCGCATTACCGCTCGATCAGGACGTATCCCGTGAGCTGCCCTCGCAGATCACCATACCGCCGATCAAGGGGGAGATGGTGCACCTGCGCCCGGCCAGCGTCGACGACCTGCCGCGCATGGATGAGCTGGACGCCTACTATGGCGCCTCCAAGATCACCGGCAAGGACGCTCAGGCGGAACGCGCCGTCGTACACACGTGGGTGAGACGCTCGGTGGCGTGGGCGAACGGGCAGAAGCCCGACGAGTCGGGCGTAGGCGATCCGGAGTCCCGCCGCACCATCGCATGGGCGGTACTGACCGACGCCGACCATGACGAGGACGGCGAAATCGACGCGCAGTCGACAGACAACGTCATCGGCATGATTTTCCTGATCGACATCGATGGCTGGTCGCGCTCCGCCCGCATCCAGGTGGTGCTGGGCCGTGACTACCGCGGGCGCGGCTACTCGCGCGACCTGATGCCGCGAGTCATGACGTACGGTTTCGCGCCCGAACCGGCCGGCCTGGGCATGCACCGCATCTGGGTGGCGGTGCCCGAGCAGAACTCGCGTTCGTGCTCCGTCTACCAGTCGCTCGGCTTCGAGCCGTCCGGCGCCTCGCGCGACGCTCTGTGGGATGCGGAGAACAACAAATACCAGGATCTGATTGTCATGGACACGCTGGTGGACGAGTATGATCCCATCCGCTCTCTCGACGCGTTCGGCATGCACGTGATTGAGGACAATCCCGGTGTGCAGGAGGCGATGAGCGCCCGTGAGCACTCGATCGCCATCAGGAAGAACATCGCCGCGCAGGCCGAGCCCGCGCCGGAGCCCGCCGCGGTCGAGGAGAGTGCGGATGCCGAACAGGCGCCCCGAATCGAGAAAGTCGCCGCAGCCCGAGTGCCGGAAGCGCACAATGACGATGAATTGGCCGCGCCGGGCGAGGAAAGCACCTGGCCGTATGGGCAGAGCGAACGCAAACCTTCGAAGGAAGCTTGGTGGCGTATCCTCGGACGTGGCCGTAAACGTGATATGGAGGATGACGAATGAGTGCCGAGGATCTTGACAATTACGAAACCGACGCGGAACTCGCCCTGTACAAGGAGTATCGCGACGTCATCAAGCTGTTCACCTACGTGGTGGAGACCGAACGGCGTTTTTATCTGGCGAACAAGGTCGATTTCAACGTGCGTTCCGCCGGTCAGGACGTGTATTTCGACGTGCAGCTCACCGACGCATGGGTGTGGGATGTGTACCGGTCGTCGCGTTTCGTCAAGAACGTGCGCATCGTCACGTTCAAGGACGTGAATGTCGAGGAAGTGCAGAAAACCGATATCGACATCCCCGACGATATGAATTGAGGCGCTGACGGTCGGATCGGCTGATTGCAGGCCGACTGCGGTCGGCCGTCCGCCGTCATCTGCCGGTGCCGTGTGCGCCCCAAACCGGCACGTCGCCGTTTCCCGCTCTCGTTTTCGTTGCGATACGCGGCTTCTCGTGTATGGCGACGGAAGGATTTTGTAAGCAGAACAACAAAATCGGCGTGCGTTTCCAGCGGTTCATATATACTGTCTCTGATTCAGCGATAAGGAGACCTCACGTGACGCAGAAGCAATCCGTGGTGATCATCGGCGGCGGCCCGGCTGGCCTGACCGCAGCATGGGAGTTCGTCAACAACGGCGGCTCCGACACATACGATGTGACCGTACTCGAAGAAACGCAGGAGTTCGGAGGCATCTCGCGTACCGTCAAGCACAACGGCAACCGCATGGATATCGGCGGTCACCGCTTCTTCTCCAAGGACGACCGGATCATGGACTGGTGGAAGGACGTGCTGCCGCTGCAGGGCGCCCCCAGCTATGACGACAAGAAACTCGGCCGTGAGCACGACATGGAGCCGGGCGGTCCCGACCCCGAAACCACCGACCAGGTGATGCTCAAGCGCCACCGCGTCTCCCGCATTTACTGGAACCGCCGGTTCTTCGACTACCCGATCTCCCTGTCCGTCAACACCTTCAAGGCGATGGGCTTCAAGCTCACCATGGTCGCGGGTTTCAGCTACCTCAAGTCCATGTTCCATAAGCTGCCGGAGACCAGTCTGGAGAACTTCTACATCAACCGGTTCGGCCGCAAGCTCTACTCCATGTTCTTCGAGGGCTACACCGAGAAGCTGTGGGGGCGTCATCCCTCGCAGATCTCCGCCGATTGGGGTGCCCAGCGCGTCAAGGGCCTCAGCATCCTCGGCGTTCTCAAGAACGCCTTCCGCAAGCTCAGCCCCAAGAAGCGCAAGGGTGAGGTCGAAACGTCGCTCATCGAGGAGTTCTGGTACCCCAAGCTCGGTCCCGGCCAGCTCTGGGAGACCGTGGAACGCCGGTGCGTCGACGCCGGTGCCACCGTCATCACCGATGCCAAGGTCGTCGAGATTCGTCAGGCACAGGGCCGTATCGAATCCGTGGTCTACGAGTCCTCGGACGGCAAGCGCACCGAACTGCACGCCGACCAGTTCATCTCGTCCATGCCCGTCAAGGACCTCGTCAACGCCATCGACGCGGCGTCTCATGACGATGACGCCGAAGCGTCTTCGGCGCCTGTCCCGCAGGACATGACCCACATCGCCAACGGCCTGCCCTACCGTGATTTCGTCACCGTCGGACTGCTCGTCAAGCACATGCGCCTCAAGAACACCACCGACATCCCCACGCTCGGCAACCCGCCCATCGTGCCCGATTGCTGGATCTACGTGCAGGATCCCGGTTACAAGGTCGGTCGTCTCCAGATCTTCAACAACTGGAGCCCCTACCTCGTCAAGGATGTCGACGATACCGTCTGGATCGGCCTCGAATACTTCTGCAACGAGGGTGACGATTTCTGGAACATGACCGACGCCGAGGCCACCAAGTTCGCCATTTCCGAACTGACCCGCATGCGTGTCATCAACGGCCCGCAGGATGTCCTCGACTCCCATCGCGAACGTGTCAAGAAGGCGTATCCCGCCTACTTCGACACCTATGCCCAGATGTCCGAACTCATCGAATACCTCGACTCCTTCGGCAACCTTTACTGCGTCGGCCGCAACGGCCAGCACCGCTACAACAACATGGACCACTCCATGGCCACCGCCATCGAGGCCGTCGCCAACATCAAATCCGGCAAGACCTCGAAGCAGAACGTGTGGTCCGTGAACACGGATAAGTCCTACCACGAACAAAAGTAACCCACACCAGATATCGCCCCCGCCAGCGGGGGCATTTGTTTATGTCTGCGACTCGGCGTCCGTTTTTGCATTGGTCTCCAGCCCGTTATACAGTATGGAAAGTCCGAAACGCATGGAGTGCGTCGGGTGTTCAAAGCGGCAAGACCGCAATCATTCTTAGTGCAGGGACCGGTGCAATACGGTCTGCTAAGGAAAGGCAAACGAGTGGCAACTAGCCAGAATCTTGAAGGTATGAAGCTGATCGAGCTCAAGGAGCTCGCCAAGCAAATGGGTCTGCGCGGTACGTCGACGATGCGCAAGCCGGAATTGGTCGCCACCCTGCAGGCTGCACGATCAGGCGGCGAGGCGCCGGCGGGTGTTACCGTTCGACCGGTGAAGGGCGCCGCAAGCAAGCCGACCCAGCAGACGCAGCCCGCTGCACAGGCCGCGCAGACTCCGGAACAGGCTCTCAAGGCGGAGCCCAAGGGCAGTGCACTGGTGTCAGCGGCGGATGACGCGGTGGCCGGACTGGTCGCGTCTCTGCCCGAGCCCGATGCAGCCTCGACCCGCACGCCGCGTATCTCCCGCCAGAAGGCCGCCGAATCCGACAGCAAGGACGACCGCGCCGCGGCTCCTCGCCGTCGCACCCGCGACGATGCAAAGGCGGGCCAGGTGGCTGCCGATCTGTTTGATGAACTTGACATCGCGCCGGCGGACGATCAGCCGCGTCATCGCGATGATGCGGCTGATTCCGGCATGATGCGTCGTCGTCGCCGTGCCATCGAACCACGCGAGCGCGACCAGCAGAACGACACCGTCCGCGACCTCGACGATATTCTCGCCACGCTTCCGGTGCAGAACGCCAATGCGGACGCCGCCCGCGGCACCCGTGATGACCGTGATAATCGCGATGACGACGAGCGCGAATTCACCCGCCGCAACCGTGGCGACCGCGCTGACCGTTCCGACCGCAATGACCGCAATGACCGCACCGATCGCGGCGACCGCGGCGGCGATCGCAATGACCGTGGCGACCGCGGTAACGACCGTCGCCAGCGCCGCATGCGCGGACGCGACCGTGGCGGCCGCGACTACGATGATCGCGACACCCGCGAAGTGCGCATCTCCGACCATCAGGACAACGGCGGCGACGATCTCGTGCCGGTCGCCGGCATCGTCGACGTGCTCGACTCCTACGCCTTCGTACGCACTTCCGGCTACCTGCCCGGCCCGAACGACGTGTACATCTCGATGGGTCAGGTCAAGAAGTACGGCCTGCGCAAGGGCGACGCCGTGACCGGATCCATCCGCGCGCCGCGCGAGGGCGACCGCCGCAACCAGCGCCAGAAGTTCGTGCCGCTGCAGTCCGTCGACACCATCAACGGCATGAGCGTCGAAGAGGCGGCCAACCGCCCGCAGTTCGCCAAGCTCACCCCGCTGTACCCGCAGGAGCGCCTCAAGCAGGAGACCACGCCGAACAAGCTCACCGGCCGCATCATGGACATCGTTTCCCCGATCGGCAAGGGCCAGCGCGGCCTGATCGTCTCCCCGCCGAAGGCCGGCAAGACGATCACGCTGCAGAACATCGCCAACGCGATCACCACGAACAACCCCGAAGTGCACCTGATGGTCGTGCTGGTGGACGAACGTCCCGAAGAAGTCACCGACATGGAGCGCACCGTGGCCGGCGAGGTCATCTCCTCGACCTTCGACCGCCCGGCCTCCGACCACACCACCGTCGCCGAGCTCGCCATCGAGCGCGCCAAGCGACTTGTGGAGCTCGGTCAGGACGTGGTGGTGTTGCTTGACTCGATGACCCGTCTCGCCCGCGCCTACAACATCGCCGCGCCGGCCTCCGGCCGCATCCTGTCCGGTGGCGTGGACGCCCAGGCGCTCTACCCGCCGAAGAAGTTCTTCGGCGCCGCCCGCAACATCGAAAACGGCGGCTCGCTGACCATCATCTCCTCCGCGCTGGTGGAGACCGGCTCCAAGATGGACGAGGTGATCTTCGAGGAGTTCAAGGGCACCGGCAACATGGAACTGCGTCTGAGCCGCGAGCTGGCCGACAAGCGCCTGTTCCCGGCCATCGACGTGAACGCCTCCGGCACCCGCCGCGAAGAGCTCATCACCTCGCCGCAGGAACTGCCGATTATCTATCGTCTGCGCCGTCTGCTCGGCGGCATGGAGCCCGAGCAGGCATACCAGACGCTGGTGCCGCGCCTGAAGAAGACCGCGACGAACCGCGACTTCCTCGCCGCCATTATCCAGCAGAGCAACAGCAACCCGGTCAACGGCAACTGATCCGGCTGCCGTCTGCCGGGCTCCGGCACGACGGCCTGAACGAGAGGAGCCCCGCTTCGGCATTGAAGCGGGGCTCCCGTCTATATCCGGCCTGCTTTCAGGCCATGATCTGCAGATGATGGTATCCGGGCGTATGGCGGCCCAGCGCGGGGTCGACGTGACGTTCGGCGAACACGCGCATCCGTCGCACGCCCTCGCGCAGCTCACGCCCGTCCCCGGCGTAGGAAAGCCTCACGAATCCGGCCCCCTCACTGCCGAAGGCCGTTCCCGGCACCACGGCGACGTGCTCCTCGTCCAGCAGCATACGGCTGAACCTGTCGCAATCCATGCCGCAGGCTCGCACGTCCACGAACGCGTAGAACGCGCCCTGAGGCTCGATCAGGCGCAGCGCGGTGCAGCCGTCGAGCTCGTCCAGCACGATCTGCCGCTTGGCGCAGTATTCCTCGCGCATGGCCGTGACATGCTCCTGCGGGCCGGTCAACGCGGCCACGGCGGCATATTGCGCCGTCGAGTTGACCGATGAGTGCATCAGCTCGGCGAGCTTGCTGGTCTGTTCAATCAGCGGCTCGGGGCCGAGCAGGTAGCCGATACGCCAGCCGGTCATGGCGAAGGTCTTGGACAGGCTTTCGACGACGACCGTGCGCTCGTGCATGCCGTCAACGGCGGCGATGGAGGGCGCGATTGACGCGGAGCCGTCGAAGACGAACGGGTGATACACCTCGTCGGAGATCGCCCAGATGTCATGCCGGATGCAGACGTCGGCGATGCGCTCCAGCTCGGATAGCGGCGTGACGGCTCCGGACGGGTTGCCGGGGGAGTTGAGAAGAACGGCCTTCGTGCGCGGCGTGATTGCTGCTTCGATATCGTCGGCGTTCAGCCGCATCTGGTGTTCCGGTTTGAGCGCGACGGGCACCGGCACTCCGCCGCACATCAGGACCTCCGCGTCGTACGAGGTGAAGTACGGCGACGGAAGGATCACTTCGTCGCCGGCGTCAAGCAGCGCCTTCATCGCCAGGAACAGACCGATGGTCGCGCCGTCGACCGCCTGTATCTCGGTGTCGACGTCGTAGCGCAGCCCCTTCACCTTTTCGGAGTATGCCGCCACGGCCTCGCGGAACGGCTCGATGCCGAGCACGTTCGTGTATGTGGTGTGTCCTTCGCGGATCGATCGGCATGCGGCTTCCACGATATGCGGCGCCGCGGTGGCGCTGGGTTCGCCCACGCACAGCGAGATTGCGTCAGGCACGTGCTCGACCCGGTCGAATACGTCCCGGATGCCGGAACGGGGAACGCTGAGCGAGTGCTGCGAAAGTGCGGGCATGGACATGGTGTCACCTTTCAATCATGAACAAGAATATAAAATATACAGTAGTACATTGAAAAACAGTAATTATTACTATATATTTCGTAAATAACAGTAAGAAATCAATGGAATAATACTGGATTGACATCGCGATAAGCTGTCATCAGACAAGTTCGTGCCGGAACCGCTCCACATGCAGGTTGCGGCGAACCGTATGACCCGGGAGGACGTGATGGCACAGGCGAATACGCGCAATGACGAGGAACCGGACGCGGCATCGCGCAAGGTGGAGATCAGGCCGGAGGGCTCCGCCATGCTCGACGCCACGGACGAGTCCATCCTCGATGCGTTGGAGGAGGATGGGCGGGCCACGCTGGCTCAGCTGTCCCGGCTGTCCGGCCTGTCGGTGTCCGCGGTGCAGTCCCGCGTGCAGAAGCTGGAGAAGCGAGGAGTCATCAAGGGGTATCGCGCGGTGCTCGACTATGAGCTGCGCGGTCTGCCGATCAGCGCGTTCGTGTCCGTCACGCCGCTGGACTACTCGCAGGAGGCCGATATCCCCGGCAAGCTGCATGAGCTGGAAGGCGTGGTGTCCTGCTACTCCATAGCCGGCGCGCCCAGCTTCATGCTGGTGGTTCGCGTGTCGTCACCCAGCAAACTGGAGGAGCTGCTGAACCGCATCCATCGGACGGTGCCGGTCAGCACCGAAAGCACGGTGATCCTGCAGACGTATTTCTGACGGATGCCATTCGCCGTAGGCGTTAGACATCCCGGCCGGCATTGACCATATCGTTCCATCGTTGAGGAATAGCCGACGGCCCGGGTTCGGCCCACGCGCTATGGTAGGCAGTATGAGTGAACCCGAGAACAGCGATTGGGCGAAGCCGTCATCCCGCGAGGTGGGAGGCGGCGGATCCGAAACCGTCATCGACGCCGACACCGCACGGCATGACCCGCAGACCGCGGTCACCGTGGCCAAGATCAAGGCGCTCAGGCAGTCCATCGACAATGTGGACACGGCCATCGTCTCCTTGCTCGCGGAGCGGTTCAAGTACACGTCCCAGGTGGGCGTACTCAAGGCGCGGGCCGGATTCGCGCCGGCGGATTACAAGCGCGAGGACTACCAGATCGAACGGCTGCACCGCATCGCCATCGACGCCGGGCTCGATCCCGACATCGCGGAAATGTACCGGGAATTCGTGGTGGCCGAGGCCAAGAAGCGGCATCAGCGCATCGCCGACGCGGGAGGGGATCCCGGCGTGCTCGACGTGTTCGCCTGATCGGCGGAGATTTGCCGCTCTGCCCGCATCGTCGGTGGCGTGCATATGCATGCCTGTATTCGGCATGCGGGCCGCGTGATGATGAATGAAAGGGGGAGCGACGATGGCGCATATGACCGGGGTGATGACGCGAAGCCTGGCGGCTGTCGCCACGCTGGCCCTGACTCTGGCCCTTTCGGCGGGCGGACCGGTCACGGTCGGTGCCAATCCGGCCGAAGGAGATGCCGGGTATTCCAAGACGCAGAATGTCATGTCTCTCGCCAACTCGGACGGGGTTCCGGGACGCCTGTACATCACCAACCAGTTCACGGTCTCCCGTGGCGGCGACATCGTCGACTACGTGGCCGGCAACAGCGGTGACGGTTCCATGCTCGCGGCGGAATACAAGGCTGTGGAAACCGGCAAGACCACACAGGAGCGGGTGAAGGCCGGGCAACGCGTGTTGCCGTGGTCGGTCAGCATCGCCTACGGCCTGAACGGCCCGCAGGTGAAGCCGTCCCAGATCGCCGGTGCCAGCGGACTGGTCGATATCCGTATCACCGTGGAGCCCAATGCGGCCGTGTCCAACGGCTACGCGGAGAACAGCATTCCCGTGGTGGCGTTCACCGTACCGTCTTCCGTCTCCGACGATATCACCGTCGGAGACGGCATGACGCTGACGACGCAAGGATCCGACATGCTTGTCAGCGGCGTCGGGGAGCCCGGCAAACGCACGGTGTTCGACTGCTATATGAACGCGAAGAACTTCTCGATGAGCCAGCTGGCGTTCGTGACCGTGCAGGCCGATGACACGGCGTCGTTCGTCGACGAGGTCACGGCTGTCTCCGACCGTGCTGACGCACTGGTCAACACGCTGGTCGTCACCGGTTCCGCGTCGGACCGCAAACTAATCGAACAGCTGACCTCCATGCGCGATCGCGAGCAGAAGCTCGGCGAGAAGGCGATCAAGGAGAAAACCGCAGCGCACAAGGCTGCGTTCTCGTCGTATATGGCGCATTACGTGGGGTCGTACACGACCCATCTGTCCGGCAGCATCGGCTCATCCACGCAGATGCAGGCGCTGATCGGCACAGCCGGCGAACTGACCGGCGACACCCCGATGGCGCAGGCGGTCACCGACCTCGCCAACGCGGTCAACGCGGTCAGTGCCGCGCATGAGCACGACGGCGCAGTACATGCCATAGACGACCTGATTCAGCGCATCCGTCAGCGCGGCACGTCGGGACTCGCCGATGAGATCAGCCAGACCATGGCCCAGGAGTCCACCGAGGGCGCGACGGCGTACAAGGCCGGGCAGAGCCAGCTGTCCAACGCGATGATCCCCTATTCGATGGCCTACACCGACGTGTACACCAAGCATCTGAGCGAGCTGACCGGAGGCACGTCGGCGGGAGCCGCGCGGTATCAGCAACAGGCGATTGACGCCGCCAACGAGGAGTTCTCCACCAGCGCCGACCTTCAGGACGACAATCAGAAAGTGCAGTCGGCGATGGACGCCTTGGCGGCGGCATCCGAACATACGGGCGCGGCGAACGCATTGCAGCAGATCAGCATACAGTTCGCCGGCGCACTGACCAGCACCGCCTCCACCGGCGATGCGCAAGGCGGCGATGCGGCTGCGGACCGGGTGCGTTACGGCTGGGCCGGTTCCGACACGACGTCGATGGCGGCGAAGGCCGAGCGCAAGCGGCTGGCCGCCGTCAGCAGGCAGGAGCGTGAGGAGGCCGAGCGCAAGGCGCAGGCGTTGGCCAGTGGCAAGACCGATGACGACTCGCAGTCAGGCATGAGTATCGGCGATGTGATGGGCAACGCCAGCGGCCTGGGCATGCTCGGCGGCGCTGTCAAGAGCGACGGCAAGGGCGGCAACAAGGATAGCGGCGACGGCAAGGATGGCAACGCCAGCGGCAGCGGCTCGTCTTCGGCGGCGGGCACGGCATCCGGTTCGAAGTCGGCATCGGTTCCGAAGTTCTCGCCGGTATACGGCATCGCCGGCATGAACCCCAGATCGCCGTTGCAGAGCACGTCGTCTGAGCTCATCGACGAGACAGTGGCGATTGGTGACGTCTCCGACATGCTGGTTCAGGCCGCGCA
>ERZ1034913.98-NODE-98-length-84808-cov-6.759584_pt1 | contig 84808 bp, 82 predicted proteins | sample MGYA00520697_ERZ1034913 | MGnify/ENA primary metagenome ERZ1034913 (study PRJEB33766, sample SAMN09781786) | gut metagenome | biome: gut microbiome | host: Homo sapiens | place: Madagascar | study: EMG produced TPA metagenomics assembly of the PRJNA485056 data set...
TGCCCCGCATTGAGCAGCTTGCCGTGCGCAATGCGCAGCGCTGCCTGCTCCAGATCCGCATCACTGGCAACGATGCAGGGCGATTTTCCCCCCAGCTCCAGCGTGGTGGGGGTGAGCTGCTGCGCCGCAGCGATGGCAACTTTACGCCCCACTGCCGTGGAGCCTGTGAACACCAGATGGTCAAACGGCAGACCAGAAAACTGGCTGGCCACCTGTGCATCGCCCTGCACCACAGCAAACTCATCGGGTGCAAAAAACTGGCCAATCACATGTGCCAGCTGGGCCGAAGTGTGCGGCGTGAGCTCACTGGGCTTGAGCATCACGCGGTTGCCAGCGGCCATGGCGGCAATGGCGGGGCCCAGAGCCAGCTGCAGCGGATAGTTCCAGGGCGAGATGATGCCTACCACCCCCAGCGGCTGGCGCTCGATGCGCGCCGAGGCAGGCAGCAGGTGCAGTGGTGTCCAGACCCGGCGCGGCTTCATCCAGCGTGCCAAGTGTCGCAAGGTATGGGTCAGCATGGTGCGTAGCACCATCAGATCGGCCATTTCCGTGAGCTGGGGTGAGCGCACGCCAAAGTCAGCCTGCACGGCAGCGGCCAGCGTCACACCATGCTCCTCAAGCAGCTTCTGGATGCGCAGCAAACGCTCGCGACGCACCACCAGAGGCACTTCCACTTGACGGCGGCTGGCCTGGTGCTGCTGATCAAACAAGGCGCGGAGATCGGTGTGATTCATAACTTGCATGGTAGAGGGGGACTGCGGGAAGCACGATAGGTTCCCACCCATGGTTGCACAACACGTGACAGGCGCACCATGTGTTCACACACGAGCTGCTCAGGCGCACACAGCGACAAAAAAGCAGGCACAGGGCCTGCTCTGGAACTCAAGGCTTAGCGAACTTCGCGTGGCTGTACATCGCTGACATCGTTGGCCATCTTGGGCAGGATGCCACCGCGCTTGCTGCCTGCTGCGGGGGTGAAGGGGGCTGCGTCACTGGCTTCTTCGCTGCTGTCCGCAGCTGCACCACGCATGCCACCAAATCCGCCAGCGCGCTGCGCCATGCTGGCCCAACTGGCTGCGCCACGCATGGGCATGACCCACGGAGTCACCGGCTGCCCTGTGAGCTTGGCCCACAGCGCACGCAATGCCCAGACGGCGGCCAAGATGCAAGCCACGGTCAAGAGACTCAGGAAGAACACCACACCAACCGCGAGCAGCACAAGGCGTACGGTCCAGCGGGTTACAGCATTCAAAAAGTCGTTCAAAGCTATGCCTTTCTATGCACACCCGGTGCCGGAGCACCGGATGCCGTGAGCTTAGCTGGCGCTGTCAGCGCTGGCCAAGCCAAATTTGAAGACGCCGGGCTCCAGCACAGGATCCACGGACACCTCGATGCGGCTCTTGGGCGGGAACTTGCCTTCCAGCAGCAGGCGCGAGAGCGGGTTCTCGATGCGCTGCTGAATCGCCCGCTTGAGCGGACGTGCGCCAAAGACCGGATCAAACCCTACTTTAGCCAATTCCGCCAAGGCAGCGTCGGTGACAACCATTTCCAGATCCATTTTTTCCAGACGCTGTTGCAACAAGCGCAACTGGATCTTGGCGATGGACGCAATGTTGGCGGCATCCAGCCCATGGAAGACCACGGTTTCGTCGATACGGTTCAGGAATTCGGGGCGGAAATTCAGTTTTAGTTCCCCCCAGACTGCTTCCTTGATCTCCTCATTGTCCTGACCCACCATCGCCTGGATGAGCTGCGAGCCAATGTTGCTGGTCATCACGATCACCGTGTTCTTGAAGTCCACGGTGCGGCCCTGGCCATCGGTCAGGCGGCCATCGTCCAGCACCTGCAGCAGCACGTTGAAGACGTCAGGGTGGGCTTTTTCCACCTCGTCGAGCAGCAGCACGCTGTAGGGCTTGCGGCGCACGGCTTCGGTCAGATAGCCGCCTTCTTCATAGCCCACATAGCCGGGAGGCGCACCAATCAGGCGTGCCACGCTATGCTTTTCCATGAATTCCGACATGTCGATGCGCACCAGATGCTCTTCGCTGTCGAACAGGAAACCTGCCAGCGCCTTGCACAGCTCGGTCTTGCCGACGCCAGTGGGGCCCAGGAACAGGAAGCTGCCCAGCGGCTTGTTGGGATCTGCCAGACCCGAGCGCGAACGGCGGATGGCGTTGGAGACCGCGGAAATGGCTTCATCCTGCCCCACCACACGCTCGTGCAGCTTGTCTTCCATGTGCAGCAGCTTGTCTTTTTCGCCCTGCATCATCTTGGCCACCGGAATACCGGTCGCGCGGCTGACCACTTCGGCAATTTCTTCCGCGCCCACCTGGGTGCGCAGCAGGCGGTGCTTGGGGGCCTCGCCATCGGCCTCATTGGCCTGCGCTTCCTTGAGCTGTTTTTCCAGCGCAGGCAACTTGCCGTACTGCAGCTCGGCCACCTTGTTGAAGTCGCCCTTGCGCTTCAGATCTTCGATCTGCGTGCGTATGGCGTCCACTTCCTTGCGGATCTGCTCAGAGCCCAGGGCGCTGGCCTTTTCGGCCTTCCAGATTTCTTCCAGATCGGCGTACTCACGCTCCAGGCTTTCGAGCTCTTCCTCGATGAGCTGCAGGCGCTTTTGCGAAGCCTCGTCCTTTTCCTTCTTCATGGCCTCACGCTCGATCTTGAGCTGAATCATGCGGCGCTCAAGCTTGTCCATCTCTTCGGGCTTGGAGTCAATCTCGATCTTGATCTTGGCCGCCGCTTCGTCGATCAGGTCAATGGCCTTGTCAGGCAGGAAGCGGTCGGTGATGTAGCGGTGCGAGAGTTCGGCCGCAGCCACGATGGCAGGGTCGGTAATGTCCACGCCATGGTGGGCTTCGTAGCGCACCTGCAGGCCGCGCAAAATGGCAATGGTGTCTTCCACCGAAGGCTCTTCCACCAGCACCTTCTGGAAACGGCGCTCCAGTGCGGCGTCTTTTTCGATGTACTTGCGGTATTCGTCCAGGGTGGTGGCGCCAATGCAGTGCAGCTCGCCACGTGCCAGCGCAGGCTTGAGCATATTGCCCGCGTCCATGGCACCTTCGGCCTTGCCTGCGCCGACCATGGTGTGGATTTCGTCGATGAACAAGATGATGCGGCCCTCTTCCTTGGCCACGTCATTGAGCACGGCTTTGAGGCGCTCTTCAAACTCACCGCGGTACTTGGCACCGGCCAGCAGGCCTGCCATGTCCAGCACCAGCACGCGCTTGTCCTTGAGGGTTTCAGGCACTTCGCCTTCCACAATGCGCTGTGCCAGACCTTCCACGATGGCGGTCTTGCCCACACCGGGTTCACCGATGAGCACGGGGTTGTTCTTGCTGCGGCGCTGCAGCACCTGAATGGCGCGGCGAATTTCGTCGTCACGGCCAATCACGGGGTCGAGCTTGCCCATGCGGGCGCGCTCGGTCAGGTCTAGCGTGTATTTCTTCAGGGCATCGCGCTGGCTTTCGCCTTCGGCGCTGTCCATGGTTTTGCCGCCGCGCACCAGGCTGATGGCAGCTTCCATGGCCTTGCGGTTCAGGCCGTTGTCCTTGGCAATCTTGGCCGCCTTGGTGTCGCTGTCTGCCAGCGCCAGCAGGAACAGCTCGCTGGCAATGAACTGGTCGCCACGCTTGATGGCTTCTTTTTCCGTGGCCTGCAGCAGCTTGGCCAGATCGGGGCCGACCTGCACTTGGTCTTGCCCTGTCACCTGGGGCAGCTGCTTGACGGCGTTTTCCACCGCCGTGCTCATGGCGGCCACATTCGCGCCTGCACGCTCGAGCAAGGCCTTGGGGCCGTCGTTCTGGCGCAGCATGGCAGCCAGCAGGTGCAGGGGGTCGATATAGGCGTGATCGTTGCCCAGGGCCAGGCTCTGGGCGTCGCTCAATGCCTCCTGGAATTTGGTGGTGAGTTTGTCGATGCGCATATTAATTGTGTCCTTATCTGTTATTCGTTTGCTGATACGCAGTTCAGGGCTTTGGCACAGTTTTCAAGATATGACAAGCCATGCATCTGCACTTTTTTTCATCACCCCGGCACCGAGCATGCCGATTGCGCCGCTTGCACAAAGTTCCTTGCAATGATTTGAAGTGTGTCTTCAAGCGCATTGAATGCCAAGGCCACCCCCTGCTTCTAGACTGAGTGCCTCGTCCGAACTGCAACCGTACCTATGCCATCCCACACCACCACGCGCTACACCCTCACTGCCATGGCCCTGCACTGGCTGCTGGCCCTTGGCTTGATTGGTTTGCTGGTTTTTGGCTGGTACATGGTGGGGCTGCCGTTTTCGCCCACCAAGCTCAAGTACTACAACTGGCACAAATGGGCGGGCATGACCATTTTGGCCCTGAGTGCGCTGCGCCTGCTGTGGCGCATCACGCACCGCCCGCCTGCCCTGCCTGCCCGCATCACCAGCCTCATGCCGCGCTGGCAACAGGTGGCACACCACGGTGTACACCACCTGATGTATGTGCTGTTTTTTGCCGTGCCGCTGCTGGGCTGGGCCTACAGCTCGGCCGCAGGTTTTCCGGTCGTGTGGTTTGGCGTATGGCAGCTGCCTGATCTGGTGGCCGCCAGCCCTGAGCTGGCCGAAACCATCAAGCCATGGCACATGATCGCGGCCTACACCCTGGCCGTGCTCATCGTGCTGCACGTAGCGGCCGCCCTGAAGCACCAGCTGATCGACCGCGATGGCCTGCTGCAGCGCATGCTGCCTGGCCGCGACGGATCACGATGATGGAATATTTGTTTGCCAAGCGTCACAAGGAGACTTCCATGACCTTCACCACCACCTTCCGCACCCTGAGCTTTGCCAGCCTGGCCCTGCTGGGCACGGCTGCCATGGCCCAGCAGGCCGTACTGCCTGCACAAAGCAGCATTGAGTTCACTGCCAAACAGCTGGGCGTGCCGCTCAAAGGCCATTTCAAGCAATTTGAAGCGCAGCTGCAGTTTGATGTGGCCAAGCCCGAAACCAGCAAGATTGTGTTCACCGTGGACACGGGCAGCGCCACCATGGGCAGCAAGGAGACCGACAGCAATCTGCTGAGTGCCGACTGGTTCAATGTGGGCCAGTTCCCCAAGGCCACGTTTGACTCCACTGCCGTCAAGGCGCTGGGCGATGGCAAGTACCAGATTGACGGCACGCTCACCATCAAGGGCCAGAGCCAGCCAGTCTCCGTACCGGTGACGCTGACGCAATCTGGCGACATCACCACCGCCACCGGCAGCTTGCCGCTGCAGCGCCTGTCCTTCAAGATTGGCGATGGCGACTGGGCGGACACCTCCATGGTCGCCAATGAGGTCAACGTCCAGTTCAAGCTGGCACTGACGGGCATTGGCAAGCTCTGATTCTGTTTTCATAGCTGCTTGCGCTGTATTTGCACCATTTCAAAGCCATATCACTTTGAAAATAAGCAATCACAAGCGCTGGCAGCTCCTTATTTCAAAGCACGTTCACTGAACTTCAAGGAGATCTTCATGCGCACTACTCTGTTGACCCTGACCGCCGCTGGTCTGTTTGCCACCGCCGCACACGCTGCCCCTGCGAACTACACCGTCGACCCCACACACACCTTCGCCACGTTCGAGATCGACCACTTTGGCGCATCCACCAACCGTGCACGCTTTGACGACATTGGCGGCACTGTGGCTTTCGACAAGGCTGGCAAGAACGGCAAGGTAGAAGTGGTGCTGAAAACCGCATCCGTGAACTCCGGCACTGCCGCGTTCGACAAGCACCTCAAGAGCGCCGACATCTTTAACGTGGAGCAGTTCCCTGAAGCCAAGTTTGTCTCTGACAAGTTTGTGTTTGACGGCGACAAGCTCAAGGAAGTGACCGGCCAGCTGACCATGAACGGCCAGACCCACCCCGTGACCATCCAGGCCAACAAGTTCACCTGCTATGACAGCCCCATGCTCAAGACAGAAGTCTGCGGCGGTGACTTTGAAACCACCATCGACCGCACCCAGTGGGGCGTGAACTACGGCGTCGACTGGGGCTTCCCCAAGAACGTGCGACTGGTGCTGCAGATGGAAGCCGTGAAGCAACCTTAAGCGACACCTGCTACAAACAAAACGGGCCTGCATGCAGGCCCGTTTTTCATAGGCTGCGTGCAACCGTATTTACGGCTGCCAGCGCGCCAGTGCTTCTTCGTCGCTGACGCGCGCATCCACCCAACGCGCGCCTTCGGGCGTCTGCTCTTTCTTCCAGAAAGGGGCTTCGGACTTGAGGTAGTCCATGATGAATTCGCAGGCCTGAAAGCTCATGCCACGGTGGGCCGATGTCACACCCACAAACACAATCTGGTCCATGGGCTGCAGCGGGCCAATGCGGTGAATCACCTTGGCGGCATGGATGCCAAAGCGCTCGGTGGCGCGTTCAATGATGGCCTCAATGCTTTTTTCGGTCATGCCGGGGTAGTGCTCCAGCTCCATGGCCGAGACACTGGCTCCCTCATTGCGGTCACGCACCGTGCCCACAAAGCAGCACACTGCGCCCACGCGCGCATCGCCTGCACGCAGGGCTGCCAGTTCGGCAGAAACATCGAAATCTTGGGTCTGGATCAAAACGCGAGGGGCAGTCATGGACACGATTGTCGCAGCAGGTGATGGAGTACATGCCCACATGCGCATGAAAGCCTGCACTAACGCGCTAGGATTGTCGCCCACTAGAAATTACGGAGACGAAATTTTTTTCGCTTGTATGGCCGCTCAAACCATTGATACCCCTGAGTACATCCTGTACCCCTCTCCGCGCAACGAACACCGCGTAGTGTTCGAGCACCAATGCTTTGTCTCCGATGCCTACGCCCTCATCCACCTGCCGGACTATGACTTTGACGGCAAGGCCACGCTGTTTGCGGCCCACCGCAAGGCCGATGGCAAAAACGGGCAGCTGGTGACCTGTGAGCTGGAAATTGACATCCTGCGCTTTGAGCGCCTGTACGACCACGAATAAGCAGCTGCACCATGGATGACACCAGCCAGATTCAGCCCCCCGAGAGCTTTGCCAACCTGTTCCGCAGCCGCGCCGGGGTGCTGAAGACGCCGATTGCCGAGGTCGTCGCGCGCTACGAGCTGTGCGAAGACCTGGCCTGCCACCTGGTGGAACAGGCGCAGACGCTGTACCACAGCGGCAATTCCAGCGAAGAGGGCATTTTGCTGGGTTTTCATGCGGCGCTGTCTGCCGAAGGTGGCCCCGTCACCCCAGCCGAAGCGGGCTGGGTCATCCAGCGCTTGGCAGAGCTGCTGGAGTGGCCTACACCACAGTTGCCCGCATTGCAGAACCAAGCATAAAACAGCCTCCAGCGCTTGCCCCTTCTACGCTGCATGCTCTCTAAAAAGCAGGCTCTGCCTGTCAGTCATCGCGCACAGACATGGGCGCCTCTGACCGTCCATCCCCAGCCGCTCATCGGGTTACGCTATCCCTTCGAACGGTCAGCAAGTGCTGACCGCCCTTGTTTTTACGATGTAAGGAGGCGGTATGAACAAAGACCAAATCACCGGCACGATCAAGGAAACCGTAGGCAAAGTGCAGCAAAAGACCGGCGAGCTGATCGACAGCCCCGAGCAACAGGCCAAGGGCTTGGCCAAACAGGCGGAAGGGCTGGCCCAGCAGAAAGTGGGCGACGTCAAAGAAGCGGCGAAAGATGCCGCTGATGCCGTGAAGAAGCGCATCTGACGCATCCCTCGGAGCCCTCATCCCGTACAGGAGCGCTTGCTGCGCTCCTTTTTTATGGGTATTGACTGCTGCCCCCAACCCAATGTCTAGAAAACCCTCACCACAGCATGCTTGCTGCGCGGCACCCCAACGCCTGTCGATGTACTCGATTAAGCTACCTACCGATCGGTAGCTTTTTTTATTCCATCTCACCCAAGCGTTTGTCAATGGCGCTGGGGCGCACCCACTCTCTCATGCCTTCCCCTTCCATTTCTCTGGGCCTCATCGCGGTTTCGCTAGGCCTGATCACCCTCATCGGCCCTGCGTCGATCGATATGTACCTGCCTTTTATCCCTGCCATGGCGCAGGAGCTGGGCACTGACTACGCCGCCATGCAGCTGACGCTGGCCGTGTTTTTGGTGGCGCTTGGCGCTGGGCAGCTAATCTGCGGCCCGCTGATTGATGCCTATGGCCGTCGCCGCCCTTTGCTGACGGCCTTGTTCGTGTTTGCACTGGCCTCCTTGGGGGCAGCCTACGCCTACAACCTGCCCGTGCTGCTGCTGGCGCGTGCAGTGCAAGGCCTGGCCGCCTCCTTGGTGCTGGTGACCGCCATGAGCACGGTGCGCGATGTGACCGAAGGCGCCGACGCCGCCAAACTGTTTGCCATGCTGATGACCATCCAAGGCGTAGGCCCTGTGCTGGCACCTGCTGCAGGCGGTTTGATTGGCAGTGCTTTTGGCTGGCGCGGGGTGTTCATTGCGCTGGCGATGCTGGGCTGTATGGCGACCATTAACTCGGCCATCCACCTGAAGGAAACACTGCCGCCTGCCGCACGCAGCTCTTTGCGCCCGGGAGAGGTGCTGCGCACCTATGCCGCCATCATGCAAGACCAGCGCTTTGTGCTGGCGGGGCTGACCTTGTCTGCCGCTTTTGTCTTTATCTTTGTCTATGTGGGCGGCGCAGCCTACGTCTATCAGACGCATTACGGTCTGTCGCCGCGTGACTTTGGTTTTGTCTTTGGGGGTACGGGCATCGCCGTATTCATAGGCGCAGCCGCCACAGCCAAACTGGTCGCGCGCTTTCGTACCGAACAATTGGCCATCGCTGGCTTGACCTGCTTGGCCGTCGGCGCGCTGGTAGGGCTGGTGTCTGCCCTCACGGCCATTGGCTTGCCCGGCATCATCGCTGGCTTTTTCATTGCCTTGGCGGGTGTGGGCATGGCAGAGGCCATGCTGATGTCCATGGCCTTGTCGCTGCGCAGCACCGCACTGGGTGCCAGCGCCGCCCTCTTGGGGGCCGTACCTTTGCTGCTGGGTGCAGCCATCACCCCGGTGGCAGCCATTGCTGCAAAACACAACGCCGCCACATGGCTGGGTTTGATCTTTGCCGTGGGGGTCATCGCCGTGGCTTTGAGCGTACGCACCGCCCGCATGATCGTTCAGTCCGGCGTGACGGTGAGCCACGCACACTAACGCACGACACCATCCCTACATCTACCACGGAGGCCATTGGCTATGAGCAAACACTCCCCCGCCCTGCAGCGCATTTGCACCGCTGCCATGAGCCACTTTGCAGAGCATGGCTATGACGGTGCATCGCTCAGCGCGATTGCCGACCTGGTAGGCATCCGCAAAGCGTCGCTGTACTCCCACGTGGCAGGTAAAGACGCTTTGTTTGTGCTGTGCTTGGAAGAAGCAATTGCCGCTGAAAAAGACTTTGCCACGCAGATGCTCTCTGCGCCTGTGGACGCCGACGGCCCGGGCGCAGCCTACGCCCGGGCGCTGGGGGAGCGCTATGAAAACTCTGCCCACATGCGCTTCATGCTGCGCGCAGCGTTCTTGCCTCCACAGCAGCACCGCGCCAGCATTGCCGTGCTGTTTGAAAGCTTGGGGGACTTGGTGCGCCAGCATTACTTGCACCAAATGCATGCCACCTATGGCCAGCACTTCAGCGCGGCTGAAACCGACCGCTATGCCGATGCCTACCAAGGCATTGTGGAGAGCCTGTGCGTGGAGCTGCAATACGCCGGCCGTGCCCAGATGCAGCGGCGCTACACGGCCATGTGGGGAATATTGAGCGACTCACTGGCCTTGCACAGCAAGGCGGTTCCTGCCCGCTAAGCGCCGAAGCGGCGCATGTCCGCACCCCATAACAAAGCCCATCGGCAAGCAGATGGGCTTTGCTATGGGGGCTAGGCCGTGTTCACATCAACATTGGGTTCGCTGCCCCTGATTATGGAGATCACAAATGGGGTTGAAGGCTTGGGGCGGTCTGCGTTGTTGCGGCAGCTTGCAAGGCGCTCGGCATTGCTGCGCCACCGCGCCTAGCATCCCATCCCCACGCCTTCAACGCGAATCTCAAGCTTTATGTGAACACGCCCTAGACCAATGGGTCAGCGTTGCGGCCTATTCAGCCGCTGGTGCTTAAGTTTGGGCCTGCGCCCAGTCGGCGTAACGGTTCAGAATGCGCTGTACCTGCCCATGCGTCCAGGGCCCACCCTTGGCGGCAGGAATGCCGCGTTCATTGAGCACGTCGGCCATCTTGCGGTGCGTGAGGCCCTGCGCCACCAACTCGGCAAACAAGGCCTCATGCTGCCTGGCAAAAGCATCGGCCGCCGACTTGCGCTTTTCCACGGTGGCGCGGATGTTGTCTGCGCCCGCCTTGCCCAGCTGCACACCGCGTGCCTTGGCTTCGCTGAGCGCCTGGCGCGTGCGGCGGCTGATGGCCTCATCCACGTCTTTGTTGGCCGCTGTCATGGCTTAACCGCCGGTGACAGGCGGGAAGAAAGCCACTTCATCGCCTGCCTTCAAAGCGGCATCGCCCTGGCACATCTCCTGGTTCAGCGCCATGCGCACGGCCTTGCCGTGGGCCAGGGCATTGGCTGCTGCCTCGCTGCGTGCCATCAACTCTTCACGCAGCGCACCAACGGTAGTGGCCGTGGTCGTCAGGCTTTCGCTGCTGGTGCCCATGGCTTCGCGAATCGATGCAAAGTATCGAACGGTGATATTCATAGATGTATTCCTTGGCTGCTTACATCAATTCCGAGAAGGGAATAAAGCGCACGATGTCGCCCTGGCGGATTTGCGTGAGCGGCGGGTTGTCGATCAGGCCATCGCCCCAGACAGTCGAAGTCAGCACGCCAGAGCCCTGGTTGCCAAACAGTGCCAGCCCACCATTGCCCGTGTGGCGTGCACGCAGGAATTCGCGGCGTTTTTCGTTCTTGAGCCAGTCAAACTGGGCCGTGACTTCAATGGCCTTGGGCGCGACATCTTCCATGCCCTGCAGGCGCAGCACAAAGGGGCGCACCAGCAGCAAGAAAGTGATGAAGCTGGAGACCGGATTGCCGGGCAGGCCCATGAAGTGGGCCACGCCTTGTGCATCATCCTTGCCATTGCGGAACACGCGGCCATAGGCAAAGGGCTTGCCGGGCTTCATGGAGATCATCCACAGGTTCAACTCGCCCTGCTGCTCCACGGCAGGCTTGACGTGGTCCTCTTCGCCCACGGAGACACCGGCGCTGGAGAGCACCAGATCGCAGTCCTGCGCCACTTGATGAATGGCCTCCACCGTCTGTTCACGGTTGTCGGGGAGGATGCCGCCATCCACCACCTCACAGCCCAGGCGCTGCAGCAACGCGCGCAGAAAGTAACGGTTGCTGTTGTAGATATGGCCGGGCTGCATGTCTTGCGGCGCCACAGTACCGGGGATGACCAGCTCATCGCCCGTGGAAAACAGCGCCACGCGGGGCTTGCGGCCCACGGGCAGCGTGGCCATGCCAATGCTGGCGGCCAGGCCCACGGCAGCAGGCGTCAGGCGCATGCCACGGCTCAGCACAGCGCTGTGCAGGGCAATGTCTTCGCCCGCGCGGCGGATGTTCTGGCCCAGCTTGGGTACAGCGTTGAACTGTACGCGGCCGTCATCGAGCACCTGGGTGTCTTCCTGCATCAGCACCGCATCTGCACCGGGGGGCACAGGCGCGCCGGTGAAAATGCGGGCGACTGTGCCGGGCTGCAATTCCGTGCCGACATGGCCTGCGGGAATGCGCTGGCTCACGGGCAGCTGCACGCCCGCAGCCGTAATGTCTGCCACGCGCACGGCATAGCCGTCCATGGCAGAGTTGTCTTGCGGTGGCACCTGCAGGGCCGAGATGCAGTCCTGCGCCAGCACGCGGCCATCGGCGTTGAACAGGTCAACATGTTCCACGCCCAGCAGCTGGGCCTTCGCCAGCACATGGGCCAGCGCATCATCCAAAGTGGTCATAGCAGCCATCAGGCATTCACTCCTTGGTATTCAAAACGGCTGGCGTTGGCCAGCATCCAGTCGGCAATCTGTTCCGGCTGGTTCAAATCTAACAGTGCCATATGGGCAGGCGGCTGCACGGGCAGTGCCGCCACATCATCGGTGGCCAGCGCCACAACGTGCGGGTCTTGGGGAAAGCGCAGCGGCTTGGGCAGCTTGCTGCTGGCGGGATCTGGTGCGCGCCAGATTTCCACCTTGGGCAGATTGCCGTGCTTGAAGCCTTCGATCAGCACCCAGTCCACATCTGAGCGCAGCTCGGCCAGCATGGCATGCACATCCAGGTCTTGCTCAGCCTCAAACTCGCGCACCAGCGCCAGGCGCTTGTCGCAGATCAGCAGCACTTCAGAGGCACCCGCCTGGCGGTGGCGCCAGCTGTCCTTGCCGGGGATGTCGATGTCCACATCATGGTGGGCGTGCTTGACGGTGGACACACGCTGGCCGCGCGCGCGCAGCGCGGCGATCAATTGTTCCAGCAAGGTCGTCTTGCCCATGCCGGAGTAAGCGGCAAAGCCCAGAGCTTTCATGGTGTGCGCTTTCTTTTCCAATAACAAACGGCGCTTGAAAACCAAGCGCCGTCCATGTGCTTTCGCCTGCAGAGCTTCAAAAATCAGAGCTTGCAGCGCTTGAATTTCCTTGGCTTGCAAATCATTTCTATCGCAAAACCTTTTCTATCAAGCGCTGGCAGCTATCTTTTTACAAGCTCTACAATGGCTTAATCACAGTGCTGCTGAATATAGGCCTTAACCTTTTCCACATCCGCAGGCATCACCACCACACGCTTCGGTAAGGCTTCGATGCCTTCAAACTTGGCGGGACGATCGGGCTGGCGGCCCAGCGCTTCCTCAATCGTGGCTGCAAACTTGATGGGCAATGCCGTCTCCAGCACGATCATGGGCTCAGCACGCAGGCGCTCACGCGCCACCTTCACGCCATCGGCGGTGTGGGTGTCGATCATCTGACCCAGACGCTCGTAGCAGTCCTTGATGGTAGCCAAACGGTCGGCGTGCGTGCTCTTGCCGCTGACAAAGCCATACTTCATGGCAGCGTCTTGGAAGACGGCGTCCTGGCTCAGGTCAAACTTGCCCTGCTTGGCCACGCCTTCGGCAAACAGCTGGCGCGTGCGCTCGCCATCGCGGCCGACCAAGTCAAAGATAAAGCGCTCAAAGTTGCTGGCCTTGGAGATGTCCATCGAGGGGCTCGATGTCTCATAGGTATTGGCCGAGCCACGCACCTGATAGACGCCCGTGCGGAAGAACTCGTCCAGCACATCGTTTTCATTGGTCGCCACCACCAGCTGCGCAATCGGCAGACCCATCTGGCGTGCCACATGGCCTGCGCAGATATTGCCGAAGTTGCCCGAAGGCACGGTGAAACTCACCTTCTCGGCATTGTGCGTGGTGATCTGCAGATAGCCCGCAAAGTAGTACACCACCTGTGCCAGCAGACGTGCCCAGTTGATGGAGTTGACGGTGCCGATCTTGTACTTGGCTTTGAAGGCGTGGTCGTTGGACACCGCCTTGACGATGTCCTGGCAGTCGTCAAACACGCCTTCGATGGCGATGTTGTGGATGTTGGCGTCCTGCAGGCTGAACATCTGCGCCTGCTGGAAGGGGCTCATGCGGCCGTGCGGGCTGGTCATGAACACGCGCACACCCTTTTTGCCGCGCATGGCGTATTCCGCCGCGCTGCCGGTGTCGCCCGAGGTGGCGCCCAGAATGTTCAGCTCTTCGCCACGGCGTGCCAGTTCGTACTCGAACAGGTTGCCCAGCAGCTGCATGGCCATGTCCTTGAAGGCCAGTGTGGGGCCGTTGGACAGGGCTTCGATGTACAGATTGTTTTCCAGCTTGCGCACGGGCACGATGGCGTCCGTGCCGAACACTTCGGGGGTGTACGTCTTGGCGCACAGGGCGCGCAGGTCGTCGGCAGGAATGTCATCGATGTACAGCGACAGGATTTCAAACGCCAGCCCAGCGTAGCCCTGCTGCGCCAGCACGGTGCGCAGCTGGGTCAGCTTGGCATCGTCAATCTGTGGGTAGTGCTCAGGCAGGTACAGGCCACCATCGGGTGCCAGGCCTTCGAGCAGGATGTCGCAAAAGCGTTTGCGGTCTGCATGACCACGGGTGGACAGATACAGCATCAGTTCAGCTCTTCCTTGCGGATGCGGGTGATAGGAGCCAGCACGGTGGGCAGGCCCTGGATTTCGGCCAGTGCCTTGTCCATATCACCCTCGCGGGTGTCGTGCGTCAGGATGATGAGGTCGGTCTGGTTCGAGCCTTCGCCGCCCACTTCATCGGCTTCGCGCTGGATCACGGCGTCAATGCTGATGCCGGCATTGGCCAGCAGCGTGGTGATCTTGGCCAGCACGCCTGCTTCGTCCGCCACGCGGATGCGCAGGTAGTAGCTGGTGACCACATCGGTCATGGGCAGCACGGGCAGTTCGTTGCCCGCTGCCGCCAGGGTGTTGGCCTGGAATGCCAGCGCAGGCACGCGGTGTGCGGGGTCAGAGCCATCCATGCGGGCAATGTCTACCAGGTCTGCAATTACGGCCGAAGCGGTGGGCTCAGAGCCTGCACCCTTGCCGTAGTACAGCGTGGTGCCCACGGCGTCGCCATGCACGACCACAGCATTCATCGCACCTTCCACATTGGCAATCAGGCGCTTGGTGGGCACCAGCGAGGGGTGCACGCGCAGCTCCACGCCCTTGTCGGTGCGCTTGGTAATGCCCAGTAGCTTGATGCGGTAGCCCAGCTGCTCGGCGTACTTGATGTCGGTGGAGGTCAGCTTGGTAATGCCTTCCACATAGGCCTTGTCAAACTGCACAGGAATGCCAAAGGCAATCGCGCTCATCAAGGTCGCCTTGTGCGCGGCGTCCACGCCTTCAATGTCAAAGGTGGGGTCGGCCTCGGCATAGCCCAGACGCTGGGCTTCCTTCAGAACAACGTCAAAGTCCAGGCCCTTGTCACGCATTTCGGACAGGATGAAGTTGGTCGTGCCGTTGATGATGCCTGCCACCCACTGGATGGAGTTGGCCGTCAGGCCTTCGCGCAGCGCCTTGATGATGGGAATGCCGCCAGCCACGGCTGCTTCGTAGGCCACCATCACGCCCTTCTCAGCCGCAGCCTTGAAGATTTCTGTGCCATGCACGGCCAGCAACGCCTTGTTGGCAGTCACCACATGCTTGCCAGCGGCAATGGCTTCGAGCACCAGCGCCTTGGCAATGCCGTAGCCACCGATCAGCTCGACCACGACGTCGATATCGGGGTTGGCAATGACTTCACGTGCATCGCCCACCACCTTGGCAGCATCACCCACGATCTGCTTGGCGCGTGTCGTGTCCAAGTCGGCCACCATGGCAATCTCAATGCCACGACCCGCACGGCGGCGAATCTCTTCTTGGTTACGCTGGAGCACATGGAATGTGCCGCTACCCACGGTGCCAATGCCCAACAGGCCTACTTGGATCGGTTTCATAAGTCTCTTTGGTTTCTACGTCAAAAGTGGCTACAGCGCTTACGGGGTCTGCGCTTGCAGCTATCAAAAAATCTCAGGCTGCCGCCTCTGCCTTGTGCTTGGCCTTGGCGGATGGCTTGTTCAGCAGCTTGTCCGTGCCATGGCGCTGGCGGTACTTGGCGAGGAAAGTCGCCAGGCGGTTGATGGCTTCGCGCAGGTCGGCCTCATGGGGCAGGAAGACGATGCGGAAGTGGTCAGGATGGGGCCAGTTAAAGCCCGTGCCCTGCACCAGCATGACCTTGGTTTCCTGCAGCACTTCCAGGAAGAACTGCTGGTCGTCCTGGATGGGGTAAATCTCAGGATCCAGGCGGGGGAACATGTACAGCGCGCCTTGCGGCTTCACACAGCTCACACCAGGTATGGCATTGATCATTTCCCAGGCCAAGTCACGCTGCTTGCGCAGACGGCCGCCCTCGCAGACCAGATCATTGATGGATTGATAGCCACCCAGCGCAGTCTGCACCGCCCACTGACCGGGCACGTTAGCGCACAGGCGCATGTTCGAGAGCATGTTCAGGCCCTCGATGTAATCCTTGGCAGGCTTTTTGTCGCCCGAAATCACCATCCAGCCCGCACGGTAGCCGCAGGAGCGATAGGCCTTGGACAGCGAGTTGAACGTCAGCGTCAGCACATCTTCCGACAGCGTGGCCAGAGGAATGTGCTTGACATCGTCATACAGCACCTTGTCATAGACCTCGTCAGCAAAGATCACCAGGCCATGCTCACGGGCAATCTCGATAATGCCCAGCAGCAGCTCCTTGGAATACAGCGCGCCCGTGGGGTTGTTGGGGTTGATCACCACAATGCCCTTGGTGCGGGGTGTCACTTTGCTGCGAATGTCGTCCAGGCTGGGCATCCAGCCATTGTTTTCGTCACAGATGTAGTGCACGGGTGTGCCACCCGAGAGGCTGGTCGCCGCTGTCCACAGGGGATAGTCAGGGGCAGGCAGCAGCAGCTCATCGCCGTTGTCCAGCAGTGCGTTGGTGGCCAGGCTGATCAGCTCGGATGCACCATTGCCCAGATAGATATCGTCCAGCGTCACGCCTTTGACACCCTGACGCTGGGTTTCATGCATCACCGCCTTGCGCGCCGCGAAAATGCCCTTGCTGTCCGAGTAGCCTGCCGAGTTGGGCAGGTTGCGGATCATGTCCTGCTGGATTTCTTCCGGCGCATCAAAGCCGAACACGGCCAGATTGCCGATGTTGAGCTTGATGATCTTGTGGCCGTCTTCTTCCATCTGTTTGGCCGCGTCCATGATCGGCCCCCGGATGTCATAACAAACGTGGGCCAGCTTTGCGGATTTTTGGACGGTTTTCATGGAAATATGCAACCTCTAGCTTGAACAGCGCCAAGGCGCGCCCGCGCCTCGGTGAAACCTATAATTTGACCACAGTTCAGGCCGAATGCCCCCGCGCAAACGGCGGTGCCCATGCTATTTAGCTGCAAGGCAACCGCCCACCGACCTCTTTGCACACGCCCCCGAGAAGGAATTCCCATGCAGCTACACGCCGACCGTTCTGACGTGCAAATGGTGACAGGCTACGGCCCAAGCTGGATCGCCATCAACAAACAGGAGCACCGCAACAACCTGCTGCTGGGCTCCAGCGGCTTTCTACGCCCTTGGAATTGCTCGCGTTTTGAAGACCTGACCGCCGCACACTTTGCCGAGCTGGCCGAGCTCAATGCCGAAGTCATCATCTTTGGCAGCGGCAAAAGCATCCGCTTTGTGCACCCTTCCTGGCTGCAGCCACTGATGCAAAAGCGCATTGGCCTGGAGACCATGGACACCCATGCTGCATGCCGCACCTACAACGTTTTGGCTGGAGAAGGCCGCAATGTGATAGCCGCACTGCTATTGGAGTAATATCCGGGAGGGGCTCGTCAAAACCTATGATCCGGGGTAAAATCGCAGGTTGCGGTCGAGGGGCACTACTTTTAAATAAAAGCAACACCAACCTACACCCCTCGGCATTCCAACGACTACTCCCGAGAGATCAAAGCGCATGGCGATCGTTGTCAACAAACCCCTTCCCGAATTTGAAGCCAACGCTACAGGTGGCGTGAAGGTATCCAATACCTCGCACACAGGCCAGATTCTGATCCTGTACTTCTATCCCAAGGACAATACGCCTGGTTGCACCACCGAAGCCATGCAGTTCCGGGACAAGCACAAAGAATTTGAAAAGGCCGGTGCCATCGTCTTTGGCGTGTCGCGCGACAACATGAAGTCGCACGACGACTTCAAGACCAAGCTGGAACTGCCCTTCGAACTCATCGCTGACACCGAAGAGAAAATGTGCCACATGTTCGGCGTGGTCAAGAACAAGATCATGTACGGCAAGAAGGTCAAGGGCATTGAGCGCTCCACATTCCTGATCGACGCCAATGGTATTTTGGTGCAAGAGTGGCGTGGCCTGAAGGTGCCCGGCCACGTGGACGAAGTGCTCAAGGCCGTCAAGGCCCTGAAGACCGCTGCCAAGAAGGCTGCCTAAGCCACATACATTCTGCGGAGTCTGCAGCCATGCAGACAGCAGGATATGCATAATGGGGCATGCCTTTGCGCACCATGCCCCTGCATTGCCAACCCTTTGCTAACAAAGCCGCCTGGGCTCGTGCCCGGCGGCTTTGTGCTTTCTGCAGCCCTGAAAACAAGGACTGAAACACCTATGCCATTGCCTCCAGCCCCTACCAAACGCGCCGCGCGCGTTGCCAAGGAAGCTTTTGAAGTCACCGCTCGTGCACCCAAGCGTGCCACGGGCAGCAAGTCTGCAGTCGTCTCACTGGATGATGAGCTGCCAGCTGCGGCAGCAATCCCTGCAGCACCTGCCGTGACCGCAACGACCACCACTGCAGCAGCGCGCAGCCGCAAAAAAGCTGCGCCTGCCAATCCCGCTGCCAGCGCAGCCACCAATACCGCCGCCATGCTGCTGGCTCAACAGCGCGCCGCCGTGCAGGCTGCACAGGCCGCGCAAAGCGCACAGCACACAGCCGCAACACAGGCAGCACCCACAGCCACCAAGGCGCAAGCGCCTGCAGATAATAAAGCAGCGGCCACAACCGCGGCCAAGCCAGTCCAGGCCGTAAGCAAGGCTGCTAGCACCGCCAAACCAAAGACAGCCAGCCCTGTGGGCAAAAAGCGCAGCGGCCAGTCCTGCCTGTTTGTGCTGGACACCAATGTGCTGCTGCACGACCCCACCAGCATCTTCCGCTTTGAAGAGCACGACATCTTCCTGCCCATGGTGGTGCTCGAAGAGCTGGACGCCCACAAAAAGGGCATGACTGAAGTGGCACGCAATGGCCGCCAAGTCAGCCGCACGCTGGATGCACTGGTCGATGCCCAGAAGGATGCCGACCTGGCCGCAGGCCTGCGCCTGGATGCCACGGGCCACAAAACAGCCACCGGCCATCTATTCTTCCAGACCGTGCCGCTGGACTACAAACTGCCCTCCAGCCTGCCACAGGGCAAGGCCGACAACCAGATTCTGGGTGTAGTGCAAGCATTGCGTCTGCTCAAGCAAGGTCAGCAGGAAGTGGTGCTGGTGTCCAAGGACATCAATATGCGCGTCAAGGCGCGCGCACTGGGCCTGCCCGCCGAGGACTACCGCAACGACAAGACGCTGGACGACGGCGACCTGCTGTACACCGGCAGCCTGGCCCTGCCCGCAGACTTCTGGAAAAAAGCCAAGAACGTGGAGAGCTGGCAGGACCGCGGCAAGACCTACTACAGCTTCACCAGCCCGCTGTCCGCGCAGATGCTGATCAACCAGTACGTGTACTTTGAGGCTCCCAACGAGCCCAGCCTGCACGCGCGCGTGGTCGAGATCCGCGACAAGACCGTGGTCCTGGAAACCCTGCGTGACTACAGCAGCAGCAAGCACAATGTCTGGGGCGTGAACGCACGCAACCGCGAGCAGAACTTTGCACTGAACCTGCTCATGGACCCCAACATCGACTTCGTCAGCCTGACCGGCACCGCCGGCACCGGCAAGACACTGATGGCGCTGGCAGCAGGCCTGTCGCAGGTGCTCGACGACCGCCGTTACACAGAAATCATCATGACCCGTGCCACGGTGAGCGTGGGCGAAGACATTGGCTTTCTGCCCGGCACCGAGGAAGAGAAGATGGGCCCCTGGATGGGCGCGCTGGACGACAACCTCGAATTTCTGGCCAAGGGCGACGGCGGCAATCCCGGCGAATGGGGCCGTGCAGCCACCAATGAGCTGATCCGCAGCCGCATCAAGATCAAGAGCATGAACTTCATGCGCGGTCGCACCTTTCTGAACAAGTGGGTCATCATCGACGAAGCGCAGAACCTGACCCCCAAGCAGATGAAAACCTTGATCACGCGCGCCGGCCCCGGCACCAAGATCATCTGCATGGGCAATCTGGCGCAGATCGATACACCCTACCTGACCGAAGGTTCGTCAGGCCTGACCTTTGCCGTCGACCGCTTCAAGGGCTGGGCCCACGGCGGTCATATCCAGCTGGCACGCGGCGAACGCTCGCGTCTGGCGGACTTTGCCAGTGAGGTGCTGTGATGGCGATCAGCTGGGTAAGTGCTCTCAAACTGGTGCCCTGGGGCGATGTCATTCAGGCCGCCCCCACGGTACTCAAGGCCGCCAAGGGCCTGATGAAGAAAAGCCCCGAGCAGGAGCTGGAAGACGCCGCACAGGCGGCCTTCCCTGCCAGCGCCGAAAGCCAGACGCCTGCCGCCAATGCGGGCGAACTGGCACTGCAGAAGGTGGCACAGCTGGAGGCTCGCATCCAGCAGCTGGAAGCGGCGCAGCGCGCCTCCAACCAGGTGCTGGAGAAGATGGCCGAGCAGCAGGCACAGATCGTCAAGACCGTAGGCCTGCTGCGCACAGGTGCCACACGCCTGGCATGGGCCTGCGGCATTCTGAGCGTGGCGGTGATCGGCCTGCTGGTCTACAGCTTCTAAAAACATAGCTGCCAGCGCTCATTATTCATAGATTTCAGATAGATAAGTATCTAAACTCTATGTATATCAAGCGCTAGGCGCTCTACTTTCACTAGCAAAAAGGCCTTGTCATCTGACAAGGCCTTTTCTTTGGACGGCATCGGCTACAGGCTCTCAGTAGTCGTCACCCGCCCCCATGGCTAGATTTTCAAAGCGCGTCTGGTTCTTCTGGAAGTACAGCTTCACGGTGCCTGTCGGGCCGTTACGCTGCTTGCCGATAATGACTTCCGCAATATTGGGCTCCTTGGAGTCCTTGTTGTAGTAGTCGTCACGGTAGATGAACATGATGATGTCCGCGTCCTGCTCGATAGCGCCGGATTCACGCAGGTCAGACATCATGGGACGCTTGTCGGTGCGCTGCTCCACCGAGCGGTTGAGCTGCGACAGCGCAATCACCGGACACTGCAGCTCCTTGGCCAGCATCTTCAGGCCTCGCGAGATTTCACCCAGCTCGGTCGCACGATTGTCACCACCACCGCCGCTGGAGCCACTCATCAGCTGCAAATAGTCGACCACGATCAGACCCAGCTTGCCGCAGGTACGCGCCAGACGACGTGCGTTGGCACGCAGCTCCGAAGGCGTCAGACCCGGCGTTTCGTCAATGTGCAGCGAGATCTGGCTGAGCTTTTCCACCGCTTCGGTCAGGCGCGCCCATTCATCGGGCTCGAGCTTGCCGGTACGCAGGTGGCCCTGGTTCACACGGCCAATTGAACCCACGATACGCACCGCCAGTTGGGCGGCACCCATTTCCATGGAGAAGATGGCCACAGGCAGACCTTCGTTGAGCGCCACGTGCTCGGCAATATTCACCGCAAACGAGGTCTTACCCATGGAAGGGCGGGCCGCCAGAATCACCAGGTCACCAGCCTGCAGGCCGCTGGTCATGCGGTCCAGATCCGCAAAACCGGTGGGAATACCGGTCACATCAACCGGGTTGTCTGCCATTTCCTGCACGCGGTCCAGCAGATCACCCACCAGGGTTTCCATGCTCTGGAAGCCCTGCTTCATGCGTGAGCCTTCTTCGCCAATAGCAAAGATCTTCTGCTCGGCTTCATCCAGAATGCGCTCTACCGGCTTGCCCTGGGGGTTGAGTGCATTGGTGGCAATCTCGTCACTCACCGTGAGCAGCTTGCGCAAGATGCCCTTCTCGCGCACGATTTCCGCATAGCGGCGGATGTTCGTGGCACTGGGCACATACTGGGCCAGCTGGTTGAGGTAGAGAATCCCCCCCACCTCCTCGGCCTTGCCCATGCCCTGCAGGTGCTCGAACACCGTAATCACGTCAGCTGGCTTGCTTTCATTGATCAGCTTGCCAATGGCTGCGTAGATCAGCTGGTGCTCGTGGCGGTAGAAATCGCGCTCGGTGAGCAAGTCCCCCACGCGGTCCCAGGCCGAGTTATCCAGCAGCAAGCCACCCAGCACACTGGATTCGGATTCCATGGAGTACTGCGGCAGGCGCAGCTTGGCCACCTGCTGGTCATCAGCTTCAGGCGCAGGTGTGCCAAACACATCATCTTCCAACGGAGGCATTACAGAGGACATCGATCCACCCACAAAAAGACAAGCCTGAGATCGTAACGCCAGCGCATGCAGACGTCACTCCAACCTTGCCAAACACAGACATGCACGCACGGCTTAGTGCCAAACATGCTTTCAAAACAGAAGCTGCCAGCACAGACACAGCAAGCGCTGGCAGGCATTTTTATGCATAAGAACGCATAAAACACAAAAGCCGCCCGAAGGCGGCTTTTGCAGTGCAGGGAAAAATTTCCGCAGCAGTGATTAGGCTTCGCCTGTCACTTCCACGTTCACTTCCACTACCACGTCAGTGTGCAGCGCCACTTCCACGGTGGAAGCAGAAACAGTCTTGATAGGACCGTTAGGCATACGCACTTGCGCCTTGTGCACGCTGAAGCCTTGGGCTGTCAGAGCGTCGGCGATGTCGTAGTTGGTCACGGAACCGAACAGACGGCCGTCCACGCCAGCCTTTTGCGACAGCTTCACGGTGAAACCGTTCAGCTTTTCGCCTTCAGCTTGTGCAGCAGCCAGCTTCTCAGCAGCAGCCTTTTCCAGTTCAGCACGCTTGGCTTCGAATTCAGCCTTAGCTGCTTCGGTAGCACGGCGAGCCTTGCCAGAGGGGATCAGGAAGTTGCGAGCGTAGCCGTCCTTCACCTTGACGATATCGCCCAGGTTACCCAGGTTCACAACCTTTTCGAGCAGAATGATTTGCATGGTTGCGACTCCTTAGATCTTGTGCTGGTCGGTGTAGGGCAGCAGAGCCAGGAAGCGAGCGCGCTTGATGGCTGTGTTCAGCTGACGCTGGTAGATGGCGCGAGTGCCTGTCAGGCGTGCGGGGATGATCTTGCCGTTTTCGGCGATGAAGTCACGCAGGGTGTCTACATCCTTGTAATCGATCTCTTCAACACCTGCCACGGTGAAGCGGCAGAAGCGCTTGCGCTTGAACAGCAGCGACTGGGTGTTGCGCTTTGGGCGCTTGTCTTTGTTGAATTTCTTGAACGTGGCCATTACTGGACCTCTTGAAAATTAATTTTGTTGAACATCCTGGATATGCAGCACCACGGTTTTGCTGTTGCGCGGCGTGGCAAGAAAGCCCTGAAAAGTCCAGATACTTCCCGGCGCCTGACGAGCAAGTCGCTCAGCCAGTGCGCCAAATGCCACCGCCTTCACAGCTGCCGAGACCTTGCGCGGGCTGCCTGCTTCTACTTGAGAGGATTCGTGCACCAGGCGCAAATCCAGAGCAGGCAATCCAGCGGGCGTGTATCGCAGGCTTTGCAGCTCATCAATACAGGCCGTCAGGACAACGTGGTTTTCCACTCTCCAAGCGAAGTCTAGGAATTAGGCTTCAGCGGCTTGGTTAGCCTTGCGAGCTTCTTCGCGCTCGACAGTCTTCATCATGGAAGAAGCAGCTGTTTCAGCCTTCTTCTTCTGAACTGTCAGGTGACGCAGCACAGCATCGTTGAACTTGAATGCGTGCTCCAGCTCAGCCATCACAGCCTGGTCGGCTTCGATGTTCAAGCAGATGTAGTGAGCCTTGGCGAGCTTGTTGATCATGTAAGCCAGCTGACGACGGCCCCAGTCTTCTTCGCGGTGCACCTTGCCGCCACCAGCGACAATCATGCCCTTGTAACGCTCCAGCATGGCTGGAACTTGCTCGCTTTGATCCGGATGGATCAACAAAATGATTTCGTAATGACGCATGAAAACTCCCTTTTGGGTTAAGCCCCCCACTGCGTCTGTAGCGGTGGGGCAAGGTAAAACGGGCAATTATAGGCATTCCCAGCAGGCTTGTACACTCAGGGGCTTTGAATATCCTCAGTGTGTCCAAGACCTTGAAAAGCTTTCAGGCATCCCCACCTGACTTTTCAGGTTTCACTCTTTAGAGACGCTATCCACATGACCGAACAACAACACACTACACAAAATGCCGCGCCTTCCGATGCTTCCGCTGAAGAGATGGAAGCCGCAATGGCCGCCAATGTGGCAGACGAAATCTCCCGCCTGCAGGCCGAGCTGAGTGAGCTCAAGGCCAAGAACGGTGAAATGGCCGACCAGTACCTGCGCGCCAAGGCCGAAACAGAAAACATGCGCCGCCGCGCAGACGAAGAAGTGGCCAAGGCCCGCAAGTTTGGCATCGAAAGCTTTGCAGAAAGCCTGCTGCCCGTGTGCGACAGCTTGGACGCTGCACTGGCCATCCAGAACGCTACCGCCGAACAGCTGCGCGAAGGCTCTGAAGCCACACTGCGCCAGCTGCAGCAGGCCCTGGAGCGCAACAAGGTGGTGGTGATCAACCCCGCCCCTGCCAGCAAGTTTGACCCCCACCAGCACCAGGCCATCTCCGTGGTGCCTGCCGAGCAGGAAGCCAACACCATCGTGACCGTGCTGCAAAAGGGCTACCTGATTGCAGACCGTGTGCTGCGCCCTGCCCTGGTGACCGTGGCAGCCCCTAAGTAAGCGCATAGCAGCCACAAAAAAATTTCATCGATTGTCTTGAAACCTCCGGCACAACCCTTAGTTACAAGCCAATCGACCAACAAATTTCAGAATTCGGAGCATTCAAATGGGAAAAATTATCGGTATTGACCTGGGCACCACCAACAGCTGCGTAGCTGTGATGGAAGGCAACAACACCCGCGTGATCGAAAACAGCGAAGGTGCGCGCACCACGCCTTCGATCGTTGCTTACCTGGAAGACGGTGAGATTCTGGTGGGTGCATCTGCCAAGCGCCAAGCTGTTACCAACCCCAAGAACACCATCTTTGCCGCCAAGCGTCTGATTGGCCGCAAGTTCGACGAAAAGGAAGTGCAAAAGGACATCGACCTGATGCCCTTCACCATCACCAAAGCTGACAACGGCGACGCCTGGGTAGAAGTGCGCGGCCAGAAGCTGGCACCTCCCCAGATCTCCGCAGAAGTGCTGCGCAAGATGAAGAAGACCGCTGAGGACTTCCTGGGCGAGCCCGTGACCGAAGCCGTGATCACCGTGCCTGCCTACTTCAACGACGCACAGCGTCAGGCCACCAAGGACGCCGGCCGCATCGCAGGTCTGGAAGTCAAGCGCATCATCAACGAGCCTACTGCTGCTGCACTGGCCTTCGGCCTGGACAAGGCTGGCAAGGGCGACCGCAAGATTGCCGTGTATGACCTGGGTGGCGGTACGTTCGACGTGTCCATCATCGAAATCGCTGACGTGGACGGCGAAAAGCAGTTCGAAGTGCTGTCGACCAACGGCGACACCTTCCTGGGCGGCGAAGACTTTGACCAGCGCATCATTGACTACATCATTGCCGAGTTCAAGAAAGAGCAAGGCGTAGACCTGACCAAGGACGTGCTGGCGCTGCAACGCCTGAAGGAAGCTGCTGAAAAGGCCAAGATCGAGCTGTCGAACTCCACACAGACCGACATCAACCTGCCCTACATCACGGCTGACGCCTCCGGTCCCAAGCACCTGAACCTGAAGCTGACCCGCGCCAAGCTGGAATCGCTGGTGGAAGACCTGATCGAGCGCACCATCGCTCCCTGCCGCACTGCCATCAAGGACGCAGGTATCTCTGTGTCTGACATTCAGGACGTGATCCTGGTCGGTGGTATGAGCCGCATGCCCAAAGTGCAGGAAAAGGTCAAGGAATTCTTCGGCAAGGATCCCCGCAAGGACGTGAACCCTGACGAAGCCGTGGCCGTGGGTGCTGCCGTGCAAGGCCAGGTGCTGGGTGGTGAGCGTTCCGACGTGCTGCTGCTGGACGTGACCCCTCTGTCTCTGGGTATCGAAACCCTGGGCGGCGTCATGACCAAGATGATCACCAAGAACACGACCATTCCCACCAAGTTCTCGCAGACTTTCTCAACCGCTGAGGACAACCAGCCTGCAGTGACCATCAAGGTCTACCAGGGCGAGCGTGAGATGGCTTCGGGCAACAAGCTGCTGGGTGAATTCAACCTGGAAGGCATTCCTTCCGCTCCTCGCGGCACGCCCCAGATTGAGGTGACTTTTGACATCGACGCCAACGGTATCCTGAACGTGTCCGCCAAGGACAAGGGCACTGGCAAGGAAAACAAGATCACCATCAAGGCCAACTCCGGTCTGTCGGAAGAAGAAATCCAGCAGATGGTCAAGGACGCGGAACTGAACGCCGCCGAAGACAAGAAGAAGCTGGAGCTGGTGCAGGCCAAGAACCAGGGCGAAGCCGCTGTCCACAGCGTCAAGAAGAGCCTGGGCGAGCACGGCGACAAGCTGGAAGCTGCCGAGAAGGAAGCGATTGAAGCTGCCGTCAAGGATCTGGAAGAAGCCCTGAATGGTTCCGACAAGGACGCCATCGAGGCCAAGACCACTGCCCTGATGACTGCCAGCCAGAAGCTGGGCGAGAAGGTCTACGCCGAAGCCCAGGCTGCGGCAGCTGCAGGCGGCGCTGCCGAAGCTGGTGCAGAAGCTGCACAGGCCAAGCCCGCAGGCTCCGGCGACGACGACATCGTTGACGCTGAAGTCAAGGAAGTGAAGAAGTAATTGGACGCAGAGCGGCATTCCTGACCGCTTGCCGCCGCGCTGCCGCCTCAACTGGGGCGACTTGCGCGGCGTTCCTGTTTTAACCGGCTGCATATCACATGTCCAAACGCGACTATTACGAAGTTCTGGGCGTCTCCAAGACGGCCTCGGACGATGAAATCAAGAAGGCCTACCGCAAGCTGGCCATGAAGTACCACCCTGACCGCAATCAGGGTGAAAAAGCCAAGGAAGCCGAAGAGAAGTTCAAGGAGGTCAAAGAGGCCTACGAGATGCTCTCGGACGGTCAGAAGCGCGCAGCCTATGACCAGTACGGCCATGCCGGCGTAGACCCCAACAGTGGCATGGGCGGCGGCTTTGGTGCCGGCGGTTTCGCCGAAGCTTTTGGCGACATCTTTGGCGACATGTTCGGCGGCGCACGCGCACGCGGCGGTCGCCAGGTCTATCGCGGCAATGATCTGAGCTACTCCATGGAAATCACCCTGGAGGAAGCGGCCAAGGGCAAGGATGCCCAGATCCGCATCCCCAGCTGGGACAGCTGCGACACCTGCCATGGCAGCGGCGCCAAGCCCGGCACCAGCCCCAAGACCTGTACCACTTGCGGTGGTCAGGGCTCGGTGCAGATGCGCCAGGGTTTCTTCAGCGTGCAGCAGACCTGCCCCCACTGCCGTGGCACGGGCAAGATCATTCCCGAGCCATGCCCAAGCTGCAGCGGCCAAGGCAAGATCAAGCGCCAGAAGACGCTGGAGGTCAAGATTCCCGCGGGTATCGACGATGGCATGCGCATCCGCTCCAGCGGCAATGGCGAGCCCGGCGTCAACGGCGGCCCTCCCGGCGACCTGTACATCGAAATTCGCGTCAAGGAACACGACATCTTTGAGCGCGACGGCGATGACCTGCACTGCCAGGTGCCCGTGAGCTTTATCACGGCAGCGCTGGGCGGTGAGATTGAAGTGCCGACCCTGCAAGGCAAGGTGGCGATTGACATCCCCGAAGGCACCCAGGCTGGCAAGCAGTTCCGCCTGCGTGGCAAGGGCATCAAGGGGGTGCGCTCCAGCTACCCCGGTGACCTGTACTGCCACATCGTGGTGGAAACGCCCGTGAAGCTGACGGAGTACCAGCGCAAGCTGCTGCGCGAGCTGGAAGAATCTCTGAAAAAGGGTGGCAGCAAGCACTCGCCCAGCGCAGACAGCTGGACGGACAAGCTCAAGCGTTTCTTTAGCTGAAGCCACAACCTCACTGCAAACCCCGCCCTGGCGGTAATGCCGTTCACTTAAGGTTTTCTGACCTGCCTGACGGGATAGCGTGAAGGCACTTTTTTGACCACACGGGGGCATGTTCGCCCCCGTCGTTGTTTGGGCAACAACCTCTCGCTGAGCCTTATGCGCATACGCTGCAGCAGCGCAGGTAAGTTCCCGGGGCTGGGGCAACTTGCTAGCGTGATCCATTCGAGCTGCAGATAGTCCATGGCAGCAACAAAGCTCAATTCGGTTGGATGCAACCGGCTTTCTTTTGCTATTTCAGCCATTTCCAGTCGCACCAAGTTGTAGGCGAGTAAGGCTCGGCTTGCTGGCACCACAAGACCAGGCAGCTGACATCCTGACCAAGCTCAAGGCAGAAGACGGCATGCACAAGTCGGCATGGGCCACCCACGTCCAGGAAGGCCTCCCTTCCAGTCGATCCGTGGTGCGTTCAATTCCTTCCTGGGCCTGCCTTGCCACCAGCCTTCGTGGGGCAATCTGACCGCCATCGACATGAACACCAAGAGCATCGCCTGGCAAGTGCCTCTGGGCACCGTGGCTGGCTCGCAAATGGCTGGTGTGACCGTGGATGCCACCATCCCCGTGGGCATGCCTTCGCTGTCCGGCCCCATCACCACAGCCGGTGGCCTGACCTTCTTCGCTGGCTCCATGGACCGCTACATCCGCGCCTTTGACAACAAGACTGGCAAGGAAGTGTGGAAGTACCGCATGCCTGTGGGTGCGCAGGCGACCCTCATGTCCTACCTCTCGCCTGAGTCGGGCCGCCAGTTTGTGGTGGTCTCTGCGGGCGGTGCACGCATGACCCCAGAAAAGGGTGACTACGTGATCGCCTTTGCACTGCCTAAGAAATAAGTACACAGGTATTTACGTCATGCATGGAGGCCCATGGGCCTCCCTTTTTTTGTGATGACGACCAGGCAGCCAGAAAGCAATGGCGCGATCATGGATTATTTAAGGGTTAACCCCTAAATACCATCAACCACCCTAGCATCGCCTTCCTACGACTGCTTATTTTTCAAGCACTTTTACTGCTGATTCAGATGCCTTCCTTTGCCCCTTCGGCCCAGAGCCAAGCCATTGCCATTTTGTTCGGCAGCTTGAGCCTGAGCGCCTTCGCCCAAGACGCCACACCCACGCTGGACACCGTAGAAATCCGCTCCGCCACCAATGGGGCCAGCCTGCAGTCCCTGCCCACCTCGGCCACCGTGCTGGACGGTGAGCACATGCGTGAACACCAGCTGCAGGTCAACCTCTCCGAAGGTCTGACCAGCGTACCCGGCCTGCAGATCAAGAACCGCCAGAACTACGCGCAGGATTTGCAGCTTTCGATCCGCGGCTATGGTGCGCGCTCCACCTTTGGCGTGCGTGGCGTGCGCCTGTATGTCGACAACATTCCTGCCACCATGCCTGATGGCCAGGGCTCGCTCTCGCACATCGATATTGGCAGCATTGAGCGCGTGGAAGTGCTGCGCGGCCCCTACTCGGCCCTGTACGGTAACTCGTCCGGCGGCGTAGTCAGCATCTTTACCGAAACGCCGGAAGGCAAGCCTTTTGTAGAAGCTGGCGTGGCCTTTGGCAGCAATGGCCAGAAGCGCTTTTCCGCCAAGGCCGGTGGCGAAACCGCCCAGGGCCTGAGCTATCTGGTCAGCGCCAGCCGCTTTCTGACCGATGGCTACCGTGCGCACAGCGCTGCCGACCGCAATGTGGGCAATGTGAAGCTGTCTGCCGCCATTGGCGACGATGCCCGCTGGACCCTGGTGGCCAATACCATGAAGTCCAGTGCGCAGGATCCGCAGGGGCTGACATGGGACCAATACCTGGCCAACCGCAAGCAGCCTTCCGTGGTGGCAGAGCGTTTTAACACCCGCAAGTCGCTGGAACAAACCCAGGTCGGCATGACGTACGAGCGCCGCCTCAGCGGCACGCACAGCATCGCGCTGATGGCCTATGCCGGTCACCGCTCCATGGAGCAGTACCAGTCCATTCCCTTGATCTCATATGGCAAGCCCATTCAAGAACAAGCACGTCATGCAGGCGGCGTGATTGATATGTCGCGCGACTATGCAGGTCTGGATGCACGCTGGACAGGCAACTTCACAAATGCGGTGATGCCCGTCACTGTGAGTGCAGGGCTTGCTCTTGACTATGTACAAGAAGACCGCCAGGGCTATCGCAACTACACAGGTGCTGCCACTGCCCCAACAGCACAGGGCATCAAAGGTGCTCTGACGCGTGATGAGAAAAACACCATCACCAATATCGACCCTTATGTACAAGCCACCTGGAAGTTAGCTACCACATGGACCTTGGACACTGGTTTACGCTACAGCCGCGTCAAATTCAAAACGACCGACTATTTCACGGCTCCCGCCAATCCCAACATTACAGGCGATAAAGCCAACCCCGACGACTCCGGCAAGGTCACGCACCGCAAGGCGCTGCCCGTGGTGTCGCTGGCTCATGCACTCACACCGGATGACACCGTCTACGCCAGCGTAGGCCGCGGCTTTGAAACCCCGACCTTTGCCGAGCTGTCCTACAGCCCTAACAACATCAATGGTCTGAACCTGAACCTGCAGCCCAGCGTGAGCACCCAATATGAGCTGGGCTATCGCCAGCGCCTGCGTGGCAGCGTCAAGGGCCAGTGGAGCGCTGCTGTATTCCACTCGCAGACCAGCGATGAAATCGTCAGCGCCGGTGGTACCGGGGGCCGCACCACCTACCGCAACGCTGGCAAGACCCGCCGCCAGGGCGTAGAGCTGCAGGCCGATATGCACCTGACCCCAAAGTGGCAAGTGCAGGCGGCCTACACCTATCTGGACGCCACATTCCGCCAGGCTTCGGGGGACGCTGCCATGGGCAATCAGCTGCCCGGCCTGTCCAGGCAGAACATGTTTGTGGCCACCAGCTACCAGCTGACCCCTGCATGGAAGCTGGGCCTGTCTGCACAGCACGCCAGCAAGGTGTTTGTGAATGACAGCAACAGCGAAGCCGCACCCGCCTTCACCATTGCCTCGGCCAGCGTGGGCTACACCAAGGACATGGGCGACTGGCGCCTGCATGCGTTTGCGCGTGTGGACAACCTGTTTGACCGCAACTATGTGGGCTCCGTCATCGTCAACGATGGCAATGGTCGCTATTACGAAAGCGCACAAGGCCGTAACTGGTCTACCGGCGTAAATCTGCGCTACAACTTCTAAATCAGCGTCAGACCGTCTGAACGCGCTTCCAGCGCAGGCCGCTTCTAAATCAGGAGCTGCCTGCGCTTTATTTTTGCCATTTTTAAGCACAAATGCTTATCAAAGCCAGATTTGATATGCACCAACCGCGCTCTTTTTAATAAGAAAAAAGCATAGACATCGTGAAACGCGATGCCTGACTTGCGTTTTATCTGGCATCGTCTTCGCACCGCGCGATGACAAACGCATTTTCATGACGCAAAATGACATCAACTTCTCAAAACGAGAAGACTGAAAACATTAACCCCGCCATGAAGAATTCCGAACGCAGTTTTGCTCGTCGTATTGACCTGACCTCTTTGCAACTGTTCGTCGCCGTGTGCGAACTGGGCAGCATTGGCCGCGCTGCTGAGCGCGAATACATTGCCGCCTCTGCTGTCAGCAAGCGCCTGTCTGATTTGGAAGCGGCCGTCGATACCGCGCTGCTCTACCGCCACAGCCGTGGCGTGACCCTGACCCCCGCTGGTGAAAGCCTGCTGCATCACGCTCGCAACGTGCTGTACGGACTGGAGCGCATGCAGGGCGAGCTGTCCGAGTACGCCGACGGCATTCGTGGCCATGTGCGCATGCACGCCAACATCTCGGCCATCGTGCAGTTCCTGCCTGAAGACCTGGGTGCCTTCAGCAAGGGCCACCCCCAGATCAAGATTGACCTGCAGGAGCACCTCTCGGCCGACGTGCTGCAGGCCGTGCACGAAGGCACAGCCGACATCGGCATCTGCAACATGGGCCAGGCCAATACCAATGGCCTGCAGACCAAGCCTTACCGCACTGACCGCCTGCTGCTGGTCGTGCCACAGGACCACCCCCTGGCCAAGCGCGAGAGCATTGCGTTTGAAGAAGTGCTGGAATGGGACGTCGTGGGCCTGCAAGGCGGCAGCTCCATCAGCCTGGCCATGCGCGGCGCTGCAGCCCGCTCTGGCCGCCCCTTGCAACAACGCATTCAGGTCACAAGCCTGGATGCCATGTGCCGCATGATCGACAACGGCCTGGGCGTGGGCATCATCCCCGACCGCGCGTTCGAACTCATGCATGGCGTGGGTCGCTTAAAGAGCGTGCCACTGACCGACAGCTGGGCCCAGCGTACGCTGAGCCTGGTCGCGCGCGACTTTGACGCCCTGCCAGTGACATCGCGTTTGCTGGTGGAGCACCTCGGCAAAGGCTGGGTGCCACCCGTCAAGTCGGCTGCCTAAAATTTACCGAGACAACTTCCCACCCCACGAAGCAGAGAACAACATATGGGCCGCACGCTTTACGACAAGATTTTTGACGAGCACGTCATCCACACCGAAGAAGATGGCACCTCCATCCTCTACATCGACCGCCATCTGGTGCACGAAGTCACCAGCCCCCAGGCTTTTGAAGGGCTGCGTCTGGCAGGTCGCAAGCTGTGGCGCATCAGCTCTGTGGTGGCAACGGCCGACCACAACACGCCCACCAATGGCTGGGAACTGGGCTATGAGGGCATTGCTGACCCCATCAGCAAGGAACAGATCACCACGCTGAATACCAATATTGCCGAGTTTGGCTCTGCCGCTTTCTTCCCCTTCATGAGCAAGGGCCAGGGCATTGTGCACGTGATGGGCCCTGAGCAGGGCGCCACCCTGCCCGGCATGACCGTGGTTTGCGGCGACAGCCACACTTCCACCCATGGCGCCTTTGGCGCACTGGCACACGGCATTGGCACCTCGGAAGTCGAGCACGTCATGGCCACGCAGACCCTGCTGGCCAAGAAGGCCAAGAACATGCTGGTCAAGGTCAACGGCAAGGTGGCTCCCGGCATTACCGCCAAGGACATCGTGCTGGCCATCATCGGCAAGATTGGCACCGCAGGTGGCACGGGCTACACCATCGAGTTCGCGGGTGAAGCCATCCGCGATCTGTCCATGGAAGGTCGCATGACCGTGTGCAACATGGCGATCGAAGCCGGTGCCCGCGCCGGTCTGGTGGCCGTGGACGACAAGACCATTGAATACGTCAAGGGCCGCCCACTGGCGCCTACAGGCGCGGAGTGGGATGCTGCCGTGGCGTACTGGAAGACGCTGCACTCCGACGCAGACGCCCAGTTCGACCGCGTGGTGGAGCTGAACGCCGCCGAGATCGTGCCGCAGGTGACCTGGGGCACATCGCCCGAGATGGTGCTGGGCGTGGACGCTACCGTGCCCGATCCTGACAAGGAACAGGACCCCAACAAGCGCAACGCCATCGAGCGCGCGCTGACCTATATGGCGCTGGAGCCCGGCAAGCCGCTGAGCGACATCTGCGTGGACAAGGTGTTCATCGGCTCGTGCACCAACAGCCGCATCGAAGACATGCGCGAAGCCGCAGCTGTGGTGAAAAAACTGGGCCAGAAGGTCGCGAAGAACGTGAAGCTCGCCATGGTCGTGCCCGGCTCTGGCCTGGTCAAGGAGCAAGCCGAGCGTGAAGGTCTGGACCAGATCTTCAAGGCCGCTGGTTTTGAATGGCGTGAACCAGGCTGCTCCATGTGCCTGGCCATGAATGCCGACCGTCTCGAGCCCGGCGAGCGCTGCGCCTCCACGTCCAACCGCAACTTCGAAGGCCGTCAGGGCGCGGGTGGCCGCACCCACCTGGTCAGCCCCGCGATGGCTGCGGCTGCCGCCATCCACGGCCACTTCGTGGACATCCGCAAATTCGCCTAACCCTTGTGCCACACGGACTGCGAGAGAACTTTGCCATGAAGCCCTCTTTCACCATTTTGCTCCTTGGACTGGCCTTCACCCTGGCCGCCTGCAACACCGTGCAGGGCCTGGGCCAGGACATCCAGAAAGCCGGCAACGCCATTGAGCGTGCAGCCCGTTGAACGCTACTGAACACTGAAGAACAAGCCATGCAGAAATTCACCGTGCACAAGGGCCTGGTAGCCCCCATGGACCGCGAAAATGTGGACACCGACGCCATCATCCCCAAGCAGTTCCTCAAGTCGATCAAGAAGACCGGCTTTGGCGTGAATGCTTTTGATGAATGGCGCTACCTGGACCAGCCCGGCCAGCCCGGCGTGCCTGAATCTCAGCGCAAGCCCAACCCCGACTTTGTGCTGAATCAGCCCCGCTACAAAGGTGCGAGCATCCTGATTGCGCGCAAGAACTTTGGCTGCGGCTCCAGCCGCGAGCACGCCCCATGGGCACTGGACCAGTACGGCTTCCGCGCCATTCTGGCCCCCAGCTTTGCCGACATCTTCTTCAACAACTGCTTCAAGAACGGCCTGCTGCCCATCGTGCTGCCTGAGGCCACGATTGACCTGCTGTTCCACGAAGTAGCGGCCTTTCCCGGCTACGAGCTGACCATTGACTTAGAGCGCCAGGTCATCGTGCGCCCCCAGGGTGAAGAGATCCCCTTTGACGTCATCCCTTTCCGCAAGTACTGCCTGCTCAACGGCTTTGACGATATCGGCCTGACCCTGCGCCACGCCGACAAGATCAAGGCCTTCGAAGCTGAACGCCTGGCCCAGAAGCCCTGGCTGGCCCACACCCTGGTGCAGGGCTAAGCCTCGCCACATCTATAAATCTATAAATAAAAGAGCTGCTTGCGCTTGATCTGCAAGGTTTTCCAATAGAAAACTATCTGAAAACAAGCAATACCAAGCGCTAGCAGCTATCAAAGTTGAGGAAACACCATGACAAAGATTGCAGTCCTGCCCGGTGATGGCATTGGCCCGGAAATCGTCGCTGAAGCAGTGAAAGTGCTCAACGCACTGGATCTGAACCTGGAGATGGAAACCGCACCTGTGGGCGGTGCCGCCTACGAAGCTGCGGGCCACCCCCTGCCTGAAGCCACGCTGAAGCTGGCCATGGAATCGGACGCCGTGCTGTTCGGCGCCGTGGGCGACTGGAAGTACGACACGCTGGAGCGCCGCCTGCGCCCCGAGCAAGCCATTCTGGGCCTGCGCAAGGCCATGGGCCTGTTCGCCAACTTCCGCCCTGCCATCTGCTACAAGGAACTGACCCACGCTTCCAGCCTCAAGCCCGAGCTGGTCGCCGGCCTGGACATCCTCATCATCCGTGAGCTGACGGGCGACATCTACTTCGGCCAGCCCCGCGGCCGCCGCACGGCCGAAGACGGCCACTTCCCCGGCACCGAGGAAGCGTTTGACACCATGCGCTACTCGCGCCCCGAGATCGAACGCATCGCCCACGTGGCCTTCCAGGCCGCGCAAAAGCGCAGCAAGCGCGTGACCAGCGTGGACAAGGCCAACGTGCTGGAAACCTTCCAGTTCTGGAAAGACATCGTCACCGAAGTCGGCAAGCAGTACCCAGACGTCGCACTGGACCACATGTACGTGGACAACGCCGCCATGCAGCTGGTCAAGGAACCCAAGCGCTTTGACGTGGTCGTCACCGGCAATATGTTTGGCGACATCCTGAGCGACGAAGCTTCCATGCTCACAGGCTCCATCGGCATGCTGCCTTCGGCTTCGCTGAACTCCAAGGGCCAGGGCCTGTACGAACCCAGCCACGGCTCGGCCCCCGACATCGCTGGCAAGGGCATTGCCAACCCGCTGGCCACCATCCTGTCGGCCGCGATGATGCTGCGCTTCTCTCTGAACCAGGAAGCTGCAGCCCAGAAGATCGAAGCTGCGGTGCAGAAGGTGCTGGCCGATGGCCTGCGCACTGCCGACATCTACAGCGAAGGCACGACCAAGGTCTCCACCAGCGAAATGGGTGATGCCGTCGTCGCCGCGCTGGCAGCGGTCTAAAACGAACAGCCGCGTGGCCCATGCAGTCACGCGGCTTTTTGGATGCAGCTAAAGCCTGCTCAGCAAATTTCAGGCCTTGTGCGTACGTTTTACGGTCACAATGCCAGCAATCACTCCCACGGCGGGAGGGAATTAGATTCTCTAAAGCCGCATTAGTTAAGCTACAATCCTCGCACAATGTTTGCCGCACACTCCCCCACTGCCTCTCACATCCAAGCCTTGCTGGCAGATGTGGCCGTGCGCGCGACAACCATTACGACGATTAAAGGCTGACCCAGCCCGGTTCGTCGTGCGCCCTTGTACCGGCCAGACGAGCCGGGTGCAGAAAGCCAGATTGAGCACTTCTTCACATCTGTTTTTGCAACATCTCTCTTAAGGGCGTTTCAACAATGAGCAAGCAATTGGTAGGTTTGGTGGGCTGGCGCGGCATGGTCGGCTCCGTTCTGATGGACCGCATGCAGGCCGAGGGCGACTTTGACCTGATCGAGCCCGTGTTCTTCTCCACCTCCAACGCTGGCGGCAAGGCCCCAGCCATGGCCAAGGCACACACTGAACTGAAGGACGCCAACGACATCGCCGAGCTGTCCAAGTGCGACATCATCATCACCTGCCAGGGTGGCGACTACACCAAGGAAGTCTTCCCCAAGATCCGCGCGGCGGGCTGGCAAGGCCATTGGATTGACGCTGCATCTTCCCTGCGCATGGAAGAAGATGCCGTCATCGTGCTGGACCCCGTCAACGACGATCTGATCCAGAAGAAACTGGCCGCAGGCGGCAAGAACTGGATTGGCGGCAACTGCACCAACTCCATCCTGCTGATGGGCCTGGGCGGCCTGTTCAAGGCGGGTCTGGTGGAGTGGGTGTCTTCCATGACTTACCAAGCCGCATCGGGTGGCGGTGCCAACCACATGCGCGAACTGCTCAAGGGCATGGGCGTGATCCACGCTGCCGTGGCGGACCAGCTGGCAACGCCTGCTTCCGCCATTCTGGATATCGACCGCAAGGTCGCCCAGACCATCCGCGAAGATGTGCCCACCGAATTCTTCGGCGCGCCGCTGGCTGGCGGCCTGATCCCATGGATCGACGTGCAGCTGCCCAACGGCCAGTCCAAGGAAGAGTGGAAGGGCCAGGCCGAAGTCAACAAGATCCTCGGCACCGAAGCCACCATCCCTGTCGACGGCCTGTGCGTGCGCATCGGCGCCATGCGCTGCCACTCTTTGGCTTTGACTTTGAAGCTGAAGAAGGACTTGCCACTGGAAGAAATCGAAGCACTGATCAAGGGCGGCAACCCCTGGGTCAAGTTCGTGGCCAACGACCGTGCTGAGACCGTCAAGGAATTGACCCCAGCGGCCACCACCGGCGGCCTGGAAGTGGCTGTGGGCCGCGTGCGCAAGCTGAACATGGGCGGCGAATACCTGTCGGCCTTCGTGATCGGCGACCAGCTGCTGTGGGGTGCTGCCGAGCCCCTGCGCCGCATGCTGCGCATTCTGCTGGCCAAGTAATCAAGCCCCTGCCTGCACTGCAAAGGAAGCTTCGGCTTCCTTTTTTCGTGCCCGTCTTCCGGCAGAATGTCTCCGCCAGACAACAGTAGGACACCAATGCGCTGTGCATCTTTTGATCTGACATGCCCTACCCCATCGCCTTGCACGTCACTGAAGCCTTGGCTCCTGCTTCGCTTGACATAATGGAGCACGCTCACAGCATTCCAGCGCCAAAACAGCCTGTTTTGTGCTCCTTGGTCTTGCTTGTCACCCTCTGGCAATACTGCTAATGTCAGCGCATCCATTGCGCTGGGGGGAATCTGGGCGCACCTCCGATAAGAACACTGGCCGAAACCTAGCGGCCATACATTTTGAACGTGACCACAAACATGCATCGTTGGAAACTTTCAGCTCTGGCCGCGGCCGCCTTTGCCACCACCGCATTCACCAGCCTGAGTGCCTCTGCCTTGACCCTGGGTGCATTGCGCGTTGACTCTGCGCTGGGGGAGAGCCTGCGCGCTGAAATTGCCATTCCACAGGCCACGCCTGCAGAGTTGAGCAACCTGATTGTGCAGATCGCGCCCCCCGAAGCCTTCCGAGCCCGTGGTCTGGACTACAGCGCTGCAGCCAGCTCCATCAATGTGCAACTGGTCCAAAAGCCTGATGGCACCGCCCTGCTGCAACTGCGCAGCAATGCGCCACTGAACGATCCCTTTGTCGATCTGATCGTGGACACGCAATGGAACACCGGCAGCATGCAGCGCAGCTACACCCTGCTGCTGGACCCTCCTTCCACCCCGCGCAGCGCAGCACCTGCAACTGCTGCGGCACCACAGATCACCGCACCGCAGGTCACTGCTCCAGCACCTGTATCGGTCACAGGCAAGACTTACGCCTCCAGCCCACGCATCCGCGCGACCACACCTCCCGCCCAGCCAGTCGCGGCAGCTGCGGCACCAGTTCCTGCTCCTGCCAGCGCTCCGAATGAAGCCGTGCGCGTACGCTCCGGCGACACTGCGGGGCGCATCGCCAACGCCAACCGCCCTGCAGGTGTGTCGCTCGACCAGATGCTGGTCGCCATGCTGCGCGGCAACCCCAATGCCTTTATCAACGGCAACGTCAACCGCCTGCGTGCTGGCACCGTGCTGCAGATGCCCAGCCGTGAACAGGCACTGGAGACTTCCGCCCAGGAAGCGCGCCAGATCGTCGCCGCCCAAAGCCGTGACTTCAATGCCTACCGCCGCAGCCTGGCAGCCAAGGCACCTCAGGCCGCCGTGCAGGCTGCTGCACGCAGCGCCAGCGGCCAGGTACAGGCCCAGGTGTCTGAAACCCGTGCCAATGCAGAGACCGCAGACAAGCTGACTTTGTCCAAGGGGGCCATCCAGACTGCCGCAGAAGAAGAAAAGCTGGCCGCACATAAACAGGCCGAAGCGCAGGAAAGCCGCCTGTCTGAGCTGCAGCGCAACCTGGCAGAACTCAACGAGCTGGCACAGAGCAGCACACCAGCGTCTGCCAACGCCAGCACCCAGCCTGCTGAAACACCTGCAGCCCCTGCAGCGGCTACAGCGGCTCCTGCAGACAGCCAAGCTGCTGCATCGGCAGAGGCTAATGCCTCCCTACCTGCCGTAGAAGTAGCCAGCGCCAATGCGGCGCTGATCGAATCCAATGCCAGCGCTGCTGCCGATGCCACACCCGCTGCCAGCAGCGACGAAGCCCCACCAGCAGCGCCTGCCGAAGAGCCAGCGCCCAAGCCCGCTGCTGCACAACCTCGCCCAGCGCCAGCACCTGCGCCCATGCCTGTGGAAGAGCCCTCGCTGCTGGACAACCCGCTGGTTCCTGCCGGTGGTGCACTGATTGCTATCCTGCTGGGTCTGCTGGGCTACAGCACCTGGAAGCGTCGCCGTGCAGCACAGGCTGCAGAACAAGACCCCAGCCTGGGTGACAGCCAGCTCCACCCCGACACCTTCTTTGCCGGCAGCGGCGGCCAGCACGTGGACACCACGGATGCTGCAGCCACCACCATGGCCTACGCGCTCAGCCAGCTCGATGGCGGTGCAGACGTAGACCCCGTCGCCGAAGCCGATGTCTACCTGGCCTATGGCCGTGATGTGCAGGCAGAGGAAATCCTCAAGGAAGCCCTTCGCACCCAGCCTGAGCGCACGGCCATCTACGTCAAGCTCGCAGAAATCTATGCCAAGCGCGAAGACGCCAAGGCACTGGAAGACATCGCCCGCAGCCTGCAGCCACACACCGAACCTGGCTCTTCCGAGTGGCAGCGCGTCACGGCACTGGGCCGCCAGCTTGCACCACAGAACCCCCTGTATGCCGATGCAGCCAGCAACGCCCCCGCTGACAAGCCAGGCTCCGGTTTTGCCGCAGCCTTGCAAGCCAGCACAGCCGCTGCCGCAACGGGTGCTGCAGCAGGCGCACTGGCCAGCGATACAGACACTGCATCCAGCCCTGAGCTGCCCATTCTGGATCTGTCTGCCGCATTTGCCGAGCCTTCGGAAACTGCGCCTGCGACCCCGGCCACAGACACCACTTCGTCTGCGTCCGAAACCAAAGGCGATACCAGCGCGCTGGACAGCCAGCTGGACCTGTCTTCCCCCTTCACACCGTCCGAGCCACCATCGCTGGTGCAGGACACAGTGCAGGACAACGACAGCATCAGCGATGCACTGGATCTGGACCTGTCGGGCTTTGAAGCCAACTTGCCACAGAGCCAGAGCACACCAGCCACGGAACCTGCCGCTGCTGCCGACCAGCTGGACGACGGCCTCAACTTCGATCTGAGTATCGAAGCGCCCGCAGCGGAGGCTGCTCCCGCAGAAACACCAGAAGCACCGTCGGCCCCTGCGCCAGACACCAGTCTGGACTTTGACCTGGGCTCTCTGAACCTCGACCTGGGCACAGACACCAGCGCCAAGCCTGCAGACAATGCCAAGCCCATGCACAATCTCGCCGATGATCCACTGTCCACCAAGCTTGACCTGGCCAGGGAATTCAACGCCATTGGCGACAGCGAAGGTGCACGCGCCCTGATTGAGGAAGTGCTGGCCGAAGCCAGCGGTTCGCTCAAGGAGCGTGCACAGAAGATGCTGTCCGAACTTGATTGATGCATTTTTCTGAAGCGGCTGCGGCCGCTTCCCTAGGAGCCAGCATGCGTATAGCCCTCGGGCTGAGCTACAACGGCCAAGCCTATAACGGCTGGCAAAGTCAACCGAACGGCAATACCGTTCAAGACAAACTCGAAGCGGCCCTGGGCCGCTTTGCTACTGAAAAGATCTCCACTTTGTGTGCTGGGCGTACCGACGCCGGTGTACATGGCCTGATGCAGGTCGTGCACTTTGACACCGACATCGTGCGCCCCGAAAACGCCTGGGTGCGCGGCACCAATACCTTTTTGCCACCCGACATTGCCGTGCAGTGGGCACGCCATATGCCGGATGCCTTCCACAGCCGCGCCTGCGCCACCTCACGCCGCTATGCCTATGTGCTGCTGCAGTCGCCCGTGCGCCCCAGCGTGGAAACCGGGCGCGTGGGCTGGGTGTTCAACCCTCTGGATGGGGATGCCATGCGCAAGGCAGCATCCTGCCTGCTGGGCGAGCATGACTTCAGCTCCTTCCGCGCAGCTGCCTGCCAGTCGCTGACCCCCATCAAGACCCTGCACCGCATTGACATCACGCGCCGCAACATTTCCTCCGCGCAGCACCGCGACATGGAATGCTGCTACTGGCGTTTCGAGTTTGAGGGCAACGCCTTTTTGCACCACATGATCCGCAACATCATGGGCTGCCTGATCTACATTGGCCAGGGCTCCCACCCCCCTGAGTGGATGCAGCAGGTGCTGGATGCACGTTCGCGCGATGCGGCAGCCCCCACCTTCTCTCCCGATGGCCTGTACTTCATGGGGCCGCGCTACGATGCGCAGTGGGGCCTGCCTGACCATGTGCCCGGCTTTGACTGGCTGCCTTAAGCATTAAATTGCCCTCTAGCGCTTATGAATACTGCGTTGAATGCTCCTGTTTCCCGTACTCGCATCAAAGTCTGTGGCCTGACCCGTGCGTGTGACGTAGATGCTGCCGTGGCAGCCGGGGTGGATGCCCTGGGCTTTGTGCTCTACCCCAAAAGCCCACGCGCCGTGAGCCTGGCACAGGCGAGCAGGCTGATCGATCGTCTGCCGCCCCTGGTCACACCTGTGTTGCTCTTTGTGAACGCCAGCCAGGAGGAGGTAGATGCAGCATTGCACGCCATTCCCCACGCCTTGCTGCAGTTTCATGGCGATGAAAGCCCGCAAGTCTGCACAAGGCTGAGCCAGCAAGGCCGCGTGCGCTATCTGCGGGCAGCACGCATTCCCCTTGGCGATGCAGCCCGTGACTTTGACCTCGTAGAATACGCGCATCAGTACTCTCAGGCCCAGGCCATTTTGCTAGACGCCCATGTGGACGGCTACGGTGGCGCAGGCAAAGCATTCAATTGGTCACTGCTTCCACCAAGCGTCAGCGCTCACCTCGTTTTGTCTGGTGGACTTACGCCTGCAAACGTGATCGATGGCATCCGCCAACTGCGCCCACGCTGCCTGTCTCTGGCAGTTGATGTCAGCTCCGGTGTAGAAGCTACATGCCCTGACGGCAAGCCGCTCAAGGGCATCAAGGATGCTGAAAAAATTCAACGCTTCGTCGCTGCAGTACGCACCGCCGACGCCCAAATTGCCCTTAATCCTGATGTTTGAATACTCTTACCCCGATGCCAGCGGCCACTTCGGCCCTTACGGTGGCAGCTTTGCCAGCGAAACGCTCACTCACGCCCTGAATGAGCTGCGTCAGGCCTATGCCAAGTACCAGAACGATCCGGAATTCATTGCTGAATTCCAGTCCGAACTGGCCCACTTCGTGGGTCGTCCCTCGCCGGTCTACCACGCAGCCCGCATGTCCCGCGAAATGGGCGGCGCGCAGATCTACCTCAAGCGTGAAGACCTCAACCACACCGGCGCGCACAAGATCAACAACGTGATCGGTCAGGCCATGCTGGCCAAGCGCATGGGCAAGACGCGCATCATTGCCGAAACTGGCGCAGGTCAGCACGGGGTGGCTACTGCCACCATCTGCGCACGCTATGGTCTGGAATGCATCGTCTACATGGGTGCCGAAGACGTGAAGCGCCAAAGCCCCAACGTCTACCGCATGAAGCTGCTGGGCGCGACTGTGATTCCCGTGGAATCGGGCTCCAAGACGCTCAAGGATGCGCTCAACGAGGCCATGCGCGACTGGGTAGCCAATGTGGACAACACTTTCTACATCATCGGCACGGTTGCAGGCCCTGCCCCCTACCCGGCCATGGTGCGCGATTTTCAGAGCGTGATTGGCCAGGAGTGCCTCACGCAGATGCCCGAGCTCTTCAAGGAATTGAAGATGGCCGCCGAGCAGCCCGATGCCGTTGTGGCCTGCGTGGGCGGTGGCTCCAACGCCATGGGCATCTTCTACCCCTATATTCCGTTTGAAAACACCAAGCTCATCGGCGTGGAAGCTGCTGGTGAAGGTCTGGATACAGGCAAGCACGCTGCCTCGCTGCAAAAAGGCAGCTCCGGTGTGCTGCACGGCAACCGCACCTTCATCATGCAGGACGACAACGGCCAGATTCTGGACACGCACTCCATCAGTGCAGGCCTGGACTACCCTGGCGTGGGTCCAGAGCATGCCTGGCTGCAGGAAATCGGCCGTGCCCAGTACGTGGGCATTACCGACAAGGAAGCGCTGGATGCCTTCCACTACCTGTGCCGTGCCGAAGGCATTATTCCTGCGCTGGAATCCAGCCATGCCATTGCCTACGCCATGAAGCTGGCCAAGACCATGAAGACCGAAGAGTCCATCCTGGTCTGCCTGTCCGGCCGTGGTGACAAGGACATCGGCACTGTGGCCGATCTGTCCGGCGTTGATTTTTATGACCGCCCCAGTTCACGCGGTCTGTCCGTCAAGGGAGGGCCTGTTGCATGAGCCCTAATCAGTCTCGTATTGCCGCTACTTTTGCCAAACTGAATGCCGAAGGCCGCAAGGCCCTGATTCCTTTTGTCACTGCGGGCTATCCATTTGCTGCCATCACGCCTTCGCTGATGTACGGCATGGTGGAAGCCGGTGCTGACATCATCGAACTGGGCGTGCCGTTTTCCGACCCCATGGCCGACGGCCCGACCATTCAGAAGGCTGGCGACCGCGCCATTGCCAACGGCGTGGGCCTCAAGCAGGTGCTGGGCTATGTACGTGAGTTCCGTCAGAAAAACCACACCACCCCCGTGGTGCTGATGGGCTATGCCAACCCCATCGAACGCTATGACCAGCTGCACGGCGAAGACGCTTTTGTGCGTGACGCTGCTGAAGCCGGTGTAGATGGCATTCTGGTGGTGGACTACCCTCCAGAAGAAAGCGAAAGCTTTGCTGCCAAGCTGCGCGCACACGGCATGGACCAGATTTTCCTGCTGGCGCCCACCAGCACGGACGAGCGCATTCAGCAGGTGGCACGCATTGCCAGCGGCTATGTCTACTACGTTTCGCTCAAGGGCGTGACAGGCTCCAATGCCCTGGACATCGAAGATGTGGCAGCCATGATGCCCCGCATCAAGCAGTACGTGAATCTGCCAGTTGGCGTAGGATTCGGCATCCGCGATGCGCAGACGGCCCACGCTGTGACCGAGATTGCCGATGCCGCCATCATCGGCAGCCGCATCATCCAGCTGCTGGAAGACCAGCCCCACGAAAAGATTGTTCCCCTGGCCATTGACTTCTTGCGCGGTGTGCGCAAAGCGATGGACGCATAATGTGCGACCCTTGGCCTGCCGGTGCACAGCACCGGCACAGCCCGATCGCCCTGAAAAGGAAACCGTATGTCTTGGCTCGAAAAACTTTTACCCGCCAAAATTCAGCAAACCGAAGCTAAGGATCGCCAACAGCAGATTCCTGAAGGTCTGTGGATCAAGTGCCCCAGCTGCGAATCGGTGCTGTACAAGACCGATCTGGAAAGCAACCAGAACGTCTGCCCCACCTGCGGCCACCATCACCGCATCAACGCGCGTGCACGTCTGAACCATTTCCTCGATGGCGAAGGCCGCTATGAAATTGGCCAGGAAGTCCTGCCTGTGGACCCACTGAAGTTCCAGGACAGCCGCAAGTACCCCCAGCGCCTGAAAGAAGCGATGGAAAACACCGGTGAAACCGATGCACTGGTGGTGATGGGCGGCTCCGTCAAGGGCATCGAGCTGGTCGTGGCCTGCTTTGAATTTGACTTCATGGGCGGCTCCATGGGCTCCGTGGTGGGCGAGCGCTTTGTGCGTGGCGTGGAAACCGCCATCGAGCAGAAGGTGCCTTTTGTGTGCTTTACCGCCACCGGCGGCGCGCGCATGCAGGAAGGCCTGCTGTCGCTGATGCAAATGGCCAAGACCAATGCAGCGCTGACCCGTCTTGCCAAGAAGGGCCTGCCCTACATTTCCGTGCTGACCGACCCCACCATGGGCGGCGTGTCTGCCGGCTTTGCCTTCATGGGCGACATCGTCATGGCCGAGCCCAAGGCGCTGATCGGCTTTGCCGGCCCCCGCGTGATTGAAACCACCGTGCGTGTGAAGCTCCCCGAAGGCTTCCAGCGCTCCGAATTCCTGCAGGAAAAGGGTGCCGTGGACATGATCGTGGACCGCCGCGAGCTGCGCGAAACCGTGGCCTCTACGCTGGCCATGCTGCAGCGCCTGCCTGCTGACGCCGTGGTGCAAGACTAAGCGCTCTTCGCACGCACAAAAAAGGCTCCTTATTCAGGAGCCTTTTTTATGGCTGAAGCCGCCGCAACGGCGACATGCGCGCTTTGTCCATTGTCAATACAGCACGCCCAGCGCAGTCAGCTGCAGATGGCCCAGCACCATCATCAGCACCTGCAAAATGACAATCGCTGCCAGCACGGACAGATCCACGCCACCTACCAGCGGAATCACCTTGCGCAGCGGGCGCAGCAGCGGCTCACTCAGGCGGTACAGCACGCCTGCAATCGGCGACTGTGGCTGCACCCAGCTCAGGATGGCATAGACGATAAGAATGCCAATCAGCCCCGTGAGCACCATGCGCAGCAGGCCAAAGCAGGCCAGCAGCACAATCATGACGGGGTTGCCCACCGCGCCCAGCAGCAGCCAGACCAGCACATACTGCGCCAGCATGACCAGCAACGCCCCAGCCAGGCTGGACAAGTCGTACTTGCTTCGGTTGGGAATGAGCTTGCGCAGCGGCATGACCAGCCAGTCCGACAGCGCGAACACCAGTTGCCCGATGGGGTTGGAAAACGGAATGCGCTGGGCCTGCATGTACAGACGCAGCAGACAGGCACCGGCCACCAGGCCGCATGCCACTTCCAGCAAGAACTGAAGAATTTGAACAATCATGTAGTTTGAAAGCGCTTGGAACACTACGAGAAAAGCCAGCTCCACAGGCAAGAGTGTGGGACTTCTGCCTACGCGAGCACTGCGGCACTGCAGGCCATCATATCCAGCGTATCGCCGTAATGCTCCATGAATCCTCCTCTGACCCTGGTTTCTCTACCCCTGTTCCCGCTGCGCACCGTACTGTTTCCGGATGGCAGGCTGACGCTGCGCGTCTTTGAACAACGCTACCGCACCATGGTGCGCTGCTGTCTGGAGCAGGACGCCCCCTTTGGCGTGGTAACACTGACACATTCCCAGAACGAAGCTGCAGAGCAGCCCGCCCAGGGACGCTTTCATCCCCTGGGTACGCTGGCCAAGATCACGGAGCTTTCTGCCATCAGCCCCCAGCTGGCACTGCTGCAGGGCCAGGGCTGCGAGCGCTTTCGCATCACCAGCACACGCCAGCTGCAAAGCAGCATCTGGGTGGCAGATGTGCAATTGCTGCCACCAGACATGTCCATGACCATTCCCCCCGATCTGGCCCACAGCGCCACTGCACTGCGCCAGGTGCTGAACAAACTGCCGCAGCAGCCGATCACGCTGCCTGACAGCGATGTGCGCTGGAATGAATGTGGCTGGGTGGCCAACCGCTGGTGCGAGCTGCTACCGCTGGATACAGACCTGCAACTGCAGCTGCTGGAGACGGCCAGCCCCTTGCTGCGGCTGGAGCTGGTCACCGATGCGCTGGAGCGCGCTGGCATTGTGTGACACAAAAAAAATAGCAGCTTGCTCTTGCCCTGCAAGCAATTGAAGATGGTTTCTATCTGAAACCCAATAAATACAAGCGCTTGCAGCTATTTTTTTTATTTTTCCTGCCCTGTCTGGCCCACTATCAGCCAGAAAGCCTTGTAATTGCACGCCATGCATGCACCGGGATGCACAAAAACCTAAAATAGCGGGTTTTGGCAAGTCTTACCAGCCACTGCGCTGCGCTCATCCATGTCTGAACCACAAAACACACCTGCAGCAGAAACCGCTGCCCCCCAGGACGAAAACAAACTCATCGCTGAGCGCCGCGAAAAACTCAAAGCCTTGCGCGAAGCTGCCAAGGCTGCAGGTACAGCGGCATTCCCCAACGATTTCAAGCCTGCTGACCGTGCCCTGCCCCTGATCGAAGCCCACGGCGAGAAAGAAGCCGAAGCGCTGGAAGCTGAAGGCCTGAGCGTATCCGTAGGCGGCCGCATGATGCTCAAGCGCGTCATGGGCAAGGCCAGCTTTGCCACCGTGCAGGACGCTACCGGCCGCATCCAGGCCTACATCACCCGCGACGCCGTAGGTGAAGAGGTCTATGCCGACTTCAAGAAGTGGGACCTGGGCGACATCATTGCCGTCGAAGGCACGCTGATGAAGACCAAGACCGGCGAGCTGTCGATCAAGGCCAGCAAGATCCGCCTGCTCACCAAGAGCCTGCGCCCCATGCCCGACAAGTTCCACGGCATGGCTGACCCTGAGCAGAAGGTGCGCCAGCGCTATGTCGATCTGATGATGAACGAAGACGCACGCAAGCGCTTCGTGGCACGCTCCAAGGCAGTGGCTGGTATCCGCGAATTCATGGTGGAGCACGGCTTCCTGGAAGTGGAAACCCCCATGCTGCACCCCATCCCCGGTGGTGCCAACGCCAAGCCCTTCATCACCCACCACAATGCGCTGGACCAGGACATGTACCTGCGCATTGCGCCCGAGCTGTATCTGAAGCGCCTGATCGTCGGTGGCTTTGAGCGCGTGTTCGAGATCAACCGCAACTTCCGTAACGAAGGTATCTCGGTGCGCCACAACCCCGAGTTCACCATGATGGAGTTCTACGCCACGTACTGGGACTACCAGGACCTGATGAACTACACCGAGCAGCTGATCCGTGACGCCGCCATGAAGGCCGTGGGCACGCTGCAGTGCACCTACGGCGGCAAGCCGGTGGACCTGGCCAAGCCTTTCGAGCGCCTGACCATCCCCGAAGCCATCGTGAAGTACACCGAAGCCGGTGACAACGTCACCAGCCGCGACTGGCTGATCAACGCTCTGAAGAAGCTGGGCATGAACGAGGAAAAGGACAAGCTGTCCACCCGCTCACTGGCCAGCCTGCAGGTGCTGTACTTCGAAGAAGTGGTCGAAGAAAAGCTGTGGAACCCCACCTTCATCATGGAGCACCCCACAGAAATCTCGCCACTGGCCCGTGCCAACGACCAGCGCCCCGAAGTGACCGAGCGCTTTGAGCTGTACATCACCGGCCGCGAATTCGGCAATGGCTTCTCGGAGCTGAACGACGCCGAAGACCAGGCCGCACGCTTTAACGCCCAGGTCGAAGCCAAGGACGGTGGCGACGACGAAGCCATGTACTTCGACCACGACTTTGTGCGCGCGCTGGAATACGGCATGCCCCCCACAGGTGGCTGCGGTATCGGTATCGACCGTCTGCTGATGCTGCTGACTGACAGCCCCAGCATCCGTGACGTGATTCTGTTCCCTGCTCTGCGCCGCGAACAGATCTGAGCACATTCATAGCCGCAAGCGATAAGGTGTGTCCGGCTGCGCCGGGCGCACCTTTTTTGTCATGCATCTGGCAAAAGCCCAAAAACCAGCCTGGCTTTGCATCAATGGCTGACAAATAGCTACCATGAACACCGCCTTGCCTGCAGCAGCCACCAGCTGTCTGCATGCTTTTTGAACCAGAGGAATTGATTGTTGTGACTTTGTTCGATCGCCTTGCCAACCTGCGCCACCATCTGCCAACGTGGCTGCACGAATGGGTGGAAATCGTTATCCCCGTCTTACAGATTCTGCTGATTATTGGCGTGGCCTGGCTGCTGCAGCGCATGCTCAAGCGCCTGGTGCAGCGTGCCAGCCATCACTACGACTTCCCCGATGAGCTGCTGCGCCCGGTACATGCTGTCGTGCGCTGGCTGATTGTGGCGGGCTCCCTGCTGCTGGTGCTGGAACGTCTGGGCGTGTCTGCCAGTGTGCTGTGGTCGGCCTTCACGGGCTTTGCCACCGTAGGTGCGGTTGCATTTTTTGCGGCCTGGAGTGTGCTGTCCAACCTGTTCTGCGCCTTCCTGATCTTTACCGTAGGCCCCTTCCGGGTGGGTGATCATATTGAAGTGCTGGACACGGCCGAAAAGCCCGGTGCACTGGGCCGCGTCGTGGATATCAACCTGCTCTACACCACGCTGGAAGACCTGACCACCGAGCAGCCCGGCTCGCTGATCCAGGTGCCCAACGCCCTGATCTTTCAGCGCGTGGTGCGCCGCTGGCGTGCGGGCACACCGGTGCCCACCCACCGCGTACAGCGCGCAGCCGAGGCCGCCATGCCCACGCAGGCCGTGCCGGCTGACAGCAGCAAGCAGCCATCACACACGCCCATCATCCCCTGAAACAAAAAACGCTGCCCTGATCTGGCAGCGTTTTTTTATGGTCTTTCAGGGCTCTAACGCCCATGCAGCAAGCGCTAGAAGCTACAAAATTTAAGGCTTTCTGGGCTGCACCTTGCTGGCTGCCAGCTTGGCATTCGCACGGGCCGTATCCACATCCTTGGCACGGGCCAGTGCCACGCCCATGCGGCGCTTCACAAAGGCTTCTGGCTTGCCGAACAGGCGCAGGTCTGTGCCTTCGATGGCCAGCGCTTCATCCACGCCATCAAACACCAGGCCTTCTGCATCCTGGCCGCCATAGATCACCGCGCTGGCGCCGGGGTTGCGCAGGCTGGCATCCACAGGCAGCCCCAGAATGGCACGCGCATGCAGTTCAAACTCGGACTGCCACTGGGTGCACAGCGTCACCAGACCTGTGTCGTGCGGACGGGGAGAGACTTCGCTGAACCAGACCTGCTCACCCTTGACGAACAGCTCCACGCCAAACAGACCCAGCCCCCCCAGATCGTCCGTCACTGCCTTGGCAATCTGGCGCGCCTTTTCCAGCGCTGCGGGGTGCATGGGGTGCGGCTGCCAGCTTTCCACATAGTCGCCCGCCTGCTGGATATGACCCACGGGGTCACAGAAGTGGGTTTCCACCTGCCCATCCTTGCCCTTGGCACGCACGGTCAGCTGGGTGATTTCGTAATCAAAGTCGATAAAGCCTTCCACAATCACACGGCCCTTGGCCACACGGCCACCCGCCATGGCGTAGTCCCAGGCCTTGGCCACGTCCGCTGGGCCATCAATCTTGCTCTGGCCCTTGCCCGAGCTGCTCATCACCGGCTTGACCACGCAGGGGTAGCCAATGGCGGGCTGGCCGTCGCTGCCATCGATGGCGGCCTGCAACTCCTGCAGCGAATCACAGAAGCGGTAAGGACTGGTAGGCAAGCCCAGCGTCTCGGCAGCCAGGCGGCGAATGCCTTCCCGGTCCATGGTCAGGCGTGCAGCACGCGCAGTGGGAATGCAGGTGATAACGCCAGCGGCCTCCAGCGCTTCCAGCATGGGGGTAGCGATGGCCTCAATCTCGGGCACTACCAGATCGGGCTTGACGGCTTCAATCAGCGCCTTGAGTTGCGCCGGATCACTCATGGTGATGGTGCGCGCATGGTGGGCCACCTGCTGGCCGGGCGCATTCTCGTAGCGATCCACAGCAATGGTTTCCACACCCAGGCGCTGCAGCGCAATCAAGACTTCCTTGCCCAGCTCTCCGCTGCCCAGCAGCATGACCTTGGTGGCATTGGCAGATAAAGGCGTTCCCAGCGTTGTCATTTCTCGTCCCAGTCTCGGGCACGGCAGCCCGTGTTGCACAAACTGCCCCAGATCATAGGTGACGGCAGTGGCCCGCCTGCAACGTGTTAATGCGTAGCGGGCTTGCTGGCCGCAGGTATGACACCATCTTTGCGCGGGATATAGCCCAGGCCAAAGTCCATGTCCTCAGACCACACCAGGTCTGCCCACAGCCAGGAGCTGCTGGCAGTCTCCAGGCTCAGCACATGCACGCCTGCGCTGTCCTTGATGCGCCCCTTGAGCCATTCCAGCTGGTCATCGCGTGCAAAGATCAACATGCCAATGCTCCACTCACTGTCCGTCAGCTGCAGGCGCTGCAGCTGCTCCAGCAATGGGGCGTAGCAGCGCTCCACACGCTGGTTGATCTTGTCCACCAGACCGATGGGATAGCCAGATGCCGTGACCTCTGCCACCCAGATCTGTTTTTTGGCAGGCCGCAAAGCGACAAAGTCTGGACACATCCAACCAGAAGCTACGTCGTACTGCGGCGCGATAAAGGTGTCGCCATTGGCCGTGAGCAAATGCATGACGGCTTCTTCGTGTCGGTCCATGGTGTCTGGCTTTCTGAATGAATAGCTGATTGCGCTGATGAAATAAGCGTTCCTGCCTTATTTTGCGCATAAAAAAGGAGTCCCTAGGACTCCTTTGTACCGGATACGGCGACGGTGCTTAGAAGGTTTCCCAGTCGTCATCGTTGACGGTATTTTTGCTGCTTGCTGCATGCAATGGTGCAGGCCGCAGCAGCTTGGGTGCAGCCTCCTGTGCTGGCTTGGCGGCGGCAGATGCAGGTTTTTCTTGCGCGGCGTCTGCTTTGCTGGCTGTGCCAGATTTGCTGCTCAACTTGGGCACTGTAGCCTTGGCCACATTTTCAGGCTTGCGTGGCACAGCGGGGGCTGCAGCTGTACTGGCGCGAGGTGCTGAGGCTGGGCTTGCCAGACGCTGCACCTGCTCCTGCCCCACATTGAAAAGTGCCACCACCTGGGCCAGGCGCTGTGCCTGCTCGTTCATGGCAATCGCGGCGGCCGAGGACTCTTCCACCAGCGCAGCGTTTTGCTGGGTCATCTGATCCAGATTGCTCACCGCCTGGTTGACCTGAGCAATACCATCGCGCTGCTCCTGGGAAGAAGCAGAGATTTCCCCGATCAGATCCGTCACGCGGCGCACGCTGGCAACGATTGCCTGCATGCTCTCACCGGCCTGCGCAACCTGCTCAGCGCCCACTTCCACATTGCCCACGCTGGTCGTGATCAAGGCCTTGATTTCCTTGGCCGCCTCGGCACTGCGCTGCGCCAGCGAGCGCACTTCACCTGCCACCACGGCAAAGCCACGGCCCTGCTCGCCCGCTCGGGCAGCTTCCACGGCGGCGTTCAGCGCCAGGATATTGGTCTGGAAGGCAATCCCGTCGATCACACCGATGATGTCGCTGATCTTGCGGCTGGAGGTATTGATCTGGTCCATGCTCATGACCACCTGGCTGACCACCTCACCACCGCGCTCAGCGGCCTGCACGGCCGTGGCGGCCAGCTGATTGGCCTGGCGTGCGGTATCGGCAGACTGGGTCACGGTGGCTGTCAGCTCTTCGATGGAAGCCGCCGTTTCTTCCAGGTTGGCAGCCGTCTGCTCGGTACGTGCTGACAGATCCTGATTGCCTGAAGCGATCTGGGTTGCGGCCGAGGACACAGAATCCACGCCATTGCGCACTTCACCCACCACAGCGCGCAGCTTTTGCGTCATGGTGTTCAGGCTGCGCAGCAGCTGGCCCAGCTCGTCCTTACGGTCGTCATGTACATCGCGGGTGAGGTTGCCGTTGGCAATTTCCTGTGCCAAATCTACGGCCCTCGCCAAAGGTGCTGTTAGCTGGCGCACCAGCCATGCTGAAATCAACAAGCCTACGACCACCACAGCCAGCAAGCCTAGCCCTCCAATGATCATGGCTCGGGTACGGATGCTGTCGCTGTCCTGAATGATGGTGGTACGCAACTGCTCCTGCAGTTTGACCATGGCATCCAGCTCCGCTATGTAGCTGGTCACTGCGGGTATCAGATCAGACTGCACCATGGCGGCAACATCACCATCACTGCGACGCTCCATGGCCACCTGCTGGGAAATATTGTTCACCTTCTCGCGTGCAGCATTGATGCTCTGGAGGCGCTGACGTCCGGCCGCCGTCTCTAGATGCTCCTCCGTTTCTTCGCGCAGCACGGTGGTGATCTTGCGTGCTTCTTCATAACGTGTGTTGAAAAAGTCCATGCTCGCTTGGTCCTGAGCCATATTGGCTGCCACCAGAAAGCTGGCCGAGGTTTCTACCGCACCTCGCCATTGCACCACCACCCGGATGCGCTCTTCCACGCTTTGCAGCTGCTGACGCAAACTGCTTTCCAGACTCAGCATATAGGTCTGCATGCCCAAGCCTGCAGCGAGCAAGGCACCCATCACCAAGAGCATCAGCGCCCAAATCTTTTTGGACACCGACAAGTTCTGAAACTGCATATCTTTCCTAACAAATAAAAAAGGCCCGGGCCTTGCAGATCACGAGCCACGCGTTCCATGGTTTATCGTCGAAAACTGCCTGGGGTTTACCTATAATCACTTGTTCATTAACTTTTTTTTACATTTGCGTACAAACTGTTGCATTGCAGGCATCGCAAGCCAAGTCCATGAAAAAAAAACCGCTGGTGCAGGCCCCAGCGGCTTCTTGTTTTCTGCGCATGCACGGCTACCAGCTTAAGCCCCCAGGCAGATCCCAATGTCCCGCGCCATGGTCAGCAGCGGGTGGTCCAGCGCTATGCGGCGCTGGGTATTGGCAACCGTGGCAATTGCTACGCTGCCAATCTGGCCGTTCTGCAGGGTGACCATGCGGCCAAACTGGCCGGACAGAATCAGCTGCGCGGCATGGTGACCAAACTGGGTGGCCAGCACACGGTCAAACGGCGTAGGGTCGCCACCGCGCTGCACGTGGCCCAGCACGGTGGTACGTACCTCGCTCTTGAGGTGTGGCTGCAGACGCTCCCGCAGCACATGGCCAACGCCTCCCAGACGCACAGGGTCAGGGCTGTAGGCCACGGTTTCGCGCACCGTCAGGCTGTGGCCGCTTTCCTTGGCACCCTCGCCGATGCAGATGATGGTGTAGCGCTGGCGCTGCTCGCGCGCCTTGCACACGTCGATGATGGTCTGCAGGTCGTAGTCGATCTCGGGAATCAGGATGATGTCTGCCGCCCCAGCAATACCCGCTTCCAGCGCCAGCCAGCCCGCATTGCGGCCCATGGTCTCCACAATCATCACGCGGTGGTGGCTGTTGGCCGTGCTTTCAATGCGGCGCAGGGCCTCGGTGGCGGTAGCCACAGCCGTGTCAAAGCCAAAGCTGCGTTCGCAGTTGGCAATGTCGTTGTCAATGGTCTTGGGCACACCCACGCACTGCATGCCCACGGCATGGGCCAGGCCATAGGCCAAGCTTTGCGTGCCGTCACCGCCAATGGACACCACCACGTCCAGACCCAGCGCCTGCACATTGCGCTTGACCTGGGCCAGTGTTTTTTCGTTCTTGAGCGGGTTGGCGCTGTTGCTGGTGCCCAGAATGGTGCCTCCAATGTGCAGGATGCCTGAAACCTCATCCCAGCCCAGCGGCTTGACGCGAGGCGTCTCACCCATCAGGCCTTCAAAGCCATCCTGAATGCCAATGACCTCACACTGCCCCTGGCTGATCAAAGACTTGGTCACGGCGCGAATCACCGCGTTCAAGCCGGGGCAGTCGCCGCCCCCTGTCAACACGCCAACTTTCATCACTCCCTCTTTCTGCTTAGTTCAGCAAATTCAATGCATCCTGATAGGCAGGCTGCAGCATCAGCTCATCCCAGGGCTGGGGCATGGTCTCGGGCAGCAGCGACAGGCGGCGTGACTCCGAGTCCACATCCGGCACCCAGCGACCCGTGCGCAGTGCGTCGTCCATGCCGTCCAGCAGTGCATCGACATGCTCACCCAAACCCAGGCTCTGGTTGCACAGCAGCACCATGTCGCAGCCCGCGTTCAGAGCACGCAAAGCCGCTTCGGTGTAGCTGATGACCTCACCATCTATGCGGCGCGCAGCTTCCATACTCAAGTCGTCACTGAAGATGGCGCCGTCATAGCGCAGCTCGCCGCGCAGAATGTCCTGCAGCCAGACTTTGGAGAAACCTGCGGGCAGCGCATCCACCTTGGGATAAATCACATGCGCAGGCATGACAGCCGTGAGCACGCTGGACAGCCAGGGGTATGGCGCAGCGTCTTCTCTCAGAATTTTTTTAAGCTTGCGCTTGTCCACCGGGATATCAATGTGTGAATCTGCCTTCACATGACCGTGCCCGGGGAAGTGCTTGCCGCAATTTCCCATGCCCGCCTGCAACAAGCCATGCATCAGGCTCTTGGCCAGGGCTGTCACTACACGCGGATCGCGATGAAAGCTGCGGTCACCAATGACCGAGCTTTCACCATAGTCCAGATCGAGTACCGGCGTAAAGCTGAAGTCCACACCACAGGCGCGCAATTCACTGCCCAGCACATAGCCGGCAGCCGTGGCGGCATTCATGGCACGCATGGCTCCGCTACCTTTGCGACGCTGCTTACCCTTACCGTCATCCATCCACATCTCGCCAAATGTGCGCATGGATGGGATGTGCGTAAACCCATCGGTCTTGAAGCGCTGCACGCGCCCCCCTTCATGGTCCACGCAGATCAGCAGGTCTTCCTTGACGGCCTTGATGTCGGCACACAGCTGCACCAGCTGCGCACGGCTTTCCCAGTTACGGGCAAACAAAATGATGCCGCCTACCAGGGGATGGGCGAGGCGGGCGCGGTCCACATCGGTCAGGCTGTGGCCTGCGATGTCGATGATCAAAGGGGCATGCATGGCGGTCATGGTGGTCACAACAGGGGCGTTTGCTACAAAACCTCAAGTATGAGCCCGAAGCCGCGCTTGCGTGGGCGCTCAGGCAGCTGCCTGTGTTTCCACCACGCAAAAGCTGGCGGCGTATTCGCTCTCGTCGGTCACGGTGATGTGGGCCTTCAGGCCTTTTTCGTCCATCCACTGCTTCATCGCGCCATGCAGCACGATGGTGGGCTGGCCACTGGGCAGGTTGGCAATCTCGCAGTTGCGCCAGGTCATGGGCATGCGCATGCCCATGCCAACGGCCTTGCTAAAGGCTTCCTTGGCCGAAAAGCGCGTGGCCAGATAGCGCACGCCGCGTTCAGGCCAGCGTGCGCTGCGGGCGCGCCAGACCTGCAGTTCCTGCGCGGTCAGCACTTTTTCTGCAAAGCGGTCGCCGTGGCACTCCAGACTGTCGCGGATGCGGCGAATGTCGCAGATGTCCGTACCAATGCCGTAAATCATGTATTCATCAAAAAGAAGAGCTGTTAGCGCTGATATTTCAAGCATTTCAGATAGGAAACCATCTGAAATGCTTTATTGACCAGCGCTAGCTGCTATTTATTCAGTAGTCTTGCCTGCATGCCTGCATCGATACAGGCCTGGTAGGCCTTGACGGTAGCGCCATAGCCCAGCTCCAGCGCGTCAGCAATCAGCGCGTGGCCAATAGAGACTTCGGCCACACCGGGCACACGGGCCACAAAGGCGGCCAGATTGTCGCGGCTCAAGTCGTGGCCAGCATTTACCTCCAGCCCGGCATCCAGCGCTGCTTGCGCCGCCTGGGCGTAAATAGCCAGCTGCTGTTCCTGATCGGCCGTGCCCCAGGCTGCGGCATAAGGCTCGGTGTACAGCTCGACGCGGTCTGCGCCCACCGCCTTGGCAGCGGCCATTTGCGCGGGAACAGGGTCCATGAACAGGCTCACGCGCACGCCCAGGGCCTTGCATTCGGCAATCAAGGGGCGCAGGCGCTCAGCGTCCTGCGGGAAGCTCCAGCCGTGGTCGCTGGTGAACTGGTCTTCGCTGTCAGGCACAAAAGTGGCCTGGTGCGGACGCACATCGCGAATGAACTGCATCAGGTTCTGCGTGGGGTTACCTTCGATGTTGAACTCGGCTTGCGGCCAGGCCTTAAGCAGCACTGCCAGTTCATACACATCGCTGGCACGGATATGGCGTTCATCCGGGCGGGGGTGGATGGTGATGCCCTGCGCCCCAGCTTCTAGGCACAGCTGCGCGGCACGTGTGACCGAAGGAATACCCAGATGGCGCGTATTGCGCACCAGAGCGACTTTGTTGACATTCACGGACAGGGCCGTGCGACGAAATGGGGAAGACGAAGCAGTCATAGCGTTTGCAAATCCATCATCAGTTGCCGCGTGCGCAGCAGGGGGCTGCCGCAATGGTATTGCAGCAAATGGCGCAGCTGCGGCTTCAATGCCGATGCCACCGCTGCACAGGCGCGTACAGTGGCGGGGTAAGCGGCCTCGCCCTGCTCCAGCGCGTGCTGCAGGCTGCGCCACTGCACCCCGGTGAGGCTGGCGCGGTCGCCGTCCAGCGCCGGGCGCAAACCCATCTCGGCCACCAGCACATAAGAGCTTTGCGGCTCCAGCGCCTGCAGCGTCTGCGTTTCCAGCTCCAGCGCTGGGAGCAAGCCCAGCTCGCGCAGCAAGATCAGTTCAAACGCGCGCAGCACCGGTTCAATCACTTCTTCCTGCTGGGTAGCCAGCAGTTTGACCACGGCGCCATACACATCAAACAGGTAAGCATACGGGTCGTCCCGCGCCAGCAGGCGCATGAGCAGCTCGTTCAGATACAGCCCGGTGAGCAGGTTGTTGCCCATGGGCATGATGTGCCCACCCGCCCACTCCGCGCCTTTGAGCACATGGATGTCGGCATTGCCATCACCCGAAAGCGTGTAGCTGACTTTGAGCGGCTGCAGCGCCAGCAGCACGGGACGAAAGTTGGAGGTGTGGCGCTTGACGCCCTTGGCCAGCAGCGCCACACGGCCACGGTGGCGTGTGAACACCTCCAGAATCAGGCTGGACTCGCTCCAGTCATAGCGGTGCAGGATAAAGGCGGGTTCATCACCCACGCGCTTGGCGGCCATAGGTTCTCAAAAAGACAAAAAGGCCTCAGTGAGACCTTTAGGAAAAGCACGAAGCTTGAAGTGTCGCATAGCGTTGAGCGAAGCGGCCGAGACGCAAAGCCCCTGCGCAGACAGTGGCAGCGCCACGGCAAGCGGGTGCGACAAAGTATCGGCAACGCCAGGCGGCACCCGACACCTTACTCGTAGCCGAAAGACTTGACGCGGACTTCATCATCCGCCCAGCCCGACTTGACCTTGACCCACACTTCCAGGAAGACCTTGGCGTCAAACAGCTTTTCCATTTCCTGGCGGGCTTCGGTCGAGATGCGCTTGAGGCGCTCGCCGCCCTGACCAATCACCATGGCCTTGTGGCCATCGCGCTCCACCACGATGGTGGCGGCAATGCGCATGAAGCGGTTGTGCACCTTGCTGGGCTCTTCGACAAACTTGTCGATCACCACGGTGGAGGTGTAAGGCAGCTCATCGCCTGTGAAGCGGAACAGCTTTTCACGCACGATTTCCGCGGCCATGAAGTTTTCACTGCGGTCGGTCAGCTCGTCTTCACCGTAGAACCAGGGCTGCTCGGGCAGGTACTTGGCGCAGATGCCGAACAGGCGCTCGATGTCACCCTTGCTCTTGGCCGACATGGGCACAAACTCGGCAAAGGGATGGCGCTCCTGCATGCTCTTGAGCCAGGGGGCAATCTCGTGACGGCGGCCCACGGTGTCCAGCTTGTTCGCCACCAAAATGGTGGGAATGCCGGGCTTGAACAGGCTCAGCACCTTGGCATCGGCCAGGGTGAAGCTGCCTGCTTCCACCACGAACAGGATCAGGTCCACATCACCAATGACGCCCATCACGGCCTTGTTCAGCGACTTGTTCAGGGCGGTGGAGTGCTTGGTCTGGAAGCCGGGCGTGTCCACAAAGATGAACTGCGTCTCTTCCTTGGTGCGGATGCCGGTGATGCGGTGGCGTGTGGTCTGCGACTTGCGCGAGGTGATGGACACCTTCTGCCCCACCAGCGCATTCATCAGCGTGGACTTGCCCACATTGGGCTTGCCCACGATGGCGATCAGGCCACAGCGCTGCTCTTCGGGAGCGTACACACGCACGGGCGCGGCAGCTTCAGCAGCTTTCTCGGCCTCAATCTCTGCCGCACGTGCCACCAGCGAGGGGGTTGCGCCGGGCTTGGCCGCAGCCAGCATGGCATCCAGCTCGGCCATGCTCTGGCCAGCAGGTGTCACATCAGGAAACGAAGGGACTGGAGATTTAATGCCTTTTTGGCCTTTAGCGCCCTTGGCGCCTGCGGTGCTAGCTACTTTTTTCGCAGCATCGTTCATGGGTGTTTCGCTTTCAAAATGGCCAGCATGGCGCTGGCAGCAGCCTGTTCGCCGGCACGACGCGATGGTCCTGTGCCCTTAGCGCCCAGCTTGAGTTCGGAAATCATGCAGGCCACTTCAAAGGTCTGCTTGTGCGCAGCCCCGGTAATGGCCAGCACGCTGTATTGGGGCAGCTGCATGCGGCGGCCTTGCAGCCACTCCTGCAAAGCCGTCTTGGGGTCTTTCTCGGCCGCACGCATGTGGGGGTTGATGTCCACGCCTTCAAACAGGCGGTGTACCACTTGCTCGGCAGCGACAAAGTCAGCATCTAGGTACACCGCGCCCAGAATGGCTTCGACGGCGTCCGCCAGAATCGAGGGGCGGTTCTTGCCGCCGGACTTGGCCTCACCTTCGCCCAGGCGCAGCAGCTCGGGCAGCTGGAGCTTGAGCGCAATCTGGTGCAGCGTGCCTTCCTTGACGAGGTTGGAACGCACGCGCGACAGATCACCTTCGGGCAGCTCACGCAGGCGCTGGAACAAAAGACTGGAGATGGCCAGACTCAGCACAGAGTCTCCCAGAAACTCCAGACGCTCGTTGTTGTCTGCCGAGAAGCTGCGGTGCGTCAGCGCACGCTGCAGCAAGGCAGGATTTTGGAATGTGTACTGCAGCGTCTGCTGCAGTTCTTGCAGGGTGATTGGCACCTATTTGGTCTGGTAATTAAAACGGTAAACAAGGTAGGCAGGGCCTACCAACGGAACGGAACGCTCATATTCAAAGCCCACCACAACCCGGTCATTGACCTTGGAGATCTCCAGATCCTTGCCAGAGATGGTGGTGATGTCATCAATCTGTGCAGCCCTGTCAAACACTGCACGCACTTCTGACACGGTATCGCCTTCCCGCGCAGCCTTGGTCGCTGCTTTCTGGGCCGACTGATATTCCAGAAGGATAGGCAGCGATTGTCCGCCAATCGCAAAAACCGCAACTGCCAGCACAGCAATCACGACAAAACCGATGAAAGACAGACCGCGCTGGCTGTGACGAGTGGCTCCACGCATAGATATTCCCTCTGCTCTTATGGAAATGGCCGCTACAGCGGCCATTTCTCTGATTCAAGTGCTGCGCACTTTTAATGAAAGCTACCGATGCGTTTGAGGTTACCGAAATTCATCCAGATGAAAAAGGCTTTTCCGACAATGTTGGCTTCAGGCACAAAGCCCCAGTAGCGCGAGTCCAGCGAGTTGTCGCGGTTGTCGCCCAGCACCCAGTAGTAGCCCTCTGGCACCTTGCAGGTCACGCCTTCCACGCTGTAGACGCAGTTTTCGCGGTAGGGGTACTCAGACGCACCCTGAATGTACGCAGGCACACCAGGCGTGTTGAGCATGCGGTGCGGCTTCTCGCCCAGATGTTCTTCCAGCTGCTTGAAGTAACGCATGGCATCGGTGTCGAAAAAGTCGGGCAGCTGCTCGGTGGGCACTTCCACGCCGTTGATGGTCAGGCGCTTGTTGAGGTAGGCCACGGTGTCACCAGGCAGCCCCACCACACGCTTGATGTAGTCCAGCGTAGGCTGAGGGGGATAGCGGAACACCATCACATCACCACGCTCGACGGGATTGCCGTCGGTGATCTTGGTATTGATCACGGGCAGACGCACGCCATAGTGGAACTTGTTCACCAGGATCAGGTCGCCCACCATCAGCGTGGGGATCATGGAGCCCGATGGAATCTTGAAGGGCTCAAACAGGAAGGAACGCAGTACAAACACCACGAACAGCACCGGGAACAGGCCCGCCGTCCAGTCCAGCCACCAGGGCTGGCGCAGGATGCGGGTCTCTCCTGGCTTGGTATCCATGTCATGGCGCAACCCCTGGCGCTCCAGCTCGGCACGGCGTGCCTCAGCCTCAGCGTTCAGGCGCTCTGCTTCTTTCTTGCGCTGCGGAAAGAAGTAAAAGCGTTCGGCCAGCCAGTAAATACCGGTGACAAAAGTCGCCAGGAACATCAGCAAGGCAAAGTTGCCTTCGATGGCGCCGACATACCACGCCCCAATATAGGCAACGAATGCGGCCAAGATAACCGCGGTGATCCACTGCATGGCTTGCATGGTTCCCTCTTCTGTTTACTCTTCGACCTGCAGGATGGCCAGGAAAGCTTCCTGCGGCACTTCCACCGAGCCAATCTGCTTCATGCGCTTCTTACCAGCCTTCTGCTTTTCGAGCAGCTTGCGCTTACGGGTAATGTCACCACCGTAGCACTTGGCCAGCACGTTCTTGCGCAGCGCCTTGACGGTTTCACGCGCGATGATGTTGGCGCCAATGGCTGCCTGAATCGCCACGTCAAACATCTGGCGGCTGATGATTTCGCGCATCTTGCTCACCACGGCACGGCCACGGTACACCGCCTGCGAACGGTGCACGATGATGGACAGCGCATCCACCTTCTCGCCATTGAGCAGGATGTCGACCTTCACCACGTCAGAGGCACGGTACTCCAGGAACTCATAGTCCATGGAGGCATAGCCGCGCGAGACCGACTTGAGCTTGTCAAAGAAGTCCAGCACGATTTCGCCCAGGGGCATTTCATAGGTCAGCATGACCTGACGGCCGTGGTACTGCATGTTCATCTGGATGCCGCGCTTCTGGTTGGCCAGCGTCATCACGGGGCCCACGTAGTCCTGCGGCATGTACAGGTGCACGGTCACGATGGGCTCCAGAATTTCCTGGATGCGTCCCACATCAGGCATCTTCGAGGGGTTTTCCACATCGATGACTTCACCGTCGCCCTTAACCACCTTGTAGACCACGCTGGGCGCGGTGGTGATCAGGTCTTGGTCGAACTCACGCTCCAGACGCTCCTGCACGATTTCCATGTGCAGCAGGCCCAGGAAGCCGCAGCGGAAGCCAAAGCCCAGCGCCTGAGAGACTTCTGGCTCAAACTGCAGGGCCGCATCATTGAGCTGCAGCTTTTCCAGTGCGTCGCGCAGCTGGTCGTATTCAGAAGCTTCTGTGGGGTAGAGGCCAGCAAACACCTGGGGCTTGACTTCCTTGAAGCCAGGCAGCGGTGTCTCAGCAGGGCCCAGATTGTTGGGCAGCTTCTTTTCCAGCGTAATGGTGTCGCCCACCTTGGCGGCCTTCAATTCCTTGATGCCGGCAATGATGTAACCCACTTCACCCGCCTTGAGCGAGTCACGCGGAGAGTTCGCTGGGGTGAACACGCCCACCTGGTTGGCTTCATAGGCGGCGCCCGTAGCCATCATCTTGAAGCGCTCATTCTTCTTGAGCTCACCGTCAACCACGCGCACCAGCATCACAACGCCCACATAGGGGTCAAACCAGCTGTCCACGATCATGGCGCGCAAAGGCGCATCAGGGTTGCCCTTGGGAGGGGGCACCTTGGCGACGATGGCCTCCAGGATGTCATCAATGCCCATGCCGGTCTTGGCCGAGCAGGGAATGGCATCGCTGGCATCAATGCCGATCACGTCTTCGATCTCGGCCTTGGCGTTATCAGGATCAGCCTGGGGCAGGTCCATCTTGTTCAGCACGGCAAACACTTCCACGCCCAGGTCCAGCGCGGTGTAGCAGTTGGCCACGGTCTGCGCTTCCACGCCTTGCGAAGCATCCACCACCAGCAAGCCACCTTCACAGGCCGACAGCGAGCGCGACACTTCATAAGAGAAGTCCACGTGACCGGGAGTGTCGATCAGGTTCAGGTTGTAGACATTGCCGTCCTTGGCCTTGTATTGCAGGGCGGCGGTCTGTGCCTTGATGGTGATGCCGCGCTCTTTCTCGATATCCATCGAGTCAAGCACCTGCGCCTCCATTTCACGCTCTGCCAAGCCACCACAGCGTTGGATCAGGCGGTCGGCAAGTGTCGATTTGCCGTGGTCAATGTGCGCAATGATGGAAAAATTTCGGATGTGCTTCATCAACGATAAGCGTTTGTAATTAAAGAGAAAGCGTGGTCATTGCAAGAAAAAAAGGGCGCGTCAGATGTTGACGCACCCTGAACCAACAATCTCTGGCAACTGCGATGAGGTTGGACTGCCAATTGTAGGCAAAACTGCCCAAAAACCAAGCATCCATTTGCTATGACTCGGGCATTCATGTGCGCCCCGAACGCCATTTTCCACAAGTTAACCACAGATTCCATGCAGGCAGACCTTGCGCAAAAACAGCACCATCAGGTGCTGTATCTGCAGCAAGTGCTCGCTTGTCTCAGTCCGTGACCGCGCTCTGAAGCGGCCATTCTAACCAAGCACTCCACTTGCCAGGCATTACCCCCAGACTCAGCCCTACGTCAGGACATATGCCGCTGACGCAGGGATGCGCTGCTGGCGAATCAAGGATTGCTGCGTGGGCGGATGAGCACATACTGCGTCCACTCGCCGCGACGCACCAGCACATTCACTGGCTTGGTCAGGTCGGCCTTGGCCAGCGCTGCTTCAAAGCTCTTGATGCCGGTCACTTCCTGGTTGGCCACGGCCAGAATCACATCGCCCTCGCGCAGGTTGGCACGCGCTGCAGCGCCCGATGCGGTCAGCACACGCACACCACCCTTGATGCCCAGTTCCTTTTGCTGTGCAGCAGTCAGGTCACCCACCACCAAGCCCAGCTTCTTGGCCGTAGCGGTTGCGATGGAGCCGGACTCAGCAGCTTCGTCAGTTTGCACCTGTGCAACCTCCTCTGGCTCGACCTCTGCGACCACGATGGACAGGTTGCGCAGCTGACCGCGACGGAAAACCGTCACCTCCGCCTTGCTGCCAGGCTTGGTGTTACCCACCATGCGCGGCAGGTCGGCCACCTTCTCAATGTCTTTACCATCGTATTTCACGATGATGTCACCGGCCTCGATGCCGGCCTTGGCAGCTGGCGAGTCAGGCTCCACCGCAGACACCAGCGCACCCTGAGCCTTGCCCAGGCCAATGGACTCCGCCACATCCTTGGTCACCGCACCGATCTGCACGCCGATGCGGCCACGCGAGACCTTGCCAGTCGCACGCAGCTGGTCGCTCACGCGCACAGCTTCATCGATAGGGATAGCAAAGGAAATACCCATAAAGCCACCGGAGCGCGAATAGATCTGGCTGTTAATACCCACCACTTCACCATGCATATTCAGCAAGGGGCCACCGGAGTTACCAGGGTTAATCGCCACATCGGTCTGGATAAATGGCAGGTAATCACCCGTATCACGCTGCTTGGCCGAAACAATACCGGCTGTCACGGTATTTTCCAGGCCAAATGGAGAGCCAATCGCCAGCACCCATTCACCCACCTTGAGGTTATTGACATTGCCAATCTTCACGGCAGGCAAGTCCTTGGCGTCGATCTTGACCACCGCCACGTCAGTGCGCTTGTCCGCACCCACAATCTTGGCTTTGAATTCACGCTTGTCCGCCAGCGTCACAATCACTTCGCTGGCGCCATCCACCACGTGGGCATTGGTCATCACATAGCCATCGGGGCTGACGATAAAGCCGGAACCTACACCGCTGGGGCGTACTTCCTCATCATCACCGGGCGCAGGGCCGGGACGACCCTGGCGAGGTGCATTGGGCACAGGCAGACCAAAGCGGCGGAAGAACTCCAGCATTTCTTCATCCATGCCGCCAGATGCCATGGGATTGCTGCGCACCTTTTCAGCGGTGCGAATATTCACAACCGCTGGGCCCACCAGGTCTACCAGCTGGGTGAAGTCAGGCAGGCCAGAGACCACGGGCGCCGTCGCAGCCTGTGCGTGCGCTGCGGGCAGCACATTGGTGCTGACGCTGTCCTTCCATGCCACGGAGCCTGCACCAGCCGCAATACCCACAGCCAAGATGGCAGCATAAATAGATTTCATTTTCATCGAAGACATTTTCTACACGTCCTTTTCTAAATTTCTTTCTGCACAACGTGCAGCTGCATACTCAGAAAAAAAGACCAGCAATTGGTTCCCAGCTTTATAAACCGTTTACATAAATACAGTTTTCTTTGCAGCAAAGGCCCAATATAAAAAAAGAGCGGCTTGCGCACGCTCTTTCTATGTTTGGGCATCATTTGAACTGGAATCCCTTATTCATCCAACGCAAAGTGCTCACTTTTTTGAAAGTAGACTTACTTGCTGCCGACCTGTGCGCTACTGCGCGCGGCAAAGCTGGCATTGCGCAAGAACTCCGCAGGCGTCTGCAGCGAGGGACGGCTGGCATATTGCTGGTGATTGGCCAGCAGCGCGTCCAGCTTGGGATCACGCAGCACATCGCCCTCACCGGTAGCTACCAGCACGGGCGTACTGATGCTTGCAGGCGCTGCCGCAAGCTGCGCACCCTGTGGTGCATTGACCGTGCCCAGCAAATTCCAGCCCAGCGCTGCCACGGCAGCCACGGTAGCAAAGCTCGCAGCCACCTTCCAGCGGAACACGGAGCTGTTCGCCGCAGGATCGCGCAGCGGCACCACGCGGGCATCAGACTGGGCCAGGCCAGTCGCCACCTGCTGCAGCTGCGAAGAAGCCAGCTGCAAGGGAGGCGGCTCCTGTGCCAGCTTTTCACGCAGGCCGCTGAGCAAATCGTGCTGACTGTGGTGCGCCAGATCGGGCGAGCGCAGCACATCCCCCACGAGATGGTAGATCTCCCAGCTTGCGCAGCCTTCTGCAGACTCTGCGCACGCCAAGGCCTGCTCCAGTTCTTCACCGTGCAGCTCGCCATCCACCAAGGCAGACAGCAATTCCTTGTTCATTTCTTGTTCCATCATGGGTTCACCTGCTCACTGGCTGTAGACCAATATCCTTTTCTCACCATCGCTTGCCACTTTGGCGCTCCAGCAAAGGCTTGACCTTGGCTGAAATCGCTTCACGCGCCCGAAAGATACGCGAACGCACCGTACCAATCGGACAATTCATGGCTGCTGCGATTTCCTCGTAGCTCAGACCTTCAATTTCACGCAATGTCACGGCCTGGCGCAAGTCTTCGGGCAAAGCATCCATGGCTGCATTCACAGCTGCAGCAATCTCCTGCGCAGCCATGACAGTCTCTGGCGTTTCGTCTGTACTTGGTTCGTTTCGTGCACGAAAAGTTTCATCGTCCTCGTCCGAAACATGTAACGCACTCTCGAGCATGACCGGATCGCGCCGCATCTCCACCAGCGCCTTCTTGGCGGTATTGACAGCAATGCGGTACAGCCAGGTATAGAACTGCGCCTCACCCCGGAACTGGTGCAGCGCCCGGTAGGCACGCAAGAAAGTTTCCTGAGCAATATCCTGCACCAGATCGGGATCGCGCACCATGCGTGCAATCAGGCGTTCAATGCGGCGCTGGTATTTGATCACCAGCAGCTCATACGCGCGCTGATCGCCCGCAACGGTACGTTCCACCAGTTGCAGGTCACTGTCAGAGGAAAGAGAGGGCGCAGAGGCTGAATTCATGAAAGCGAAGTTCTCTCGCAGAGGGCATCGTGCCGCACAGTGCAGAAGCGGTTATGCAGCCCCTGACTGTTGGTGGGGTTGCGACAGATAAGCTGATGAATATACCGCACGCCGCAAATCCAGCCAGCGCTCAGGCGCCCATTTTTTCTCGAGCAGCACATGGCAGCTACGGCCCTGCAGGCACTCCAGCCGTAGCACCAGCAACTGCTGCATATCAGCAATCACCCGCAGCGATACCAGCACAGCGCTGCTGCCACCGCCTTGCACCAGACTCCAGCACTTGCCATCCCAGTGCAGATGGCCTTGCGGCAAGCGCAACAGGCTGCAGTGCACGGCCCAGACCTCCAGCACCCAGCACACTACAGCAGCCAATGCTGCAAGCAACAACCCCTGACCCGCCCCCAGCCAGAGCCACATCAGCAGCAGTGCAGCGCTAAGCACAGACACCCACTTCCAGATACACCACAGCAGCACCGGACGCTGCAGCGGATAGTGCACGGCGGGACTGTGGCGAGCGGTCATGCGTACCTCATGCAAATCAAAACAAAACCCGCTTGAGCCTTGCAGCCACAAGCGGGTTCAGTCACAGAGAAGGCATTTTCACACCTTCCTGCCAGATGCTTAGATGCGCTTGAAGATCAGCGATCCGTTGGTGCCACCAAAGCCAAAGTTGTTCTTCAGTGCCACGTCGATCTTGGCATCGCGCGCCACATTGGCGCAGTAGTCCAGATCGCAGTCAGGATCCTGATTCAGCAGATTGATGGTTGGAGGAATCTTCTGGTCATGGATAGCCATGACGGTAAAGACGCTCTCGATACCACCAGCACCGCCCAGCAGGTGACCCGTCATGGACTTGGTCGAACTAACCACGGTCTTGTAAGCCGCGTCGCCCAGCGCTGCCTTGATGGCGTTGCTTTCGTTCTTGTCGCCCAGAGGAGTCGATGTGCCGTGTGCGTTCAGATAGTTGATCTGATCAGGGTTCACACCGGCATTGCGCATGGCGTTGAGCATGGCGCGGCGTGGGCCGTCCATATTGGGCGCAGTCATGTGACCAGCGTCAGCACTCATGCCATAACCGCCCAGCTCGGCGTAAATCTTGGCGCCGCGTGCCTTGGCGTGCTCGTACTCTTCGAGCACCAGTACACCAGCGCCTTCGCCCAGCACAAAACCGTCACGGTCTTTATCCCAGGGGCGCGATGCGGCCTTGGGGTCGTCATTGCGCGTAGACAGTGCGCGCATGGCTGCAAAACCGCCGATACCCAGTGGGGATACAGTCGATTCAGCGCCACCGGCGATCACGATGTCCGCGTCGCCGTATTCAATCATGCGTCCAGCCTCACCGATGCAGTGCAGGCCAGTGGTACAAGCCGTCACCACCGACAGGTTGGGACCCTTGAAGCCATGACGCATGGAAACGTGTCCAGCCACCATATTGATAATGGAAGCGGGCACAAAGAATGGGGTGATGCGGCGGGGGCCGCGATTGGACAACTCAATCTGAGTGTTCTCGATCAGGGGCAAGCCCCCGATGCCAGACCCAATCACGCAACCGATGCGGGTAGCAAGGTCATCGGACAAGGCCTCACCCGTAGGCAGGCCTGCATCCTTCACAGCCTGATCCGCAGCCGCGATGCCATAGTGGATAAAGGTGTCCATGGAACGCGCATCCTTGGCGCTCATGTACTCCTCTACATTGAATCCCTTGACCTCGCCTGCAATCTGGCAGGAGAAGTTAGAGGCATCAAACTTGGTGATGCGGTCAATACCGGACTGGCCGGCCAAAAGATTGGCCCAGGCTTCAGCCACCGTGTTGCCCACGGGGCTGATGCATCCCAGGCCGGTCACGACAACGCGACGACGGCTCATGCGTTCAAACCTTATTTTTATCGCTTCGGTGCGTAAATGCTTAATGAATTAAGCCTTGTGGTGGGTATTGGCGTAGTCGATGGCGTTTTGCACCGTCGTGATCTTTTCAGCATCTTCATCGGGGATTTCGATGCCGAATTCATCTTCCAGGGCCATCACCAGTTCGACCGTGTCCAGGGAGTCAGCGCCCAGGTCAGCCACGAAGGCCTTTTCGTTGGTTACTTGAGACTCTTCAACGCCGAGTTGTTCAGCAATGATTTTTTTGACACGTGCTTCGATATCGCTCATGGTTTCCCTCAGGGGGTTGTGAATGAACCCGCGATTCTAGCCGTTTCAGGAAATCCTCCCCGAAACAGCCTGCCGTCGCGAGGAAACGGCATAACTTTCGTTAATTTACATGTACATGCCGCCATTGACATGCAACTCGTGTCCGGTAATGTAACCAGCCCCTTCCGAGGCCAGGAAGGCCACGGCATGTGCAATGTCGGCAGGCTTGCCCAGCTGTCCCAGAGGGATCTGTGCTGCCAAAGCCTTTTGCTGCTCTTCAGGCAGAGCTGCTGTCATATCTGTAGCAATAAAGCCAGGAGCCACGCAGTTTACGGTAATACCGCGGCTGCCCAACTCACGCGCCAGAGCGCGGGACATACCTGCTACGCCAGCCTTGGCTGCTGCGTAGTTGGCCTGACCGGGGTTGCCCGTGGCACCGACCACGCTGGTCACACTGATGATGCGGCCAAAGCGCTGCTTCATCATGGGGCGAATAGCCGCACGACTGAGTCGGAAAACAGCCTTCAGATTGGTATCCAAAACGGCTTCCCAGTCCTCATCCTTCATGCGCATGGCCAGGGTGTCACGGGTGATGCCGGCATTATTGACCAGCACATGCAGACCGCCTTCGTTCTTGACCAGATCGTCAATAAGCGCGTCCACGCCTGCGACGTCGTTCACATTCAGATTCACACCACGGCCGCCCTTGGCAGCCAGGGTTTCGGTAATACGTGCTGCACCAGCGTCAGTGGTGGCAGTACCAATCACAGTGTAACCACGCTCAGCCAGCTCGGCTGCAATGGCCGCGCCAATACCGCGCGATGCGCCAGTCACCAGCGCAACTTGTTTCTTTTGTTCGGTCATGCGAGCAATTCTTTCACTTCTGTCAGCGTAGCAGGGTCATAGAGGGCTGCGCCCACCAGTTCTGCATCAATGCGCTTGGTCATTCCTGCCAGCACCTTGCCAGGACCGCACTCTACCAAATGCGTAATGCCGCGAGCCTTCATGGCCTGCACGCATTCCACCCAGCGCACAGGGCCAAAAGCTTGACGGTACAGCGCATCACGGATAGCGGCTGCATCTGTCTGCACCGCAACGTCGATGTTGTTGATCACAGGAACCTGGGGCACACCCAGCTCCAGCGCATCCAGCGCGACCTTCAGCTTCTCAGCTGCAGGCTTCATCAGGCTGGAGTGGAAAGGCGCGGACACAGGCAGGGGCAGCGCACGCTTGGCGCCTGCTTCCTTGACCGCTGCGCTGGCAGCTTCTACCGCAGCCTTGGAGCCCGCGATCACGGTCTGACCTGGGTCATTAAAGTTCACGGCTTCCACCACTTCGCTGCCGCCCAGCTGAGCGGTCACAGCGGCGCAGACTTCCTTGACCTTGTCGGCAGGCAGACCCAGCACGGCAGCCATGGCACCCGTACCCACTGGCACGGCCTCCTGCATGGCAGCAGCACGCAGGCGCACCAGCGGTGCGGCCTGGGCTAGCGTCAGCACGCCAGCAGCCACCAGCGCCGAATACTCACCCAGCGAGTGACCGGCTACAGCATCAGGCATGGCACCGCCTTCAGCCTGCCAGACACGCCAAGCCGCCACGTCGGCGACCAGCATCACAGGCTGGGTGTTGGTAGTCAGCGCCAAAGCTTCCTTGGGGCCGTTTTGGATCAGCGCACCAATGTCTTCACCCAGGGCGTCCGAAGCTTCCTGCAGCGTCTGTGCGACGACGGGGTGGTCACCCCATGCGTCTAGCATGCCTACGGACTGCGAACCTTGCCCCGGAAAGACGAATGCGAATTTCTTCATATGACGGTCACTCGTTATTAATAAAAAACGGCTCTAGCGCTTATTTAGCAAGCGCTAGCAGCTACATATTTAAAAGCGCAGCACCCCAGGTGAAGCCGCCACCCACGCCTTCGAGCATGACGGTGTCACCCTTTTGGATCTTGCCGCTACGCACCCCTTCATCCAGGGCCAGCGGAATGGAGGCCGCCGAGGTGTTGCCATGCTCCTGCACGGTCACAATCACCTTTTCCATGGGCAGCTTCAGCTTGCGGGCGGTGCTTTGCATGATGCGGATATTGGCCTGATGGGGCACCAGCCAGTCAATATCAGCTTCGGTCTTGCCTGCTTTCACCAGCACAGCACGCGCCGCCTTTTCCAGCACGCCGACCGCCAGCTTGAACACTGCCTGACCATCCATGGTCAACATGGGTGAGCCCATGACATTACCACCCGAGACATTGCCGGGCACGCACAGAATACCGACATGCTGGCCATCAGCGTGCAGATCGGTGGCCAGAATGCCGGGCTCTTGCGAAGCTTCCAGCACCACGGCACCCGCACCATCACCAAACAGCACGCAGGTGGTACGGTCATCAAAATTGAGCAGGCGGCTGAACACTTCGGCTCCCACCACCAGCGCGCGGCTGGCAGCACCCGAGCGAATCATGGAGTCCGCCACGGTCAGCGCATACACAAAGCCGCTGCACACAGCCTGCACGTCGAACGCGGGGCAGCCATTGGCGCCCAGCTTGTTCTGCAGAATGCAGGCGGTCGAAGGAAAAACCATATCGGGCGTCGATGTCGCCACGATGATCAGATCGATGTCCTGCGCCGTCACACCGGCGGCTTCCAGCGCCTTGCGCGAAGCCTGCAGAGCCAGATCACTGCTGTAGGTGTTGCCATCCGCAAAATGGCGTGCCCCAATCCCCGTGCGCTCCACAATCCATTCGTGGGAGGTTTCGATACCACGTTCAGCCAGTTGAGCGGCCAGTTCATGGTTGGTCAATCGGCGTTCAGGCAGGTGACTGCCCGTGCCAATGATGCGTGCATATCGTGTCATGTTGTCTCAAGCCACCGTGTCGCCATGGGCTGCAGCGCTGGCAGCTGACTCCAACACAGGGGCCGTCTGGGCGATGCGACCTTGCACACGGTCAAGTAGGTTATTGCGGACTGCATCATAAGCGCGGTTCAAGGCATGCTCGTAACCGGTTCTGTCGGCAGATCCGTGGCTCTTGAACACCAGACCACGCAGTCCCAGCAGGGCTGCACCGTTATAGCGGCGATGATCCATGCGCTTCATCAGCGCCTTTAGCACGGGATAAGCCAAGATGGCAGCAAATTTGGTGAAGATGTTGCGTTTAAATTCCGTCTTCAGGCCACCCACGATCATGGAGGCCACACCTTCCGAAGACTTCAGCGCCACATTGCCGACAAAGCCGTCGCAGACCACAATGTCTACGCCGCCCTTGAAAATGTCATTGCCTTCGACATTCCCGACAAAATGGATCGCGTTCGCCTCATTCGCACTGCGCAGCAGTTCGCCTGTGCGTTTGATGACTTCATTGCCCTTGATGGCCTCTTCCCCAATATTGAGCAAGCCCACCGAAGGTTCTGTGTTCTGCGCACGCAGCGCTGACACCAGAGCAGAGCCCATCACTGCAAACTGCAGCAGGTGCTCAGGCTGGCAATCCACATTGGCACCCAGGTCCAGCACCGTGGTGGCAGCGCCTTTTTCGTTGGGCAGCTGTGTGGCAATGGCTGGACGGTCAATGCCATCCATGGTTTTCAGCAGGTAGCGGGACACCGCCATCAGCGCCCCGGTATTGCCAGCAGACACGGCGACCTGCGCCTTGCCCTCCTTGACCTGCTGGATGGCCACGCGCATCGAAGAGTCCTTCTTGCGACGCAGGGCGACCTCCACCGGGTCATCCATGGTCACGACTTCCGAGCACGGCACGATTTCTGCGCGCTCGTGTGCCTGCCAGCCTGCAAATGCGTCGGGCAAGCCCACCAGCAGCAAACGCGCCTCAGGATGGGTAGAAAGAAATTGGCGGCACGCAGGAAGCGTAACGCTGGGGCCATGATCGCCCCCCATGCAATCGACTGCCAGTGTGATCATGAATGACTTAGGGGTCTGCTGCAGACCAGAGCTGGAATAAGCAGCATTAAAAAACAAAAGCCCGAGCTACGAGTAGCTACGGGCCTTTAGACAGCTGAAACGCTATTAGGCTTCAGACTTGTTCTTCAACACCTGACGGCCACGGTATACACCGTTGGGGCTGATGTGGTGACGCAGGTGCACTTCGCCGGTAGTGGATTCCACTGCGATGCCTGGCACATTCAGAGCGTTGTGCGAGCGGTGCATACCGCGCTTGGAAGGGGACTTTTTGTTTTGCTGAACAGCCATGATGGCTCCTGAGTCTTGAAAGGGTTGGTAAAAATACGCGATCAGCCCATTAAAGACACGAGGGGGTTTCGCGCGAAGCCCCCGATTATAGCGCAATCCCGGCAAACAAAGCGAGGCCTCCAAATTCTCAGAGGAAATCGCTGGCCAGCACCGGAATCACCACGCGTCTTTCTCAGACCTGCATTGAACAGCCGCTGCTGCAAAATGCCTGTCAAAAACCGCCCGAAGGCGGTGGCAAGACTGATCACATACAGGTTTGGGTATCAGTCCGCATTCTTGCGCAGGCCAGCCAACACTGCAAACGGATTGGTCTTTTCCTCATTCGCCGCCTCGAAATCCGTGTCGCTCGATGCCATGGGTACAGATTCCGGGCAGACCTCGTGCATGGGCACAAAGGGCAATGCCATCAGCAGCTCATCCTCGATGAGCTGGCGCAGATTGAAATCCTTGTTCAGCGCCAGTACGTCTTCTTCGGCTTCGTCGTCCAGCGTCTCGGCCGTGGCCTCATCCTTCACAAAGCGGAACGAGCGCTCCACATGCAAAGGCATGCTCACGCTGCCCAGGCAGCGCTGACATTGCATGGGCAGCTGGGCTTCCACATCCAGGTGCAGCCACAGCTGACCGGGGCCGCCGGTTTCAGGCTCGTGCTCACCCTCGGCGTACCACGAGACCATCATGCCATCCACGCTGGCATGTGCTTCCTGGGCCAGGCGCTCAAATGCAGATACAGGCTCTTCACCTTCGATCACTGCACTGGCCTTGGCAAATGCGGCGACATCAAGGTGATCCAATGAATATTCCTTGCTCATGGCGGCAGTGTAAGAGAATCCCTGTATGTCTGAATCCCTCACCCCACAGCGCCCCTTGATTCTGGGGTCTACCTCGCGTTACCGCAGAGAACTGATGGAACGCCTGAACATCCCCTTCACCACGGTTTCACCGGAAGTGGATGAAACCCCGCTGCCCGGCGAAGCCCCCGGTGCACTGGCCATGCGCCTGGCACTGGCTAAGGCCCATGCCGTGGCTGAGCAGCACCCCGATGCCATCGTGATTGGCTCGGACCAGGTGTCCGACCTGAACGGCCAGCCCATGGGCAAGCCGCTGGTGCATGAGCGCGCTGTCGAGATGCTGCGCGCCATGCGCGGGCAGACCGTGCTGTTTCACACGGCCGTGGCCGTGGTCTGCAAGGCCACAGGCTTTGAACACAGTGACATCGCAGTGATCAAGACCGTCTTTCGCAGCGATCTGAGCGATGACGCCATCGAACGCTATCTGCGCGCCGAGCAGCCTTATGACTGCGCAGGCAGCGCCAAGAGTGAAGGCTTAGGGATTAGTCTGCTGGACGCCATCCACAGCGATGACCCCACCGCCCTGATTGGCCTACCCATGATCCGCACCTGCCGCATGGTGCGCGCTGCAGGAATCCAGCTGCCATGAACGACCACCACAGCCGCAAGGGCAAGCTGTACCTGGTGCCAGCGCCGCTGGACTTTGGCTGCGCCACCCAGTCACCCATTACCGATGTACTGCCTGAGCTGACGCTGCGCACCGCTGCCAGCCTGCAGCACTGGATCTGCGAAAACGCCAAAAGCGCGCGCGCCTACCTCAAGCGCGTGGGCGAGCACACGCCGCTGATCGCCCCCATTCAGCAGATGCAGTTGCAAGAGCTGCCCCGCGAAGCGCACAAGAAAGGTGACCACGGCGGCAAAAGTGGCGCAGTGTTTGATGCCAAGGCGCTGCTGGCACCTGCACTCGCAGGCCACGACATGGGCCTGGTCAGCGAAGCGGGCATGCCCGCCGTGGCTGACCCCGGCAGCTCCATCGTGCGTGCCGCGCACGATGCGGGTATTCCCGTGATACCACTGGTTGGCCCCGTATCGCTCTTGATGACACTGGCTGCCAGCGGACTGAACGGCCAGAACTTTGCCTTTGTGGGCTACCTGCCCCAGGATGCCAGCCAGCGCACGCAGCGCATCAAGGAACTGGAGCAGCTGGCCCAGCGCCACAACCAGGCCCAGCTCTTCATTGAAACACCCTACCGCAACCCCGCGCTGTGGCAGGCACTGCTGACAAGCCTGCAGGCCAATACACGCCTGGTGATGGCCAGCGGACTGACGCTGGAGAGCGCCAGCATCCAGAGCCGCTACGTCAAGGACTGGAAAAAGCTCGGCACCGAGCCTGACAACCGCACCCCCGTCGTATTTGCCATCGGCCAGTAAAGACTGCTCAATAAAAAAGAGCGCCTTGCGCTGAATGCACAAGGGCTTCAGAATGTTTTATATCTGAATCCTTTGTATATCCAGCGCAAGGCGCTCTTGTTTTTGAAGATCTGATTAGCGCAGCTGGAATCCCAGGTCACGCAGTGCACCAACCGCACCGCCGCCGATGGAAGCGCCAAAGCGCTTGGCAAAACGCTCTGCCAGGTTCTCATTGCGCGTGTAGTCCACGATGTCTTCAGCCTGCACCACTTCGCGCGCCACGCTGTCCAGCGAGCCAAACTTGTCCGCCAGCCCCAGCTCCACCGCCTGCTGCCCTGTCCAGAACAGGCCGCTGAAAGTTTCATCCGTAATCTTCAGGCGCTCACCGCGGCCTGCCTTGACCACATCAATGAACTGCTGGTGGATCTGATCCAGCATCACCTGCACAAACTCACGCTGCTCAGGCTTGACGGGGCTGAAAGGGTCCAGCATGCCCTTGTTGTCACCCGCGGTGTACAGGCGACGCTGCACACCCACTTTCTCCATGACTTCGGTAAAGCCAAAGCCATCCATGAGCACACCAATGCTGCCCACGATGCTGGCCTTGTTCACAAAGATTTCATCGGCCGCCGCTGCAATGTAGTAGGCCGCCGAGGCGCAGGTTTCTTCCACCACGGCGTAGATGGGTTTGTTGTGCAGCGACTTCAGGCGCACGATTTCGTCATTGATCATGCCCGCCTGCACAGGACTACCACCGGGCGAGTTGATCAGCAACACCAGCGCGCGTGAGCCCGGGTCTTCCAGCGCCGTGCGCATGGCGGCATTCACAAACTCCGCATTGGCCGTGGAATCACTGGCAATCGTGCCCTTGATCTCTACCACCGCCGTATGGGGGCCGCTCATGGCCGTGCCCGAGCTTGCACTGCCCATCCACCACGCTGCCGCAACAATCAACGCCACCCAGGCCATGCGCCAGAAGTTGCGCCAGCGGCGTGCTGCACGCTGCTCCTTGACCGTGGCGAACACCAGGCGCTCGAGCACATCACGCTCCCAGCCTGGCTTGGACGAGGGTGATGCGCCGCTCTTGGAGCCATCCTGCGCACCGGAAGCAGCACGTGCCCACAAATCCTGGCCAGGCACCTGCTCTGGCGCAGCAGCGCCCTCACGATCGGACGAAGAAGGAGAATTCATAGACTCGCTTTACTGGTTGCAATCTCTGCTGGCAGTATGCCAGCGCGAAACCATGCGCATCTTACGCATGGGCCTGGAGCCACTGGTGCAGCTGAGCCACGTCCTGCGCCACATGCAGCGGGCTACAGGCCTGCAGCTGCTCGGGCGCATGCGCACCATAGGCCACGCCCACACTGGCACAGCCTGCATTGCGCGCCATTTCCAGGTCGTGCGTGGTGTCACCAATCATCAGCAGGCGCTCGGGGTCCACACCAAACTCCGCCATCAGCTCCTGCAGCATCAGCGGGTTGGGCTTGCCCGCGGTTTCATCGGCCGTGCGCGAACTGTCAAACACACCACGCAGGTCGGCCTGCTGCAGCGCCTCATTCAAGCCCCTGCGGCTTTTGCCCGTGGCTACAGCCAGCAGGTGACCGCGCTCACGCAGCGCATCCAGCATAGGCAGCACGCCCTGGAACAGCGTGACCTGCTCCTGCAGCTTGAAATAGTGGTAGCGGTAGCGGTTAGCCAGCTCGGTGTACTTTTCCTGGGGCACATCGGGCGCGGCATAGGCCAGCGCCGGCATCAGCGCCATGCCAATCACATAGGAGGCACGCTCGTCCGAAGGCACTGCGCCCCCAACATCAGCCACCGCCAGCTGAATGCTGCGGGTGATGGCGACGGTGGAATCAAACAAAGTGCCATCCCAGTCGAAGGCAATCAAATCAAATTGGCGAGCACGCATGGCAACCCTGTAGTTCATGAAAAGCGGTTTCAGGCCACAAAGTCTGCCAGTTCTCTGGGCAGCTCGGCACGAATTTCAATGCGCTCCTGCGTAGCAGGATGGTTGAACTGCAGACGCCAGGCATGCAGGAACATGCGCTTGAGGCCCTGCTTGGGCAGGCGCTTGTTCAGGTCAAAGTCGCCATACTTGTCATCCCCCGCAATGCCATGGCCCTGCGAAGACAGGTGCACACGGATCTGGTGCGTGCGGCCCGTCTTGATGGTCACTTCCAGCAGACTCATCGCAGGCAGCCCCTGCATGGGCCGGGGTGCATGCTGCGAGCGCACCTTGACCAAGGTCAGCGCGCGCATGGCATCCGGGTCGTCCGGCGTGGTCACGCGCACGCGGCGCTCGCCATCGGGCAACAGGTATTTATGCAGCGGAGTGTCAATGACCTTCTTGTTCGCAGGCCATGCACCGCTGACCAGCGCCAGATAGGTCTTACCCGTCTCGCGTTCACGGAACTGGTCCTGCAGCTTGGTCAGAGCCGAGCGCTTCTTGGCCACCAGCAAAATGCCGGAAGTCTCACGGTCCAGACGGTGCACCAGCTCCAGGAACTTGGCCTGTGGGCGCGCCTGGCGCAGCTGCTCAATCACTCCAAAGCTCACGCCCGAGCCGCCGTGTACAGCCACACCGGCTGGCTTGTCGATGGCAATCAGGTGTTCGTCTTCAAACAGGATGGGAAACTCACGCGCTGGCGCGGGTCGGTCCGCCTTTTCCTGCACTTTTTCAGAAATGCGCACGGGCGGCACGCGCACCACATCCCCGGCTTCGACACGGGAGTCAGCCTGGCAGCGGCCCTTGTTGATACGCACCTCGCCACTGCGGATGATGCGATAGACATGGGTCTTGGGCACCCCCTTGAGGTGACGCATAAGAAAGTTGTCCAGACGCTGACCTGCCCCGTCTTCATCGACCTCAATCAGACGCACAGCAGCAAATGCGGGGTTTGGGGTACGTTCTTGGGGCTGTTTGCCCTCTATAATGTGTTTCACCTGCGCGAACTTTATGTGTAAGTGGTTGTTTCATCTGGATTTTAGTCCACCCAGCCATTTCCCCCGGCGCAGGCAGGTCGATGCCACAGATGCCGTGTCCGCGTAAAAGCACCCAGATCGTCGTGCTGGCGGTGCGGAATTTGTCTGGTTGACGCATTGAAACACTGAACGGAATCTTCACGTGGATGGTGGTGTATGGGAGCGATTGCTCCGGGCCATCCTCGTATATGAAAAATCAACGAGCATGTGGGTATTGATTTCTTGGTTGCTACGCGTGACGCAGAGGCATGAGCCTGTGCAGCATGCGCCTGCGCTGAATGCCCGCCCTCCAGTCCTCGCGAAAGCAAGTCTCCGCCGCAGGGTGCAAGGCTTGAACGCAGCAGCGCTCGTACCCTGCCTCCTGCCCTTGCCACCTTTGCTGACATAACTACAGCACTGCACGCAATCAGGCCCAGGGCGATTCCCCTTCTTTTCGTTTCAACGCAGCAATCCGGCATCAACGGCTCCTATAGAGCCTGTCTTTGATGAAGAGTCAAAGGCGTGTCGGCCAGGCAGCGTTGTCGCTGTCGGCCGGCCGCCGTACAACGAAAAGGATATGCATCATGAAACGGATGCTGATTAACGCAACGCAGTCCGAAGAACGCCGCCTCGCGATCGTTGATGGACAGAAGCTGCTGGACTACGAGATCGAGATCGAAGGTCGGGAACAACGCAAAGGCAATATCTACAAAGCCGTCGTCACCCGTGTCGAGCCCTCTCTGGAAGCATGCTTTGTTGACTATGGTGAAGACCGCCACGGCTTCCTGCCTTTCAAGGAAATCTCCAAGCAATACTTTGCCGAAGGCATTGCCCCCAGCCAGGCCCGCATCAACGATGTGATCAAGGAAGGCCAGGAGCTGATCGTTCAGGTTGAAAAAGAAGAACGCGGCAACAAGGGCGCAGCCCTGACCACCTTTATCTCGCTGGCTGGCCGCTATGTGGTGCTGATGCCCAACAACCCCCGTGGTGGTGGCGTTTCGCGCCGCATCGAGGGCGAGGAACGCGCCGAGCTCAAGGAAGCCATGGACCAGCTGGAGTACCCCAAGGGGATGTCCATCATCGCGCGCACAGCCGGTATCGGCCGCACCGCGCCCGAGCTGCAATGGGACTTGAACTACCTGCTGCAGCTGTGGAGCGCCATTGACGGTGCAGCCAAGGCTGGCAAGGGCGCCTTCCTGATCTACCAGGAATCGAGCCTGGTGATCCGCGCCATTCGCGACTACTTCAACAACGACATCGGCGACATCCTGATCGACACCGACGACATCTTCGAGCAGGCGCAGCAGTTCATGCAGCACGTCATGCCCGAGCATGCCAGCCGTGTGAAGCGCTACCGCGACGATGCACCGCTGTTCAGCCGCTTCCAGATCGAGCACCAGATCGAGTCCGCCTACTCGCGCACTGTGCAGCTGCCTTCCGGCGGCGCCATCGTGATCGACCACACCGAAGCGCTGGTGTCCATCGACGTGAACTCGGCCCGCGCCATCAAGGGCGGCGACATCGAGGAAACCGCCACCCGCACCAACCTGGAAGCTGCTGACGAAGTGGCACGCCAGATGCGCCTGCGTGACCTGGGCGGTCTGATCGTGATCGACTTCATCGACATGGAAGACGCCAAGAACCGCCGCGAAGTGGAAAACCGCCTACGCGAAGCCCTGCGTCAGGACCGTGCCCGCGTGCAGTTCGGCACCATCAGCAAGTTCGGCCTGATGGAAATGAGCCGCCAGCGTCTGAAGCCCGCCCTGTCTGAAGGCGCGCACATCAACTGCCCACGCTGCGGTGGTTCCGGCCACATCCGCGACACCGAGTCTTCGGCGCTGCAGATCCTGCGCATCATTCAGGAAGAGTCCATGAAGGACAACACGGCCGCTGTGCACTGCCAGGTGCCTGTGGAAGTGGCTTCCTTCCTGCTCAACGAAAAGCGTACGGAAATTGCCAAGATCGAACTCAAGCAGCGCGTGTCCGTGCTCATGGTGCCCAACAAGTCGCTGGAGACGCCACACTACAAGCTCGAGCGCCTCAAGCACGATGACCCACGTCTGGAGAATCTGGACGCCTCGTACAAGCTGGCCGAAGAAGTGGAAGATGTGACCAAAGTCACACGCCGCTCGCAGGAACCCACCAACAAGCAGACTCCTGTGATCAAGGGCGTGCTGCCTGATGCACCTCCCGCACCTGAGGCGCGTCCCCAGCCTGCCGCACGCGCAGCCAAGAATGGCCGCCCCGCTGCACAGCAGGCAGCTGCCGCAGCACCACGCACCGAAGTGCGCGAACAAGGCTTCTTCGCATGGCTCAAGAGCCTGTTCGGCTTTGGCCCCAAGCCCGCGCCCGTAGAGCCAGTGGCTGCCCCTGTCAAGCCCGAGGGCACCCGCGAAGCACGCAATGGTGAGCGCAATGGCCGTGGCGGTCGTAACAGCCGCAACGGTGAACGTGGCGAGCGTGGTGAACGCAATGGCCGCAACGAGCGCAATGGCCGCAACGGTGAACGCAACGAGCGCAATGAGCGTGGCGACAACGAGTCCAGCCACCGCCGTGAAGACCGTCAGGATCGCCAGGAACGCGTTGAGCGCAATGCAGACAATGCACGCCCACAGCGCGAACCACGCAACCGTGGCGAACGCCAGCCCCGCAATCTGGAAGCTGCAGAGCAGCGCAACCAGCAAGGTGTGACCGGTGCTGAGCACAACACACCTGAAGCTGCTGAGCGCCCAGAGCGCCAGCCACGCCAGCGCCGTGAGCGTCAGCCACGCAACGTGGAAGTGCAGGCGCAAGCTGCAGCCGCGCAGCAGCTGGAAGCTACGGCACAGGCTGTGCAGGAAACGGTGAACGAAGCCCAGGCACAGGATGCAGCAGCACCCGCAGCCAACGGTGAAGACGCTCCACGCAATGGCCGCCGCTCGCGTGACCGCTACGGCCGTGACCGCCGCAACAACCGCGAGCGCCAGCCCGCAGCGCGTGACGAGAATGCAGCCGTAGCTGCAGCCGCTGAAAACGCCGAAGTCACACAGGCTCCAGACACCAGTGCTGAAGCAGTGACTGAAGTGAATGAGCAAAGCGCGCCACGCCGCAGCTACTTCAGCCAGGTTCAGCCTGCTGTGCAAGCTGCTGAGCCTGCCGCTGCAGCCCAGCCAGCAGCTGAAGCCGCACCTGCAGTGCCAGTGGCTGAAGCAGCGAACGCTGTGGTTGAGCCTGCTGCAGCCCCTGCCGTGCAGGAAGTCGCAGCGGTTGCCCCCGAAGCCGTGGAGCAGCCCCAGACCGAAGCCGCTGCCGAGCCAGTGCAAGCAGCAGCACCTGCCGAAGTGCCTGCCGCCCAACCCGTGCGCACCGCAGCCTACATCCTGCCCGTGCAGGAACTGCAAGAGCTGGCCAGCGCTGCGGGACTGCAGTGGGTGAACTCCGATGCGGAAAAGGTCGCTGCCGTGCAGGCTGCGATTGCTGCCGAGCCCAAGCCTGTGCACATCCCCCGCGAGCGTCCTCCCGTCGTGATTCTGGACGAAGGCCCGCTGGTGCTGGTGGAAACACGCAAGGACTTGAGCGCCATGGTGCTGCCGTTTGAGCAGACACCAGAGCACAACGCTTAAAAGCGTTGACACCAAATCGGGGGCCTCTGGCCCCCGATTGCATCTATCCCCCTGTTTTTCTGACGGAACGAGACCATGCTGTTTTTGCTCTCCCCCGCCAAGTCGCTGGATTACGAACGCCCCCTGCCCGCAGACCTGCCCCATACCCTGCCGCCTTTCATTCCCCAGTCAGAGGAACTGATTGCCGTATTGCGCCAGCTGGCACCGCAGGACGTGGCTGCACTCATGTCCATCAGCGACAAGCTTGCCCAGCTCAATGTGGCCCGCTACGCTGCCTGGAGCCCTGAGTTCACGGCACAGAACGCCCGCCAGGCCCTGTTTGCCTTCAATGGCGATGTCTACGAAGGCCTGGATGCCTACAGCCTGCAGCACGATGACATTGCCTGGGCGCAGGACCATCTCCTCATGCTCAGCGGCCTGTACGGCGCGCTGCGCCCGCTGGACTGGATGCAGCCCTACCGCCTGGAAATGGGCACACGCCTTGGCACGGCGCACGGCAGCAATCTCTACCAGTTCTGGGGCACACGCATTGCCCAGCTGATCAACAAACGCCAGGCGCAGGAAACGCAGCCTGTGGTCATCAATCTGGCGTCGCAGGAATACTTCAAGTCCGTGGACCTCAAGCACCTCAAGGCCCGTGTGGTGGAGTGCGTGTTTGAAGACTACAAGGGCGGCAAGTACAAGATCATCAGCTTCCACGCCAAGCATGCGCGCGGACTGATGGCACGCTACGCCATCGAGCACCGCCTCACACAGCCCGAGCAGCTCATGGCCTTTGACAGCGCAGGCTATGCCTATGCCCCAGAAGTGTCGTCGCCCGACCGCCTGGTCTTCCGCCGCAACACAGCCTGACACCGCTTCCCTGCAGCGCCTGCTGCCAACCTTTGGCAATTCATAGCCAAATCAGCCTCCAGGGCTTATGCAGCAAGCGCTGGAAGCTATAAAAACAGTGAATTCACCATGCATACGCCAGAACAATCCCAGCTGGGCAAGACGTCCGCCTACGCTGACCAGTACGACCCCAGCCTGCTGTTTCCCCTGCCCCGCCAGCCCAAGCGCGATGAAATCGGCATTCAGGACAAGCTGCCATTTTTTGGTGCCGACCTGTGGACGGCCTTCGAGCTGTCCTGGCTCAACCAGCGTGGCAAACCCCAAGTGGCGCTAGCGCACTTCACCATTCCATGTGAGACACCCAACATCATTGAGAGCAAGTCGTTCAAGCTCTATCTGAACAGTTTCAACAACACACGCTTTGACAGTCTGGAAGCGGTGCAGGAGCGCCTGCGTGAAGACATCAACGAAGCGCTGTGGCGTGGGGCTCCCGCACGTCTGTCGTCTGCCAGCGTGCGCGTGATGGCGCCCGAGCACTTTGAGACCCAGCGTGTGCAGGAGCTGGAGGGCTTGAGCCTGGACCGTCTGGATGTGGAGTGCACGGACTACAGCCCCCGCCCGGATCTGCTCAAGGCGGACCACGACAACCCACCCGTGACCGAAACGCTGGTGAGCCACCTGCTCAAGAGCAACTGCCTGGTCACCGGCCAGCCCGACTGGGGCAGCGTGCAGATCAGCTACACGGGCGCTGCCATCGACCAGGAAGGTCTGCTGCGCTACATCGTGAGCTTTCGCAACCACAACGAATTCCATGAGCAGTGCGTGGAGCGCATCTTCATGGACATCATGCGCCAGTGCAGACCGCTCAAGCTCAGCGTCTACGCACGCTACACACGCCGTGGTGGGCTGGACATCAACCCGCTGCGCACCGGCGCACCCATGACCATCCCGCAAAACGTGCGTACCGCCCGCCAGTAAAGCGCTGGCAGCTATAAAAAAAGGAAGCTCAAAGCTTCCTTTTTTATGCAGTGGCCTGAACCGTATCAGGCTTCAAAAGTCGCTGGATCAAAGTCCAGCACATAGTTCTGAGGCCCCTTGGCGGCCACCTTGAGTGCGCCCACGCGGTTACCCAGCGCAGCACACTTAGGCAAAGACCAGCCCTGCTCCAGACCATAGAGCAGCGCACCACGCCATGCATCGCCACAGCCTGTTGGATCTACCACTTCCTTGGCCTTCACAGGTGCCACCAGCGTCTTGCTGCCCTGCTCCAAGACTTCACAGCCCTGCTCACCCAGCGTCACCACCAGCCCCTTGACCTTCATGGACAGTGCAGCCAGATCCAGGCCGGTACGGTCGCACAGCATCTTGCCCTCGTAGTCGTTCACGGTGATCCAGGTGGCCTGCTCCACAAAAGCCAGCAGTTCTTCCCCATTGAACATGGGCAGGCCCTGGCCGGGGTCAAACACAAAAGGAATGCCTGCCGCCTTGAACTGCGCAGCGTGCTGGATCATGGCGTCGCGCCCGTCGGGCGAGACGATACCGATGGCTGCACCTTCGCTGCCGTCGATGACGTTGACATGTGCTTCCGCCATGGCACCGGGGTGGAAGGCCGTGATCTGGTTGTTGTCCTTGTCGGTCATGATCATGGCCTGCGCGGTGTAGCTGTCGTCCAGCTGCTTCACAAAGCGCGTATCAATGTCCAGCGACTTCAGGCGAGCCAGATAGGCTGCGCCGTCCTCGCCCACGGTCGCCATGGGCAGCGGCTTGCCGCCCAGCAGCTTGAGGCTGTAGGCGATATTGCCAGCACAACCACCAAAATCGCGGCGCAGCGAAGGCACAAGAAAGGACACATTCAGAATGTGTAGCTGTTCGGGCAGGATCTGGTTGGCGAACTTGCCTTCAAAGCTCATGATGGTGTCAAACGCCAGAGAGCCACAAATCAGGGCGGACATAGATACTTTCTGTTTGCAAAAAATCAGGGGTAAAAAGCCATGACCCGGTAGCCGGAGACCGGCAGGTTCAGGCCTTGGGTTTGCAGCGGCAATGTGCCATTCCACTCGCTGCGCGCTGCCAGTTCCTCGGGGGCGCCGATTTCCTGGGGCGTGAACACCTTGCGAACCAGTACCTGGTCCTGGGTGTCCGTCAATGTCAGTTCTACGGCGGGCGTGGCCACGGCCAGAGCACCCTGGTTCTGAATGCTCAGCCCCAGCTGGTAGCGGTGTGCCTGCGCCTCCTGGTGGAAAGACGAGCCTGTGAGCACCACCGATGCAATATCTCGTCGAGGTGCCAGTTCACAGCGCAGCAGCAGACACATGCTCTCAAAGGCTGGCCGCCACTGCGGCTTCCAGGCCACCAGCGTATTGCGCTCCTGCACGGCCACCTGCAGAGCCAGTGACAAGGGCAAAAAGATCAGCAACATACCCATGACAAAGCGCACAGCAGGCTTGTTCCACCATGCCTTGCGCTGCGCCTGCTTCACAAAGCTGGGGATGGGAGCATCACCTGCATCCAGCTCATCGCCTGTCTGCTGTGCCTCTGGCGCTTGTTGCTCCGCCTCTCTTGCCTCAACGACTGGCGTTTCGTCAGCGCTTTCAGACACTGTGCCCTGCTTCCCGGCCTGCCAGGCATCCGCCCAGTCCATGGCCTGTGCCTCTTCACCAGGCAGGGCTGCACCCGAGAACACCTCCCGTTCGGACTGCACCACTGGCTGCGGCACTTCAGGTTCCAGCCTTGGTTCGCGTGGCTCCAGCGCAGCGTGCGGTGCACGGCCTGGCATGCGCTGCGCAATGGGAGCGTCCTGCACCGGTGCATCAAGCCAGATGTCATCCGCCGCATCCGGCGGCACAGGCAGTTCATAGCCCTGCGCGGGTGTGGCAGGTGCAGGTGCAAGTGCAGG
>ERZ1034913.99-NODE-99-length-83440-cov-8.045356_pt1 | contig 83440 bp, 63 predicted proteins | sample MGYA00520697_ERZ1034913 | MGnify/ENA primary metagenome ERZ1034913 (study PRJEB33766, sample SAMN09781786) | gut metagenome | biome: gut microbiome | host: Homo sapiens | place: Madagascar | study: EMG produced TPA metagenomics assembly of the PRJNA485056 data set...
AGGATCTCCTCCTGCTTGATCAGGCGCTCGCTTTTGAACTGGCCGGGGTGGTATATCGCGGGGTCGAGGTCCTGGAACAGATACGCGTGGATGGTGGTGAGCATGTCGGGCGAAAGGAAGAACGCGCCGCACGTGAACACACTTCCGTCCCCTGTTCACGTTCCCGGCTTGAATACTTGATGGCGCTTGCCGAGAGCGGGGGTTGGGCTTGCTGCCTGCACGTATACTGGTTGCATAGTGCGAATCGCGGGGCTGGTTGGGCGCCGCTTGATGAAAGGCTGTCTCGTGTCCGAAAAGTTGAAGATCGGCGTGCTGCTCTCCGGCAGTGGCACGAATTTCCAGGCCATTCTCGATGAGGCGGCGAAGGGCCTGCCCGTCGAGGTGGTGAAGGTGGTCGCGTCGCGTCCCGATGCGTACGGCATCGAGCGCGCCAACGCCGCTGGCATCCCCGTGCTGGTCATGAACCGCGAAAAGTACGCCGACCCCGAGGTGGCCGACGCGCAGATCGTGGCCGCGCTGCAGGAAGCCGGCGCGCAGTACGTGGTCATGGCCGGCTACATGCGCAAGGTCACGCCCGTCATGCTCGACGCCTTCCCCAACCGCGTGCTCAACCTGCATCCGGCGCTTTTGCCCTCGTTCAAGGGTGCGCACGCCATCGCCGATGCGTTCAACGCGGGCGTGAAGGTCACGGGCGTCACCGTCCACTTTGCCAACGAGGATTACGACAAGGGCCCCATCGTGGCGCAGGAGCCGGTGCGCGTGGCCGAGGGCGACACGCTTGAAACCCTGGAAGCCCACATCCACCAGGTGGAACACGAGTTGTACCCGCGCGTGCTGGGCTGGCTGGCCGCCGGCCGCGTGAGCGTCGACGCGGAGGGCAAGGTGCACCTTGCTGACTAAGGAAACGCTGGCGGGCATCGCCGCCGATCTGCGCGCGGGACGCGCGGTGGAGCTTTCGCCCGCCGACTTCCCGTGCTTTTCCGCCGAGGCGCTGAAGGGTAACATGCACGTTTCGCCCGATGACCTGGGGAAGCTTTCCGCCGCCCTCACCGCTGACGACGCGCCCACCTTCGAGCGCGCCGCCCGCGCCATGGCCGAGGGCGACCTGGCGTGGCTGGGCTTCAAGGTGGTGTTCGACCCCGCCGCCGCGCAGGCCAACACCGACAACGAGGTCACGAAGAAGTACGGCGACACCGGCTCGGCCGACGGCTCCGGCATGGTGTTCTTCTGCAACGACGCGAAGGAGATCGTCTCCGCGCGCACGCCCAGCCCGCGCGACGTGTTCCAGATGAAGGACATCACGCGCGGCCCCGGTATGCACAACGAGCAGTTCGACGGCCTGACCTGGCTTTCCGTGCCGCTGTTCGATCAGGTGCGCGTGTGGCTGCTCGGCGCCTCCGACGCCGCGGCCGAGGTGAGCGCGCTGGCCGCGCACGTGGGCTTCGCCGTCACCGCGGTCGACTACGACCCGGCGTACCTCTCGCCCGAGCGCTTCCCCGATGCCGAGCGCGTGCTGCTCGACGGCGGCAACTTCGACGAGCTGGACAAGCTCGCCCCCGCGCCCGGCGACTACGTGTGCGTGCTCACGCGCGGCCACATGTTCGACCCCGAGGGGTGCGTGTGGGCCGTCAAGCACAACGTGCATTACGTCGGCATGATGGGCTGCAAGGGGAAGAACTCCACCGTGCACGACCTGGTGCTGGCTCGCGGCGCCTCCGAGGCGGATTGGGAACGCATCAAGCGCCCCATCGGCCTGAAATTCGGCGCCAAAACCCCGGCGGAATTGGCTATCTCCATCGTGGCCGAGCTGGTCGATGTACGATATACGCAGCGCTATAGCCCCGAGGCGCGCGCGCGTCACGAGGAAAGCCTGGGCCGTTAGGGCCCGGCAGGCAACCCCGAAACAGGCATCTTGCGGGCGGCGCTTCGGCGCAAAGCCCCGCTTTGCGATAAGGAACGGACTTACAAGGAACGGTTCAAGGTAAGGAGAGAGCAAGTGGCAGATCCGAAGGTCAAGCGCGTACTCATCTCGGTGACGGACAAGACGGGCGTCGTCGAGTTCGCCCGCGCGCTGCATGACGAATTCGGCGCGGAGATCATCTCCACGGGCGGCACCGCCCGCGTCATCGCGGAGGCTGGCGTGCCGGTCACGCCCATCGACGAGGTGACGAAGTTCCCCGAGATGATGGACGGTCGCGTGAAGACCCTGCATCCCATGGTGCACGGCGGCCTGCTGGCCAAGCGCGACAACGCAAAGCATATGGCCGAGGCGGCCGAGCACGGCATCCAGATGATCGACATGGTGGTCGTGAACCTGTATGCGTTCGAGAAGACGGTCGAGTCCGGCGCGGACTTCGGCACCTGCATCGAGAACATCGACATCGGCGGCCCCTCCATGCTGCGCAGCGCCGCGAAGAACTTCGAGAGCGTCACCGTGGTCACCGACCCCGAGACCTATGAGGGCATCCTTTCCGAGATGCGCGCCAACGGCGGCGCCACCACGCGCGAGACCCGCATGGAGCTGGCGCTCGAGGTGTTCGAGACCACCAACGCCTACGACGGCGCCATCGCCGACTTCCTATTCGACCAGGTTCAGGCCGCGCATCCGCATGAGCACGGCGAGGGTTGCGGCTGCGGTTGCGAGGAGGGCATCGAGGCTCAGGGCGAGTTCCCGCCCGAGTGCGCCTTGTACATGCAGAAGCAACAGGACCTGCGCTACGGCGAGAACCCGCATCAGCAGGCCGTCTTCTACCGCGTGGACGAGTTCGCCCATGAGCACAGCCTGGTCAACGCCCAGCAGCTCAACGGCAAGGAGCTGTCCTACAACAACATCCTGGATACCGACGCGTGCTGGTCGCTCGTGCGCGAGCTCGACGAGCCGGCGGTCATCATCCTGAAGCACCAGAACCCCTGCGGCTCCGCTACGGCCGAGAACATCACCGAGGCTTACGACAAGGCCTTCGCCTGCGACCCGAAGAGCGCCTTCGGCGGCATCATCGCGGCGAACCGCCAGGTCACGCTGGAGATGGTCGAGCACATCAACGAGAACAAGCAGTTCGTCGAGGTGCTCATCGCCCCCGAGTACGAGTCCGCTGCGCTTGAGCTTCTGCAGCAGAAGAAGAACCTGCGCGTGCTGCGCACCGGCGGCATCGACGCCCCGGCTGCTGTCGAGGTCCGTTCCGTCGACGGCGGCGTGCTGGTGCAGGACGTCGATCACGTGTCCGAGGATCCGGCAACCTTCACCGTTCCCACCGATCGCAAGCCCACGGACGCCGAGATGCACGAGCTCATGTTCGCATGGCGCGTGTGCAAGGGCGTGAAGTCCAACGCCATCCTGGTGTCGCGCGACCATGCCGGCATCGGCATGGGCCCGGGCCAGCCCAACCGCGTGGACAGCGCGCTTTTGGCCTGCAAGCGCGCCCATGAGGCGTGCGAGCGCATGGGTGTGGAGCCCAAGGGCCTGGTGTGCGCGTCCGACGCGTTCTTCCCGTTCCGCGACAACGTGGACACGCTGGCCGAGTGGGGCATCACTGCCATCATCCAGCCCGGCGGCTCCGTGCGCGACGAGGAGTCCATCCAGGCGTGCAACGAGCACGGCATCGCCATGGTGTTCACCGGCCATCGCCACTTCCGCCACTAATTTGCGAAGCCGGCAGGCGGGGCGGGTGCGCGCCGTATGGTGCGCGTGCGCGTGATGCGTACGCGTGTGGTGCGTGCACGTCCGCCTGAGTCGCCGGCATCGTTTGCTTCCGCTGCGCCTGTGAGGGCGTGGGGAAGCGAAACCTGCGAGCGGTCTGCCTTTTCGGCGGGCCGCTTTCTTTTGCGCTGATTTCGGCGAGTTCGTGCGGTTTTCGCGCCGGTTTTTTCTGACGAATGCGTGACATCCCCGGCGTTTTGGTTGTGTGGCGGGCATCGTCCCGTATAGTCGGCGTTATGAAGAAATCAGAAGCACTCAAAATACTGGGCTTGGCCGATGGGGCTAGCGACGATGAGATCAAGAAGGCTCACCGCAAGCTCGTCATCGCCCGTCATCCCGACAAGTTCCCCTTGGACTCGAAGGAGCACGCCGAGGCCGAGGAGCTTACCAAACAGATCAACGAAGCGCGCGACGTGCTGATCAACCGCAGCTGGTCGCCCGAGTTCGATCCGCGCCGCGACCCGCGTCCGTATGCGGGCAACCCCTATGCGCACCCGACGGGCTCGGCGGGGCAGGGCGGTGCGTCCGGTCAGGGCAACCCGTTCGACCCGTTCGCCGGCTGGCCATTCGGCGACGCGGCCCAGGGCCAGACCAGGTACGTGTGGACCAGCTGGGACGACATCTTCAGCGGCGCCGCGGGCTCGCAGCGCCCGGGTTCGGGGCAGAACGGCGCAGGTCAGCGCACCGGTGGCGTCGAGTGGCCATTCGGCGGTTTCACCGTGGAGTACGACCCCTTCGACCCGTTCGCGCCGTTCCGCGCCGCACGCGCGCCGCAGCAGACTGGCGAAGAGGTGTTCGCCCGCGCGAAGAAGGGCCTGCGCGACGAGGCGCTCATGGTCGCCGCCAAGGTGGTGGCGCTTGCGGTGCTCTCCATCGCCGGCTCTTCGGCAACGGGCCTGTTCCTGTACGTGATGGCGTCTATCATCTACGGCCTGTACAAGCGCATGGGCAGCTTGCTGGTCATGCTGCTGGTGCCCATCATGATCTTCGGCGCGCCGCTCATCTTCATGCTGGCGCCGCGCAACGGCTTCGTGGGCGCTCCGCTCACCGTGGCGTTTTTGGTGTCGGTGCTGTTCGACGTGCAGAACCTCCGCGACCGCATCCGCACGTATCAAGCGGCGAAGGTGGGGTTGTAGGGGAGAGACGCGGGCGCGCGGCGGCATTTCCGCATGAGTTTGCGGTTGGCGAGCGGCGCAGCGCGGGCGATTGTGCTCGCGCTGCGCCGCTTTGTGCGTTTGTGCAAAGCTAAGGCTTATGTGCGTGGAAGGGCGGCCGGCCTGGGCTAGGCTCCTAGGACCGCGTGCGCCAGGGCGAATCCCAGCGCTGCGGCGCCCAGGGTTGAGCCGTAGGTGACCACCAGGTATGCGGCCGCTTCTCCGCGATGCCCTTCCGTGGCCATATCGACGGCCTCGCAGTTCATGGTGGACAGCGTGGAGAAGCCGCCCAAAAATCCCATGGTCAGCGCTATGTAGGCGGTTTGCCCGAGCGCGGCAGCCCCTGCAAGCGCCGCTCCGGCGACGGTGCACGACGCAAGGTTCACCAGCAGCGTGGGCCAGGGAAACCAGCTGTTCGAGCGAGGTTTCATGAATGAAAGCGCCCTGTGGCGGCACAGCGCGCCCGCTGCTCCGCCCAGGCCCACCATGATCAGCGTCAGCGGGCTCATCGCGTATCGCCCCCGTTTTGCGGGGAATCCGTCTGCGGGGCCGTACTCTGGTGATGCGCGCTATAGCGTGGGCCCATGGCGTCGGCCAGGCGCTTTCCCGCGTAGGCGGCCCCGAACGTGGCGAACACGGTGATACCCAGGTACAACGCGAACATGCCGTAACGCCCCTGCTGCAAAAGCGCCAGATTCTCGGTGGAAAGCGCGGCGATGGTGGTGAACGCCCCGATAAGCCCGATGCCCATCGACTTCACCAACGGCGCCGGCAGGTTCGTTCGGCGCGCGACGAATTGATTGACGATCTCCAACGTGAAACAACCGAATATGTTCACTGCAAGCGTGGCGACGGGGAATCCGCATTGCGCGGGCAGGAGCATCTCCAGAGCATAGCGCGCCGTGGCGCCCAAAAAGCCCATGACCAGCACCAACGGCGCCAGGGAACGAGGACTGCGCAGCGCATGGTCTACCGCATCTGGGATATTGCCGTGCACCGATGCCCCCTGTCCGAATCGATTTCGCTGCGCAGCAGTATACCGCGCCTGCAAGATAGTGGGTTGCTAGCTGGATATTGCGCTTTGCAAGCGGCGGGCTGTTCGCTGGGCCGGTCGAGCGCAATGTGTTTGTGAGATTAAGGTGCGCAGTGCTTCTTCAAATTCTCGAAAATCACCGATAAGATTCCTCGAAAACAGAGTGTATTCCTCCTCGAAAATCGAGTATGATAATCCTCGAAAATATAGTATGCCCATGTCAGAGAGGAATGTTCGACTATGCTAGCCTATGGAACGGAGAAGCCGAAAACGTATCATCCGCGCCTTGTGGACGAACGATTGCATCGGCTGCTTCATACCTTCGGTGCGGTCGAGATACGCGGTACGAAGTGGTGCGGCAAGTCCTGGACGGCGCTGGCGTTCGGCGAGAGCGTTGTGCACCTGGATGACCCAAATGTCAAGGCGTTGGCCGAAGCAGACCCTACGCTGGCTCTGCAGGGGGCGCACCCGCACGTTGTCGACGAGTGGCAGGAGGTTCCTTCCACGTGGGACGCCGCGCGCCGCGCGGTCGATGCCGCTGGCGGCGAGCACGGGCTGTTCATCCTCACGGGTTCGTCCACCCCGGCCAAAGACGCCGTTACCCACAGCGGCGCGGGCCGCATAGCGCGTGTTGATATGAGCACCATGACGCTATGGGAACGCGGGCTGTCTACGGGCGCGGTGTCGCTGTCAGGGCTGTTCGAGGGTTCGTTTGAGCCATCGGCGTGCGATGCTTCCTTGGCGCCCTTGGCTGATGCCATCTGTTGCGGAGGCTGGCCCGCCCTGCTCGGGGCCAACGCCCAAACGGCTGCAGAGGTCGTCGACCAGTACCTCGACGCCATGTTCGAGGTTAGCGTTCCCAGGAAGGGTGGCACGTCCGATATGGCCCGGCGCATCGTGTCCTCGCTTGCACGCAACGTTGCCACGGCGGCTACCCTGCAGACCATCGCTCAGGATGCAGCCCTTGGCGACGAGGCCGGTGCGCCGGCTACCTCTACCGTGACGTCCTATCTTGATATGCTCGAGAGCATGTACGTAATCGAAAGCCTGCACGGCTGGGATGCGCCCGTGCGCGCGAAGTCTCGCCTGCGCACCAAGCCTAAGCGCTACTTCGCCGACCCTTCCATCCCTGCCGCTGCGCTTGGCATGGGCCCTGAGCGCCTGTTGTCCGATGGGCAGACGTTCGGGTTGCTCTTCGAGTCACTGTGCATTCACGACCTGCGGGCCTACGCCGCCTGCATGCTCGGAGCTCACCCGGGGTCGTTGCGGTACTACGGCGACTCTGACGGTCTGGAGGTTGATGCCATCATCGAGCTGCGCGACGGTCGCTGGGCGGCGCTGGAGGTCAAGCTCGGCGAGACCAAGGTTCCCGATGGTGTCAGGAACATCGAGCGCTTGCGTCAGAAAGTCGCGGCGAACCCTGCCGCGCGCAATCCGAAGCCTGCGTTCTCGGCCGTCCTCACCGCAACCTCACCCTTCTGTCGCTACGACACTGAGCACGACATCTACGTGTTCCCCATCACCGCCTTAAAGCCGTAGGACTGGCTGGCTTTCAGCAGGCACTTGTGTGTAGTCAAGACTACGTTTCAGTAAGGGACTGCAATGGAAATCCTGGTCCTCTTTTGGTCCAGGATTTCCATTGCAGTCCCTTCCGAACAATCTCTCTTGTGAAAAACAGTTGCTATTTCAACCAAACCTTGCTGAGGGTTTGACGCAGGGATGAGCTATGCGGCGTTTTTGCTGCGAGGCGGGGTATACTATTCGCTTGAGTAATGCGCGCCGGGCGCGCTGAGCGAGTGCCGAAAGGGGTCTGCCATGGTCATCCTTGACGAACCGTATGCTTCGCCGCAGTTGTTGGAATGGCTTGAATCTTCGCAACACCCTGTGCTTCGCAATGCGTTCTCCGAGCGCACGGCTTTTGCGTCCGGGCGGGCGTTGCTCCTGGTCGATGAGGCCGAGGCGGCCTCGCGCCTTTCCGCGGGCGAGCGCGTGTACACCAACTCCGAGAACACGCTCGAGTGGATTTGCTCGCATGTGGACAATCCCGCTCTTACGCACGCCATCACCGCGTTCAAGGACAAGGTTGCCATGCGCGAGCTTCTGGCGCAGATCGATGAGGGCTTCTTCTTCCGTTCGTGCACGGCCGATGAGCTGGGGAAACTCGACTTCTCCGAGCTTGAGCCGCACATGCCGTTTGTGGTGAAGCCCGCGCGCGGGTTCTGCAGCATGGGCGTGCACGCGGTGCGTTGCCGTGCCGATTGGGACGAGGCGCTGGCCGATTTCGCGGCGAACGCGGCTGCTTGGGCGGATATGTACCCCGATAGCGTGGTCGCGGGTAACGATTTCATCCTGGAGCAGTTCATCACGGGGCAGGAATATGCCCTGGACGCGTTCTTCGACGAACAGGGTGCGGCGCATGTGCTCAACGTGCTGCGACATGATTTTGCCGGTCCTGACGACACGTCCGATCGCATGTACACTACCTCGGCGGCCATCGTGCGCGAGAAGGCGCCCGCCTTCGAGGAGTGGCTTTCGCGCGTGAATGCCCTGGTGGGAGCGCGGAACTTCCCCGTGCATGTTGAGGTACGCGTGGACGAGCAGGGCGGCGGCGTTATCCGCCCCATCGAGTTCAACCCGCTGCGATTCGCCGGCTTGGGTGGCACCGATGTTGCCCAGCACGCATATGGTTTCCGCACGTATGAGGCGTTTTTGACCGACACGCTGCCCGATTACGATGCGGCGTTCGCCTATGCGGGCGACCATGTGTACACCATGTCGCTGCTTAATCCGCCGGAGGGTGTGACGGGCGCCGAGGAGTTCGATTACCCGGCGTTCTCCGAGCGCTTTGATAGGGTTTTGGAGCTGCGCGAGTTCGATGTGCCCACATTCGGTTGCTACGGCTTCCTGTTCGTGGAAACCGACCTTGACGAGCGCGGCAAGGCCGAGCTCGATTTCCTGATGCATACCGATTTGCGCGAGTTTTTGAGCTGCGACGACGCCGCGGGCCAACGTTAGGCGGCTGCATGAAATTCAACGTCAAGAACCTTTTCATGGGCGTGGTGCTCATCATCGTGCTTGCGGTGGTGTTTTTGCGCGGCGACCAGCTGGTTGAGCTAGGCGAGACCATGAAACAGGGAAGCCCCCTGCCGCTGGTCGCGGCCATCCTCACTCAGCTGGGAAAGTACTTCGCGCAAAGCTTCGCCTATTCGCGCAGCTTCGCTGCCGTGGGCGAGCGCATGGAGCCGAAATCCACGTTACCGCTGGTCTTCGGCACGTTTTTCATGAACACCATCGCGCCGTCCATGAACCTGGCGGGCACCACGCTGGTGGTCGACGACGCGCGACGGCGCGGCATCCCCGCCGGCAAGGCTACGGGCGCGGCGCTGCTCATGCAGATCACCATCGACGGCGCGTTCTCCACGCTGATGGTGTGCGCGTTCATTTTCCTGGCGGTCACGGTGGGGCTGTCGCCTGTGTGGTTCCTTATGGGCATGGTGGTGTTGTGCCTGGTGGGAACCATGGTGGCGCTGCTCATCCTGGCGCACAAAAAGCCCGATTCGCTTATGCGCCTTTTGCGGCCCGTCGAGCATATGAGCCGCAAGGTGGTCGGGCGTGTGCGCAAAAAGCCGCTCGAGCCGTGGGCCGAGCGCATCGCGCAGGCGTTTTCCGAGGCCGCCGGCATGATCGGCCACAGCCCCAAACCTACGCTGCAGGCGTACGGGTGCTCGCTGATCGCCAGCTTGTGCGAGCTTTCGTGCTTCGCGCTGGTGGGCATCGGGTTCGGCGTCGACACGGCGCCGGCGCTGGTGTGCGGTTACGTGGTGGCAACGCTGTTCGCCATGATCTCGGTCACGCCGCAGGGCGTGGGCGTGGTCGAGGCGGCCGTCGTGGTGGCGTTCACCAGCTTCGGCGAGTCGGCGGCGGCCGGCACGGCCATCGGCCTGGTGTATCGCGGCATCGTGTTCTGGATGCCGTTCATCATCGGCGCTGTGCTGATCAACACCACGAAGGCGTTCAAGGGCGACGTGAAGAAGGCGGCGTACGACCAGGACATGGGCGCCGTCGCCGGCACGGCAGCCACTGCGGCGCGCCTGCAAGAAGAAGCGCATGCCGACGCGGTGCGCTTCAAGCGCGCGGCCGCGCTGCGCTCGCGCATGGCGGATGCGCATGCAGCGCATGGCGGGCAATCGGCCGCGGGTGTGGTACCGCCGGAAGCTAGCGGGGTCGCAGCGGGCGGCGCTGTCATGGCAAGCGCCGCTGCTCAAACGGTGCCTTTTACGGAAGCGCACATGCCTGCCCCTGCCGCCGAAACGGTGCCTTTTGCGGAAGGAGCTGGGTCCGAGCGCGCTGGCGCGACGGTGCCGCTTGACGCGGCGCGGCCGGCGAAGGCAGATGGCGTGCCGCATGCGCGCACTGCTGATACTCCGGCTGGCGATTGGACGGCTGATTTGCCGGATCCCTCGGTGTCGCCGGGGTCGGGCTCCGATTTTGAAAGTAGATAAGGCTGAACGCTTTTCGGGCTTGTTTGCCTGCCCCGAAAGGAAAATGACAGCTCGCTTGCAACGAAATAGCCCTTTCTATGGCTAGACTCGCGTTGCAAGGGGGGTGGGGAAACGAATCCAGCCATAGAAAGGGCTATTTATGGGGCCGGTAAGCGCTGCTCACCGGCCCTTTACGCGTTAGTAGATGCCGAAGACGGAAACTCCGGCCAGATAGAACACCGTGCGCAAACTGATAGCGCCTACGGCTGCGCATAGCGCTGCTGCCGTGCCGTACGCTTTCCAGTTTCCGGTCTTTTTGCCTAAGACCGCGCAGACGATGGGCGCGCCGCAGCCGACGATTATCATGATGAGCGTCGGCACCAGGCTCTCGCCGCCGAAGATGTTCAGGCCTGATGCGGTTATGTCCTTCATCGGGTGCGTAAGATCGTAGTAGTTGCCGACTTCGCTGACGTGCGTGACGTTGATGGTGAGCGCCGCCGCGATGGATGCAACTGCATTGATGATGGCGCCGGCAAAAACGGGCAGCTCCAGACTGGCAGGGTCCTCGTTAACCGTTTCGCAGATCACCGCCACTGTTGCAGGGCCTAGGATGCAGGCTACGCCTAACAGCGACGCGATCCATAGGATGTTGCTCCATGCGGGGCGTGCCTCCATCATGTAGGAGTGGCCCATCACCGCCACAAGCGCAATGCTGGCGATGATGGCGAGAACCGCAGCCCATTTCGGCACATTTCCCTCGTTTTTGCGAATCGCGGCTAGATAGGCGATCGCTACGATGGCTAGCACGATGATGGCGATAAGCTCCTGCGTGATGCCGGAGGTGATATGACCGAAACCGTTGAAGATGCGCTCCCAATGCTGTAAATGGAAGAACACCGAAACGCCGCCGATGACGAGCAATAGCGCCGATGCGATCCAGCAGCGCATTTGGGCTTTTTGCCCGATGCCTTTCAGGGCAAGATAGCCCTGCGTTGCAAATACGCCCGCGCACCATGATACGAACGTGGTGAACAGGATGAGAGGCCATTGGAGTTCCATTATTCGTCCCCCTTCCATTCGCGATCTCGCAGCACATATACGAAGCAAGGGTCGTTGCCGGCGTTGGGCAGGTGATGAATCTCGGTTTGCTCGTCGTAAGGCTGACCTAATTCGCCGAATGTGATGCGGTTGCCCTCGAACAGCTGGTTGTAGCCGAAGTTGTTATGCTCGCGGTCGGCCTCGTATGCGTTTCGCGGCGCTTCGAAACCGTCGATGCCTTTGTCCAGGTCGCCGAAAAAGCGCGCACGTCCACCGCATTGCGCCACGCATTGGGGGAGTCCGCCTTGGCTTGTCAGCTGCTCGCAAAGCGTGCACTTTTCCACCACACGTTCTTCCTCGTTAAGGTAGCGCACATTGTAAGGGCAGCTCATAGCGCAGAATTGGCAGCCGATGCATTTTGCCTTGTCGATCTGCACCGTGCCATCTTCTGTCTTGTGGCTGGCTCCCGTTGGGCACACCTGAACGCACTTCGGGTTTTTGCAGTGCTGGCATTGGACGGACAGGTAGTACATGTCGACATCGTTGGACTCTTGGTATCCCTTGGAATCCTTGCGCTTGTAGGGGCCTATGCGTAGCATCTTGTTCCAGTACGATCCAATGGGTACGCCGTTGATGACCTTGCAAGATACCATGCATGCCATGCAGCCAACGCAACGGTTCAGGTCGGTAAGAATGGCATATTGCGTCATGGCTTATGCCTCCTTCCTGATTTCGTAATCGGGCAACCATTCCTTCAGACGCGCATCCGAGGAATCGTGGATGATTTCGATGCCATCTTCGGTGGCGCAGGGTATTACCTTGCCATCGGGACAGTTCTCGGGCGTTGCCTTGTAAATCTTGCAGCGAACGCCGCGCATATGCGTTGAGCTGATGAACTTGTCGGCAGCCATGGGATCCCACAGGCATTCAGCGTTGGACAGCTTGAAGCCGTGCGTCGGCGCGGACAGTTCGGGAAACCACCATGCATGCTCGGCATTCGCCCAGCCTTTTGCGATGCCTTCATACAGGTCGACGCATTGGCGGATTCTCGTGCAATACTGCTTTCCCAGTTCGGAGTGAGGCTCAACCTCGATCCAAGCCCAGTCGCCTTGCTTGAGACCAAGCTCCTCGGCATCGGAGGGGTTCAGTTCCAGGCGCGGTACGGGCCAAAGCTCTCGGCACCAAGGCAGTTGGCGATGCTCGGAGTGGAAGTACACCGGGATGCGGCGTCCGGTGGTCAGGACCAAGGGATAATCCTGCTTGGATTGCTCGGTCTCCCATTCACCGCCAGGCGCAGACACGCACGGCTCGTAGTTCGGCATGATTTCCTTCATGACATCGAACTTGCCAGGTTCGAACTCGTTGGCCTTGTCTAGGCAATACGTCTCGAACATGATGGACCAGATTTCCACCAGGCCTGAAGGAGTGGGGCAACCGAAGTTCTTGTCGGTAGGCGTTCCATCTTCGTTCTTGTCCCACGGCGCTGCGGTGCATGCGTCCTTGCCCATGCGCATCCAGCCGGTTTCGAAGCGTCGGTATGTGCCCCAACGATTCGGCTCAAGCACCTTGGCATTGAACCAGCCGTGCTCCTGGAAATCGTCTACATAGTCTTGCATGTGCTGCCACTTACAACCCGGGTAGCGCGTATCGAAGCCATCGATCTCGTTGTGCGCGCGGAACCAATCTTCCATGCGCTCATCGGAATCGTATGCGCCAGGGGCGTCGCCCTTGATGTTCGTCCACGTGCCATTGGGGTTGCCTTGTTTTTCGAACGATTCGAAGATCAGGCGGTTCACATCGTAGTCGAACTTAACGTCTGCGGGCGGGTCCACTGCGCGACAAGTCATGCCGATGCCTCCGGACGCTCCTTGAGACACTCGGATGTTATTGATCTCCAGCCAGTGCGCCACGGGCAGCACGATGTCCGCCATCTCCGTGGAGGGGTGGTGGAACATGTTCAAGTCGACCCACATATCCAGTGACTGCAAGGCGTCCCAAGCCAGGTTTGCATTGCCTTCGTTCATGAACGAACCTGCTTCGTTGATGCCGGCTCGAATGGGGTAGGGATCGCTGTTGAGGATGGCCTCGTACATGCTGGTGACATCGCACCATTCGTTGTATAGCGCAGTTATCGGATATTTGTCTGCGCCCACCATATTGGAATACACGTCGTATTGGTCGGGCAGGTTCGTCATCTCGTACTTCGGTACCGTTCCCTCGTACATAGGGGGAAGCGCGCCCAAACCGGAGAGCACGTGTTTCACGGCCTGCGGCATGTTCGTGCCGGGGGCTGCGGTCGACTGCTCGTCGACGGGCGTACGCGAAAGACCGCGATTACCGGCAGGACCATCGAAATTGCCTGTGGTATAGGACAGGTTCAGGACGGCGCGTACGGTTTGCGTCGGGTTGCCCTCCTGGTCAGGCGATAGGTTCAAGTGGATACCGCCATTGCCATATTTCTGGCCCTCGGGACGCGTGGCCCACGCCAGGCAGGCTTCTTCGATGAGACCCGGGTCGAGTTTTGTGATCTTCGAGCACCAATCGGTGGTGCAGTCCTTGACGGATTCGACCAAGTAGGACCACACGGGGCGCACGGTGTGCACGCTGCCGTCTGCCAACGTGACTTGATGGCTGCCCGTCATATCGAAGTCGATGCCGGCATCGACAAGCTCGTTGTAGGACAACGGAGGCAGATAGCCTTCCTGCGAGGTGCCTTCGTAGACGACGTCCATTTGACCGCGCGTTGGCGCGGTATGATGGCAGCCTTCCCACTGGGTTTCATCGGTATCCCAGTACACAAGCCCGCCTTGGCCGTCGTTGGCGTTTTTGTTCCAGGCCATGAACCTGCGGCAGCTTCCGCCGTCTTTCACGTCGGATTCTTTTAGCAGGCGCGTCTTCAGCTTTTCGCCAGTGAGATCGGGCGCCACTTGGATGTTCGTGGAAAGCGTGTAGTAGCGTCCACCCGTCGGCTCCATATCGTCGACAACCAAGATAGGGCTGTTCGTCCAGCGCTTGACGAATTCCCAGTCCACCAAATCCTTCTCGATGATGATATGCTGCCAGCAAAGTGCCAGCGCGCAGTCGGTGCCGGGTTCAAGGTTCAGCCAGTAATCGGCTTCCTTGCCCGAGCCGGAAAGGCGCGGGTCGATGCAGATGTGCACATCGGCCTCGGTCATTTTGTCTACGATGTTGCGGCATGAGTCGTCGTAATTCGAGTTCTCGGGAGCGGTGCCCCACTGAACGTACACGCGGGGCCCATCGCGCAGCGCGAACCACGGTGCGCCATCAACCGAGCTCAGCCATCCCATCAGGCGGCGCGGGCCTTTGCAGATCGATGATGCCACGCGGCTGTTCGGGCTGTCGAACAGCCATTTGTAAAATGCATAGGGACCGTACACCCACTGACGCGACGTGCCGCACATGCCAAAGCAAGATTGGCCGCCATATTTCTTGATGATCTCGTTGAAGCCTTTGCCGATGGACTCCATCGCCTCGTCCCAGCTGATGCGAACCCATCCCGGCTCTTCGCCCTTGGGATTCGTGCGTTTCAGCGGATGGTAGATGCGCTGCGGGTGATAGCATGCTTGCAGCGATGCTTGGCCCTTCGAGCAATGGTTGCCTGACGACTGCGAAGACGACTGATCGCCTTCGGTTTTAATGACGCGGCCGTTTTGCACGGTTACCCAAACGCCGCATTCCATTTTGCCGCAACCGCGGCAGCAGGAGCGAATGCGTTTGATCTCGTTCGCTTCGCTTTGCGTAACCTTGTTCTCAGCCATTGCGGTGCCCAATGTCGCCGCATCGATCGCCGTCGCGCCGACGGTCGCCGCCGACAGCTTCGCAAATGCGCGACGCGTCATGGTCAACTTCCCCATAACCCCTCCTCCTTCTCGTTGTCTTGCTGACTCTGCTGAAGCGGACGTCTACGTCGATTTGCCGCCGTAAGGGGAAGTCGCGGTTGCCGCAGTGTCCTTTATTGCCTGCTCGCTGATCGTTCGCCGGCTTCCCTCGTCCGCTTCTTTGAGTATGGTGAGAACGAGGCTCGCTTACATCATGCGTTTGATTGGAAATCGGAACGGAATCGCATACGGCGCCATATACTATGTTTTGCATGATATTGATGTCTTGCCTGGTCAGGTGGTCATCATGTATCTCTTGTCATTGTGCTGCGTGTGCGGTGCGATGATACAATCACATGCGGGGAATCGGGAACAGGCAAGGGGTTTGATGAGGGACGATGCTGTCGACATAGCTTCCGACGCGGAGGGAAGCGTTCGTGAAGATCGTGGCGTGTGGACGTACCTGAATAGCTGCGTATGGGGCTTTGCGTTTATACGCGCATGGGTGTACGTGATGTTTCTGGGAATGGGCGTTGGACTGTTATCCTCTATGCTCGATGCTGCTTGCATCACCATTTATCTATGGTCATCGGCGGCATTGACGGTCACGTTGTTTGCCGGAGGGTTAGCACCGCATTCCGTCGAACGCTTGCTGGCTAATCCGGGTGGTCAGCTGAGTGCGATCGCTGCCACGCTCGTTGGCACTCTATGTGTCTCATTCGCAGTTTTGTTGCCCTCGCCGCCATCTTTCCTTCTTGCGTTCGGTGGTTTGACTACGGGTGCAGGATCGGGGCTTATCCATCTAGGCTATGGTGAGATTCATCGTAATCGGCCGCCGTCCGATGTCGGCATCGAGGTTCCCATGGCCGTTCTTTTAGCGGCGGTGGTGTTCTCCATCGTGTCCTTTGTCCCGTTTGCTGCGCAAGTCGCGGTGACATCGGCTCTTCCTATAGGGTCTGGTTTCATTATGATGCGTGAGAGCAGGCGATTCAGATCGTGCCCGGCGCTTGTGTGGATGATCGGCGAGCGGCAGCTCATCGTGCCTACGCCCCGTCTTATAGTGCGTGTGGGCGCATGCGCGCTTGGCATCGGTTTGGCTGATGGCGTAGCGCGTCAGGTTTTCATGTCTCTTACGGGCATGTCTTCGTTTGATTATTATCATCCGGCGATGCTGACCAGCAGTATCGTGCTTGCTGCATTGCTGATAGGCTTTGAATTGCTTCGCCGTGACGCCACGTTTCGCGCTTTGTATAAGCTCATCACCTTTGTCATTGCTGCATCAATCGCGTTCGTTCCTTCGCTTTCGTATTCAGAGGAGTTGTATTGGGCCGGGCCTCTTATTACCTTGGTTGGCTACAATGCCTTTAATGCTTTCGTTTGGATCTTGTTAGCTGACTTGACGTACAATTTTCGCTTATCGGCAGCTGCCACGTTTGGCATCGGCTGGGGTATGTTGACGCTTGGCAGCACGGTTGGCCAAATGGTCGCCGCCTTGTTCGGGGCAGGTCTTTTCCTTACGCCCCAACTGGCAAGCTTTCTTGCCGCGATTAGCACGCTTGTCGTATTTGCGGTTTGCTTGTTTGTAATGAAGGATGACGACTTGGTGGATATCGAGGATCGTCGGAACATGGTTATGTCGATCGGCAACTCGATGGATGATTCAGGTGTGGAGACGCGCGATGTTGAGCAGACGGACGGCTTTGCGTTGCCGCAAGTCGAGGCGCCTTCTGATCATTCGGGTTCTCCGATTGCCGATGAAACCGGCGATGTCGTTTCCGATGACCAGGGCAAGAAAAACTCTGGGGGCCAACGTGCGCCATTCAAAGAGCGGTGTGTGAAGCTTGCGCGTGATTGCGGCTTGACGCCGCGCGAAACTGAGATTCTTATCCTATTCGCGAAAGGCCGCTCTGCTGTTCGGATCCAAGAGGAGTTGGTGATATCGCGAGGTACGGTCACCACGCATTTGCAGCACATTTATCGAAAGGTTGATGTTCACTCGAAGCAGGAATTGCTTGATGCTATCGAACGGGAACGGCTGTAAGCAGCTCTTGCCTTCTCCGATGATGTTGCTGCTGTAGTGGGCGCCAGAGGGTTCGCCTTCGGTCACGTCGGAGGATTTGCCCGGGGAAGGTCCGGGTTCGCCAACGTATACTGAAACGGATAAACAATAGGCTGCGGGCCGCGGTTTGCGCGGCCCCTTCGTTTTCGGAGGTTGTCATGACCCTTCTGGATACTTTGCACATCACTTGCGAACTGGTCACTCCCGAGCATATCGAGATGTCCATGCCCATTTCCGAGGAGATTTACCAGCCGCATGGCTTTTTGCATGGCGGCGCCACCCTTGCGCTGCTGGAATCGTGCGCAAGCCGCGGCGCCGAGGCGCGCACCGATTTCGACAAGGAGCTGCCGTTCGGCTTGGAGTCCGATATCCGTCACAAGAAGCCGGGCAAATCCGGCATCTTGCACGGTTTCGCCGATCTTGAGCACGAGGATCCCAGCTACGGCGGCCGCAAGCAGTTCTGGCACGTGGTGGCGAAAGACGACGCCGGCGACGTGGTTTCCGAAGGCACCTTCATCACCAAGATCGTCACCAAAGAGCATTTCGCCGAAAAGAACCGCCAGCGCGAACAGCGCTAACCCGGACATATAACCCTACGTCTCCGAAGCGTCCGAAGTGCGCGAGGCGCCCGAACCCCGACGCTTCTGACGCTTCGGGCCGGACGATTCGGGGACGTAGCACTAAGTGCCAGACTTTGCTTTGGGGGCGCACGCGCGGCTTGTGCGCATGCGTGATTGTCTTTGGTTCGGCTGGTTTGACTTGTTCGGTCCGTTCCTGCCCTAGTTCGAGGGTGCGGTGTTTAGTGCTCGGATTTGCTTTGCGGTGCGTTTGGGTTCTGCTGGCGATCCGGGCAGTTTGCGCCAATGGCATAAGAGAGGAAGCTGCCCATGGAAGCGTTTGTGCGCGAGAGCCTGCTGGAGATGTACGAGACGAATCGCCAGTGGCTCGGCAACCTTGAGCCCGAGGTTATGGAAGAGGGCTTCGTGCGCAACTCGGTCGTCGTGCCCGAGAAGGCATGCAACTTCTTCGGAAACGCCTTCGGCGGCTACCTTATGAGCCTCGTGGACGTTTGCGGGTGCGCGGCGCCTTGGACGCTGGGCAAGTACGTGGTCACGCAAACCTGCGACGTGCATTTCATCAGGGGCGTTATGCTCGGCGAGCACGTGTTCGTCGAGGCGCGCGACGTGCGTACGGGGCGCACGAGCTCCATCGCCGATGTGCGCATCGTGGACGAGCAGGGCAACGTGCGCCTGACCGCCACTGTCACCATGCACATTGTGCGCGACATCCAGCCCGAGGACGTGGGCGTTAAGCAGAAACTCGAGTAAGAGGCTTGTTCCCCAATTGTGGCGAAACTGCAGCAAGGCTATGGCTTTTCAGAAAGGCTTCAGCTGCGGTCGGTATCATGTTCGGAAATGAACGTGAATCGCGCGCTTTTGCGTGCGCTCAATTCTAGGAAGAACGTGATGGGAGAACCTATCGACACTCATTTCGACAAGCGGGAGACGCCGCAAGGGCGTCATGCGCGTGTGGCGGCTGGCGAAACGCCCATCAGACATCGTCCGCATGGCGACGCGGCTGAAGCGGCGCTGTTCGCCGTTCCGGTCGAGATGCTTGGCGAACAAGATGCAGCTGAGGAACAGGCAGACGCTTCTGCCGACCGCGGTCGCGCTTCTGCTTCGCGTGCGGCTGGCCGTCATGCGCGCGTGGCGATTCCTCGTCCTGCCCGCTCTCGTGGCGAAGGACAGCACAGCGCGGGCTCTTCCCCTGCTGCGCACAACGGCGCGTTCATCAGCGGCGGCGGGGCGGTGATCGGCGGTAGCAGTTGGTCCGCGCGCAGGCGTTCACTGATGGCCGCGCTTGCCGTGGCTGCGGCAGCTCTGGTGCTCGTCGGCGTTTTGGTGACGCACGGCCGTGCCGGCGCAAATGCCGATGGCGGCGGCGATCAGGGTGCCGCGCAGGAAACCCAGGAATCCCAAACGTTGGAGATGGCATACGCCGCCGATGACTCGACGGAAACGCAGCAGGAGCAGCCGTTTCACGACGTCGGAGCCGCGGAAGCTGTTGGTCCCGGCATGCGTCCGGACGACGCCGACGGGTTTTCCCGAAACCGCCGCGATGCACTGGGCGCGATGGGGCAAGAAGCTGTGAATGGCTTCGGCCGCGCCAATGTGATGCAGGTGGTCAACTTCACCGGCTTGAGCAGTACGAGCGCGGGCGTGCCCGAGCTGTTTCAGTACCCCAGCATGCCGGCAGGGTGCGAGATTTATTCGCTCACGGCGGTTTTGCAGGCGATGGGCCACGACGCCGACCCCGATTCCATCGTGGCGAACCAGCTGCCCTTCGACGTGGAAGGCGACGATTACGCCTCGGCGTTCTGGGGCGATCCATACTGGTCGGGCGAGGGCATGCCGCCCGCCATCATGGCGGCGGGCAACGCGTTCCTTGAGGAAGCGGGTGCAAGTGAGCGCTTCGCCAACCTCACCGGCACCGATTTCGACGAGCTTGCCAGCAAGGCGTCGTCTGGAACCCCGGTGCTCGTGTGGACCACGCTCGACTTCGAGGACCCGTGCTTCGACGAGCCCTTGGAAGCGAATTCCTTCTATGATTTGGAGCATTGCGTGGTGCTGCTGGGCGTGGAGGGCCACCGAGCGTGCGTCATGGACCCCACGCAGGGCTACGTGACCGTCAACTACGGCTGGTTCAAGTACCTTTACGAGCAGTGCGGCTCCATGGCGCTAGCGATTGCGTAACGCGGCGGGTGCTTGCGCCTTCCGCAATTCGAACGCATAACGCTACTACCCCAAAGCGTCCGGGCGTCCAGTTTGCGTGGGGTGCGTATGTGCAGAATGCAGGGCGAACTTGCACGGGGTGCGCAAGTTCGCCCTGCTTCATTTCGCCGCCTTATGCGTTCGCGCGTTTGTCGGTGGCGGTGTAGACGCCGATTACGATGACGGCCGCCACCACCAGCATCGCCAGCAGCGCTGCGTACGACACCAGGTAGGTGCCGAACGCCTCGGTCAAAAAGCCCGGCAGAAACGTGAAGATGAACCCGCCCAGCGCGTAGCACACTTGGAAGTTCTTGATGGTGCGCGTTTCCTTGCCGCGCGGCGCCAGCTCGATCGACCACACCGAAATGCCCACGGTGCCTAGCGACATGCCGATGCCGAACATGAGCACACCGAGCCCGGCAAGCCCGGTGTTGCCCATGTCCGACAGGCACAGCACCGCCGTGCCCGCGATATACAGGGCGAAGAAGACCGCCGATCCGCGTTTGGTGCCGAAGCGGTCGAACGCCATGCCGCTGACCAGCTTCGCTACCGTCAGGCACGCGCCGTTGACGGCCACGAGCGTGGCCGCGTGTTCGGCGGAGAAGCCCTCGGAGGTGAACAGCACGGCCAGGTAGTTGCCACCGCCCACCGACACGCAGCCGATGATGATCATGGCCAGGAACAGAAGCGGCATGGTGCGCGGGGAAAGATCGCGGTTGACGTGGCGTTTCCTTACGCGTTCAAGCTGCTGGGCGCTTTTCTCCTGCTCGCGTTTCACTGCCTTCGGGCTTCCCTCGTAGGGGGAAAGGCCCATGTCGCGTGGGTCGTTTCGCAGTAGAGCGAACACGGTCACGCCGATGGCCAGGGCCAGCGCCGCTTCTGCCCTGAACGCGGTTTGCAGGTCGAAAGCGCCGATGAGCGCCACCGCCGCGTTCGGGATGATGATGGCTGCCACGCCCGAGCCAACAGCGGCGACGCCGGCCACGGTGGCGACGTTAGCTCGGAACCAACGGTTGATCAGCATGGTCGAGGCGATCATGCCGCCGAAGCCGTAGCCCAGGCCCGTCAGCGCCGAGGCGCTGCACAGCATGCCGAAGTTGCTGCCGGCGAGCGAGTACAGCGCGAATCCGGCACTGACGCACAGCGTTGCCAAAAACGCGCCGATGCGGCAATCGACCAGGTCATAGTAGCGTCCAACCACGAGCATGGCCAGAAGCGATACGAACGTGCGCACCGACACGATGATCGACCCACCCGAATGCCCGACGCCCGGCAAATCGACCAGGTAGGGCTGGTACACGGAGAACGATGTGGAGGGCAGGCCCACGTTCGTGAACAATATCAGGAAGCAGCACACGGCAACCACGGCCTCGTAATGCTGCTTGATCTTAGCGAATAACATGCGTTGGAACCACCTTCGGGACGGTATTGTCGTACCGCGCTTAGCGCGTACGGATATCTAGCATAACGGGGTCATGTTTCAATCGGCGAAAAGCTGACGGAATCGCGATAATGCGACGAGTGGGGCGCGGTTTGTGCTGCTTGGGAAGGCGGTGGAGGTGGTGGTGGGGTTTGCGGAAGCTTGAAGCTTCCGCAAAAGCCGGGGAAGCAAAAAAGGGCCCTATTCAAGCCATGTTTCAGGCGGGGCAAAACTGCACCATGCCGGAAACTGCCGCTCGCGTTCTGCTGGGTCTTGCCTTTCGCCAGCTCGCTTGCTGGGGGTTTGCCTGTTGTGCTGGATGACGGCGTGTTAATCTTTTATCTCATGATTGAAATGGACAACATATCGCTTCGGTCGGTTGTGCGCGCGATTCGGGCTTTTGCGGCGCGCGAGACCGTGCTGGTCGTTGCTGTTGCGGCGGCCTTGGCGTCTTGCTCCCTTGTGCCGCCCGACGCCGGGTATGCCGCGTACGTTGATTGGCATACGTTAGCGCTGTTGTTCTGCCTGATGGCGGTGGTGGCGGGATTCCGCTCGCTCGGCGTGCTGGATGCCGCGGGGGCGTGGCTGGTCGCTCGCGCTCGGACGCAGCGCGCTGTTGCCGGCGTGCTGGTCGGGCTTGCGTTTCTCGCCAGCATGGCGGTGACCAACGACGTCGCGCTCATCACGTTCGTGCCGCTGGCTTTGGTGGTTTTGCGCCGTGCGGGCATGGAGGGCCGCATGTGCCTGGTGGCCACGCTCATGACCATTGCGGCGAACCTCGGCAGCATGTTCACGCCCGTGGGCAACCCGCAAAACCTGTACCTGTTCACGGCCTCTGGCATGGGTGTGGGGGAGTTTCTGCAGCTCATGGGGCCGTATACCGCCGCGTCGGCGGCGATGCTTGCGCTCGCTTGCACGCTGTGCTTTCGAGGCGGCGAAATGCGCGGGGCTGGTGACGTTTGCCGATTTGCATCATCGGGTGGTTTTGCGTCCGGTGACACCGCCGATAATTCAGCGATGCGAGTTCCGCCTACGTGCTGGACGGCCCCGGAAGGTTCTGCGCCTGATTGTATGCCCGCCCGCTCAGCGAACGGGGTTTCGCCGGCGTCCTCGTCGATTGAATCCGCTTCCCCCGGATGTTTTTCCGCTCACTCGCGTAAGCGGTTGGCGGTGTATGGCGTGTTGTTCGCGTGCTGCTTGGCTGCGGTTTTGGGGGTGCTGGATGTTCGCGTTTTGCTGGCGTTGGTGCTGGTGGGCGTTTCCCTTTCCGATGCAAGCTTGTTGCGACGCGTTGACTGGGGGCTGTTGGCCACTTTTGCGGCCCTGTTCGTGTTCGTGGGGAACATGGGCCGCGTTCCGGTGCTGCACGAGGCGCTTTCCGCGGCGGTGGGCGGCAACGCGCTGCTTGCCGCGGTAGGGGGCAGCCAGATTATCAGCAACGTGCCGGCCGCGGTGCTTCTTTCGGGGTTCACCGATCAGTGGCAGGCGCTGATCGTGGGCACGAACTTGGGAGGTTTGGGCACGCTTATCGCGTCCATGGCAAGCCTCATCACGTTCAAGGCGGTCATGGTGGGACGCCCCGGTGTCCGCGGGCGCTATCTGCTCGTATTCACCGCATGGAACGTTGCGTTCTTGGCGGCGTTGCTCGCGCTTGCTGCGGCTTTGGGGGCTATGTAGGGGGCTTACAAATAGCTGCCGGTCAGGCTGGCGGGGTTTTGGGCGATTTGCGCTGGGGTTCCGTGCGCCACTACGCGGCCGCCTGCTTGGCCGCCGCCTGGGCCCATGTCCACCACGTAGTCGGCGTTGCGGATGAAGTCCAGGTCGTGCTCGATCACCACCACGGTGGCGCCTTGCTCGACCAGGTGCTGGAATACGTTCAGCAGCGTTCGCACGTCGCGCGGGTGCAGGCCGATGGTGGGTTCGTCGAACACGAACAGCGCCCCGTCCTGGGCTTTGCCCATTTCGCTGGCCAGCTTCAGGCGCTGCGCCTCGCCGCCGGAGAGCGCCGGCGTGGCCTCGCCGAGCGTGAGGTAGCCGAGCCCTAGGTCGTGCAGCGTTTGCAGCATGGCGTGCGCCTTCTTGAGGCCAGCGCACGCGACGAGCGCTTCGTCGATGCTCATGGCCATGAGCTGCGCGAGCGTGTGCCCGTTCCAGGTGATGGCGTCGGCGTCGCCGCTGTAGCGGCGGCCGCGGCAATCGGGGCAGGGGACGTCCACGTCGGGAAGGAACTGCACGTCAAGCGACACCTGGCCGGTGCCGTCGCAGGTGGGGCAGCGCAGCTTGCCGGTGTTGTAGGAGAACGCGCCCGCCTTCAGGCCGGCGGTTTTTGCCTCCTCGGTGCGAGCGAATGCGCGGCGCAAGTCGTCGAGCACTCCGCAGTAGGTGGCGACGGTCGAGCGCACATTCGCGCCGATGGGCGTTGCGTCGATGAGTTGCGCGCGGACGATGCCGGCGGGGTCGATCCCGCGCATGCTGGCGGGAAGCGTTTCGCCAGCGTTTGCGCTGTTCAGTGCGGGAATCAGCTCCTCGAGCACCAGCGTGGTCTTGCCGCTTCCCGATACGCCGGTGACCGCTGTCAACCGGTTAACGGGCAGGTCTACCGACAGCGCATGCACGGTGTGCAGCACGTTGGTCTCCAAGTGGATGGTGCCGCGCTCGAATAGCTGGTTTTCCGGGCAGCGCGGGCGCACATTCGCCATGGGGTCGGATGTGGGCGCGGCGTGTTCGGCTGCCTCGGTCTGCGGCAGCGTTTCTCCAGTCGCGGTAACCGCTCCAGTTTCCGTTTGCGAACGCGACTCGAGCCCATTGCCGCGCGTCGGCGCGTCCGTGGCGTTTCCCGCTTCACCCTTCGCCGGCAAGTACCGCCCGATCAGCGAGCGATTATCTGCCCGCAGCTCCGTCGGCGTGCCGCAGGCTACCACGTGCCCGCCGCCGGCGCCCGCTTCCGGGCCCATTTCCACCAGGTAGTCCGCCGCGGCCAGGATGCGCGTGTCGTGATCGACCATCACTACCGAGTTGCCGTCGGCCAGCAGGTCGCGCATGACGCCCAGTAGGCCGTCGATGTTGGCCGGATGCAGGCCGATCGAGGGCTCGTCCAGCACGTAGAGCACGCCGGTGGTGCGGTTGCGAACGGCGCGGGCCAGCTGCATACGCTGGCGTCCGCCGGTGGAAAGCGTGGATCCTGCGCGGTCGAGCGACAGGTAGCCCAGCCCCAGCTCCAGAAGCCGCCGCGCCGTATGCTGGAACGACTCGCAGATGGAGATCGCCATGGGGCGCAGGTCTTCGGCCAGCGATTCCGGAACGCCATCCACCCAGGTCACGGCCTCGTCGAGCGTCATCTCGCACGCCTTCGCCAAGTTTATCCCGCGCACGAGCGGGCCTCGCGCTGCCGCCGACAGGCGCGTGCCTTCGCAATCCGGGCACGGCCCCTCGGTCAGGAAGCGGGCCACGCGCGCCAGACCCTTCTCGTCCTTCGCCTTTGCCAGCGCGTTCTCCACGGTGTAGACGGCGTTGTAGTAGGTGAAGTCGAGTTCGGCGAAGTTGTCGCCCTTCTTCGCCTTGTACAGGATGTGCTTCTTTTCCGCCGGGCCGTGGAAGACGATGTCGCGTTCCTCGGGCGTCAGGTCGCGGAACGGCACGTCAAGGCGCACGCCCATCTCGCCGCACACCTGCTTCATGAGGTCCCACATCAGGCTTCCCCAGGGAAGCACGGCGCCCTCGTTGATGGTTTTGCTCTCGTCGGGGACCAGCGCGGCCTCGTTCACGCGCCGCACGGTGCCGGTGCCGCCGCAGGTGGGGCAAGCGCCGCCGCTGTTGAACGCAAGCTCCTCGGCGCCGGGCCCGAAGAAGGTCTTTCCGCAGGTTGCGCACGTGATCGGCTGCTCGGCGGCCACCGACATGGATGGCGGGGCGTAGGCGCCGCAGTGCGGGCACGGGTGGCTGCCCACGCGGCTGAACAGCAGGCGCAGGCTGTTCAGCAGCTCGGACATGGTGCCGAAGGTGCTGCGCACGCCGGGGACGCTCGGACGCTGGTGCAGCGCCAGCGCGGCGGGGACGTAGCGTACTTCGTCGACGTCGGCGCGCGCGGCTTGCCCCATGCGGCGGCGCGTGTACGTGGACAGCGCCTCCAGGTAGCGACGCGAGCCTTCCGCGTACAAAACGCCCAGGGCCAGCGAGCTTTTCCCGCTGCCCGACACGCCGCACACGCCCACCAACTGGCCTAACGGGATGTCGACGTTCACGTTCCGCAGGTTATGGACGCGCGCCCCGCGCACCTCGATATGCGTAGGGCTGGCGGGCGCATTGCTGGTTTTGCTGGTGGGCAGGTGGTTCATGGCGATGCCTTTCAGGCGACGGCGTGATGTTGCCCTTCATTATAAGGCGAGCTCGGGGAGAGGGGCGGTTGCGAGAGGTGCAGCAAGGAATTGCGCGTTGGCTCGTGCGCGCCCGATCTTCTGGGCGGTTTTGTAGGCCGAATCTGCTTGAAAGGCCTTCGAGGCTCGGCGTTTGCCCAGGTCGGCTGCATCGGTAATCAGAGAAGCTGGCGAAAAACCGCCCAGAACTCCAGACTCATGTCAAAATCTGGCCCGGTTTTCTGCAAAACCGTACAGAACTCTACCCCTGCCGCATCCCGGCGATCGCCATCGCACAAGCGAGCGTGCGAATGTCGGGTATATAGTGCCGCTTCCCCGAAGTGTCCGGGGTGTGTGCTTGTTTGATTGGCGGAGGTTGGCGCTTGTACAATGGGTTTGACATCTACCGGGTCATCCAGACGAGAGGATATTCCTATGAGCAAGGTTTTGCTGGTCAACGGCAGCTCGCGGCAAGAGGGCAACACGTCGGTTGCGCTCGCCGAGGTTGCCGCCGCGCTTGAGGGGCACGGCATTGAGACGGAAACCATGTGGCTGGGCAACAAGCCCGTCAACGACTGCATCGCCTGCGGCAAGTGCGCTGAGCTGGGCGGGAAGTGCGTCATCGCTAACGACGTGGTCAACGAGCTGATCGCCAAGGCGGCGCAGGCCGACGGCTTCGTCTTCGGCACGCCGGTGTACTACGCGCACCCCTCGGGCCGCATCCTGTGCGCGCTCGACCGCGCGTTTTACGCAGGTGGCGCAGCGTTTCGCCATAAGCCCGGCGCGGCGGTGGCCGTTGCGCGCCGCGGCGGCACCACGGCGTCGTTCGACGTGCTGAACAAGTACTTCACCTTCTGCGAGATGCCCGTCGTGTCGTCCACCTACTGGAACAACGTGCACGGACGCCTGCCGGGCGAGGCAGCGCAGGACGCGGAGGGCCTGCAGACCATGCGCAACATCGGGCAGAACATGGCGTGGCTGCTCAAGTGCATCGAAGCCGGGAAGGCCGCGGGCGTCGACGTCCCCGTTGCCGAGCGCGGCCAGATGACGAACTACATCCGCTAGCTCAGGCGGCTAGACGACGAGCTAGCTCCGCTAGTTCGCGCGGTCGGATGACGAACCGCGTCCGCTATCTCGATCGGCCAGATTGCGAACCGCATCCGCTAACTGCCTGGTTCCGCGCCGTTATTTGACGCATTCGTGAAGCGCCGGCCTTGTGCCGGCGCTTCCGTGTTAAATCCGGGAACCTCTACGTTACATTTCGGAAATCTTGGGGAAATCCGCCGCAAAATGGGCCCGTATGAAAACTGCGGCGGTCGCGGTTGCGCCGCCGCTTGCGGAAACCGAACGTGCAAGGAGGCCCTTCGTGGCTAAGGTCAACCCGAATTATCAGAAACTTCCCGGCAGCTATTTGTTCTCCGAGATCGCCCGCCGTACCGCCGCGTACTCCGAGGCGCATCCCGAGGCGAAGCTCATCAAGATGGGCATCGGCGACGTTACGCGCCCGCTGGTCCCGGCAGTCATCGAGGCGATGCACGCCGCCGTCGAGGACATGGCCAAGTCTGAGACCTTCCACGGCTATGGCCCTGAGCAGGGCTACGATTTCCTGCGCGCCGCCATCGTCAAGCGCGATTTCCACGCGCTCGGCGTCGACATCGCCGACGACGAGATCTTCATCTCCGACGGCGCAAAGTCCGACTGCGGCAACATCGGCGACATCCTGGACGTTGACAACGTGGTGGCCGTGTGCGACCCGGTGTATCCCGTGTATGTCGACTCCAACGCCATGGCCGGCCGCGCGGGCGACTACGACGAAGCCGCCGAGCGCTGGACGAACATCGTGTACATGCCCACCACCGCAGAGAACGGCTTTTGCCCGGCGCTCCCCGAGGGCCGCGCGGACGTCATCTACCTGTGCAGCCCGAACAACCCCACCGGCACGGTGCTCAACGCCGAGCAGCTGAAGGCATGGGTCGATTACGCCAACGCCAACGACGCCATCATCATGTTCGATGCCGCCTACGAGCGCTTCATCACCGAGAAGGGCGTGCCGCACTCCATCTATGAGGTTGAAGGCGCCAAGACCTGCGCCATCGAGTTCCGCTCGTTCTCCAAGACGGCGGGCTTCACCGGCGCGCGCTGCGGCTACACCGTGGTGCCCAAGGAGCTGGTCCGCGACGGCCAGAGCCTCAATGCCATGTGGAACCGTCGCCAGTGCACGAAGTTCAACGGTGCCAGCTACATCATCCAGCGCGGTGCCGCGGCCATCTACACCGAGGAAGGCGAGCGCCAGATCGAGGAGACGCTTGCGTACTACCGTAACAACGCACGCGTGATCAAGAAGGGTCTCGAGGCCGTCGGGTTCACCGTGTATGGTGCGGTGAACAGCCCGTATATCTGGTGCAAGACGCCTGAGGGCGTGGGCAGCTGGGAGTTCTTCGACAAACTGCTGACCGAGGCTAACATCATCACCACGCCGGGCGCAGGCTTCGGCCCCTCGGGCGAGGGATACGTGCGCCTGACCGCCTTCGGCGATGCCGACGCCACGGTCGAGGCCATGGAGCGCATCCAGAAGCTCATGGGGGAGTAGAGACGGCGGGCGATCGTTTGCTGGTGCTGCAATTGCGATTGCCATAGCGTACGCGGTAGCTTTGGCGTATATAGCCGCCGTTGCGTGCATAGTTGTCGAAAAAGGGGGCCTGCGGCCCCTTTTTCGTATGCTTGGATGCGCTTGCAGGGGACACGACAACCCACCAGCGCAAGGTATATCCAGCTATATAAAGGTAATCGGTGTAAACCGGTTACCGGGCAGTGATCTACAGGGCTTAGGAGCCAAAAGGGGTCGAAAACTGTGCATTTTCTGCACAGTGAGTGAATGAGTCATTATTTGTGGCATATAACGCCACGGATGGGGAATAAGCAACGTAAGAGAATTATCTATATCGGCAGTTATTTCTCTTGTTTGCGGTTCTTGCCTGATTTGCATTCTTAGCCCACGCGGACATCAGAGCCGCGTGGGCTACCTGTTCCTATTGCTAGCAGCCCTCAGCCGCCGTTGCGCCCTATGCCTGCGGGGCGCTTGCGGGCGCCTCGCCATGCGCCGACGCAGCGCCGCCTTCGGACGCCCCGGCCTCGTCGGCATAGCTGCGCTTCTTCAGCAGCATCGATACCGCCAGTGCGGCAAATGCAAGCACCAGGGTGAACGTGAAACCCCAGTGCACGCCGTTGGTGAACGCGATCGCGCTGTCTTCCGCGTTTGCCGCCTGGCCCATGCCCAGCAGGCTGGTGGCGACGGCGGTTGCGATGGCGCCGAGCACCTGCTGCAGGGTGTTCATCATGGTGGAGCCGTCCGCGTTCATGCGGTGCGGCAGCGAGTTCAGGGCGCTCGTCTGGCTCGGCGACATAGCCAGCGGCACGCCGATCATCAAGATCACGTGAGCGCAAACCACGTACGCGATCGGAGTCTCGGGCGTCGCGAACAGGAACATCACCGTGCCCGCGATGGACAGGGCGAAGCCGGCGCGTGCCGGGATGCGGGCGCCGATGCGGTCGTACAGCCCGCCGGCGATCACGGACACGATGCAATTCACCACGCCGCCGGGCAGCATGAGCATACCGGCCATGGCCACAGGCAGCAGCATGCCGCTTTGGATGTACTGCGGCAGCAGGTACATGGCCGACAACGTGATGCCGAAGTTCAGCATCACCAGCGTCACGCCCACGCGATAGCCCTGCTGGCAGAACACGCGCACGTCAAGCACGGGGGTCTCCATGCACAGCTGGCGATTCACGTAGGCGGCAATGCAAATCACGCCGATGACCAGCGCGGATACCACCTCGATGCTGGTCCATCCGTACAGGCTGGCAAGCCCGGCGCCCAGCACCACGCCGCCGAATCCCAGGCATGACAGCACGCACGAGAGCGCATCGACGCGCGGGCGCGTCAGCTCGTAGGGGTTCACCAGGAACTTCGCTGCGAACACCATGGCCACGGCCAGCACCACGGCGAAGGTGAAGAAGATGAAGCGCCAGCTCAGCACGCCGAGGATGATGCCCGAAAGGGTGGGGCCGATGGCGGGGGCGAACATGATGATGAGCGCCGTCAGGCCCATCGCAGCGCCGATTTTCACCGGGGCGAACACCTCAAGAATCACGGCGAACATCATGGGCAGCACCAGGCCGGTGCCCACTCCCTGCACCAGACGTCCCGCCAGCATCACCTCGAAGCTGGGGGCGAACCCGCTGATCAGCGAGCCGACGAAGAACACGCCCAGCGCGAACAGCGTGAGCTTGCGCACGCTGAACCACTTCATGAGCAGGCTGGCGAAGGGCAGCACGATGCCGATGACCAACATATAGCCGACGACCATCCACTGCATCACGGCGACGTCGACGCCGAACGCTTCGGTAAGCTGCGGCAGTGCGATGTTGAGCGACGTTTCGCTGAACATGCCCGTGAAACCGCCCAGATACAGGCCCATCATGGTCAGGTAGGGGTGCGCAACCTCGATGTGCGCCTTATGGGGATCGAAACCTTGCATATTGTTTTCCGTACAATCCTTTCCGACTTTTGCGCAGCGCCCGCGCGGGCAAAGATGCCCGACAAAACAAAAAGCGGGGGCTGCAAAGGAAGCTTTCATCCTTTGCAGCCCCCGCTTAAGGGCGCTACTGACTACCACTAATTGCTTTTAGCCTAGCAGAAAATAAACCCGTTTCGTAAGCGTTGAAATTGTGGAGAAACGAAAAGCGCCTCCCGCGAAGGGAGGCGCTTCGTGCGCGTTGCGCGCGGTGTCGGCGAAGCAAAGCGGTCGCATTTCGTGCAGTGACAGCGAGGCGCTTCGTTCGCCTCCGCATAGTGCTATGCGATCTCGATCGGATAGCTGGCGATGGTGTCGTAGGTGTCGTTATCCATCAGGCTGATGGTGCCGGCGACGTTCTTCATGGCGTCAATGTCGGTAACCTTGGTGCTGTCGAAGTAGCCGAAGGTCTCGGCGAACATACCGGGCTTGACGGTTTCGGTCAGGGTGAAGTCGACCATCTGGCCGTCGACGCTGAAGGTGCCGTACTCGGCCATGAACAGGACGGTCTTGTCGGCGGTCTTGTTCTCAACCTTGAAGGTGTAGCCGCAGTCGTCGAGCCAATCCTGCTTCTTGTTCAGCACGGTGATGGTGCAGTTCTCGTCGTCGACGAGCACCTTGTCAACGGCAACGGTGCTCTTGTCGGTGGTGCTTGCAGCCTTGGAATCGCCGTCGTTGCTGTTGGCCTTAACCTCGCCGCGCTCGAACGTCATGGCGTAACCGTCGTCGGTCATCTGCAGCTTGCCGTCGGCGATGGTCGCGGTGATGGGGCTGCCGTCGATGGTGAACTTGGCCTCCGTGGCGCTCTTCGCCTCCCACGTGCCGTCAAGGGGCTCGCCGAACATGACGAGCGCGCAGGTGCCGTCCTCGTTGACGTTCAAGCCAACGCTCATGCCGAACGCATCCAGCATGGCGATGTCCTCGGCGGTTGCCTCTTCGCCGTCGGATACCATGCCCGCCAGCTTCCACGATCCGATGAACGCCTCTTTCGCGTCCTTGTCGTTGGTCGCGCCACCACCGCCGCCGCAGCCGGCAAGTGCTAGGCACAGCGTCATCGCGCATGCTGCCAGCGCGCATACCAATAGCTTCCTCTTCATGTCCCTCACTCCCTTTCTGTTTGATGCTCCTATGGCGAACCTTCGGTCCCTCGCCGAAGGCGTGTGCCCTGCTCACGCGTTTGCCGCAAACCGAACCGGCGGGCGCTTATCCCATCGCGCCGCCGCAGTACTCGCAGCGACCTTGCGCGTCGGGGACGGTGGTGGCGCCGCAGAACGGGCAGGTTTGCGCGGTCTTCGGTGCCGCGGCTGCCGCTGCTTGCTCGCGGACGGTCTCGCGCAACTGGGTGAGCGCCTCGCGGATCTGCTGCGCCTGACGCTCCGCCTCGCGATATTCCACGGAATTGCGCTCCTCAATGCGGTAGTCGTTGACCTTGAACGTGATCTCGTTGAAGTACGGCGAGTTCACGTGGATGGTGACGTACACGTCGTAGTCGATGTCGTAGCGCGGCGGGTCGTAGCTTTGCGAATGACCCTCGTCGTCTTTCCAGGTGAGCTCGCTGCGCGTCTCGCGAATCTCGGTATCGCAACCGGTGACCTGGGAAAAGTCCATAACGTCGGGGTTTGCGTCGCGCCAACGGGAATTGCGCGTGACGATGAAGCGCTTCGCGTCCTCGTCGAGCATCACCTTCATGTCGCAGCCGAGCGTGCGCGTGACGTTGAGCTCCGCCACCTTCTGCCGGTTGGCCTCGCGATACTCAAGCTGCTCGGCGATCTGCTCGACCGTGCTCGCGCGTCGGTCGCTGAAGAATGGCGACAGCTTGCCCGCGCACTCCTTGCACAGGTTGCCGTCCTCAAGCTTGCGATTGCCCAGAAGCCCGATCTCGCCGCCGCAGATGCTGCAGGTTTTCTTTTCGAACATCTTCCCGAACAGCCCCATGTCGCGCCCCCTTTCGTCGTCTCCAACTCCGTGTCTTGATAATGGCAGAAGCGGGGAAGGCGAAGAAGCGCCCTGCGGCTCGAAAAGGGGTGCAAAAGCGCACCGAACGGCTCAGGTTGCCGTTCGGGGAGCCGCAAAGGCTCGGCTATGCGCTCTATTCCTCAGATTGTTCGCCGGTGCGGCCCATGCCGGGGATGATGAGGCCGCTGGAAACCGCGTGCACGGCCAGGCGCAGGATGTTGTCGTAGCCGGTTTTTGCCAAGATCTCGGAGATGTGGCGCTTCACGGTGCCTTCGGAAAGGTACAGCTCCTGTGCGATTTCCTTGCGCGTTTTCGTCTCGCACACCAGGCGCAGGATGTCGATCTCGGTTTGCGAGAGCGCCGCGGCGCCGGAAAGCGCGTTGGATTGGGGGCGCGGGAACGTGGAATAGCCCTCCATGGTGGAGCGGATGACGGCGATGAGCTCGGCCGTGCCCACGTTCTTGTACACGAAGCTGTCCACGCCGGCGGCGCGGGCCTGTTCGACGAACGTGATCTCGGGCATGCCCGTCATGATGACCACGCGCACGTCGGGGTGCGCCTCCTTGATGGCGGCGGCCGCGACGATGCCGCTGGAATCGTTTTCCGTGCACACGTCCAAAAGCGCTAGGTTTGCGTGATGCTTCTCGACCGCGGAAAGGGCGTCGGCCGCATCGGCGATGGCCGCCACGACGTGCATGTCGTCCTGCATGTCGATGGCGCACGCGAGCGAATCGCGCAGCATGGCTTGATCTTCGGCGATGACCATGTCGATCATGGCGTCCCCCTGGGCTAGAAGGCGGTCCCTGCATATCGCCGGAACAGCGGCGATACCCTCTATTCTACCGTGGAACCACCGCTTCTAGGGTGAAAGGCTGGGTGGCCGTCACCTGGCAGGTGCCGCCGACCGCGCCAACGGCCTCTCGCATGCTGGGAAGGCCCGTTCCCTCGCGGAAATCGCTGGGACCCGCCAGGCCGTCGTTGGTTACACGCAGCGTGTACGAGCTGTCGCTTTCCTCGAAGGCGATGCGCACGTTATGGGCCTGGCCGTGCTTGACTGCGTTGGTGGCGGCTTCGCGGCAGATGGTGACGAACGCCTCGGCCACGGCGGGCGCTTTGGGCAGGCTGCCGATCTGCTCGATGCGCACGCCAACCAGCTCGAACGCGCTCACGATGGAGACCAGCTCGGTGGGAGATTGCTCGTCGTCGGCGCGGCCGAGGTCCTCCATCATGCTGCGCACCAGGTCCGTGACCTGATCGAGCACATGGGGATTGCTGCTGCCGTCCTCAAGGTAGCGGTGCAGGATGGAAAGGCGCTGGCCGATGGTGTCGTGTACGCGCGCCTTCATGTGCAGCATGGCCTCGTTGCGCGCGACCTCGCGAACGCCCGCAAGCGATTCCTCCAGTTCGCGGTTCGCCTGCTCAAGCAGGTCGTTCGTGCGCGCGATGGTGGTGTTGAGCTGCTCCTCCTCCGTGACGTCGATGGCGGTCAGGCGGCGGTAGGTCTTGCCGTTGACCTCGGCGGTGTCGCGCTTGAACAGGCGCACGTTGCCTTCCCCGACCTGGATGCGCACGCCTTCGGGCAGCACGTCGTTTATGGGCGCCGCGCCGCGTTTCGCGATTTTGCACAGGTTCTCCCACAGCATGCTGACGTCGGACAGGTCGGTGGCGAAGCCGAGCTCTATGAGGCACCACCGCATGGCGTCGTTCATGTACAGCACGCGGCCGCTCCGCTCGGCCATGGCCAGGCCCTCGGGCAGGCGATCGATGGCCTCGATGGCGGAAAGCCGCGTGATGCTGTTGCGGAATCGCCGGATATCCAAGATCAGCCCCGCGCTCACGCGGAACGTCAGGAACGCGGCATCGGCTATGAACAGGTACGGCGCGAAGGCCCCGGCGGCATCGATAACGGGCGGCGAACACAGGGCGAAAAGCACGATCTCCCAGGTCATCACCGGTTTACGATAACGAATGGCAAGCGCTAGCCCCATGACGGCCAAGGCCAGGTTGAACCAGAGCAGCGCGCTTAAGGGCAGCGCCGTTATGCGCAGGTGTAGCAGCAGGGTGCCGTGGTTCGCGTATGCTGACAGCATGGTGGCGGTGGCAAGATACAGGTGCACCACCAGCAGCGCCTCGTACACGGTGGCCACCGATACCGGACGGCCGCTTTTGCGTGCGCCTAGGAACAGCACATGCAGCGTCTGCGCGGCGCTCAGCAGGAAGAACACGGCCGTAAGCGTTGCCACCACGGGGATCTTCGTGAACAGCAGGTCTCCCATTATGCGACCCCCTCGCCTTCGTTCACGCGCACGGCCAGCGTCGCGCCTGTGGGCGCGACATCAAGGGAGAAGCTGACGTCGCGGCGCTCGAGGACCCGGCGCAGCTCCTCAAGGGAGCGTGTGTAGCCTTCGGTTTGCGCCGACTCCTCGGCCTCCAGGGCGGCGCGCATCTCCACGACGCGCTGCTTCCCGGTGCCCGGGCCTTCGCCGGCTTCGACCTTGTCGCTGACGAACAGCATGAGGATAGGGTTGTTCGCCGCGAACGCCGCCGCTGCGAAATCGTAGAGGCAGTCGTAGAGCACGCTTACCGTGGACGCGGCCAGCACGCGTTTGACGTCCACGAGCGCGGCGCAATCGATGCCTAATGTGCGCAGGTCGGAGGCCGTTTCGTTGAACACCAGCTGAAGGCGTTCGCGGTTGAACGCCGGGTCGCTTTTCCCTGCCAGCACCAGGCCGCCCTTGCGCTTGCAGTACGCGATGAGCAGCTTGACCTCGGTGAGCCGCTCGCGCCGCTGCGCCAGGCTTTGCGGGTCGTTGCCGCGGGGGAGGTCGGACAGAAGCTCGTCGATGCGGCGGGTCTTCGCCGCAAGCGTCTGCTCGATCTCGTCGACCAGCGCGCGCTCCTGCTGCGTGCGGTACAGCACGCTGTCGATGGCGTGGCGATGCTTCAGCAGCTCGTTGTGCGCCCGCAGGCTGTCCCTTCGCTGCTCGAGCATTTCCCGCCGTTCGTCGATGGCGGTGACGTCCTCTGCCAGCAGCGCCGAGCCGCCGGTGACGTTGTAGCCTCGAAACATCGTATGAGGGACCGCCGTGGTGCGGAAGCTCGAGATGCTTCGGCGGGGAAGGCCGGACTGCAGGAACATGGGATGCAGCGTGTCGTCGTTGTCGCTTGGGTGGAACTGCGCGGTGTGCAGCGCAACCTCGCCGGTGCGCGAAAGGATGCGCAGGTTGAACGGAAGCGCGGAGAACATGGACTCGCTCCAGTAGTATGAAGGAAGTATCCCCAGGTCAAGAGCTATCTCAAGGCAGGATATCAGCAGAATGCTGTACACGAGCGCAAGGTTGGAGCCGATCAGGAACCGCAGGATGTAAAGCACCGTGTACACCCCGAGCACGCCCACGACAAGGGCCATGGGCACGAACGCGCTGCGCAGCTGTCGGCGCGCCGCGGCGAACGAGCAGGCGAAGAACAACGCGATCTGCGCGATGATCCACCCGAGCACCACCCAATACCCCGGGCCGTACGTGTAGCTGCCCGACCACAACGGGTCGTCGAACGAGAAGCGGAACACCACGTGGTGCAGGTTGTTCGTGAGCACCAGCGCGATGAGCGCCGCGTCGATGGCCAGCACGGCCCGTTTCGCGTAACCTGTGACGGGCCTGCGGTCGAGCGCCGCGGCGCGCATGGCGCTGAACAGGCTGAACGTGCTGGTTAGCAGCATGGGCACGTAATACAGGTACCACATGATGGAAACCAGGTGGTCGTTGCCGGTTTGGTACTTCAGCGTGACGATGAGCAGCCAGGCGATGCACAGGGCGGCGTTGGCTTTCAGGTAGCGTGCGATGAGCGCGTCCGAGCAGCGCAGGTGGATGGTGAACCCCCCAGGCAGCCAGCAAGGGGGCCATGGCCAGCATAAAGCCCGTCGAGCGTGATGCGCCGGTGGGCATGCCGTGCAGGCTCGGCGTGGGGAAGGGGCCCGCCGCCTGCAGCACGGCGAGCACCACGCCCAGCACGGCGCCCGCGATGGCGCACGCGATCAGCACGCGTTTGCGGTCGATATCCATGGCCGCCTTCCCCTTCCCCTTGCTCGTTTCGGCCCATTGTACGCGCTCGGCCGGTCTTTCGCCCCCGGATCGCAAAGTCGGGCCGCGGGTTGCTGAAATGCGGCTGAAAATGGGACAGCATGGTGCTCTTGGAACGCCCGGCTTTGGTAAGCTGTTACCAGAGGTTTTCTCCACATACGCATTCGGGAAAGGGAAAAAGCCATGGCCCAAGAATCGGTGAACTATCAATGTCCGAATTGCATGGGGCCGCTGCGCTACAAGGGCGATAGCGGCATGCTCGAGTGCGAATTCTGCGAATCGACGTTCACGCCGGCCCAGGTCGAGGAGGCGTATGCGGCCAAGCAGCGCGAGGCCGATGAGAAGGCGGAGGCTGCGGCGGCACGTGCCGAAGCCGGCGAGCAGTCAAGCTTCGAGCGCATGGCCGACGAGGCCGCCGGGGCGTCGTCGGTGGTCACCGAGGACGTCATCGACGCCGCCGTGGCGGTGGGCGCGCAGGCCGACAGTTCCATCGCATCGTATCTCTCGCGTGCCAGCTGGAACGAGGAGGAGCGCGCCGGCATGCGCACGTACCTGTGCTCGTCGTGCGGCGCGCAGCTGACGTCCGACGCCACCACCGCCATCCAGGAATGCCCCTACTGCGGCAACCAGGCCATGGCGCCCGGCTCGTTCGTGGACACCGCAAAGCCCGACCTGGTCATCCCGTTCAAGCTGGACAAAGCGGCCGCCGAGCAGACGCTTACCGAGTACTACAAGGGCAAGAAGTTCCTTCCGAAGGAATTCGCCGCGCAAAACCGCATCGCCCATGTGCAGGGCGTGTACGTGCCGTTCTGGCTTTACGACGGATCGGCCAGCGGCGAGGGCACCTTCGAGGCGCGCAACATACGCACCTGGCGCGAGGGCAAATACGAGGTCACGGAAACCCATGTGTACAACGCGTGGCGCCAGGGCTCGTCGGAGTTCACGCGCATCCCCGCCGACGGTTCGGCGAAGATGCCCGACGAGCACATGGACGCCATCGAGCCGTTCGACTACGACGAGCTGACCCCGTTCTCGGTGGCCTACCTGCCAGGCTTCTCCGCCGAGCGCTACGACCAGGACTCCGACGCATGCTGTCACCGTGCCGTGCGCCGCATGGAGAACACGCTTGCCGACCAGCTGCGCGATACCGTCACCGGCTACGACCAGGTCGACCCGGCCGACGTGGACGCCGAGGTGTCGTTCTCCGAGATCAAACAGGCGCTGCTGCCGGTGTGGATGCTGCACACCCGTTGGAAGGACAAGGACTTCCTGTTCGCCATGAACGGCCAGACGGGCCGGTTGGTGGGCGATTTGCCGGTGTCGCCGTTGAAGGTGGTGCTGTGGTTCCTGGGCATCTTCCTGGTGGTCGGCGCCGTCATGCTGGGCGTGGACTTCGGGTTCATCCAGTTCGACGACACCGTCACCCGCGTGGGCGTCGATGCGGGCGTGCCGCTGGTCGTGGCAGCCGGCACCTGCATCTATTTCTACTCGCAGATGAAAACGGCGGTGGAGCAGCGCAGCGCGCATGCGTACGTGGTCAACGGCAGCTTCGACTTAACAGGCAGCGACGACACGTTCGTCACCTCGTACCAGACGCGCACGCTCGTGGAAACGGATGACGATGACAAGTGGTAACCGACTTACACCGGTTGCAACCGGCGCCGATCATCGCTTCCGTAACGGAACGGCCGGCGCCTCAGGCGATCGGGTATAACCAAGCTCTATCTAATAGGTTTTCGAATAGCGAACGAACAGGCAGCATCGGAGAAGGAGGACATCATGGGTTTGATCAAAGCGGGCATCGGAGCTGCAGGCGGCGTGTTGGCCGACTCTTGGCGCGAGTATTTCTACTGCGATTCGCTCGAGGCCGACGTGCTGTGCGCGAAGGGTCAGAAGCGCATCTCTGACAAGGGCCGCAGCTCGAACACCAAGGGCGAGAGCAACATCATCTCGGACGGCTCCATCATCGCGGTCAACGAGGGCCAGTTCATGATCATCGTCGAGCAGGGCGCCATCGTGGATGCCTGCGGCGAGGCGGGCGAGTTCGTGTTCGACAAGTCCACCGAGCCCAGCCTGTTCTTCGGCGAGTCCGGCACGCTGGGCGACCGTATCAAGAAGTCGTTCGAGCGCGTGGGCGCGCGTTTCTCCTTCGGCGGCGACACGGGCAAGGACCAGCGCGTGTACTTCTTCAACGCCAAGGAGATCGTGGGCAACAAGTACGGCACGGCCCAGCCGGTGCCGTTCCGCGTGGTGGACGCCAATATCGGCCTTGACGTGGACATCTCCGTGCGCTGCAACGGCGAATACTCCTACAAGATCGTCGACCCGCTCATGTTCTACAAGAACGTCTGCGGCAACGTGGAAGAGCCCTACACGCGCGACAAGATCGACTCGCAGCTGAAAAGCGAGCTTCTGACCGCGCTGCAGCCGGCGTTTGCGAAGATCAGCGCCATGGGCGTGCGTTACTCGGCCGTGCCGGCGCACACCACCGAGCTTGCCGACGCCCTGAACGAGGTGCTGTCCGAGAAGTGGGGCGAGCTGCGCGGCCTTAAGGTGGCGAGCTTCGGCGTGAACGCCATCGCGGCGTCCGAAGAGGACGAGCAGATGATCAAGGACCTGCAGAAGGCCGCGGTCATGCGCGACCCGAACATGGCGGCTGCCAACCTGGCGGCTTCGCAGGCCGACGCTATGCGCACGGCCGCTGCGAACGAGAACGGCGCCATGATGGGCTTCATGGGCATGGGCATGGCTAATGCAGTGGGCGGCATGAACCCGCAGGGCCTGTACGGCCAGGGCGGCAGCGCCCCGCAAAGCCAGTATCCCGTGGCGGCAGGCGGAGGCTTCGCAGCGCCTACCCCCGAGCCCGCTCCCGCGGCAGCGCCGGCGGCGGCCCCTGCTGCAGGCGGCGATGCGTGGACGTGTTCCTGCGGCGCCTCCAACACCGGTAAGTTCTGCAGCAACTGCGGCAGCCCCAAGCCCGAGCCGCCCGCGCCCGCCGGCGAGTGGACCTGCTCGTGCGGTGCGAAGAACACCGGCAAGTTCTGCTGCAACTGCGGCAGCCCCAAGCCCGCAGGCGATGGCGGCTGGGATTGCCAGTGCGGCCAGCACAACACCGGCGCGTTCTGCAGCAACTGCGGCACAAAGCGCCCGTAAGGCGGCTTGCGCGCGCGACGCGCGAAACTATGCGCAAACTTGATGGCGGCGCCCGTATTTCATGCGGGCGCCGCTTTTTGCGGGTAGGGTCTCTTCGCCAACGATGCGCCGCTCATGGCGCTTGGGCCGTGGTTGGGGCACGCTTAGAGTCCAATCGGCTACTTCGCAACGCGTAGCTTAGGGAAGGTTGCGAGCATGACGGTGCCGTGGCTGGAGCTGTTCTCGACTTCGATCGTGCCACCGTGAAGCGTCGCGATTTCCCATACCAGCGACAGGCCCAACCCTACGCCCCCGTATTCCCTGCTGCGAGATTTGTCAACGCGGAAAAACGGCTGGAACACGCTGTCTCGGTGCTGTTCGGGGATTCCGAAGCCCTCGTCTTCGATGCGGATGAGAACGCGATCGTCTTCCTCGTCGACGGTTACGTCGATCGTTGAGGCGGGACGGCTGTAGCGAATTGCGTTCTCGACAAGGTTGAACATCATCCGATACATCAATGGGTCGCTGCCGTTCATCAGGTTGTTTCCGCGGCAGGCGAGGGCGATGCCCTTTTGGTCGGCGAGCGGTGCGAGGTCTGCTAGCACCTCCTCGATCAAGGGCGCGAGTTCAATTTCGTCGTTGCAGGGGATGGCGCGCAGCTCGCTCATTTCGAGCAATGTGCTCGTCATGCTCGACATTCTCTCGGTTTGCTCGCGCAGCAGCGTAAGGAGGTCGTTGGTCGCGGGCGGTACGTCAGGGTGTTCTACTGCGAATAGCTCCATTTGGGCCTGCATGAGCGCCAGCGGCGTGCGCAACTCGTGCGCGGCGTTACCGGAGAACTGGCGTTGCGCGGCGAAACCCGCGTCAAGGCGATTTATCATGCCGTTGAACGATTCGCTGAACCTTTTGAATTCCGGAAGCACATCCTCGCTTATTTTCGAATCGGCAAGATTCCCTGGTTGCACGTGTTCGATTTGCGCGGCGAAAGCCCGTAGGGGTCTGAGCGCGCGGCCGCTTGCAAAGTATGCGAGCACGCCTCCGATAAGCGTCACCACAGCGGTAATGCACCAGCTTGTAGCTCCGAACGACTTTTGCGCGTCGCTCACTACAATCGTCAGCTCATTGCCGACGTCCTCGCTTCCTGGGTCGAATGACTTGGGAACATCCTCGTTCACGTTGCTATAAGCCGATACCTCGCTGCCGATCTCATCCATATATTGCATTCCGGAGTAGCCGACAAGGAAGTTCATCGATAGGCAGGCCGCGCAGACGAGGGCGGCCGTCATCAACGTGATGCGCCATTGCAGTGAAAGGTCCTTCATTCACTATCCTCCATCACGTAGCCTTGCCCTATGCGGTTGCTGATAGGGTCGTGCCCGAGCGATTCGCGCAGCTTCTTCCTAAGCGCCGACATATGGACCCTGGCTGAATTGCTGAAGCTGTTCGCGTTGCAGTCCCACACGTGCTCGAGGAGCTCCTCCTGGCTAACCGGTCGCCCTTGGTTGAGCATCAGGTACTCCAATATGCCCGTTTCCTTTCGAGTCAGGGAAAGGGATCGATTGTTTGCGCAAGCCTTACGAGAGCTTGTGTCAAAAGAAAGGGTTCCGCAGGTCAGCACGGTGCTGTCTTGAATAAATCGCCTGCGGGTCAGGCTTCGTATCCTGGCTGCCAGCTCTTCTAAGTGAAACGGTTTTGTCAGGTAATCGTTGGCCCCAGCGTCCAAGCCGCCTACCTTATCAGCGATGTCGCATCGTGCCGATAAGATCAGCACCTTCGTGTCGTGGTCGGTTTCCCGAAGCGTTTCAAGCACCGTCATGCCGTCCGCTTCGGGAAGGTTCAGGTCGAGCACGACCAGGTCGAAGGTTTCGATGGCGAGCAGGTCGATAGCCGTTTGCCCATCATGGCAGCAATCGACGCTATAGGCAAGATGGCGAAGGCTGCGGGCGATTGCGTCGCACAGCGCCTTTTCGTCCTCGACAACCAAAATACGCATATCGGGCCTCCGGCTCATACGTGTTGTTCCTTAACGCAGATTTTATAGCAGACATGATTACATATGCCCAAGAACGAAAGGAGTGTCAGATTGTTCAAAACAAGGAAGGCGGTATTCCAGGCGATCTTGCTGATCGTCGGGGCGGCCATGGTGGGCGTCGGCGCCCTTCGGGGTGAGGCCGACATCGTGCTCAGCAAGGCTATCAGGCTGTGTTTGGAGTGTGTTGGGATTGGGTAAGGGAAACTTCCATGCGTCGTGGCTTTTAAGCCGTTTCCGCGGGTTTGTCCAGGCGGGTGCCGCATTGCTTTCGAATATCCACCTGCCGAACCTTATCAAGGGCGGTATTTATCAGGGCGGTTCGAAAGCGGTGTGCGTACCTGGTTTGAACTGCTATTCCTGTCCAGCCGCTGCGGGTGCTTGTCCTATTGGCGCCTTTCAAGCGGTGGTCGGATCGTCGAAGTTCAGCTTCTCGTATTACGTGACCGGGTTCTTGATTTTGACGGGCGTGCTGCTGGGACGTTTCGTGTGCGGATTTTTGTGCCCGTTCGGCTGGCTGCAGGAACTGCTGCACAAGATTCCGGGCAAAAAGCTGTCCACGAGCAAGCTCAAGCCGTTGAGATACGTGAAGTACGGGGTGTTGGCGTTGACCGTAGTGCTCCTGCCCGCGGTGCTCGTGAACGACGTCGGCATGGGCGACCCGCTGTTCTGCAAGTACATCTGTCCCCAAGGCGTTCTCGAGGGTGCGATCCCGCTTTCCCTCGTCGATAGCGGCATCCGATCGGCGTTGGGGGCGTTGTTCACGTGGAAGCTTGCGGTATTGATCGCAGTTGTTGTGCTGAGCGTGCTGTTCTATCGGCCGTTTTGCAAATGGGTTTGCCCCCTTGGCGCGTTCTATGCCCTGATGAACAAGGTTTCCTTGCTGGGGATGAAGGTCGATCAGGGCAAATGCATCTCCTGCGGTACGTGCGCGAGGACTTGCAAGATGGATGTCGACGTGACGGCTTCACCGGACCACGCCGAATGCATACGCTGCGGGATGTGCGTGAACGCTTGTCCCGTTGATGCCATCAGCTATCGCTTCGGCATGTGCGTGTCATGTGGTCATCGCGCCGCGGAGGCGGATAGGCTCGAATAACGGATATCGATTGAAAAACGGAGGAATGAAGATGAGGAAGACTAAGAACACGAAGCTGTTGAAGATATCGGCGGTGCTGGCCGCATCTCTGCTGGCGATCGGTCTTGCCGCTTGCTCCGCCGGCACCGGCGGAGACGAGCGCCCGGAAGGCACATCCGATGCTGCTGCGTTGATCGAGACGCAGCCGAGCGGAGCCGATGAGGCGGCGAAGCTGTATGAGCAGCTTATGCAGAAGGAAAACGAAGTGCTTTCGGCCGATTCGCAGCTTTGGGAGAAGCTATTCCTTTCGGCAAGCAAGGAAAGCCCGATGATCGAGGATGGCAGCAACTATGGCGACTTCCTCCTAGCTACGCTTGAAGGCGCCAAGGATAAGTTCACGGCACAGGAGCTGGAAACGCTGAAAACCGGGGCGGAGCAGATCAAACAGATCGAGGACAAGCTTGCGGCCCTGGAGCAGGAATTCCCCGGATGCGGCAGCACGCCGGGCCAGGGCGAGAGCGTTGACGCCCAGAGCGCGGGCATGACGGCTAAAGCCGAGGGGACGGAGAAGTTCCCGAGCTTCAACGGGAAGGACCTTGATGGTAACGACGTGAGCAGCGATGAGCTGTTCTCGAACAACACCGTTACGGTTGTCAACTTCTGGTTCACTACCTGCAAGCCGTGCGTGGGCGAGCTTGGGGAATTGGAGGCCCTTAACCAGAAGCTGGCGGACAAGGGCGGCGCGGTCGTAGGCGTCAATTCCTTTACCCTTGACGGCGACAAAGCTGCGATTTCAGAGGCGAAGAGCATCTTGGAGAAAAAGGGCGTGTCCTATAAGAACATCTGGTTCGGCTCGGATGGCGAAGCCGGCAAGTTCACTTCCAAGCTGTACTCGTATCCGACCACCTACGTGGTCGATAGCAACGGCGACATCGTGGGACAGCCCATCGTGGGTGCAATCACGTCCGGCGAGCAAGCGAAGAAACTCGACGCGCTGATCGACGAGGCGATTGCGAACAGCGGACGATAAAGCGGGGCGGTTACGCTGTGCTCGGCAAGGGTTGGCGACACGCGGGCAACGCGGGACTTCGGGCTCGATAGCTTTCCATGCGGCACCGAGGGAGCAAGGCATCGGCCCTGACCCGCGCACGGAAGAGCGCGATGCGCAAACTTGATGGCGGCGCCCGTATATCATGCGGGCGCCGCTTTTTGCGGGTAGGATAGCAAGCGATATCGAAAGAAAGGACCCTGCCATGCCCGAACCCGCTTCCCTTCGCCATGGGCGCCTGAGCGCCGTCGTCGACCCCATGGGGGCGCAGCTGCTCAGCCTGCAGTTGGATGGCCACGAGTATCTGTGGCAGGGCGATCCGCGGTTTTGGGCCAGGCGGGCGCCGGTTTTGTTCCCCATCGTGGGGTCGTTGCGCGATGGGCGTGCGGAGTCGGCGCAAGGCCCGTGCGTGATGGGGCGTCATGGCATCGCGCGAAACTACGAGCATGCGGTGGTCGACCGCGCCGCCGATGGGTCGTCGGTAACCTTCAAGCTACGCGATTCGGCCGAGACGCGCGCCGCGTATCCGTACGGCTTCAAGCTGAACATGACCTACGCCATCACGGGCGAGGCCACGCTTTCCCAGACGTTTCGCGTGACGAACACCGGCGACGCGACGCTGCCGTTTTGCGTGGGCGGGCATCCGGCGTTCAACGTGCCCATGGGCGATGCAGTCGACGAGGCGTTCGAGGATTACGTCCTCAAGTTCGCCCGCCCCTGGAGCTGCACGCTGCCGGTGATCGGTGAAGATGGTCTTATGAGCTGGGATAACGCATTCGAATGCCCGCAGGGTTCGGATACCGTTGCGCTTACGCACACGTCGTTCGCCCATGATGCGCTGATGTTCACAGACGTTCCCGACAGCATGCTCACGCTGCTGGGCACGAAAAGCGGGCACGGCGTGCGCGTCGAGTTCCCGGGCTTTCCCTATATCGGCGTATGGTCCGCGGCCAACGACGCGCCGTTCGTGGCGCTTGAGCCGTGGTCGGGGCACACCACCGCGAATGACGAGGACGACGTCTTCGAACGCAAAGCCGGCATGACGCTGCTAGCCCCAGGCGAAACCAACGAGCGCACGTTCAGCATCACGCTGTTCTAGCTGATCCTCGCTACAAGGTTCAATCGGCTGCTTATATAAGATGCTCACGAGTATCATACTCATAAGCATCTTATGCACAAGGAAGCGATTGGGCACAGAAACCCCAGGTGGGCGAGGGGATTCGCATATGCGAACCTAGGCAATAAGAAGAATGCAGCGCAATGTGTCTCCATGGAAACCGGCTTTTGACCAAGGAGGCAGCTATGCGCAAACGACACCCTGAACAACGAGCACGACACGCGAAGGATTGCTCGCCAATGAACGGGGCGGAGCGCCGCACGGGCGCCAAAATCGCCTGCGTCGGAGTGAGCGCTCTCATTGCGGGGCAGTTGTTTATGCCCGCCGCATCGCTCGCCGCCGAGACGGCGGACAAAGACACCGCAACGAACGACGCTGCCGCAGTCGCGGCCCTGGCGGCCCAGGCATCGCCCGCGGCGGAAACCGCCCCTGCGGCAAGCGCGGCGCCTGCCGCAGGGGCGCCGGCCGCTTCCGCGCCTGCAAGCAATAGCGCCTCAGCAGACCAGCAGGCTCAGCCCGCACCGGCCGCATCGACGAACGACTCCGCCGACAACGCCGCCGCACCGGTAAACGCTGCTGTAGGGCAAAACGGCAATGCGGATAACGCCGCAGCTCCGGCCAACGACGCCATCCAGACCCGCGGCGTGACCGACGTCGTCGGCGGCGAAGGCGGCGTGAAGATCAACACGATCGTGGTCGACCATTACACGGACTGCGTGGTTCCGGGCAATATCACGCTCGTAAAGGGTCAGTCGTACACCTTCGATTTTCCCGATGTGGAAGGCGGCATACCGGAAACGCCGCTCAGCGGAATCGTCGAGACCAAGTATTACCGGGCTGATGCCGCTTCAGGTGCCCTTGTCGAAGTTCTGGACGCATCCATGTCTGACGTGACGGCTCATTTCGAACCTGTTGGCGACCACATGAGGCTGACGTTGACCTTTACGGGCGGCGCGGCAAGCGGCGCATACCAGCTTACGCGCAATGACGACCTTCTGGTCGCCTCGACGCTCACGTACACTGGGACCGATTATGAGGGCGACAACATCATCGTCGGCGACCCCGATGACATCTTCAACGCCTACAAGCCGGGCGGTTCCGTGGTGATCAACGAAACCAGGGACAACTATTATCTCCGCTACAACATCAACAGCGAGATCACGCTCGTCTCGGCGGAAAAGAAAGCCCTTGAGAACCTGAACGTCGACAACGTGAAGACCGACTACGCGCCTGGCGAGGCACCGCGTGCGACCGCGACCATCCCTGCCGTCGATGCCGACAAGTACGAAATCGCCTACGAGTGCTGGGAGGAAATGGACGGCAGCGATCCTAGAGAGCTTACGCCCGCAGCCTTCTGGTATTCCGACCCGGGCAAGTACGCGCCGGGCATGAAGAAGATCACCCAGTTCGAAGAGGGCAAATTCTACATGTACTCTGTCGAGCTGCGGCTCAAGGATGGCAACACCCTTGCCGATGACTACAAGGTGAACGTCAACGGCCAATGGGTGAGCAACACCATCAAGACCGTCGAGGGCGTGTTCGCGCCGAATGCTGCCAACATGCTGTGCGAGCAGCCGATCGTGGAAATGCAGGCCATCGACCTTATCGAGATCAACGGCGCCACGACCACGTTCAAGGCAGGCGACAAACCGGTGTTCACGGCAGGCACCCCCGAAGGCTCGAACGCTATCTTCCAGTGCGAGTACTGGACGGGCAGCGATGGCAGCGAGGTGAACTCCGTTGAGTTCTGGGATCAGAACATCGCGAACCACATCGACGCCTTCAAGCCCGGCGTGACGTATCGCTATGGCGTGTACCTCAAGCCGGCGCGCGGCTTCTACTTCGCGCCCGATGCCAAGCTGATGATCAACGGTACGGCATGCGGCTACCAGGTGGGCGAGGCAAGCGAAGTCGATCCCGAGAGCGGCATGATCCAAACCCTGTGGCTGAGCACAGATTTGACCTTCACGCCGGAAGGGGCAGCACCTGGTCCGCAGCTGCAGCCTGGCGACAACGACGGCACGACCAACGCCGATGACACCACCAAGGCGCCGACGGCCAAGGCTGCGGCAACCAAGCCCGCCACGGGCAACCTTGCCGCTACGGGCGATGACGCAGCCCTGATGGCAGCGGCTCTGGGCATCGCCGGGGCAACCGCCGCCACGGCCGTGGCGGCCGCAAGGCGCCGCAACCACTAAAGAGCCGAGGCTTCAGCGATGTTCGCACCGATCTCGTGTTCGCTCGGGGCTCGGTTTTTCCTCTCGATGTCTGAACGAGCGCACCTGTTCGAAGCGCTTGGAATCGAGTAGGTGCCCTACAAGGGGCTTGACATGACTATTGGCTTTCCGAGTTCGTCAACCAAGAACGCCGCCGCGATGAAGGTCGTGGCGGCGTTTGCGTTTCGGGTGCCCGTATCTTCGATTCCCCCGGCCCCCAAATGCCACGGAATAATGATAGTTATTGCATTTCATTTTTCGCCAAGCTGGTCATAACCCCATATAAAACGGTTATAGCGGCTCAAAACTAATCGTAATCAAGCAGATGAATAGGGGGTGACACATCACGCTTGACGCAAGCGATAGCGTTGCGCTAAAGTACCCCAAAGCTAGATTTTGAGCGGCGGCTTCCGCCGATTATGGGAAAAGTGAGGGGATTGCTGTGAGTCACGCCGGAGCGGAACCAGCTCGGCGGCAACAAAGCGTGGGGTTGACCAATTCTCAACTGAGGATTCTCGGTTATATCGCCTCGTGCGGTGCGCAGGGTTGCTCCGACACCAAAAACGCCATTGCGGAAAAGCTCGGCGTGTGCCCGAAGACGGTCGATCGCGCCGTTCGCCGCATGCGCGACGACGGGCTGATCGTCTCGACGGCGCGTTTCGATGAACACGGTTCCCAGCTCGGCAACGTGTACTTCATCGGAGCCGGTTCAAAGCAATAGATTGAAGTTGTTCTCAAGCCGCCGACGGCTCAGCGCGTCGGCGGCTTTTCGTTGGGGTCATACGGAAGCGGGACGTATCGGTCGATGATTGGGGGGCGAACATGAACGACGATCTGAAAGCCGGATCGGAGCAGGGAGATGCTTCGTCTTCCTTTGACTTCGCCGGCGTCGCGGATCGCGAGGAGCGCGAACGGCTGCTCATGGAGGAGCTGCGTCGGACGCAGCGCGCGCTCGCCGAGGCGGAGAACGAAATCAAGCAGAAACAGCGCGCCCTTGCCGAACGCGCCTTCGAGCAGGAAGCGGCCGATGCTCGCGATCTTTTGTACGCTGCCTGATGGACTGCCGATTTCGATGACGAAGGCAACCCCATGGGATTCTGGTTTTCCGACGGGTGCCGTCGCGTCCTCGGCTTCGAAAGCGAGGACGACTTCCCCGAAAACGGCGAGAACCCGGACAGGTTCATCGCCCCCGACGATCTTGCTCGCATCAACAACGAGTTCCGCATCGCCGCAACGGAGGGAGGCCCGTACGACGTCAACTACTGCGTGCGGCGCAAGGACGGCAAGCGCATGTGGGTCCGCGCCGCCGCGAAGTTCCGGCGCGACGAACAGGGCATCGCGCGCTCATGCATGGGCGCGCTCGTGGACATCGACGATGCGGTCAAGAACCAGGCGCGCCAGCAGCAGGCCCTTGAGCAGGCTCTCGAGCGCGCGGACCACGCAAGCAAGGTGAAGACCGACTTCCTCCACCGAATGAGCCATGACATGAGGACCCCCTTGAACTGCATCCTGGGGCTTTTGGAGCTCTGCGAACGCAACCGTGACGACGAGGCCCTACTGTGGGAGAGCCACGGCAAGATGAGGACAGCGGCCAGGCACCTGCTTTCCCTTATCGACGACACGCTTCAGGCCAGCAAACTCGGTGAGGGCGAGCTTGCCCTTGTGCGCGAGCCTGTCGACTTTGCGCATTTGCAGGCCGATGTCGACGACATCATGCAGCTGCTCGCCGCCGAGGCGGGCGTGATCATGGAGGGCCGCCAGGAGGAGGATAGCATCGCGTATCGATATGTCCTCGGCAGTGAGCTGTACCTGCGTCAGATCTTCCTGAACATCTACAGCAACTGCATCAAGTACAACCGCCCCGGAGGCAAAGTGATAACGCATGTGACCTCAAGCGAGCTGCCCGATGGCAAGGTTTTGCTCTGTTGGGAGATCACCGATACCGGCATCGGCATGAGCCCGGAGTTCCTGAAGCGCGTGTTCGAGCCTTTTGCGCGCGAGTCGAGTGTGGCGGGCACCGTCGGCGGCACGGGCTTGGGCATGCCCATCGTCAAACAGCTCATCGAGCTGATGGGCGGCTCCATCGATATCTCCAGCGAGCTGAACGAGGGGTCAACGTTCGTGATCTCCATCCCGTTCGACCTGGCTCCGGCACCGCGCGAAACCGAGCAGGCGGCGAACGGATCCGCCTTGCAAGGTCGCCGCTTGCTGCTGGTCGAGGACAACGACCTGAACGCCGAAATCGCCGCAACGATTCTGGAGGGCGACGGTGCATACGTGTCGATCGCCGGCGACGGTTCGCAGGCGTTGGAGGCGTTTGCCGCAAACCCCGCCGGAACCTTCGACGTCATCCTCATGGACGTGGTGATGCCGAAGATGGACGGTTTGGCAGCTACCAGGGCAATACGCGCCCTCGACCGCTCCGATGCCGCAAGCATCCCCATCATCGCGATGACAGGCAACGCCTTCCAAGAGGATGTGCGGGACTGCTTGGAAGCCGGAATGAACGCCCACATGGCCAAGCCGATCGACGTGGCGAAGGCGGAGCGCATCATCGCTGCGGCGATGAATGGGGGTCCGGACAGCGTCCGGCAATAGCCGCCAGACGGTAGCGCTGACCTTCTCCAAACCCAAAAGGCCCGCGAGCTGCTCGGTTTTCCGAGCGCTCGCGGGCCTTCGTCCGCTTACTGCTCCTGCGCCATGCGGCGGTAGTGGTCGAAGCGGCGAAGGGCGTCCTCTTTGCCCTGCTCGAAGAGCCTTTCGGCCTCTTCGGGGAACGACTTGGTCAGCGAGGCGAAGCGGTTCTCGCCGGCGACGAAGTCCAGGTAGTCCATGGTGGGCTCCTTGGAGTCAAGCGTCATGGGGTTCTCCTTGCGCGGGTCGTAGTGGTACAGCGACCAGTAACCGCTTTCCACGGCTCGCTTCATCTCGCCCTGGACGTCGTGCATGCCGCACTTCAAGCCGTGCGAGGTGCAAGGCGCGTAGGCGATGATCACGGACGGGCCTTCGTACTCCTCGGCTTCTTTCAGCACTTTGACCAGCTGGTTGTAGTTGGCGCCCATGGCCACCTGCGCCACGTAAACGTTGCCGTAGCTCATGAGGATGGCGCCCAGGTCCTTCTTGCCGGTCTTCTTACCGCTGGCCGCGAACTGCGCCACGGCGCCCGCCGGCGTTGCCTTGGAGCTTTGGCCGCCGGTGTTGGAGTACACCTCGGTGTCCACCACCAGCACGTTGACGTTGGCGCCGCTGGCAACCACATGGTCCAGGCCGCCGAAGCCGATGTCGTAGGCCCAGCCGTCGCCGCCGAACATCCAGAACGTCTTCTTCGCCAGCTGGTCCTTGAACTTGAGCACCTCCTGGCACACTTCCTTCGCGCTGTTGGTCAGCTTGTCCATGGAAGCCTGCGCGCATGCCACCAGGGCATCTGCGGCCTTGCGCGATGCGTCGAAGTCGTCGAACGCGGCAAGGTAGTCCTCGCAGGCGGCCTTCATGGCGCTCATGACGGCGGCGTCGGGCGTGTCGCCTGCATCGGCCTTCGGCTTCTCCAGCCCGTGCGTTAGGGCGCGGGATAGCTTCTCCACGCGCGCCTTCTCAACTGCGCGCTGCTGCACGGAGCCCAGGAACAGGCCCAGCGAAAGCTCGGCGTTGTTCTCGAACAGGCTGTTGGTCCAGGCGGGGCCGAAGCCGCGCTTGTTCACCGTGTAGGGGATGCCGGGGAAGGGCGAACCCCAGGCCTGCGAGCAGCCCGTGGCGTTCGCCCAGTACACGCGGTCGCCAAACAGCTGGGTGAGCAGCTTGGCGTAGGGCGTCTCGCCGCAGCCGGCGCAGGCGGCGGAGAACTCCAGCAGCGGCTGCTTGAACTGCGAGCCCTTCACGGTGTAGGGGTCGAACGCGCCGTCCTTGTCGGAGATGGTCAGGCCGAAGTCCCACAGCTTGCGGGCCTGGTCGGTGAGCTTGGCCGGCTGCATGTCCAGCGCGCCTGCCGGGCACACGTCGGCGCAGCTGCCGCAGCTGGTGCAGTCGAACTGGCTGACCTGGATGGCGTAGCGCGTGCCCTCGGGCAGGTTCTTGCCGCCCTTGAGGGCGACCGTCGTGAACCCTTCGGGGGCGTTTTGCGCCTCGTCCTGATCAAGCAGGTAGGGGCGGATGGCGGCGTGCGGGCACACGAAGGCGCAGCGGTTGCACTGGATGCACGCTTCTGCGTTCCATGCGGGCGTCTTCACGGCGATGCCGCGCTTCTCGTAGGCGGTCAGGCCCATATCGATGACGCCGTCCTCGTAGCCGGCGAAGGCGCTGACGGGCAGGTCGTCGCCCTTCTGCGCGTTGACGGGGCGCAGGATGTTCTCGACCACCGCGGGCACCTTGGCCTCGTCAGCGTTCTCGTCGAGCGGGGCGTCGGCCCAGCTGGCGGGCACGGCGACTTCTACGCATTTCTGCGCGCCCTCCTCGATGGCCGCCACGTTCTTGGCCACCACGGCGTCGCCCTTGCGCGCGTAGGACTTGCGCGCCGCGTCCTTCATGTAGTCGAGCGCTTCCTCGACGGGCATCAGGCCCGCAATCTGGAAGAACGCCGCCTGCAGCACGGTGTTGATGTGGCTGCCCAGGCCCACGCGCTGAGCCACCTCAACCGCGTCAACGGTGAACAGGCGGATGCCGTTTTGCGCGATGTAGCGCTTCATCTTGCCGGGCAGGTTGGCGTCAAGCTCTTCGGCCGTCCAGCTGGTGTTGAGCAGGAAGGTGCCGCCGGGCTTCACTTCCTGCACCATGTCGTACTGGCGCACGTAGCTTTGGTTATGGCAGGCCACGAAGTCCGCGCGCTTCACGTAGTAGGTGCTGCGGATGGGCTTCTTCGACAGGCGAAGGTGGGACTTGGTCACGCCGAAGGACTTCTTCGAGTCGTACTCGAAGTATGCCTGCGCGTACATGTCGGCGCAGTCACCCAGGATGCGGATGGTGTTGTGGTTCGCGCCCACGGTGCCGTCGCCGCCCAGGCCCCAGAACTTGCAGCTATAGGTGTCGCCATCCTGGAAGTCGTCGAGCGGGCGCACGGGAAGCGACAGGTTCGTCACGTCGTCGGTGATGCCGATGGTGAAGCCGCGCTTGGGCTCGGCCGCGGCAAGGTTGTCGAACACGGCCACGATCTGGGCGGTATCGGTGTCCTTGGACGACAGGCCGTAGCGGCCGCCGATGACCGTCACCTTGCCCGCGCGGCAGCTGTTGGCGATGACGCTGGAAACGTCCAGGTACAGCGGCTCGCCGGCCGAGCCCATGCACTTGCAGCGGTCGAGCACCGCGATGCGCTGCACGGTTTCGGGAAGGGCGCCCAGGAAGTGCTTCGCCGAGAACGGGCGGTACAGGTGCACCTGCAGAAAGCCGTAGCGCTTGCCCGTGCCGTCGGCCTGCGCGCGGGCGTTCAGGTAGTCGCACGCCTCCTGCGCGGTTCCCGACACGCTGCCCATTGCCACCACAACGTCGGTGGCATCGGCGGCGCCGTAGTAGTCGAACACGTGGTACTCGCGGCCGGTCACGCCGGCCACCTGCGCCATGACGTCCTCGACCACGTCGGCCAGCTGGTCGTACGCGGTGTTGTTCGCCTCGCGCACCTGGAAGTACACGTCGCCGTTCTGCACGGTGGCGCGCAGCATGGGGTGCTCGGGGTTCAGGGCGCGCGCACGGAAGCGGTCGAGCGCTTCCGTGTCCATGAGCGCGGTCAGCTCCTTGGTGTCGGGCATATCGATGCGCGAGAGCTCATGGGAGGTGCGGAAGCCGTCGAAGAAGTGCATGAATGGGATGCTGCCCTTCACGGCGGCAAGGTGCGCCACGGCGGCCATATCGGCGGCCTCCTGGACGCTTCCCGAGCTGAGCTGGGCGAAACCGGTGTCGCGGCACGCCATGACGTCGGAGTGGTCGCCGAAGATGCTCATGGCGTGGGTGCCCACGGTGCGGCTTGCCACGTGCAAAACGCCTGGCAGGCGCTCGCCAGCGATGCGGTAGAGCACGGGCACCATGAGCATGAGGCCCTGGCTGGACGTGAAGCTGGTGCCCAGGCCGCCTGCCTGCAGCACGCCATGGATGGCGGCGATGGCGCCGGCCTCGGACTGCATCTCGGTCAGCTGCACGCGCTGGCCGAACATGTTCAGACGGCCCTGGGCGCTCCAACGGTCGGTGTGCTCGGCCATGGGCGAGGACGGCGTGATGGGGTAGATGGCCGCCACCTCGGTGAAGTCGTAGGCAACGTGGGCCGCAGCCTGGTTGCCGTCGACGGTTACATAGTTGCTCATTGTGAAGCCCCTCTCCGCAACGATGGTTTGAAAACGCGAGCGGGGGCGCGCAAAACGGCCCCCGCGAAATGTCTGTGTATGGAAGCTGCTACTTCTTCACCAGGTTCTGAAGGCCCAGCTCCTCGACGGCGGCTTCCCTCATCTTGTACTTGAGGATCTTGCCGGCGGCGTTCATGGGGTAGGACTCCACGAACTTGATGTAGCGGGGCACCTTGTGGCGCGCGATGTTGCTCATCATGAACTCGCGGATCTCGGGCTCGGTCATGGTCTCGCCGTCCTGGAGGATGATGCAGGCCATGGCCTCTTCGCCGTACTTCGCGTCGGGCACGCCCACCACCTGGCAGTCGCTGACCTTGGGGTGCGTGATGACGAAGTCCTCGATCTCCTTGGGGTAGATGTTCTCGCCGCCGCGGATGATCATGTCCTTCAGGCGGCCGGTGGCCACGAAACAGCCGCGCTCGTCGCGCATGAGCAGGTCGCCGGAGTGCAGCCAGCCGTCCTCGTCCACCGTCTTGAAGGTGGCGTCGGGCATTTTGTAGTAGCCCTTCATGATGTTGTAGCCGCGCGAGCAGAACTCGCCGATCTGGCCGTCGGGCATCTCCTCGCCGGTTTCCGGGTCGATGATCTTGCACTGCACGTGCGGGAACGCGTAGCCGACGGTCTCGGTGCGCAGGTCGAGCGGGTCGGTCCAGGCGCTCATGGTGGAGCCCGGGGCCGATTCGGTCTGGCCGTACACCGACACGATGCCGGTCATGTTCATCTCGTCGGGCTGCGCGGCGCGCTTCATGAGCTCGGGCGGGCAGCCGGCGCCGGCCATGATGCCGGTGCGCATGTGGCTGAAGTCGGTCTTGCGATAGTCGGCATGGTTGAACATGGCGATGAACATGGTGGGCACGCCGTTGAACGCGGTGACCTTCTCCTGCGTGATGCAGTGCAGCGACGCCTTCGCGCTGAAGTAGGGCATGGGGCACATGGTGGCGCCGTGGGTCATGGACGACGTCATGGACAGCGTCATGCCGAAGCAGTGGAACATGGGCACGTGGATCATGAAGCGGTCGGCGGTGGACAGGCCCATGCGGTCGCCGATGCACTTGCCGTCGTTGACTACGTTGCGGTGCGTGAGCATGACGCCCTTGGGGAAGCCCGTGGTGCCGGAGGTGTACTGCATGTTGCACACGTCATCGGGGCGCACCTCGGCGGCCATGCGCTGGACCTTCTCAAGCGGCACCAGCTCGGAGCGCTCCATGGCCTGCTCGAAGTTCAGGCAGCCGGGCATGTCGAAGCCGACGGTGATGACGTTGCGCAGGAAAGGCAGGCGCTTGCAGTGCAGCGGGTCGCCGGGCTTGGTTTCGGCGATCTCGGGGCACAGGTCGTTGATGATCTGGCGGTAGTTGGAATCCAGCGCGCTGTCGATCATGACCAGCGTGTGCGTGTCGGACTGGCGCAGCAGGTACTCGGCCTCGTGGATCTTGTAGGCGGTGTTCACCGTAACCAACACGGCGCCGATCTTCGTGGCGGCCCAGAAGGTGATGTACCAGGCGGGCACGTTGGTGGCCCAGATGGCGACCTTGCTGCCGGGCTTGACGCCCATCGACACGAGCGCACGGGCGAAGGTGTCCACGTCGTCGCGGAACTCCTCGTAGGTGCGCGTGTAGTCCAGCGTGGTGTACTTGAAGCAGTACTGGTCGGGGAAGCACTCGACCATCTTATCGAGCACCTGCGGGAAGGTCAGGTCGATGAGCTCGTCCTTCTTCCACACGTACTCGCCGGTGCCGTCGTGGTTGAGGTAGAGCGTGCGGCGCTTGCCGCGGGTGTCCTCGAACTGCTCCATGTAGTTGACGTAGTGGGGGAAGATGACCTCCATGTCGGTGAGGTCGGCCATCCACGCGGGGTCCCACTCAAGCGACACGAAGCCGTCGTAGTCGATGGAGGACAGCGCGCGAACCACCTCGTCGATGGGCAGGGTGCCTTCGCCCACCAGGTTGAAGGAGCCGTCGTCGTCGGAGTCGCGCATGTGCACGTGCTTGACGTAGGCGCCCAGGTTCTTGATGGTGGTCGCCGGGCTTTCGCCGCCCACGCGGTAGACGTTGTGGACGTCCCACAGGGCGCCCAGGTAGTCGCTGGCGTAGCGGTCCATGATGCCGGTCAGGCGCGAGGTGCTGGAGAAGATGCCGCTGGATTCGATCAGCAGCACCACGCCGTGCTCCTCGGCATAGGGGACCAGCTGGGAAAGCGCAGCGTGGATAGCATCCTCGTCGTCGTGCTGGACGACCACGCACACCATGCCCACGCTGGCGGCCTGGGCCAGGTCGATAAGGTCCTTGGCGTCCTGGATCTGCTGTTCCCCGGCCGAGATGTCGACCGAGGAGTCGAACACGGGCATGGAAAGGCCCTTGTCGCGCAGAGCGCGAGCCGTTGCCTGCGTGTTGTAGCGGTCAAGCGGGCCGCCCTTGCCGGTGAACGCCGCGTTGGTGATGGGGTTGTGGATCTCGATGCCCGAGAAATCCATTTCAAGGGCGGTGCTTACCAGCTCGTCCCAGGAGTGGTCGGCCCAGCCGCGGGTGGAAAAGGAAAGCTTCATTAGTTCTGCTCCTCGTAGGCGATCTTGTTGAGCGCGTTGATGTACGCGCGGATGCTGGACTCGACGATGTCGGTGGAGATGCCGCGGCCGGAATACACCTTGCCGTCGGCGATCAGCTTCACGACCGACTCGCCCATGGCCTCGCGGCCCTCGGTGACGGCCTGGATGCTGAAGTCGTCAAGCTCGTAGTGCTTGCCCACGACCGATTCGATGGACTTGAACGAGGAGTCGATGGGACCGTCGCCTAGGGACACCGCCTCGATGAGCTCGCCGTTCTTACGCAGCGAGATGTGCGAGGTGGCCTTGAAGCTCAGGCCGGAGTTGATGACGTAGCCGTCCAGGGTGTAGGTGGGGGGCACCTGCAGCGCGGCGGAGGCCACGATGGCGTCCAGCTCGGTGGCGCTTACACGCTCCTTGCTGGCGGCGATCTTCTTGAAGGCCTCGAACACGGCCTCGGCGTCCTCGTCGGACAGGCTGTAGCCCAGACGCTCGACGTACTGCATCACGGTTGCCTGGTCGTCGCCGGCGGTGAGCACCACGCCTTCGACGGCCTCGGAGACGGTGCCGGTGAACATGGACGCCTTGGAGCGGTCGTCGCAGCACAGGCGGGAGATCTGGTTCATGGCGCGCTTGAGCTCGGTCACGCGCACCTTGCTCTGGGCGCCCAGGGCGTCGGCCTTGGCAGCAAGGATACGGGCCACGTTGTCGAGCGCGACGACGCCCATGGGGTAGGACGTGGCCTTGACGATGGAGGCGCCTGCCATGACGCCGGCCACGGCGCAGGCGTCGGCCATATTAAGGTTGTTGCAGCACGAGATGCCCAGATCGATGTCCTTGAGCTGGGGCGCGGCCTGGTACAGGTCGGCGATGAACTGGGCGAACTCCTCGGGGAGCATGGAGCCGGCTGCGTCGCAGACGGTGACCGTCTTGGCGCCGGCGGCGACCACGGCGTCGATGACCTTGGCAAGGTAGGCCACGTCGGTGCGGGTGGCGTCGATGGCCACGAACTCGACGTCGTCGGTGAGCTGGGCGCACTTCGCCACCGCCTCGGCGGCGTCGGCGATCAGCGTGTCGGCCTTTTTGCGCTGGATGTACTCCATGCACGAGGGGCTGACGGCGGCTTCCACCTGCAGGCGGACGTGCTTCGCGCCCTTCGCGGCGCTCCAGACGGCCTGGATGCTGTCGTCGTCCATCTTCACCGGCACGGCGAGCGTGCTGTTCTTCACCAGGGAAGCGATCGACTTGATTCGCAAGCTGTCTACCTTGGAGGACTCGATGCCTTCGACCTCGATGGAGCCCACGCCGATACGGTCTAGGATCTTCACGATTTCCAGCTTTTCCTTAAAGGATAGGGAAAGCGCCTTGGAGACGATTGCCTCCCTCATCGTGATGTCGCTGACGCGTATGTCTCTCATGTGTGACTCCTGACCTATGCGAACGTGTTCTTGAAAAGCGCTGCGAACAGCTTGACCGCAGCACCTACAGGTGGCCGTACGCCTACCAAGTACTAATCTGATAGGGTATATCAACTTATAACCGATTAAGCTGCACAAACGCCGTATTGCCGGAAAATATTGAATAGTCACAACCACGGTGACGGCCGATGCGGAACGGGAATCCACAGATTACGGATAGTGTGGGTGCGCGGGGTGGGGAAGGGCGGAAGGCGGGAGTCGCGAGGCAGCAGCGCTGACCTGGATGGAAAGTCCGAAGGACGTGAAGCTGCGTCGCTGATCCGGGGGAAAGAGCGAAGGACCCGAGACCGGGGCGGCGATGCGAGCGGAAGGGGCGAAAGGCCCAAGGAGCGTCGCTGATCCGAGGGAAAGCCGGTGGTGGCGAGGCCGCGATGCTGATAGGTTGTAGGGCTGCCGACGCAACGGGTTTTGGCGAGAGTTTGCCCCGTGGTGTATTCGCCGGTTTTGCGCTTCCATCTTCGAAAAGCGGCGTTGATTTGGCCATTCTGGTTTTAGGGAGCTTATCCCCGTGAATCGCCATCGTCTCTGCGTGACTCGATGCAGCCCGTGGTAGGGGGCCTGCCATGGGGAGGGGCCGACACCCCTTGACATTCGGTTTGCCGCGTGATATTTTTCATGTCGGCAAAATCATCGAAAGGTGATGACGCAAAGCTATAGGGCCTGAAATGGCAGCCAGTTGCACAGTTTCCCTTTCGGGGAGCTACTGCAGCTGGCTGCTTTTTATTTCTCCAGTTCAGCTTGCAGGTTTTGCTCGCCTTGCGTTGCTGGCGAGCGGGGGTCATAAGCATTGGAACGCGAACCTATGGAGAAGGACTATGATGACTGAGATGACCGCTGAGACCACAACCGAAATCGATGACGACATCACGCTTGCGGACGGAAAGCGCACGCTGACGAACTCGCAGCTGCTCATCCTGGGCTTCATTGCCTCGTACGGCGCGGCGGGCTGCTCCGAGTCCAAGCGCGATATCGCAGAAGCGCTGCAGGTTAGCCTGAAGACCGTCGACCGCGCCATCCTGCGCCTGCGCAAGGAAGGCTTCATCATCTCGGTTGCCCGCTATGCGGAAAACGGCATGCGCCTGAGCAACACCTACCATGTGCCCACGCCGGAGGCCAAGGGCGAGCAGGTGCACGCAATCGCCGGGTAGGGTGAACCCTGGCGGGTTTGCCGCGGCTTGCCGGGCAGATGATGCGCGGGGCGAAGAACCAGATAAGACGGGGTTTGCGGATGGTTCGCACCCCTGAAAGAGAAGAGCCTGAATCCGAGTGCGGAATCAGGCTCTTCTCGATTGCAGCGGTGTTTTCCGTTGCCGGTCCCGCAGGTACCCGCAGGCGCTTGGGCTTTGCAGGACCGCGCGTTTTAAGCGTGTGCTAGAAGCGCAGGCTGAGGCAGGACAGGCCGCCGTCGATCTTGCGGTACTCGGAGGTGTCCACCACCAGCGTCTTGTAGCCCAGGTCCTGGACGGCCTTGAGCACGGTGGGGTAGCCCTCGGCCACGATGACGGTGCCGTTGACCCAGATGCAGTTCGCGCCGTAGGCCTCGTCCTCGGGCACGACCACCTTGTTGTACTTGGCGAAGTCGGGCTTGTCGATGAACTCGCCGGACACCAGCATGTTGTTGTCCTCGATGTAGTTCACGCCGGTCTTGAGGTGCAGGACCTCCTCCAGCGGGACCTCGGAGCCCTCCAGGCCCCAACCGGCCAGGATCTCGCAGAACTGGCGGATGCCCTCTTCGTTGGTGCGGGCGGAGCGGCCCACGTAGAAGTGGTCGCCCACCATCATGACGTCGCCGCCGTCAAGGGTGCCGGGGGCGACGATATGCTTGACGTGCTCATCGTCGAAGAAGCGACGGACCACGGGCTCGATCTCGTCCTTCTCACCGTTACGGCTGGCAGCGCCGGGGTTGGTGATGATGGCGCCGCAGCGGGTGATGACGGCCGGGTCCTCGACGAAGCAGCTGTCCGGGAACTGCTCGAGCGCAGGCAGGACGGTGACGTCGACGCCGCACTGCTCGAGGGCATGCTCGTAGTCGTAGTGCTCCTCGATGGCGCGCTCGTAGATGGGCTGGCCCAGCTCGGGTGCGCTGGTGATGCCGTCGCACAGCGACTTACCAGGGCGGCGGATGATGACATGGTTGAACTTCGTCATGCTTCTCTCTCCTTGGGTGCATGGTTGCCGGCGCGCATTGCAGCTGCTTGTCGCGCGGCACGTTCGTAGGGATAAAAGATAGCTGCCTCCTTGGGCATTATAGCCCCGAAGCCGGCGAAACGAGCCGGAAACAAAGTGTTGCCCGCGGCGGACTTAATGTCGGGGTGTGGACCCGCAGGTCAGCGGGCTATTCGACCGCGGTTTCGCTTGGCGGGCTTTCCCGATGCGGGGCTTTCGCCACTCGAAGATCCACCGGCTGCGGAGTCGGCCACGGCCGCTTCGCCGCCCTTGTCGCCGAGCTGGGTTGCCACGATGGCGGCGAAGATGAACGCGAAGCCCACCGCCATGCGGGCTGTGAGCACCTCGCCGAAGAACGCCACGCTGAACAGCGCGCAAAATACGCTTTCAAGCGAGCAGAGCAGGCCCGCCTCGGAGGGCGACAGGTGGGCCTGCGCCGTGTTCTGAGCCACGGCGCCGAAGGCCGCCGAGAGCATGGCGACGTAGGTCATGGCGCCGATGAACTCGGGCGTTGCCACCTGCGCCGCCGTGGGCATGGGTTGCGTGACCAGGGCAAGCAACAGGGCCAGGATACCCGCAGTGAACTGCTGGATGACGGTGATGGTCAGGACGTCGTTGTCGCGCATGACCAGGCCGATGATCACGATCTCGGCGCCGTAGAGGAATGCCGAGGCGATGCTGACGCCGTCTCCCAAGCTGATGGAGAAGCCCTCGGTCAGCGACACCAGCCCGATGCCGACGGTGCAGATAGCCGCCGCGATAAGGGTCTTCGCGGGCGGGCGACGGCGGGAGACAGCCCACCAGATAAACGGCACGGTCAGGCAATAGCATGCGCTCAAAAAGGCGTTCTTCGAGGGCGCGGTCAGGCCAAGGCCCAGAAACTGCGTCCAGAAGCCCACGAACGTGGCAACGCCGATGATCAGGCCCGCCTTCAGCGTTTTACGGCAGAAATTGCGCTTGAGGTGGGGAAACAAGAGGATGACCAGCACGATGCCCGCCCCAAGGAAGCGGATGGAGGTGAACCATGTGGCGCCCACGGTGCCGATGGCGCTTTTACCGATCACGAAGCCCAGGCCCCAAACGGCAGCAGCCGTCATAAGGATGAGGCGATATACGTTCAGCGGGTACTGCTTGTCGGGGACGCCCATGATTGCTCACGCTCCTGGCTACTCGGAGAAACGATACGGTTAGTGCAACGGGACTAGGATGTCGGCCGCCTCTTCAAGCGAATGTGCGAAATGAATGCCCCGCTGCCTGCGCGGCGAGGAAAGCCCCATATCGACCATTCGATTGAGAAGCGCGCGCAGATCATCGTAGAAACCGTTCAAGTTGAACAGTATGCACGGCGCATCCAACTGTGCAAGGGCTACGAGGGAAATGACCTCCGAAACCTCCTCCAATGTCCCCGTCCCCCCGGCATGGGGAGCACGGGCATCGTGCGGTTTCGGCGCTTTCGGTGACGGATTAACAGATGTGAGACGGCTATTGCGCGCGAACGAGGTTTTGATAGCCGGTGCCCCAGGTTGCCATGCTTTCGATGATAGGGCGCATGGTGTCGCCCAGATCGCTCAAAGCGTATTCGGTATGCGGCGGGATCTCAGGGAACACGGTGCGCGTGATTAGGCCGTCCTTCTCCAGCGCGCGCAGATTATCCGTAAGCACCTTCTCGCTGATGCCGGGAATGGCTCGTCGCAGTTCGCTGAAACGGAAGGGTTTGTCCATGAGCTGCTGGATGATGAAGATCTTCCATTTGTTGCCGATGAGCATAAGCGTGGTGGCAACGGGACAGGGCGGCAGTTCTTCCTTGGTGAGCACGAGCGTTTCCTTTCGCGCAGGTCAAAGCCTACTTACATAAAGGTTGGTACCTAATAGATTAGTGGCTACTTCCGGATTCGACGGTTGTTTTGGACAATCATTATAGACGCCCGCCAAGGAGGCGTCACGAATCAGAAGGAGAAGAAAATGAGCAATCTGGACAACGTCGTTTCCGGCGCTTGCGGCACCACCGATCCCGCCTCGGCTTGCGGCACCGCCTGCGGCTCCGCCGACCCGGCGCCCGCCTGCGGCAGCGCCGATCCCGCGCCCGCTTGCGGCACGAAGGATCCCGAATAGCGCAATCGGGCTCCTGGGCGCACTTGCGCGAAGGGCGCAGCTGGGGTCCAACCGCCCCGGCCGCGCCCTGCTGCGCGGCGCTTGCGGCAGGCGATCAGCCCGGCCTGTCCGCGCACTTTGCGCTGCGCGGACAGGCCGGGCCCATTGACCGGACCGCAGCAGACCCGCACGTGGACTCTGTTGCCAACCGCCCTGCAACCCCCGTCGAAAGGCCAGATCATGAACCTGCAAACCTGTCTCGAGAAGCTCAAGCTCATCGGCACGCTCGATTTTGCGAACGTGGCCGAGGACGGGTCTCCCCAGGTGCGCTGCATCAGCGCGCTGCATTATGAGTCCGATGCCGTGTACTTCCTCACCTCGCGCGGCAAGCCCTTCGCCCGCGAGCTTGCCCGCGACGGGCGTGTGCAAGCCGTGGGGCGCACGCGCTTCAACGAGATGCTGCGGCTGTCGGGTACCGCACGTGAGGTGCCGGGCCCCGAGGGCGTGCGCATCCGCGACCTTATCTATGCCGAGCAGCCCTATCTGGCGAACGTTTATCCTGGTCAAACGCGCGATATCAACGTGATCTTCAAAATCCGCGACGTATCCATCGAGTACTTCAACCTGGGCGTCCACCCGATCTTCCGCGAAACGTACCGCCTTGATGGCGAGCCGGCAGCGGTGCATGGGTATCGGATCACCGACGCGTGCATCGGCTGCGGGACGTGCCAAGGCGTGTGCCCGCAGGGCGTCATCGAGGAAGGCGAACCCGGCGAGCCGTTTCGCATCCACGCGCTGAACTGCCTGCATTGCGGCGCATGTTTCGAGGCTTGCCCCGTTGACGCCATCGAGCGCGTAGGGGAGTAGGCCGACGGCGGGCTCGGCGATGTGGCGCCGCGGCGAAGGCATCGCCCGGATTGGGGGCCAACCGCGTACGCGAGACGAATCCGGCATGTGGTCAAACCTCGTTTCAGAGAACGCGAACCGGAATGGAAAGGAGCAGCATAGCCATGCAACATGATCAGAAACCCGAACAGAGCAAGCAGGGATCGAAACCGGTGACAACCGGTGACCGCAATGCACAGATCGCACAGGATCTGCGTCCCACGTTCGCCTTCCAATGGCATATCACCGACGAATGCGACCAGCGCTGCAAGCACTGCTACCTGTTCAGCGAAGATGCGCGCATGGCGTGCGTGTCCATAAGCTGGGACGACATGCTGCATGTGCTGGACAGCTGCTATGACCTGTGTGAGCGCATGGGCCGCCAGCCGTACTTCTACATCACCGGCGGCGACCCCATCCTACATCGCGATTTTTGGCATCTAGCCGAGGAGCTGCATGCGCGCGGAGCCATGTGGTGCATCATGGGCAACCCGTTCCATCTAACCGACGAGGTATGCAACCGCATGCGCGAGCTGGGGTGCCGCAAGTACCAGCTGAGCCTTGACGGATCGAACGCCGCAACCCACGACCTGTTCCGCAAACCGGGCAGCTTCGACGATACGCTGCGCGCGGCGGCCTGCATCAAGCGTTCCGGCATGTGGCTGGCGCTCATGAGCACCGTGAGCAGCATGAACGCCGCCGAACTGCCCGACATGATCGACCTGGCGGCTCGCATCGAGGCCGATGTGTTCGCCTTCGGGCGTTATTGTCCCACGAAGGGGCAGCGCCTTGAGGAGTTCCATATGGAGCCGCTCGAGTATCGTGCGCTGCTTGTTGCCTGCCAGGAGCGCATCGATGCGCTTGCGGCTGCGGGGTGCAAGACCACGTTCCAGAAGAAGGACCATCTGTGGACGCTGCTCGATTGGGAGCAGGGCCGCTTCCGCATCCCAGAGACGGCGCAGTGCGGCAAGGTTTATGACGGTTGCCATTGCGGCATCGCGCATATGACCGTGCTGCCTTCGGGCGACGTGTACGCGTGCCGCCGTATGGAGAGCAAAATCGGCAACGTGCGCGACGAAAGCATGTACGACCTGTTCATGGGCCAGAACATGGAAGCGCATCGCGAGTTTTCGAAGTTTCAGAAGTGCAGCCGTTGCGAGCTGGCGGGATGGTGCCGCGGCTGTCCGGCGGTAGCCGCCGGCTACACCGGCAATATGTACGCGCCCGACCCGCAATGCTGGAAGGAAGTAGATTAGCGTATTGATCGGTTCGGCGGCGCAACGTTTCGCTATCCGCAAGCGCATCGCGCAGTAAACGTCGAAAGAAGACCTGGATCCCATCATGCAGGCAACAGGCAAGACGGACAGGAAGGTTCGAAGATGATCTTGGGATGCGGCCGCGTGGCCGAAAAGAACGCCATGGCGCGTGACGTCGAGCGGATTGCCATGGCGCTCGACGCCGCCGACGCTGTGTTCGTGGGCGCGGGAGCTGGGCTTTCGACGGCGGCGGGGTTTACGTATTCGGGCCCGAGGTTCGAGCAGCACTTCGCCGATTTTCGCGAACGCTACGGCTTCACCGACATGTATTCGGGCGGGTTCTACCCTTACGCCACCGCTGAAGAACGATGGGCGTTTTGGAGTCGCTACGTCATGGTGAACCGTTATGACCTGGGGCCGAACCCGTTGTACGTTCAGTTGCGCAAGTTGCTTGCGGGGCGCGACTATTTCGTGCTGACCACCAACGTGGACCATCAGTTCCAGCTGGCCGGATTCGACAAGCAGCGCCTGTTCTACACGCAGGGCGACTATGGCCTGTTTCAGTGTAGCAAGCCCTGCTGTCGCGAAACGTTCGATAACGAAGATGCCGTTCGTGCCATGTTCGAGCAGCAACGCGATTTGCGCATTCCCAGCGAGCTGATCCCGCGCTGTCCGCATTGCGGCGCGGAGATGTCCATGAACCTGCGTGCTGACGACACATTCGTGCAGGATGACGGCTGGTTTGCGGCAGCGGCGCGCTATCGCGACTTCGAACGCCGCCATAGGGGCATGCGGGTTCTCCACCTGGAGCTTGGCGTGGGGTATAACACGCCCGCGATCATCAAGTACCCGTTTTGGCGTGCAACCTTGGAAAACCCGCAGGCCACGTATGCCTGCCTGAACATGGGCGAGGCTGTGGCCCCGAAGGAGATCGCCGAACGTTCCATCTGCTTGAACGCCGACCTAGCAGAAACGCTCTCGCAGCTTGAATCGGCGTTAGCAAGCTAGAAAGCGCCGAAGCCCAAGTGCTTCGGCGCCTTCGCAAACTATCTCTTTACCTGGGAAAACGCTTCCTAGAAATTGACGTTGCCGACCTCGGACAGCTTCAGGTCGGGGTTGTGGTCGATTGCCCAGTTCACGTTCCAGGAGTTCGTGAAAAGAAGCAGCCTGCCGCCGCGCATGTCCTCGACCAGCTTGGTGTCGCGCGTGATGTTCAGGCGCGAGGTGTCCAGCTCGTTGAGGTCGTTGGCGATCCAGCGGATGTCGGTGTAAGGCATGCCCTGGCGACGCACTTCCACGCCGTATTCGTTCTTCAGGCGCGTTTCAAGCACGTCGAGCTGCAGCACGCCGACGACGCCGCAGATGACGCTTTCCATGCCGAAGCCGGGCTCGCGGAAGATCTGCACGGCGCCTTCCTGGGCCAACTCATGCATGCCCTTCACGAACTGCTTGCGCTTGAGCGTGTTCACCTGCGTGATGCGCGCGAAATGCTCCGGCGAGAACGTGGGGATGGGCGGGAACTGCACGTGCTCTCCCTTGCACACCGTATCGCCGATGCTGAAGATGCCGGGGTCGAACAGACCCACGATGTCGCCGGCGTACGCCTCGTCGACCGTTGCGCGGTCGTCGGCCATGAGCGACGTGCCCGTTGCCAGCTTCAGCTTCTTGCCGCCCTGCACGTGGAACGCCTCCATGCCGCGCTCGAACTTGCCCGAGCAGATGCGCACGAACGCGATGCGGTCGCGGTGGTTCTTGTCCATGTTCGCCTGGATCTTGAACACGAAGCCCGCGAACTCCTTGCGCTGCGGATCGACCAGGTCGCCCGAAAGCGTGTCAGTGTAGGGCAGCGGGGCGGGGGCCAGGCGCAGGAACTCCTTCAGGAACGGCTCCACGCCGAAGTTGGTGAGCGCCGAGCCGAAGAACACCGGCGACAGCTTGCCTGCGCGCACCGCGTCCAAGTCGAACTCGTCGGCGGCGCCGTCGAGCAGCTCGATGTCGTCCATGAGGTTCTGGTGGTTGTCGGAGCCGATGAGCTCGTCAAGGGCGGCGTCGCCCAGCTCGGCCTCGATCTCAGCGACCTTCTTGGCGGAGTTTCCGCGGCCCTCGCCGTCGAAGGCGATGACGTTGCGCGTTTGGCGGTCGAACACGCCGCGGAACGTGCGGCCGTTGCCGATGGGCCAGTTCATGGGGTAGGTGCCGATGCCGAGCACCGTTTCGATCTCTTCCATGAGCTCGAACGGGTCGCGGCTTTCGCGGTCCATCTTGTTCACAAACGTGAAGATGGGGATGTGGCGCAGCGTGCACACCTTGAACAGCTTCTTCGTCTGCGCCTCGACGCCCTTGGCGGCGTCGATGACCATGACGGCGGCGTCGGCGGCCATGAGCGTGCGGTACGTGTCCTCGGAAAAGTCCTGGTGACCGGGGGTATCAAGGATGTTGACGCAGCAGCCGTCGTGCTCGAACTGCAGCACGGAGGAGGTGACGGAGATGCCGCGCTCCTTCTCGATGTCCATCCAGTCGGAGACGGCGTGCTTCGAGCTTGCCTTTCCCTTGACCGAGCCGGCGGTCTGGATGCTGCCTGAATACAGCAGCAGCTTCTCGGTCAGCGTGGTTTTGCCCGCGTCGGGGTGCGAGATGATCGCGAACGTGCGACGCGACGCGATGTGTTCTGCCAGCGTTGGCATGGGGTTCCTTTCCGCAAAACGGCCGATGACGCGCCCTGTGACACGTTGCCGGCCGATGTGGTTTAAGCGTAACTAAGTTAGTATAGCGGCGAAAAGGAAAGCGGGGAAGCGATTCCGCGGAATCGCCAGGCAACGTTTATCGTGCCTCGGCCAGGTAGCGCAGGCGTTCGGCTTCGCGGTTGCGGGCCTCGGATGCGCAGGCGGCGGCGAAGGGGGCGTTTTCCGGGTCGAGGCATTGCTCGATCGGCACGCTGACCGGGTGGAACAGCACCTGGACGTTCTTGCCGCGGTCGGCAGCCAGGCTTTCGAACGCATTCAGAAGCGGCCAATCCACCGTGTCCATAGCGCCCGAGAGCACCACGCCGCAGAACAGCGGTACCTCGCATGCGGCGGGCATCTTGCCGCGGTTCTTGCGCCACAGCCAGGTGATGAGCGCGTCCTTAGCCAGGTTGACGGGAGGCATGTTGCTGCCGGCGGCACGGTGCGGTGCCAGGGGCTCGATGGGGCAGCGCATGTGCGTGACCGTGACGCCCAGTTCCGCAACTGCCTGGGAAAGCGCGTCGAACACGGCCGGCACTGCATGCGTGTGCTGGTGGCTATCCACGCGCATCGTGCACTTCATCTGGGGAAACGCGGTTAGGTAGCGCTGGATCTGCGCGACGCACTCGCGTTGGAGCTGCTGACGGAAGGCCCAGCGCTGCGCGCCCATCGACAGTTTCCAGAGGCCGACGAAGTCGTTCGCAAACGTGCCGCGCTGGTTCACCAGCAGGGGAACTTCCGCAACCGGGGCGCACGGACGGCCCTCTACCAGATTCAGGTGCAGCGCCATGGCCAGCTTGCCGGATTCCACGTAGGGGCGCGCCATTTCAGCCGCCGCCTCGAAGGCGGGGCTGTTCGCGAAAATGCTGACCGACGACAGCGCGCCCTGGCCGCCGCAAACCTGCGACAGCTTGAGGATTTCGGCTGCCTGCTGCTCCGTAATGCCGTAGTCGTCCGCATGGAACGTGACGCTCATAATGCCCCTCTTACCTTATCTACCTGCGGTTATGAAAACCCTAGGGTAGCCCCTGGGTTTTTCTACGCAGGTTATTCCCGCTTGCGCATGCAATGTTAGACTAGCAGCGCATTATGACAGGTTTCTAGGCGAAGGCAAACAACATGAAGCTCTCACGCGGCGCGCACGTACGTTTATCATCAAGCGCGTTTCATATCATCCTGCTTGTCGCAGGTGCCGCCTTCCTGCTCACCGACGCGTTCCATGGCAACGTGTGGTTCGACGAAAGCTACTCGGTGGGAATCGCTAACCACAGCTTCGCCGACATCTGGTACTACAGCTCCGGCGACGTGCACCCCGTGCTGATTTACTGGGCGCTGCACGTGCTGAACCTGGTTTTCGGGCAGAGCATCACCATATATCGCCTGTTCACCGTGGCGGGCGCTATTGCCATGGCGGTGCTGGGCTACACCCATGTGCGCCGCGACGCCGGCTGGGCGACCGGCGTGCTGTTCAGCTTCTTCGCCCTGTTCACGCCTTATATCTCGCTGATGGCCGTTGAGATCCGCATGTACTCGTGGGCAACGTTCGCCGTGATGCTGTGCTTCATCTATGCCATGCGCATCATCGGCACGCAGCTGGCCACGCCGCCGGCGCGCATCGCCGAGGCAGCCCGGGGGCTGAAGTGCTGGGCGGGCACGCCGCGACGCTGGTGGATCACGTGCTTCGCGTCTAGCTTGGCGTGCGCGTACCTGCATTATTTCGGCGCCATGTCGGCGTTCATGATCAACGTCGTGCTGCTGTTCGCCCTTGGCGCGCGTGCCTGGCGGCATCGCAAAGGCGGCCCCAATCCGCTGCCTGAGCAGGCAGTTCGCGCGGGTGCACCGCTGCGCGTGCTGATCATCGGCTGCGTTGCCCAGGTAGCGCTGTACCTGCCGTGGATCGTCACCGCCGTGACCAGCCAGATGGGCGTGGTAGGTGGCACCTACTGGGCGAAGATCGTGTTCCCGACCACCTATATCGAGCTGGCCACGTACGCATTTTTGACCAGCCTCTTGTCGTTTGCGGCGCGCGGCAGCTACGGCGTGGTACCGCAGGTGATCGTGCAGGGCATCGGCTATGCGGCCGTAGCGGTGCTGGCGTTCTTGATCGCGTGGGCGGCGCGTTGGGCCACGTGGCGCGTAGGGTTGCATCGCGCCGCGCGCCAACAGCAGATCGCGGCGGCGAAGGCGCAGCACACGGACGGAGCCGCGAGCGCAAGCGCGGGAACGGCAGCTAAGCTCGACGAGGGCGTGGCTTCTTACCCGGCCGCAAGCGCGACCGCGGCCGCCTACCCCGTGAAACATCTGCGCTTGAAGCGCTTCTACGCGTGGTTGGTTTCCGATCCTATTGCGCCGGTGGCTGCGGCGCTGGTGGTGTACTTCGGCGTGTTCGCCATTTCCTGGACGGCATCCATGGTCATGAACTCCATGATCTTGTATTACCGCTACTTGTTCGTGGCCATCGGCCCGCTGCTGTTCGCCATTGCGGCGGTGCTGTCGCATGTGCGTACGAAACCGCTGGTGGCAGGCGTGGTAGCAGTCACGTTGGCGGCTTCCGTGGCGAACCAGGCGCTGCTTGTGCGCGACGACTACGACCCGGCCAACAACGTTCCCTTGCAGCAGTTCCGCGAAACGGTCGACCGCGTTGCCGACCAGAACGGCGGCCAGTCGCCCCTGGTGGTTTCCACCGATATCGGCTACATGGGCGTCACGTCGGTCATGTGCCCCGACATCCCGCAAACCTATATGGATTGGCAGAAGGGCAACTGGGACCGTGCGTACATGGCGTATTCGCCCACACTTGTCAGCAAGATGAGCTGGGAGATCATCTTCAACAACTTCCATGGCACCTTCATCTGCCTGGGCCAGGCGCAAAACGACAGCCTGCCTCGCGACATTTCCGATCTCAGCCAAAAAGACGGCTTCAACCTGGTGGAATATCACACCTACTATCGTCCCTACGAACGCACCTGGATGACCATCGCGGTGATGACCAAGTCGTAGGTCGGTGCGTCGCAGTGTTTTAGGCATATCGACTGCATGTAGGCAAGTCCCTGTTTTCGCCAGAATCGGCGGAAAGCGCCTTCGGTATGGCGAAGTTAGGGCGCTGCGGGCCTTAGGCGATAGTAGTCCGGCCATTTGTTATCATGGTGCGTTGGAATCGATGCAGGTCCTTGGCTGCGTCCGCGCTTTCTGCGCGGTTGCGCCAAGGCGCTGATATATGCAAGGAAGTTGGTACGTATGGCGTTTATGCTGGGCTGCGAGAAAGTGCGCGTGGATTTCCCCACGAAAACGGTGTTCGAAAGCGTGTCGCTGGGCGTTGACGAGGGCGATCGCATCGGCATCGTGGGCCGCAACGGCGACGGCAAGTCTACGCTGCTGTCGGTGATGGCGGGCATGCTCGAGCCCGACGAGGGCCGCGTGCTGCGCAACGGCGCCGTGCGCGTGGGCGTGCTGGGGCAGTTCGACAAGCTGAGCGACGACGACACCGTCGAGCGCGCCGTGGTAGGCGACATCCCCGAGTATGAATGGGCCGGAGACGCGCGCATCCGCGACATCATCGCGGGCCTTGCCAGCGACATCCCTTGGGACGCGAAGGTGGGCACGCTTTCCGGTGGCCAGCGCCGCCGCGTCGACCTGGTGCGCCTGCTCATTGGCGACTGGGACATCTTGGCACTTGACGAACCCACCAACCACCTGGACGTTCGCGCCATCACCTGGCTGGCGAACCATCTGAAGAACCGCTGGCGCGCCGGTCAGGGCGCGTTGCTGGTGGTCACGCACGACCGCTGGTTCTTGGACGAGGTATGCACGCGCATGTGGGAGGTGCACGATCGCGTGGTCGAGCCGTTCGAGGGCGGCTTCTCCGCGTATATCCTGCAGCGCGTCGAGCGCGATCGCTTGGCGGCCCTGGCCGAGGAGAAGCGGCAGAACGCCCTGCGCCGCGAGCTCGCCTGGCTGGCACGCGGCCCGAAGGCTCGCGGCACGAAGCCGAAGTTCCGCGTGGACGCCGCGCACGAGTTGATCGCCGACGTTCCGCCGCTGCGCAACGAGCTGGAGCTCAAACGCATGGCCATGGCGCGCCTGGGCAAGCAAGTGGTTGAGCTGAAGAACGTCACGGTGCGCTTCGACGGCAAGCCCGCGCCCGTGCTCGACGGCGTCGACTGGATCATCGGGCCTGGCGACCGCTACGGCATCGTCGGCGCCAACGGCGTGGGCAAAACCACGCTTTTGAAGGTGATCCAGGGTGTGCAGGCGCCCACGTCGGGCTTCGTGAAGATCGGCAAAACGGTGAAGTTCGCGGTGCTGTCGCAGCATCTGGACAACCTCACTCGCTTCGGCGACGATCGCGTTCGTCAGGTGATCAGCAACTACACGCGCCGCATGATGCTCGACGGCAAGGAGATGACGCCTGCGCAGCTGCTGGAGAAGCTGGGCTTCTCGCGCGCTGACCTTAACGAGCCGGTTTGCGACCTGTCCGGCGGCCAAAAGCGCCGTCTGGCCCTTATGCTTATCTTGCTCGACGAGCCCAACGTGCTCATCCTGGACGAACCGGGCAACGACATGGACACTGACATGCTGGCCGCCATCGAGGAGCTGTTGGACGCATGGCCGGGCACGCTGCTTTTGGTCACGCACGACCGTTTCCTGATGGAGCGCGTCACCGATCACCAGTTCGCCCTGGTAGATGGCCATATCCGCCACTTGCCGCGCGGCGTTGAGGAGTACCTGGAGATGTCAGCGCGTGCACCGAAGCCGGTTGCGCACGCCAAGGCGCCGCAGGGCGCAGCGGCGAGTGAAACCGCGAAGGATGCTGCTGCAGGCGATAGCCCGCAGCTGTCCGGCGGCGAGATTCGCGAGCTGAAGAAGCGCATGCGTAGCTGCGAGAACAAGACGAACACGCTGCGCGGCAAAATCGAGCAGGCCCAAGCCGACATGGCCGCCGCCGACCCATCGGATTTCGAGGCGCTCGGCAAGTTCCAGCAGCAGATCGACGACTTCCAAGCCCAAATCGACGAGCTCGACGAGCAATGGCTCGAAGCCGCGGAGGCGCTAGGGGAGTAGTAGGGGCAACCTGAACAGGGGACGGAGGTGTGTTCAGGTGTGAACACACCTCCGTCCCCTGTTCAGGTGGTCGAGCTGGGCGAACGCTATCTTCCCCTGTTCGCTCGATAGAAATCGCCGAAGTGCCAAAAAAAAGGGGGGTAGACGCCAGCTTTCTGACAAGTTTGAACACACCTCCGTCCCCTGTTCAAGTAGCAGAGCACGCAAAAGCGCCTCGGACCGCAGATGCCCGAGGCGCTTTCGTTTATTCCACCGGAGGGGTCCGGATAGAATCGTAGAGAAGTAGTTGGCCGGTACAGCCACACGAACGCCCTTTCTGTTCCAGTTCAGAAGGCAGATGGGGCTAGAGGAGAGGCGCGGTGAACGCACCTCCGTCCCCTGTTCAGGGTTACGGGCGCAGACCCATGCCGCCTTCGAGGGTGATGGTCTCGCCGCTCATGAACTTGAAGTCGGGACCGCACAGCTGCACGACGGCGCGACCGATCTCGGTCTCGACGTTGCCGTAGTGACCCATCGGAGGCATGTGCACGTTGGCCTCGTAGGCCTCGGGGTATTGCTCCTTGAAGTTCTCGAGCGCGGCGGTCCAAGCCAGCGGGCAAACCACATTGGCGTTGATGCCGTCGGGACCCCACTCGGTGGCGGCGACGCGCGTCAGGCCGCGAATGCCTTCCTTAGCAGCAGCGTAAGCGCACTGGCCGTAGTTGCCGAACAGACCGGCGCCGCTGGCGAAGTTCACCACGGAGCCCTTCGTCTCCTTCAGATACGGATAGCATGCCTGCATGTAGTAGAAGGCAGCGTACAGACCGGAATACAGCGCCAGGTCGAACTGGGCGGTGGTGTGGTCGGCGATGGTGACGCCGGAAGCGGAGGCCTGTGCGTTGTTCACCAGCGCGTCGATGCGCCCAAACTCGGCTATGACCTGGTCGACGGCGGCTTGCACGACGGCCTGGTTGTCGGCCTGGGCGTTCACGTCGGCTTGGATGGGCAGCACGCGGATGCCGTACTCGCTCTCAAGGCGTTCCTTGGCGGTTTCGAGCTTCTTCACGTTGCGGCCGGTGATGGCAAGGTTTGCGCCCTCTTTGGCGAAGGCGGTGGCGATGCCGAACCCGATGGAGCCCGCGGAACCGTCCTTCAGCGCCGCAAAGCCCGCTCCGGTGATGATGATGGTTTTGCCGGTGAAGTAACCCATGTTCGTCTCCCGTCTTCGTGTGCCCTTGGCGTAGATGAAAATGGCCGCAACGGCCAAGGAATCGTTGCGGCCTGATTTAATGAGCGAGATAAGTGTAATCGCTATTTGGTTTGGTCAAAAGAACCAAAACAGTGATAGTTTTACGTACCAGATAGACCAGTTATACCAGTTCGTTCAACCGCTCAAACCGGCCGTTCCCGCTGCAAGCGCACCGAAAAAGGCGCTTTTGGGGCCGTACGCGAAAGGATCAGCCCATGTCGGCATCTCAGCACGCAGGTATGCTTACGTACGATTTGCGTTCGCGCGGCACCAGTTCGCTTTACGAATTCCTATACCAGTCCATTCGCGAGGACATCGCGCGCGGTCGAATCCCCTGCGGAACGAAGCTGCCGTCCAAGCGAAACCTTGCCCAGCATCTCGATATCGGCGTAGCAACGGTAACAGCCGCCTACGATCAGCTGATCACGGAAGGGTTCGTACGCACCGAGCAGCGCCGCGGCTATTTCGTGGAAGATGTATCGGAGTTCCGGTGTAAACCGGTTACACCCCAGTTCAAAGATTTAAATAGCGAAGACAACAATGCTTTTGGCGCTGGAAGGGATGCTTACGACACGACGGTGGGGAGCATTTTTGCTGAGTATGGCGCTCGGGACAGAGCGATGGGATCCGCTTTTGCTAGGCGCGATGGCGGGCATCGTGGAGCTACCGAAGGCCCCACGGATTCCGCTGGCGGCTCCGGCGTTGCCGGAGGTTCTGCATATGTCGCTGTCGTCAATGACGCAAGTGATTCCCGCAAGGCTGCAGCTACGAACGCCAACTCGAATAATCTCATCACCGGCTCCTCCGCGGTTTTCACTGCCGAAACCCCGCAGGCGATCGAGCGCGCTCGCGACCCGGAATACTTCGTGGACTTGAAGGCCAACCGTACGAGCGTGTCGCTGTTCCCGGCTACGGTGTGGGGGCGCTACATGCGCGAGGCGCTTTCGTTTCCGAGCGATAACCTGCTGCGATCGATTCCGTTCAACGGCCTGCCCGAGCTGCGCCGCGCCATCGCGTCGTACCTGCGGCGCACGCGCGGCATGGACGTTTCGCCCGATTGCATCATCATCGGCGCGGGCAGCGAGTACCTGTACGGCCGCCTGCTGCAAATGCTCGGTCCAACCACCACATTCGCCATGGAAAACCCCGGCTATCGCAAGTTCGCCGCCATCTCCAAGGCGTTCGGCAACCCCTGGCGGCCGGTTCCCATCGACGAATCGGGCCTGCTGGTGGACGAGCTTGAGGAATCGGGCGCCGATGTGGTGCACGTTTCGCCGGCCAATCATTTCCCCACGGGCATCGTCATGCCCATCAAGCGGCGCCTGGAGCTGTTCGAGTGGGCGAACCGCGCGCGCAAGCGCTACATCATCGAGGACGACTACGACAGCGAGTTCCGTTACAGCGGACGCTTGATCATGCCGCTGTTCGCCGACGATGCGTCTGACAAGGTGATTTACCTGAACGCCTTCTCCAAGACCATGGTGCCCAGCCTGCGTATCAGCTACATGGTGCTGCCGCCTAAGCTGCTGGCGCGCTACGTGGACACCATGAGCTTCTATTCGTGCACGGTTTCCAGTTTCGAACAGTACGCGTTGGCTCGCTTCATCGACGAGGGTCACCTTGAGCGGCACATCAACCGCACGCGCAACTTCTATCGTCGCCAGCGCGAGGCGGCTTTGCGCGAGATTGCGCAATCGCCGCTGGCGGAAATCTCGCACGTAGAGGAGCGAAACGCAGGCACGCACTTCTTGCTGTATGTGCGCACGAGCCTTACGCACGACCAGGTCAGGCAGCGTGGCGCGGAGCAAGGGCTCAACATCTCGCTGTTCAACGACTACCTGCTGCGTGACGGCGACGGGTTGAGCGAGCGCACAACGAAGCGTTTTGAGAAGTATTCGAACGGCGAAACGGCGCTGGTGCTGAACTACGCCGGTATCGAACCGGATCGCCTGCCGGAAACCGTGCGGCGCCTGGCATGCGTGTTCCCGGAATGTCAGCAAGGCGACTAAAGCGTCCGCAGCAGGTCTTGTCGGTTGCCAGGGTCTTGTCGGTTGCGGCGGTCTTGAGGCCGGCAGGTTCCGATAGGCATCGCTGAGCCTGGCGCGATAGCCGCGGCCGCGTAAGGCCGCCAACCCTTGCGCGCTAGCCGCTCCCGAAGACCACCGCTCTTTCAGCGCGCGGCGATTCCAATACCGCGGATGTCAAGACCGCGCTTCCGTCAACAGCCTCTCAACGTTGCGTCAACGGCGGGTAAGCATCCTGCGCAGGTTTCATGGCCGGCATTTCCGCTTGCGAAACGCACCGTACAATGGCGGCGAAGCGAAGGATACGGAACAAACGCGCGGCGCATGGGGCGCAGCGGCAAAGGAGGCTTTTGCATGATCAAGCTCATCGCATCGGACATGGACGGCACGCTTCTGGACGGTGAAGGAAACGTTCCCCCGGAGACGTTCGACCTGATCAAGCGGCTGAAAACCGCAGGTATCGGATTCGTGGCGTCCTCGGGCAGGCGCTTCGATACGCTGCAGGAGCTGTTCGCCCCGGTGAGCAACCAGATGGATTTCGTCGCTTCCAACGGCGCACAAGTGGTGATCGGGGGCCAACTTGTGGACCGCGAGGTGTACAGCCATGCTGCGCTGCGCAGGCTCAAGGACGTGGTCGATCTGTTCGACGGCTTGCACTTGGTGGTGTACGACCGCAAGATCTCCTACTTGCTTGACGACGAGGAACGCTTCGAACGCGAGCTGGACAAAAACCTGCCGAACCCGCTGCGCGTGCGCGACCTGCCGTGCCCCGACACCAGCATCATCAAGGCTTCCATCTACGTGGATGACGCCGTCATGGACATGGCCTACATCCTGGAGCGCGAGATGGGCGAGGACTTCGTGTTCGCACCGTCCGGCCGCAAGTGGATCGACGTCATGCAGCGCGGTGTGAGCAAGGCCACGGGCATCAAGCAGGTGATGGCCGCGCGCCACGCCCGTGCCGAGGAAGTGGTGGCGTTCGGCGACTCCATGAACGATTACGAGATCTTGCGCATGGTGGGCACGAGCATCGCCATGGGCAACGGCCGTTCCGCCATCAAGGAAATCTCCACCAAGGTGATCGGCCCCAACACCGAGCACGCCGTGCAACGCGAGCTGGAAGCCCTGCTCAGCATGATGGGGAAGTAGCGGCATTTCGCACACCCTTCGAAAACCACCCTGGTCACAGGCTTAAACCACCCTTTTCGGACGTGCAGCATCAAAGGGTTTCCTCCTACTATCGTGCTTGTCGAGAGCCGCGTTTCGGCGGCGAATGGGAAGCACAAGAAGGAATAGGAGGACCATATGAGCGAAAGCGAGCACACGGGCAGGTTTGCGCGGACCAAGCGTAATCGCACCATTGCCGCGGTGTGCGTGGTAGCAGCCGTGGTGATTGCGGCAGTGGGAGGGTTCACGGTTTGGCATAACCAGCCCAGCTTCTGCAACAGCATCTGCCACACGCCCATGAACGCGTACGTGGAAAGCTATTACAACACCGACGGAACCATGCTTGCCAACGCGCACATGAAGGCGGGCAAGGACTGCCTGACGTGTCACGAGCCTAAGATCGACGAGCAGGTGGTCGAGGGCATGCACTGGGTGACCGGCGACTACACGTTCGACGAAGACACGCAGCATCTGGTGAGCCGCAGCGGCGAGTTCGCCACTCAGGAGTTCTGCCTTAACGAATCGTGCCACAACATGGACCTTGACAAGCTTGAGAAGAAGACCGAGTGGATGGCCTGGAATCCGCATGACTTCAGCGAGCATGGCGTCACCGACTGCGGCGACTGCCACAAGATGCACAGCCAGTCCGTCATCACCTGCTCGGAGTGCCATTACCAGGCTGCCGAGGATGTGCCCGAGGGCTGGGACAGCATCCCGTATCGCGAGAAGAAATAGGGAAGGGGAACGAATATGAACGTCAAAGGCAACGATGTTTCCCGTCGCGGCTTCCTTACGGGCGCGCTGACCTTCGGTATGGGCGCGATGGCGATGGGCCTGACCGGTTGCGGCACCCCGCGAACCCTTGAGGCGGAAGCCGCGAAGAACACCATCGACGGCGGAGAGTACGACATCGTCGTGGTAGGCGCAGGCGGCGCAGGCATGGCTGCGGCCGTGGGTGCGGTCGATCAGGGCGCAAAAGTGCTGCTTTTGGAGAAGATGCCGGTAGCAGGCGGCAACACCTGCTTCGCCGAGGGCGGTATGAACGCATGCTGCACGAAGTTCCAGAAGGCCGCAGGCATCGAGGACAGCGTCGATCTCATGTCCTCCGATACCTATGCAGGCGGTCACGAGAAGGGCAACATGGAGCTCATCCGCCACATGTGCGCCGGCTCAAGCGACGCTATCGACTGGCTTGACTCCATGGGAATCACGCTGTCGAAGCTGGGCACATCGGGTGGTGCGTCGGTCAAGCGCATCCATCGTCCCGAGTCGGGCGAGGCCGTTGGCAAGTACATCGTGAAGGGCATGACCGAGCAATGCCGTCAGCGCGGCGTGTCCGCCGTGTGCAACACGAAGGTCGAGGAGATCGTCATGGACGACGGCAAGGTGGCGGGAGTCCGTGCCACCGACCCCAACGGCCTGCCCATCGAGTATCGCTGCCGTGCGCTCATCGTGGCAACGGGCGGCTTCGGCGCCAACAGCGAGATGCTGGCGCAATATCGCCCCGAGCTTCGCGACGCCGTGACCACCAACCAGCCGGGAACGCAGGGCGACGGCATCTTGTTCTCCCAGGCCGTGGGCGCCGACACAGTCGATATCGACCAGATCCAGGTGCATCCGACCGTCGAGCAGACCACCGCAACCCTGCTGTCCGAGAACATCCGCGGCGATGGCGCCATTTTGGTGAACACCAACGGCGTGCGTTTCACCAACGAGCTGCTCACGCGCGACCGCGTGTCTGAAGCGGAGTGGGCGCAGCCCGGGCGTGGCGCGTTCGCTGTGTTCGACCAGTCGGTGCACGATAACAACCTGTCGGTTGAGGAGAAGTTCGTTTCGCGCGGGCTCATCCACGTGGCAAACACCTTCGAGGAGCTGGCGCAGAAGATGGGCGTGCCGGTCGATGCGTTCGTGACCACGGTGACGTCGTACAACGACAACATCGCCAACGGCGTGGACGACCCCATGGGACGCACGAAGAGCCTGAACCCTCTGGAAAAAGCGCCATACTACGCGCTTCCCGTCGCGCCGGGCGTGCATCATTGCATGGGCGGCCTTCGCGTGAACGCCGCAGCCGAGGTGCTCGACGCCGACGGTAATGCTATCCCGGGCTTGTTCGCCGCTGGCGAGGTCACCGGCGGCATCCACGGTGGCAACCGTCTTGGCGGCAACGCCGTGTGCGACATCAACGTCAACGGCCGTCAGGCGCAGGAAACCGCGTGCGCTTACGTTTTCGCATAATAGAAGACGTTGAGCGTGTATGCAAAAACCGGAAGCGCGATCGCGCTTCCGGTTTTTGCGCGTAATCGGGCAGTGGACGATGCGGGGCTTGTGCGAGGCTTTGCTTCAGGGGGGTGGGAAACGTTGAGGATCGCCTGCATCGCCGATACGACAACGTGCTTGCACCGATCCGGCAAGTACGCTTGCTATAATTATGCGCTTGAAAAGGGGAGGGGCGCATGAACGACGAGATTTCCATGGCCGCACGGCGCGTGCATACGACAAGCTGGCAGGAGTTCAGGTCCACGTATGGGCCGAGGTTTGCCGCCTGCTTCATGGGCTTGATCGCCATTCGCGTATGGACGCAATGCTGTCTGTACGATCGGTATACGGCAACCGATTCGGGCGCCATCACCATCATCGGCAACATGACGCGCGTCGCCCTCATCTTCATCCTCATGCTCGTGTTCTCCCGTATCCCGCTGAGCGGGCGCGCCCGAAGGGCTCTTGATGTGCTATCGATGACGGCAATGACGTTGGCGCCCGCGCTTTTGCTTGTGCAAATAGAATATCCGTCGTTGCCGCTCGGCATTCCCGCATCCATGCTTGCAGGATTGGGCATCGTGTGGGGCGGCGGCATGTGGATCACGTTCTTCGACCGCTTGGACGAGGGCGAGGCGCTTATCTACTCGTTCGCATGCCTGGGAATCAGCGCGCTTTTGGGCTTCGTTCTAGGATTCTTGCCGTTGCCTGCCGTGTTCGCCATCGGTTTGTTCATGCCGACGCTATCGTTCGTATTGTTCAAGCAGGCTATGGACACGCTCGATGCGCGGGAGGACGTCATTCCCGAACCGAAACGCGACCGCGTCTACGACCACGAGAGCAAAACGCTTCCTCTGCGTATCCTTGTCGCCGTTGCGCTGCTTGATTTCGCACTTGGCGTGGCGCGCGGGTTTCCGGAGGGCACTTCCATCGTTTTGGCGCCTTCGTTCCAGCTTGCTCACCAGATCGCCGTGGCAGCGCTGTGCGCTGGCATCATCTGGTGGGTGCTCGTGCAGGGCCGCGGTTTGAGCTTTGGGGCGATGTGGTGGCTCGAGGTTGCCCTCATGGTCACCGGCGTGCTGCTTATCGTATCCCTTGACCAGGCACAATTCGGGGCGATGCTCATCACCGTATCGAATACGTTCATGATCGGGCTGTTGTGGTATGGCGTATATGATTATTGCCGTCATAGCTCTATTCCGTCGTATCTGGTGCTCGCCGCCGTTTGGGCGACCCATTTGCTCCCACGCGAAGCTGGCCGCTACCTGGTTTTCCTGTTTGGGCCCCAACTTGGGCAATCGATGCTCGTCATAGCCGCACTGGTGTGTCTGCTCGCGCTGAGCATGGCTGTGATGTTGCGGGGCAGCCAGCCGAAAGCACGGCGATTCTTCGCCACCTTCGGCACACCCGATGCGCGCAAGGACGCTTTGGAACGCACCGTAGTGGCGGAAGCCACGCCTGCGCAATGTGTCTCCGAAGAGATGCGGCCGACGTCGGCTGCCGCTGCGACCGAGGAAACGCCCAGCGAGCAAGATGCCCGCGATGTTGAGGGGGCGACGTTCGAGGATGGTCTACGCACTCGCTGTTCTGCGCTGCAAGCGCGTTTCGATTTGACCGACAGAGAAACCGATATGGTCTGGTATTTGGCGCAAGGACGTAGCAAGGCGTTTATCAGCCAAAAGCTTCACCTATCGGAAAACACCGTGAAAAGCTATACGCGCAATGTGTACTCAAAGCTTTGCATCCACTCCAAGCAGGAATTGCTCAATGCGCTGAGCGAGACCCGCTAGAAGCGCTTGGCAAACAAGTTAGCCGCTGCGACATCGCGCGAGGAATCGCGTTGCAGCCCAACCAGATAGGGCTACCGACAGCCGGTCCGAGAACGCGGGCAGTGGACCGATCAAGCTTGCGTGCCGTCGAGCTTCTTGATAACGATGGACAGCAGCGCAGCCGCAAGGGCGATGGCGGCAAGCGCGAGCATGACGGGCGTGAGCCCGAAGGCATCCCCGGCCATGCCCAGGAATGGTTCGGCCACGCCTCCGAGGCATATTGCCACGCCGTACGTTAAACCCGATGCCATGCCTAGATGCTGCGGCACGTAACCCATGCCCACGGCGACTGCGGAGGGATAGAACAGGTCGACCCCGATGGCCAACACGGCGGTCAGCGCCAAAGCCAGCCCGACTGATGAGCCGTTCAGCGCGAATACGGCACCGGCGAGGGCGGTAACGGTCAAGCAGGCAATGGTAAGCCTGTGCGCGCCGATTGCTTCGGAGGTGCGGCCGGAAAGCGCGGTGCCTACCATGCCGGCGACGGAGAACAGCGAAATGGCCAGCGAGCTTGCAGCCTCGGTTTGCCCGAGCACGTTCATAAGGAACAGCGGGATAAAGGCCATGAAGCCGTAGCTGAGCACGGATCTGAGCGACAGCGTGACCATTACCAGGCCGAACAACCCCCAGCGCTCGGGGCGCTCCATCACCGTTGCATCCGATGCCGTGACGGCATTCAGCGCTTTGAACCGGCCGTTATGCAAAAAGAGCGCCGCTGCGCACAACGCCGTGGGCACGAGGAAGACGGCAAGCCCGTGCATTCCGAATACCGATAGCGAAACAGCGGCCATGATCGGACCGATGAAGAAGCCCACGTTGCCGCCGACGGCGAAGATGCTCATACCGTTGCCCTTGCGTGCGCCGGCCGCCAGGTTGGAGATGCGACCGCCTTCCGCATGGAACATGGCCACGCCGAACCCGCATACCAGCGCGCTTGTCACGATAAGCGGATACGAATCGGCCCAACCGATGCCCGTCATGCCCGCACCGGCCAGCAACACCCCAAGCCCCATGAACCATGGGCATGCGCGGCGGTCGCTGATCCAGCCGAACAACGGCTGCACAACGGCGGACACGATATTGGCGGCGAATACCAGCATAACGGCTTGCGTATACGAGTACCCGTCCACCACCAGGAAGGGCAGTACCGCCGACAGGGCACCTTGGTTGATGTCCGAACACGCATGCCCGAGCATTGCCAGGTAGTTTGAAACCCGATCGCCATCATGCGACGACCGTGCGGTCAAGGTTGCCATGCGACCCGTCTGCCTCCTTCCGAATTACAACAAGCTGACCTGATAAGATTCGTTAACTTATCGGTCTTGCAACGAACGCATGTTCGATGATACCATAAAAGAAACGGGGCGGCTGCAGATATTTCTTGCAACCGCCCCGAAAGGCTCGATCGTTTGGAGCGGCGTGCTTTACGCAGCCTTGGCGGCCTGGCGGGCCTCCTTGCGCTTCTCCAGGGAGTCGACGCACACGGCGGCGGACTGGTCGCCGGTGATGTTGACGACGGTGCGCATCATGTCGAGCACGCGGTCGACGCCTGCGACCAGCGCGATGCCCTCGACAGGCAGGCCGACGGACTGCAGCACCATGGCCAGCATGATCATGCCGGAGCCGGGGACGCCGGCGGTGCCGATGGAGGACAGCACGGCGGTCATGACGATGACGCACTGCTGGCCGAGGGTCAGGTCGATGCCGAAGACCTGGGCGATGAAGATGGCGCAAACGCCCTGGTAGATGGCGGTACCGTCCATGTTGATGGTGGCGCCCAGCGGCAGCACGAAGCTGGAGATCTCGCGGCGCACGCCCAGCTTCTCGGAGCACTCCATGTTAATGGGCAGCGTGCCCACCGAGGAGGCGGATGCGAAGGCGAACGTCATGGCGCGGAACTGGCCCTTGAAGAACGTCAGCGGGCCCATCTTCGCGATTGCCTTCACCATACCGGAGTACACCAGCACCATGTGCAGGATCATGGCCAGGTAGGCAACCAGGATGAGCTTGAGAAGCGGCAGCAAGATGTCGGGGCCGTTGGTGGCAACCACGGGGGTGATCAGGCCGAACACGCCGAACGGCGCGATGGAGATGATCATGTGCATGATCTTGATGCACACCTCGGACATGCCGTTGACGAAGTCGGCGACGGGCTGCGCCTTCTTGCCGGCTGCCAGGATGCCGAAGCCGAAGAACAGCGCGATCACGATGATCTGCAGCATGCTGGCATCGGACATGGGCTGCACGAAGTTGCTGGGGAAGATGTTGACGATGGTCTCGATGAAGGAAGGAGCGGCCTTTGCCTCATACGAAAGCTCATCGGTGGTAAGGGTATAACCGCCGCCGACGTTGAACACGTTGGCGATGATCAGGCCGATGACGATGGCGCACGCGGTGGTGCACAGGTAGTACGCGATGGTCTTGCCGCCGATGGCGCCGACCTTCTTGATGTCGGACAGGCTGATGACGCCGGCGATCATCGAGAAGATGACCAGCGGCACCACGATCATCTTGATGAGGTTCAGGAAGATGGTGCCCAGGGGCTTGATGTAGGTGGTGGCGATATCAGAGGTGCCCTGCAGGGCAAGGCCGGCCACGACGCCCAAGGCCAACGCAATGAAAATCCACGTGGTAAGGGAAAGACGCTTGAACCAAGGCTTGTCGGCGTTTTCGGCGGAAACCGCTTCCGTAGCCTCCTTAACGTCTGCTTTGACCTCTTTCTCAAGGTCGTTGATCTTGGACATGTGATCCCTCTCTAACTCAAAACCCTTCCTATGCAGCCGACGCTTGCGCGCGCTGCTGCAATTGAAGCGCCATAAGGCACAAACGCGCATTGTACCCGAAACTCTACGAAATCATCCCAAAACAGCCATCGTTTTCGGTTGTCGAGGGAAACTGGCGGCGAAGGAACCAAATCAGTACGTTTTACGGCACAAAGCCGCTAGGCTGTTGTTGCAGCGCGGATTCGAAGCGACTTAAGACTCACGCTAACCGCCGCGGCAAGCGAATCAGGAAGACTCAGGGTTTTCACGCAGGAATTATGCGGCAAGCCCTTCGAGATCGGTGAAAAACTGCTCAACGCAACGAACGCCGTTGGCGGGCGGGATGACGATAGCGCTGCCCGACGCAGCAACATCGAAACCCAAATATTATCGATAATATATCTTATGTTATCTTGGCTTCCCACCCAACGTGACTAGCGTCAGCATAACCAGCATCAGCACCAATCCCGCCCAATCGAAGCCGGAAAACGCCGTGCCCAAGAACACGCAGGCGCACACGCTGGCGCTGATCGGCTCGACGGCGCCCAGCAAGCTGCCGGTGACCGAGCCCACGAA